>Ga0315283_10003065_pt1 | contig 14194 bp, 15 predicted proteins | sample YL17G09_0_MG_FD_204541 | JGI IMG/M metagenome (GOLD analysis project Ga0315283, IMG submission 204541) | Sediment microbial communities from Yellowstone Lake, YNP, Wyoming, USA - YL17G09_0 | ecosystem: Environmental > Aquatic > Freshwater > Lake > Sediment | place: USA: Wyoming | collected... | reverse complement strand
TAGATGACCGCCAAGTGATCCGGGCTATACTTGAACATCTGGGACTCTGGCGGGTCCGGTCCAGGCCGCAGCCGAAAATCCATGACCCGCCAATCCGGGAATACGCCGCTGCCGATCACCAGCTTCAAACACACGCTGATACTATCTACGGCGACCCCGAATACACATGGGATGAATATATTCAATCATAACGCATTGTGAAAAAAGGCGTGCTGGAGAGGTCTGTCTGAAATACAGGCGAAAAGGCCTTTTTGAAGGCAGGGACAACCAAAAGGTAAGCAGATTTCTCATAAGAGCGGCCACCGATCCACATGCCTTACCCAACCGCATCGCCAGCCCCTGTTTTTCGGGGAAAAATATCCCTTGACAAACAAAAACAGCCCTCCTATACTTCAACCCATCAAAAGCAATACCTTATCAAACCTATACTTCAACCCATCAAAAGCAATACCTTATCAAATACCTTATCAAAGGGTATGTCTGGGGCCGGGGGGTGAATGACGATAAGGGAGAAATGGTCTCTCTCCTCTTTGCCCTGCAGGCCCTCCGCAACTTGGGGATGCATTTGGAAGGGGCCTGATCATCATGGGAAACTGCGATGAAGAGATCGGGGGAATCACCGGGCTTGGCTTTCTCATCCAGGAGGGGATTGTCAAGGCCGACTTCGGCCTCCAGTGGGACGGGGCCATTACGGGAATCGGACTGGCGGCCCGGGGACGCACGCGCTTTCTGATCCGGACGATCGGAAAATCCTACCACGGGCAGGTGCCCATCCTGGGCATCAACGCCATCGAGAAGATGTCCAAGATCAACGTGGCCCTGACGGATTACCGGGGAAACGTCCTCCTCAGGAGGTAGAAGCCCATCCCCGGGATCGACCTGCCGGAGGCCGTGCAGGAAGCCGGGGTTCGCAACCTGACGGCCATGCTGAACATCGGGACCATCAAGGGAGGAGTGCAAGGGGCTACGGTTCCTGACCTGTGCGAGGAAGAAGTGCTCCGGGGCATGGTCCCGGGGGAGACGTTTGAAGGGGTGAAGAAGGAAATCGAGGCGGTCATCGAGGGGGTCAAGGCCACCGACTCCGACCTGAAGTACGAGCTCGAGGTGATCAATGTTCGGGAGGGGTATGTGATGTCTCCCCAGGGCCCTTATGTCCTGGAAACCCGGGCGGCATAAAGAGGTCATCGGCCAGGAACTGCCCTTCACCGGCACCCTGGCCAGCACGGGGATGAACTTCCAGGTCAACGACGGCGGGATGCCCTGCTTCAACTTCGGGGTGGGCGGCCCCTACGGCAACACGCACAAGCAGGACGAGTCCGTCTCCATCGACGAGCTGGCGGACCTGACCAAAATCACCGCCCTTCGGTATTTGCGGAAGCTGGGAAGTTCGACGGGAGATCTTTATGGAATTTCCGAATGTAAACCAGATCCGGGAGGCGGCCGCCCGAATCCAACCGTATGCCCGGCGCACGCCGGTTCTGACTTCCCTCAGCCTGAATGAGATTTTCGGCGCTTCCGTTTTTTTCAAGGGAGAGAATTTCCAAAAAGTCGGGGCCTTCAAATTTCGGGGAGCCTGTAACGCCGTCTTTTCCCTGAGCCCGGAAGAAGCGGGGAGAGGCGTGGTGACTCATTCCTCGGGCAACCATGCCGCCGCGGTGGCCTTGGCCGCCCGGCTTCGCGGGATTCCGGCGTACATCGCCATGCCGGAGAACTCCCTCCCCGTCAAGAGGACGGCGGTGGCCGGGTATGGGGGCCAGATTTTTCTCTTTCCGCCCAACCCGGCTGCGCGGGATGCGGCCAAGAATGAAATCATGCGAAAAACAGGGGCGGCTTTTATTCATCCCTTCAATGACCTCCGGGTCATCGCCGGCCAGGCCACCGCAGCGATGGAACTTTTCGAGGAGGTCGACGGGCTGGAGGTGATCATGGCCCCTGTCGGCGGGGGGGGGCTGATCAGCGGAACCGCTCTGGCTACGGCGCCTCTGTCCCCCCGGACGAAGGTCATAGCCGCGGAGCCGGAAGAGGCCGATGACGCCTATCGATCCCTGAAAGAAGGACATATTCTCCCCGCGGTTTCACCCCCCCGGACCCTTGCCGACGGGCTCCTAACCTCCCTGGGCGACCTGACCTTCGCCGTCATCCAAAGGCATGTCAGCCAGATCATTACGGTCAGTGAAAAGGCCATCATCGAAGCGATGCGCCTGGTCTGGGAGCGGATGAAGATCGTCATCGAACCCTCGGCGGCGGTGCCCGTGGGAGTGCTGTTGGAGAAAAAAATCGATCTGTCGGGGAAGAGGGTGGGAGTCATTCTTTCGGGCGGGAATGCGGACCTGGATCATCTGCCGTGGGCCATCCCATTGCGGAATGCGCCCTGAACCAGGTAAGGTTCGGGGCTGCCCTGCACTCTATGCCACTAACGCGCAGACTCTTTAAATTTTGTAAAGAAAATGTTCTTTAGGCCACGATTCTCTGAAATCCCCCCAACCCCCCTTTAAAAAAGGGGGGCGAAGGGGGGATTTCTGGAATAGCCAGGCTGCAAAAATCAACTCTTTGGGATTGGGCGTTGCTGAGCTAGGTTGCCATTTTTCAGTTGCTGTTTTTTTTCTGGAAGTTATCCGTGTTGATCGGCGTTCATCCGCGTCCCATTCAGTCTTTGGCGAATAGAAAATCTGTGTTTATCTGTGTCCCGACATAAAGATTTTTGGTTTCGGCTTTGCCGCGCTGTGTAGTGCAGAGCGGAATGTCGAATGAAAGATTCGAGGGCAGGATGCTGCATGTAAAAAAGGCTGACATCGTGATCATCGGCGGGGGGGCTGCGGGGGCCATGGCCGCTATCCATGCCCGCCGCGCCAACCCGGCCCTGAAGGTGGTCATCCTCGACAAGAGCAGGATCGAAACCTCGGGAGGAGCGGGCCGGGGCATGGATGCCATCAACACCATCCCCCTTCCTCCCTACAGCGATCCCGAAGATTTTGTGGAGATGCAGACCAAGATCACCGAGGGGATACTGGACCAGGAAGTTTCTTACGTCTATGGCGAGCGGTGTCCGCGGCTGGTGCAGGAACTGGAAGAGATCACCGGCCGGGCCAAGGGGGACCTCTTCCCGGTGGACGAAAGGGGAAATTACCAGCTGCGGTATGTGCAGGCGGTAAATAAGCCAATGATGCTTTATATGGACGGGGGAGACCTGAAACGGTCTCTGGCCAAAGCCGTCCACGCAACCGGCGCGGAGGTGTATGACCGGACCCCGGTATTGAAAATTTTTGCCGGAGACGGCCGCGTCGTAGGGGTGCTGGGGTTCAACATCCGGACCGGGGAATATTTGTTTATCGCCGCCAAAGCGGTCTGCCTGACCGCCGGCCCGGCCGGCCGCATGGGGTTGGCCAACTCGGGTTATCTCTCCAATACGTACGAATTCCCCGGCAACAGCGGGGACGGTTATACCCTGGCCTACGAGGCCGGGGCCGAACTGGTGAACATGGAATGTTACCAGGCCTTGACCATGCTGAAAGATTTCCAGGGGCCGGCCTGCGGTTACGTGGCGGGAACCAGGGGCGCGAAGTCGACCAACCGGGTGGGGGAGGGGATTGGGACCCACGCGTATCCCTCGGGGGATACGCGTCTGGCCACCTGGCGCACCTTTGCCGAGGGCAAAGGCCCCATCTACCTCCACACCGATCGGCTTCCGGAAGAGGTCATCCGGATTATCGAGCATATCCAGTTCGGAACGGAGAGGACGGGCCGGTACCTCTTCCATAAAGGGCGGAAACAGGATTACCGCCAGCCCAAATGCCTGGAGCTGGCCTTTGCCGAGGAGATCGGGGCCTGCGGCGGTCACAGCAGTTCGGGGGTCAACGGTAACCGGCGGGGGGAAACCAACATCCCGGGCCTCTTCGTAGCGGGCGACGTGGATGCCGGACTGCCCTTCTCTTTCCTGGGCGGAGCCTTGGCCATGGGGGGGCTGATCGGAGAAGAGGCCGCGCGATACGCCGCAGAAGCGGATTGGGCGGGGGGGAACCCCCGGTCCCGGGCCCGGGAGGAGATCCGGGATTTCGAAGCCCCCCTCAGGCGAAAGCAGGGGCTGCCCGCACATCTGGTGGAGTTCAAAGCGAGGACCCGGCTCCAATATTACCTGAAACCTCCCAAGAACCCCGAATATCACCGAATTGCCGTCTGGTGGATGGAGAGGATCCGCCGGGAAGACCTTCCCGAGATCAAGGCCGAAAATTATCATGACCTGCTCAAGGCCTATGAAATCCGGTCCATTCTTCTCGTAGGGGAGATGATGGCCCGGGCCAGTCTCTTCCGGGAGGAAAGCCGCTGGGGGTATCAGCACTGGCGGGTGGATTTTCCGGAGAAGCAGCGCGAATGGGACGGCGCCTGGGTCGTGGTCCGCAAGGGGGAAAAAGGGATGGAGCTGGGGAAGAAGAAAGTCCCTCCGTACCGGCGGAATTTCCCCACGTCCATGGAGTATTCTTACCCCAAGTTGTCTTTTGATCTAGGGGTTCTTTTTCAGAAGGCCCCCCATTATCAAAATCCAATGGGGGACCCCTGGACGAAGGCCCGCATGGAAAAGAGGGGGCGAGCCGGCAGGAAGGAGGGCGGATGATGAAGACCCCCAAGAAGAAAACAGCCGAGTCGCCCTATTCCTGGCTGGAAGTGGACCGGAAGAAATGCAGTCGCTGCAGCCTCTGCGTCGAGATGTGCCCCATGGATGTGCTTCGCATGGGGGAGGAAAAGGTCCCCTGCATGCGCTACCCCGACGACTGCTGGTACTGCGATGTCTGCGTATCCATCTGCCCGAAGAAGGCCATCACTCTGAAGGGGCTGCCGTACCTGATCCGGTGAAAAACTAAGGATCCGCAGATTTCGCAGATTGCGCGGAGAAGAGGATTTACAGCGGGACCGAGAGCCGTGCTTCCTTGCGGCCCGCCTTCTGCGGCGTGATCTGAGGCCCGCTTGGCTTGAGGTTCAAGAATGGGAAAAACCCAGGGGCGCAGGAGCGAGAATTTTCCTGTGGTAGGGGCAGTCACGCCCAAGGCGTGATGGCTGCCCGCAAAAAAGGCCTTCAAATTATTCATAACTTGTGGAGTTTCTGGGTGAATTTTATCCGTGTTCATCCGTGTTCATCCGCGTCCCAATAAATTTTTGGGTTGCGGTTATGCCTCGATGGGTAATGCGCGGTGATTTTTTGAATAAATGAAAGGAGAGATACATGAGAAAAGGATTTTACGGTTTGATGTTTCTTCTTGCCGTGATGCTTGCCGGGAACTTCGTTCCGGCTCCCGCCTCCCTGGCGGCCTACCCGGAAAAGCCGGTCACCATGCTCTGCGGATTTCCCGCCGGCGGCAGCCTGGATGCCACCGCCCGGGCCCTCAGCGAAGCGGCCAAGAGCCATTTCCCCAAGCCGATCGCGGTGGTGAACCGTCCCGGCGCCACCGGGTCCATCTCCGTGGCTGAAGTGGCCCGGGCCAAACCCGACGGGTACACCCTGGGAATCGCCGCCGTGGCCTCCCTGACCGTCGTCCCCCACCGCACCAAGCTGCCCTACGGGTCTCCGGATGACTACGCCCCGATTATCAAGCTGGTGAACATTCCTATCTGCATGTCCGTGAGAAACGACGCTCCCTGGAAGACCCTGGAAGAGCTGGTCGCCGAGGCCAAAGCCAAGCCGGGGAAGATCCGGGTGGGCCTGGCCGGGGGATTGGGCACGCTCTTCCATTTAAACCTGGAGCAGTTTAAATTCCTGGCCAAAATCGATCTCACCGCGGTCCCCTTCGCGGGCGGCGCCGAGAGCGTTCCGGCACTGCTGGGCGGCCATGTGAATGCCGATGTCCATACGGTCCACGAGATCCTGCCCCATGTTCAAGCGGGCAAGGCCAGGGTGCTGGGGGTCTTTGAGGAGAAGCGCAACCCCCTTTTTCCGAATGCTCCCACCTTCCGGGAGAAAGGGTTTGAGGTAACGATGGGCGCTTACTATTTGATCTTCGGCCCCAAGGGGCTTCCCCCCCAGGTGCTGACGACCATCCATGATTCCGTGAAGAAAGCCATGGAGGAGCAGGCCTTCCAGAAGCCTATGAGGGAAAGCGGCTTTGAAATCTCCTACGAGGGGCCCGCGGACATCAAAAAGCGGCTGATGCGGGACTATGAGCATTGCAAGATCCTGGTGGAGACTCTCAATTTGAAGGAAAAGTAGGATCCATGGGGAAACCATTATCCCGGATCTTTTTTTCTTTTACCCTCCTGGGGGGGGCTTACCTGGCGGGGAGCCTGGCCCTGTCCGCGGGAACCATTGAACAACCGGGGGCGGGTTTCTTTCCCCGAATGGTGGGGATTTTTATTCTCTGCCTCGGTATGGCAGGCTGGATCGGCTCCCTGAGATCCGGCGAGGGGAAGAAATCCGCGGACCCCGTCTTTCCCGAGGGAAAAAATCTCCAGAGAGTCATCGCCCTAGTCCTGGTCATTCTGCTGTTTACCGTCCTTCTGCAAACCCTGGGATACGGGATCTGCAGCGCTTTCCTGATGATAGCCGTTCTCCGGCTGCTCGGCATGCGAAGCTGGGGCCAAACCATCATTCTCGCCCTTCTAACCGCGGGCGTCAGTTATTTCTTCTTTGTATTGCTGGATATCCCCCTTCCTCGAGGGAGCCTTTTTTCCTGATATGGATGCTCTGCACGGGCTCATTTATGGCTTTGGGGTAGCTCTGACCGGCTCCAATCTTCTGGCCTGCTTCCTGGGGGTTCTGGTGGGGACCATCGTGGGGGTGCTGCCGGGGATCGGGCCGATTGGAGCGATGGCCCTGCTCATCCCCTCCACCTATTCTTTGGGCCCGACCTCGGCGCTCATCATGCTGTCCGGTATTTTCTACGGCGCCATGTACGGCGGGTCCACGACTTCCATCCTGGTGAACGTACCCGGAGAAGCAGCCTCGGTGGTGACGACCATCGATGGGTACCGGTTGGCCCGCAAGGGAAGGGGCGGCGCCGCCCTGGCCATCGCCGCCGTAGGGTCCTTCGTCGCCGGAACCGTCGGCTTGGTGGGTTTGATGCTCTTCGCCCCACCGCTGGCGTCTCTGGCCCTGGAATTCGGCCCCCCCGAGTATTTCTCCCTGACCCTATTGGGGCTGATCTTCCTGTCCCGGATCGGAAGCGCCTCGGTCTTGAAATCCTTTCTCATGGTGGGATTCGGATTACTTCTGGGGACAGTGGGCATGGATGCGATTTCGGGGGTACCGCGCTTCACTTTCGGAAACCTTGAGCTGATGCAAGGGGTGGAGCTGGTCCCCGTGGCCATGGGGCTCTACGGGATCGGAGAGGTGTTGATCATCGCCGAACGTATTACCGGGATCCCCGACCTCATCAAGGTCAAGTTTCGGGAACTTTTCCCGACCAGGGCCGAATGGAAAAAAGCTTTCCCTCCCATGATCCGGGGAACGGGGGTGGGTTTCTTCCTTGGCCTGATTCCGGGGCCGGCGGCCATCCTGTCGACTTTTGTTTCTTATGCCATGGAGAAGAAGCTCTCCAAGCACCCGGAGGAATTCGGCCAGGGAGCGATCGAGGGGGTGGCCGGCCCGGAATCGGCCAATAACAGCGCTACGGCCGGTTCCATGGTCCCCCTGCTGGCCCTGGGGATTCCCTTTGCCCCGCCCACCGCCTTGCTCCTGGGGGCTCTGACCATTCACGGGGTGCAGCCCGGTCCCCTGCTCATGAGCAAGCACCCGGAGATTTTCTGGGGAGTGGTGGCCAGCATGTACATCGGCAACGCAGTTCTGCTGATTTTAAACCTTCCTCTGGTAGGGGTCTTCGCCAGCATTCTCCGCCTGCCCCAGCACATCCTGATGGGCTTCATTCTTTTGCTGTGCCTGGTCGGGACCTTCAGCATCAACAACAGTTTCCTGGATATTTACATTCTCCTGGGGATGGGAGTGGTGGGGTATATTCTGCGGAAGCTGGATTTTGACATGGCTCCTCTCATCCTGGCCGTGGTCCTGGGGCCGATCCTGGAAAAAACCCTCCGCCAGTCGCTCTTCTATGCCCGGGGCGACGCCTGGGCCATTTTCGGACGCCCCTACACGGCCTTCCTGCTTTCGGTCGGTGTTGTTTTGATCATCCTCCCTCCTTTGATCCGCCGGCTGCGACGAACCCGACGGACCCCTGCTGAATAAGCCAGGCAACAGCTCCCTGTGCGGAAGCCAGAAACTCCCGATGGCCGATGCGGCTATCCTTCAACTAGGGAGATCTTCCACCTTGGATCCTTTCTTTTTCAGGAGGTTCCCCGGTGAACAAGGCATCCTCTCTCTCGACAATCTTGAAGATCGACCAAATCATTCATCCCATTCGCGGCCAGAGGGTTATCCTTGACAGCGACTTGGCCATGATTTACGGCGTACCTACCAAAGCATTGAACCAGGCAGTAAAGCGCAAGGTAGACCGGTTCCCCTCTGACTTCGCATTCCAGCTTACGCACCAAGAGGCAACCATTGTTTTGAGGTCACAAATTGGGACCTCAAGGGGGCCAGGAACCGGTAACAATTTGTGACTGGTTCACAGAAGCATCGCGACCCCAAGTACCGCCCCAACGCCTTTACCGAGCACGGTGCCTTGATGGCCGCGAATGTTTTGAGGAGCGCGCGGGCCGTTGAGATGAGCGTCTTTGTCGTTCGGGCTTTTGTGCGCTTACGGCAGTGGCTGGCGAATTATTCCGGAATAAGTCAAAGGCTGGATGAGATGGAAAACAAATATGATGCTCAGCTCAAAATAGTCTTCGACGCCATCCGGCAACTTATGATCCCGCCGGCGCCAAAGGAAAAAAATGAATTCCTGGTGAAGGAAGCCCGCGCCGTCTATGCCGCGCGCAAGCGGAAAAAATGATCTGGATGAGATTTGCGGAGGAGAGGGACTAAGTGGGAAAATCTTCCTTTGTAACACTTTAGCGCTTTGAAAAGCCCTGGCCAGAAATCCCTCCCGTCCTTCCTTTTTCAAAGGGAGGAGAGCTTAGGGGGATTCGATGGAGAATTCCTTCCAAGATTCTGAAAATTCCATCCCAGGTCATAAAGCCAATCAAGACCTGGACTGAGGGCGAATAGAGTGACTGAAAAAAAAGAAACCCCGCATGATTACACCACTTTATTCAACCGAGTGCGGCAGTTGGGCTAATTGGGGACGTCCCCAAACGACAAAAAGAATTTGGGGCGCCCTGAAAAAATAGGGAGGAAGGCCTAAGAACCCTTCCCTTTGGGCAATTGCAATCTCACTTATCCTTCGATTTATCCAATTTCGTGAACTTCGAACCTTTCAGGGACGCATCCGCCATGAACCCTTTGACGTCGAAAACGAACCCCACAATCGGATCTTTCATGGTTGTGTTGTCCAGGCGGGTCCCCGCCCCGATGTCATACAAGGCAACGTTCCCGTCCACCCCGGCTTCCCAGCCCCCCGAACCCCGAAACTGTTTCAGCGCCTCATCGGTCATGAAGGCGATGATGATGTCCTTCTTCTGCGCCCCGATGGTGAGGCCATAAGACGCGCCGACAATGTTATAGTAATCCACCGTCTTTCCGCCTAACCGCAAGGCCCCTTCACCGTATTCTCCGGCGACTCCCAATCCGGCTTTAACGACCCCGGGCAGAATCAGCATCCCTTTGGCGTTCTTCGCAAATTCCTTGCCCCCCTTCACTTGCTCGTAAAAACGCTCCAGAGCCACTTTCACACTCGTGTCAATTTCCTTGGGCGTTGCCGCATACGATGTCGTGACCGAAGACAAAGCGAGGGTCACTCCCATCGCCACCGCCAAAAAGGAAAACCACCCTCTTTTTCTTGACATAAAAGTATTCATTTTTTTCTCCTTTCGCAACATTGATGATCTCGTAAAAGGTCTCTTGGAGCGTCACCCCGGCGAACCCCGGATCAGGTCCGGGGCAGGCGCCGGGGTCCAGAACATCTTGAAATAACTGGATTCCGGCTTTCGCCGGAATGAGCGATAAAAATCGCAAGGGGAAATGAATGTTATGAATCAGGGCAGTCAGCCTTTTATGAAGCCGAAATTTGCCCCCCCCAATTAGGGTTTAAGGCAGGAAAATGCCTTCTTTTGAAATATATCTTCATGAAATTCAACGAGTTGGCTGGGTCCGACTCCGGAAAGAACAAAAAATGCGATACATAATAATGGCAAATGCTTTGCCAAGCTTTCGAAACGATATGATTCGCTGTATATATATTCCCAGATTCTTTTGACGCTTTCATTATTACCAGCAGTCTGGCACCTTAAGACATAGAGGTATGAATAGCTCCTGCCAATCAAAAACTCAAATAGTGTCCGTGAACTCACCAACGGAGAATCAGTAGCCTATGACGACAGCTCCGGTTTTATCATACGTGCTCAGAATACCTTCCTTCTTCGTGCCTCTCGCGTTCGCAAGCAGCCAGAGGTTCGTAAGGGCCGGTCCTCCTTCCAGTCCAATATTTCCTTGAGCGTCCACCCAGTAGCGCCCCTGATACACGGGTGTGATTTGCTGAAGGGCAACTACATCCAGCATATGAAGCTCCCGCCCGTTGATAAATACGCCTGTGTTACCATTCGACGCGTTGGATTGGAGCAGGCCACCCAGATCGAGAGACGGAGAGATAAGCCCAGCCGACGGGCCGCCGCGAAAACCCCAGGCGCCGCACATCTTGTCATACCAGTAGTCACCTGGGAGAATATGAATCCCGTACTGTTTTCCCAGTGCCTTAACCTTATCGTCGCTTAAATGGACGCCGTTGATGATGACCGAGCCCTGGGCTGGTCCTTTGGACGGCACTCCCTTCTGTTGCGCGAAAAGGGTCGCTTTGGGCGGTATCCGCACATTCAAAACATCTACACCGCCAGGGCGCGTTAGACCCATGGACGGCAAGGGTTCATGCTTGAAGACGACACTGTCCGCACTGGATATCTTGCATCCGAGCAATAGGAAGGCTGCCAAGAGAACAAACAGAGTCGGAGCCTTTCTTAGGCTCAACCTCACACCGACGGGATCCCTTTTCATAATTAACCTCCCGGGATGTAGTTCAATGCCGGGGCTTACCCCGCTGTCAAAAGTGTAGCCCCGACATCTCCCCCCTCTACCCTTGAGAAACGGATCTTCAGAAAACCTTCTCGTTGCACCTCTATAAGATTAGGTTTAAATTTAAAGACTTTTTGGCAACGAGGGATGGTCTATATTACAAATGGTATCAAGACTGCGAATTCTGTCAAGCTGATATTTTGGGTCAGTTTAGTTTCAAATTTGCGGCAGAAAATAATGGGGAACCCCAACATATTGGGGGTAGCACCGATCTACTAAACCTTGCGATTACGTGTCAATACATCTAACCAGGAAAAACCCCCCGAATTGAATATATCATCTGTATGTCCAAACCTGGAATCTCAGAGAAATCTACCCCCTTTGACAGAATCTTTCAATTGGCAATTTCAAAAAGAATTTCGGAGGATACTCGTGGAGAGGGAAGGGGATAGCTGAGATAATTCTTGACACCTCATCATACGATGAGTATTCTGCAAATTCTGCGCGATTACTATGGAGGCGGTTCGATAGAGTCGTCTGGAGGAATTATGGGCCGAACAGTTATGCCTTTCAGCTTTTTCTTGGAAAAGGAGCATGGAAGGTGGAAAGAATTTCGCAAGAGTCTAAGCAAAGAAGACCAGGAAGCCTTTGACCGCCTTTTCGACCGGGCCAAATTCCATACCTCTGCCGCCGTTTACATGTCGCATCCCTGGCCATTGGAAACCATTCTCCTATCCATCTGCCTGGAACACGAAAAAATGCTCGGGGATATCCTGAGTAAGCTCAAGGAAAAGAACGGATAAGTGATTAACTGGGCACGTTTTGTCAAAAGGGAGGGCTTTCTGCTCATCCGGAGGGGAGTGATAAGCCGGATGACTGCCTGCCTCCCCGAGTTGAAAACCTCCGCCCGAACCTTGGCAAGCCGCTTCCTTAAAGGCGGCAGTCAGGTCCGCAAGTTCACTCAGAAACCAGATCGCGATTGCAGTTAGGTGTTTGAATTCCTTTCTATCTTAACATTGTCAACACTGTCCCCTCCTTCGTCCCCTCCTTCCAATGCAACGTAGGCTTGTCCCGCATTCACGACCAGGTACAGCTCTTCCATATTGTAATCCTGGGTATCAAGCTCACAGAATTCCAACAATTTGCGGATTTTTTTGGGAGATCCTCAATGAAATCTCATTTCTTCCTTTTGGGCGGGGGAAATCCTTTTTACGATGAAGGGCGCTTTTTTCATCCTCTAAATAGAAAGAGCTCCATTTTCAGTTTAAAGGAATTTTGCCAAGACTGGGCAGGGTCCAATTTTTTCCCGGAACTGCCTTAATCAGTTGTTGGGTATAAGAGTGCTGTGGATTCAGAAAGATATCCATTGTCGTTCCATATTCAACAATCTCGCCATTTAACATGACGGCTATGGTATCACAGACCTGCGCAGCCACTCGCAGATCATGGGTAATGAACAATAAGGACAGCTGTAGCCGATCGCGAATATCGGAGAGCAATTGCAGGATTTGGGCCTGTACGGAAACGTCGAGTGCCGAAACCGGTTCATCCGCTATTAATATTTCTGGTTCCAGAGCAAGAGCCCGGGCAATAGCAATTCGCTGTCGCTGGCCTCCAGAGAATTCATGGGGATAGCGGTCAGCGGAACGGGGATCAAGCCCGACGAGATCTAGTAACTTGTAAGCCCGATCCAAAGCTTCTGTCTTGGGTAAGCCATGAACCATCGGGCCCTCAGAAATGAGCTGCGCAACTTTTCGTCTCGGATTCAGGGAGCCAAAGGGATCTTGAAATACCATTTGAATCCGCTTCCGATAAGGGCGCAACTGCCAGCGGGACTTTGTCAATAAATCGATATCGCCAAGATGTACGCTGCCGCTATCAGCCTGGACCAAACGAACAATGCAGCGAGCAACCGTCGACTTCCCCGATCCTGACTCGCCAACGATCCCCAGGGTTTCACTTCTTCGGATTGATAGATTGACTTCTTTGGCTGCCCGGACGACGCTTGCGGACCTTCCCCCGAAGAGTCCACCGCTCGACCGGAAAATCTTGTTTAGATTTTGCACCTTGAGCACAACGGGCTGATGTTTTATGGGCTTATGTGTCCGCGGAGTCAAGCTGGGAACCGCCGCAATCAGAGACCGGGTATAGGGATGCTGGGGTTCATTTAGGACCTGTTTGGCGTCGCCAAATTCGACCAAACGTCCGTGCTGCATCACAGCCACACGGTCGGCAATTTCGGCGACAACTCCAAAATCATGGGTGATAAAGAGCACCCCGGTATTGTGTTCCTTCTCCAAGTCCCGGATCAAAGACAATATTTGCGCTTGCGTGGTCACATCTAAGGCGGTCGTGGGCTCATCGGCAATGAGGACGGCGGGCTCAAGGATTAAAGCCATAGCGATCATTGCTCTTTGCCGCTGCCCCCCGGATAACTGATGCGGATAGGAATAGAGGATGCGTTCCGGGTCAGGTAAATGTACATTTTTGAGGAGGTTGACCATCCGCTGAAATCTCTGCTCCTTCGGCATCTCCTGATGAGTGAAAATCACCTCTTCTATCTGATCGCTAATAGTCATGACTGGATTAAGCGCGGTCATCGGTTCTTGAAAAATCATGGAGATCCTGCTTCCTCGGATCCGTCTCATTCTGCTTGGGGATGTCGACAGCAGGTCCTCTCCTTCGAAAAGGATCTTTCCGGCGCTTGCGCGAACGTGGGGCTCCGGCAAAAGCCCCATTACGGCCTTTGCCATGATCGACTTTCCGGACCCCGATTCCCCCACAACACAAAGAATTTCATTCTGCCGCAAATGGAGATTGAATTCGGAGACAGCATAATCTCGATCTGCGCCGGCGGGCAGATTTACGGTCAGGTTTTGGATTTCGAGGATAAATGGATTCATAAGGCTATAAATGACGCAATCGCGGGTTCAGGGCATCGTTGAGCCCTTCTCCGACCAAGTTTATGGCAAGGACAGCAAGGAGGATGGCTATTCCGGGAATGGCACACAACCACCAGGCGGTGCGCAAAAATGTCCTCCCAGCCCCGACCATGAAACCCCAGGTCATAATGTTCGGGTCCCCGAGTCCCAGAAAAGAAAGGGCGGATTCAATCAGGATGGCGCTCGCAACCATCAGCGAGCCTGTAACGAT
>Ga0315283_10003062_pt1 | contig 14200 bp, 13 predicted proteins | sample YL17G09_0_MG_FD_204541 | JGI IMG/M metagenome (GOLD analysis project Ga0315283, IMG submission 204541) | Sediment microbial communities from Yellowstone Lake, YNP, Wyoming, USA - YL17G09_0 | ecosystem: Environmental > Aquatic > Freshwater > Lake > Sediment | place: USA: Wyoming | collected... | reverse complement strand
GCTTTTTACTAACGGTGCCGCCGTTGAATTCTATCTGGATAATAGTGCCGCTTGGGAACGTGGTAGCGCCGGGGGCAAAAAGCGTTTCGGACGACGCCACGCTGGCTTGATCGTTGTGAAGCGCCAATTGAATGTGCCCATTGACCAAGATCACCCCAACCTGCGTCGGCGCAGCACTGCAACTCTGAATAGACTGTAGGCCGTAGTCGCCGGTTTGGAACGTGAACTCCCACTGAGATCCCACCACCGAGCCTTTCGGTACCGTGAAAGTTCCGGTGCGACCTGCGGTGCCGTCTTGGTTTGTGTACCCCACTGTAAACACCACACTGCCAGAGCCACTAGCCAACTGCGTTGCGACTTCGGCGGTCGGCAATGCAGAAAACTGCGGAGCCGTGTATGGCGTGCCCGCCGTGAACACGTTGGTACTCGCGTTGTGCGAGCCCAACGCCTGTTCCGCCACGACGCGCGACAATGCCGCCTCGTCTTGAAAGGACGTGAACTTGATTAGATACCCGCTGAACCCTACAGGGGTCGTGTACGTAAGGATTGTTCGCCAACCATTCGCGACGATCGCGCCTAAAGATTGGCTGAACGCCAAGTTGATCATTTTCGGGAGCGCCGTTGCGCCACTTGGGAAGCCAAACTGCACAGTGATCGGTTGCGGGAACGCGACTACAAGCGCGGGGTCGGCAGCGACCGCTGGCGTAGAAGGCGGCTTGATTCTGGCGAACCGCGCGTTGGCCCCGTCAGATCCGGCAATCAGTAATCCACCCGTGCCTGCGGGGGTGGCAACGCCGTTCTGCACAGACATCTCGACGCCGTTGGCATCGAACAGGACTACCCGTGGCAGTGTCGATTCCGTGCTCATTAGATAACCTCTACGCCAAAGAGGTTGAAACTCACGTTCGCGGCATCGGTGTAGACCCGCACCACATCCCCGGCCCCGAGCGTCATGCCGATAGTAGACGTGAGCGAGTTTTGGGCCAGCACACTCACGTCGTAGAACAAATACTGCTTCGGAGTGTCTGCCGCCGCCGCGACCGCCACTGAGACACGAAACTTGATCTTGGTGGCGGGATTCTGGTTGCACACCACGATGGTAGAAACCGTCGCGCTGGTGAGCGCAGGCACAGTGTAGAGCGCCGTGAGGGTCGTGGCCGCTGGAGCGGACTGCCCCAAGACTTTCAGCGCTTCGCTCATGCTATCCGCCCATCAGCAGAAAATGCCTGCGCCACGCCAAATCAGTTTGTGCTGCGGGCAGCACCCAGCGCAAGCCGGTCGGCTGTGCCGAGTCTGCTGTCAAAACTTCGCCGTTCAGGCCAACCGCCACAGGCACCGCTTCATCGCCGTCGCAGGCGAGGATGTCACCCTTGAGGGTGAGCACCCCTGCACTGCCTACGCGTGGTGCATTCATCCTATCAACTCTCGCTGATTACGATCCGAACAATCTCGGCGTCGCCAGCCATGGTGTCAGCGACCGCGCTTGCTGTGCGTTGGACAAACAGCCGGAACGGCTCGGCGCCAACAAGTGATGCTGCCTGCGCATTGGTGAACGCGATCGTCGTCACCGCAATGTCCCCGAGCGTACCGGGCGCGGTGGTTACTGTCGTTTGCAGCGCCGAAAACCCATCGGCAAGAATGTTGAATGCGGCATTATCACGCTCGAATGCAGCCGCCCACTCAACGTCACCCGCGATCGCTGTCTTGGCCACCCAGTAAATCTTGACGGAAAGCCCGTTGGCTGCGTCGTAGATATCCTGCATGGCCAACTGCCATGCGATGCCACGGATCAAGGCTGCGTCGAAGGCCAACACTGCGTGCGTGCCGCGCGACTTCACGATCGGATTGGTGATAGCCCCTGTGCCCAAGTCGATCTTCTTGAAGATCGCATTGGTTGCGTCGCAGCGAACAGTTGCCTTCACCAACAAGGTCGGCGAAGACCACACGATACCGAGAGTCGGATCTGTGCTGTCGGCAACAGGCACCTGCCCGTCTGTGCCTACCGGCAGGCGCTCTAGTTCGCCGTTTACGTCAACGACGTAGAGATCACCTTTGGTGGTTGCTACGCCGAGTGCGCCTACGCGGGGTGTTGCCATGATGAGTTACTCCTTCAAGCCGGGTGCAGTATGACGCGAAACAGTTGTGCAGCGGTCGCCAAATCGTCTGGCTCTGTGCCCGCATCACGGTACACCCGCAATCGGCACGCCTCGCCCAGCAGTATGCCGCCTCTTTCGGCTGGCGTGAAGCTGATCGAAGCTGATCGAAGCAGTCCCGATGCACTTGGTGCTGGCGATAAGACGCTTTTGGTCGGAGCGAACGCGTCTACGTCTACGTCTTCCTGCGGGGGGCCGAAGGTTGGGTTATCGCGTTCCCACGACAGCGACCACAGCGCGCTGCCGACAACAGTCGCCGGGGTTGTCCACAGCAACTCCACATCTAGATCACCGCTGTGGAGCAGCACGCCCGGAAAATCCACGAAGGCAATTTGCGACGATGGGAAGACCGTGAGGGGCTGGCTGTTGCGGCCCACCGAGAATGCAGTGCTCGTGCGCGGGTACACCGCAGACGCGGCGCCAAAAAATCCAAGGCCCACTTCTGCCAACGGTGGAACCACGCCCCGGCCCACATAGACGCGAGATTGCCCTGGCACCTCATCCTCCTGGCCGAGAGATCTCTGTGATGTAGAGGATCGCCGTCCCCGCCGACATTACAACAGCGACCCGATCGTTGTCGTGCCGCCGCACGTTCACTTCGATCGCCACAATGCCGCCGAGTTGCATCGGGAATGCGGGCGGTGCGGCGGTTATCGGCAGAACCTCACCCCGCACATAGGCTCCCATGCGCACCCAGACCTTCGCTGCCGAAGGGCTCACGTCCGAAATGTGCAGCAGGTATCTGCCGGGTGGTAGCGGCCCGTCTGGATCGCTCGTCTGCGTCGATACACCGCTCGCGGCGAGAGCACGCGTCGCACCCAGCGTGGCGCCGAAGTACGCGAGTGCATCATCGCCGCGTTGTGCGTCGCCCATGTACTCACGCCTCGCGTGAGATTCGTGTGATCACCACCGTGACCGTGCCCGCATCGGTGATAAACGAAAGCCCGTCTGTGCCGGGGCGCGCGTTGGCGTTGTCCACTGCGCCGGGGCGGGCCATGGTTGTGAACTCTGCGTAGGGTGAGATCGTGAGATCGAACGGTGTGCTCGGCATGACCGCCGCCGCAACGACCCCGCCGAACGCGCCTTGGCGCACCCACAAGCGCGTAGCACCACCGGCCACGCCCAGGAAGCGCACGCGGTACCTGCCGGGCAACAGGCGGCGCGAGGCGGCGACTACCGCGCTTGCGGTCAGCACCTCGCTGTCGCCCAGGTGCTCGGCGAAATGGAAGCGCAGATCGGTTGCGTCTGCGCTCATGGCTGGCCCCCCTGCTGCGCCACGTAATCGCGCAGTTCATCGACGCCCATGCGCTTCTGCGCTTTGCCGATCACCAAGCCCTGCTCGCTGGCGAGCGCGAGCAGTTCGCTGTGCGAGAGCCCCGACAAGTCGATAGGCGACTTCGTATCGACATTCACTTCGACCTCGACCGCCTCGGGCTCGGGTGCCATGGCGGCACGCAGGCCCGCCACCGGATCGACAACCACAACCACCGGTGCGACGGCAACTTCGTGCCAACCGGGCGTCACGATCAGCTTTTCGCCGAGCGCGCGCGGTACGACGAACACGCCCTGCGCGTCGCCGACCGACAATCCCTCGCCAGTAGAAAGTGATGCGCCTGCGAGTGCGCGATTTTGGATATTCATGGTGTCCACGGAACCTCCTAGAAACAACAGTGGGGCGATGAGCTATGCGCCCACCGCCCCACTGTACTGCAATCGCTCGCGCGACTACAGGCTACCGGCGAGACGCCCGATGTTCTTGATCACGACGTTCTTGGCGGGGGTATACATCTTGATACCGCCGTACAACACCTGCGCCCAGCGGATCGACGTATCAACCGCCGCGAGCGGGATGCGCGTCATGGGAAGAAGCTGCGCCCACGAGAAGCTGCGCTGATTCTGCATGAGCACGAAGCCCTGGCTGGTACCGGGGATGTCGCTGTTCAGGTCGGTGATGACCTGCGTGGCCGCCGTGCGGGGCACGCGCACCATGAGACGCGCCGTACCAATCGCCAGACCGGGGCGAGGGGTGCGGTAAATCTCGTAGAACGTCGTGCCCTGCCCACCGTCCTGCACGGTGAACGTCACGCCGTCACCGGCTGCGACAGTCACAGCGGCCGAAGCCACCGGCTGCGACAGACCGAAGCGGTTGCCCGCAACGACTTGATAGAAGAAGCTGCCTGCGTCGGCCGCGGCAAAGAGCGAAGCAGGATTCGCCGCGGCAACCGGTGCGACCGTGATCGCAGGGTTGAGCGGGCGCTTGTCGGGCTTGCCCAGACCAGTCGCGAGCGCGTCGGCACCCTCTTGGATGAAGACGTGATCGTGGAGGTTGATGCGCCCGTGTTGGCCCTGGAAAGCCGAAATCGTCGCGCCCAGCACGCCCGGTGCCGGTGCGTAGGAGAAGCGCTGCCGATCGTAGACCTGCTTCGACAAGTCGGCGAAGGCGCCGGTCGCGAAGTATCCATCGGTCGCCATGCCGAAGTTGTCGCGAATGCGCAGCAGGATGTCGTTGAGGCGTTCCTCGGTGAGCGGCTGCCCACGAAGATCCACCACGTTGTTGGGCGCACCCGCAGTGATGAGCTTCTGCAAGCCATCGAACTGCTCGGGGATGAGCGCCGAGTCACCGAAGAACATCGCGTTCTCAAGGTTCTTCAGCAACTCCATCGTCTTATTCATCGTTTCGAGCGCGATGACGTTGCCCGTGGCGGCGCGGATCACGTTCGCGACGTGCGTGACACGACCCGTCACGCCCAGATACTTGATCAGCATCGTGACGCGCTCGTAGGTCGAATCTTCTTCCTCGGGGAGATCGCCTTCGGTCATAAAACCGAGATTGAAACGGCGGGTGCCTGCGCGCCCGTAGCTCAGCAAGCGATTGAACTCCTCGACTGTGTTCGTCGCAGGCACCTTCGGGATCGTCTTGAAGAGCTTGACCTCATCCATCTCGAAGGTGAGGTTCTTCATCGTCGCTTCGAGTGATTCGACGCGCAAAGGGAACCCGACACCAGCAGAGACGCCGGGATCGTTCACGTCCGAACCTGCGCTCAATGCTTTGCGCAGGTCGGAAACCTCATTGGCGTTAGAGACGCCAAAACCACTGTGGTCTTGGTAGTCCTGTGCCGATACGAATGCTCCGAGCATGATGGTTATCTCCTGTTGATTCTTGGGCTAAATGTTTTCGTTTCGGCTCAGTGGTAGCTGCGCGCAACCTGCGCTTCAGCCGGGTGCTGTGTCACGAACGCCTGCGCGGCGGCGATCACGTCGCGGCTCACTTGGCCGCCGCCTTCAAGCAACCCGATCGCTTCGATCGTGCGCTGGCCGTTGATCTGCTTCATGCCCTTTTCGAGGTTCATGTAGCTGAGGACCGCGAGCGTTTCGCTCTTGCTGAGAGCGTTGTCGCCACCGGCCTCGTTGGGCATCGACTTGCGCATCGACGCGCGAGCCGCATCAGTCACTCCGCGCTGCGGCATCGGCTGCTTCTCGACCAGCCCCAAGCGCTGCGCGAGCGTGTTCACGACGGCGCTCTGCGACTTGAGCAGCGTGCCCATCTGGTACACGGCCGCTGCCATCGCACGGTTGACCGTGCTCTGTTCGCCAGCCGACTTCGACAACACCGTGTGAACGGCATCGATCTGCTCGGCGGTACGTGCGGTCATCGCCTCCAGATACGGGGACACGTCGAGCGCATCCGAAATGTCGGGGTCGGCGCGGAACTGCTCCAGGCTCTTCTGCAAGCGCTCGCCGCCGTCGCCCGACTTGCGGGCCTTGCCGCCGAAGCCGGGGAAGCCTGCGAGCGAGCCCTTGTCGCGCTTGTAGGCGCGCATGGCGCGCATGGCGCCCTCCATCTCTTGATCATCCTCGTCGTCGTCACTTGCGCCGCCGCCCTCATCTTCGTCGGGCTCGGCTTTGGCCTTGCCAACGAAATCCGAGAAGGCTGCGATGGTGGACGCGTCCACGCCCGCGTTCGCGAGCTTGCCGATCATCATCGCGTCGAGCTTGCCCGCGTCGGCCATGCTGCCGCGGTTGCCGCCGCGCTTGCCATCTTCGTCGTAGTGGCCGCTGTGCTCGACGCCGTTGGCGTCGCCACCCCCAGCGCCGGGCCGGTTGTGCGAGGTGAAACCGCCCTTGATCAGGTCGGTTGCGTCCGCGGCTTTGATGAGATCGTCGAGCGCATTGCTCAGACCATCGACAGTGACTTCAGATTGATCCATTTCAGCAGTCCTCCATTTGCGCCGGATAGTGTTTCGCCGCGTAGTTGACAATCTTGTGAGCCAGCGCGGGTGTGAGCCGCGGGTTGATGCGCTGTAGCAGTGTCACAGCCGTGCTCTTTTTGATGCGGCGCTTGCGCTTGCGCGCAGCACCCTTCTTATCGTTCACGCCCTCAAGCGACTCGGGCTGTAGCGGCCCAGCATCACCGGGGCCGCCGCTTACGCCGGGCGTACCCGCGGACAAGCTCTTGGCGAGCAAGTCGAGCGATGTGGCCGTGTTCACGGGGCACCTTGTGATGGCAACCTCGCGCACGATAGCCTTGCGCACCTTGCTCGGGTCTTTGCTGTCGCGTTCGACAATCTGGCCCTCGACGGAGAAGCCCAGCTTGCGCTTGCCGCTCTTGGCCATGCTGCGCGCGAGCTTCCACAATCTGTCGCATCGCTCAGTGCCGTCACCTTCGAGCAGTTCACCCTCGACGTACCAGCCCTTGTGCAGACCATCGGGCGTCTTGCGCAATTCGGCGAGCGAAGGATAACCCACGAGCGCATCGGTCGCAGCATCATGGTTGTCGTTGAAGAAACCCTTATCGAGAAACGGCCCGAAGTCGAGCCCCGACTGGATCAGCGTCTCGCCCTGGCGATCCAGATGGTCGGTGCTCACGAAGCCCCCAATGAAACGACCGGTGCTGCCGTCCGGTCGCGACTTCTCGATCACATCGCATTCGATATCGAAGCGAAAGCGGGAGTCGAGCGGTGCGGCAGCGAGTTGCATGGGATGTAAAACGAAAAAAGGGCGCCCCGGCGAAGTTCGCCAGAACGCCCCTTTGCACGATGTGCGGGCCTACAGCACGGATAGTGGGGGCCATTCGGCACCACTGTCAAGCAATCCACTCTCAAGGCGTCACAAACTTGCGCACGATGAGCCGTTGCGGCGGCGCCGCTTTGCTCACCACCACGCGTTCGAGTTTGCCGAGCAGCACGCCCTTGCCGCAACTACCGCAATTTATCTCGACCTCACCGGTGCGGTGCATGATGCACATGCTCGTGCGCGCCTTGAGCTTGTTGCCCTCGGTGCTCTTGCGCATCAGCACACCCTGACAATGCGGGCACGCGATCACGGCTCGCTCGTTTCTCGCAGACGCAGTTGTGTCGTCGCGAGCAGTTTACCGTTATCGAAAACAACTGTCTCAAGCATGTCGTCTGTCCCTATCACACGTTCGAAGAGCAGGCCGGGTATCTCTACGCTCGGGCTCTCATGCAGATCATGCACGAGTTTGCGCACGTCGAGCGTGAGGCGATAGCTCACAGCACAACCCCCAGTTGCCGTGCATAAGATTTTTGCTCGTTGGTGAGCAGCACCCCGTGTGCGATGGCAGAGCGAAACACTCCGCGCCACATGCGCTTGATCTCGTCGGGCGAATGGTACTTGACGAGATCGAACTGGTTGCCTGCCTCGGCCATGAAGTCGAGCGCGCGCTGCGCTGTCGTGGGGCTGTCGGCAGTGGTCAGGTATTTGATATTGATGCGCCCTTCGAAAGGCATGTAGTTCGCGCCGAGCGCGTCGAGTACGCCACGAAAAGCCATACGCTATCTCCTGTTGATGACGAGGCGAAGTGCCGGTGCCTGCCGCACAAAAAAGCGCATCGCCTTCTCGACCACATCGCCCTTTGCCTTCTTTGTCTTCCTGGCCTTGGGCACATACGGGGTCGGCGGTGGCAAGCCCTGCGCGTAGTGGATACCTGTGTTGTGCAGGTAGTCCCCCGTCTCTTCTTCTTTCGCTGCTTTCACTGGATCGAGCACAGAGGTGCTGGCCAGCGAGTGCGGAGTCATCTCGACGAAATCATACGCTGTCGTGTGCGACTGCGCATTGGAGAAAATGCCCATCGCAACTTCGTAGGGCACCATCTTGGCGCGCCGCTGCGTGCCCTGACTCTTCTCGGCCTTGTTGGGTGTCTCGGTCTGGTAGATAGGATCGCCGTTATCGTCCACCGCATGCGAAGTGAACTCTTCACCGTCTGCGGTTTTCACAGTCACCATCACCGGCATATCAACCGATGTGTTGAGGCGCGTCACGTCCACCAAGTATCTGCGAGCGACCATCATGCTGCGCTCGAACGGCTGCAACTTCGTGCGAATGATGTGCGACACCACATCAGAATCGAGCACGGCCACGGGCTTGATAAACATCCCGTCGAGCTGATCCTTGAGCGCCTTGCGTGCAATGGGATTCGTTGCCCCTTGCAGTTGCGCCATGACCTGATCGCGCCTGACAGGATCGGGCCAATATCCATCGACCTTCATTGCAGTAGCCACCTTGTCGCGCATGCCGTCGATTTTTTTCAACGCGCGACTCGCGAAGTACGCCTCGACGACCTGCGCGGGCGAACCGCCCGGCAGGGTGTTGAGCGCGTTGCGCTCTGCATCCGGCAACGCTTCGATAGCCTCCTGCACGAGCCCCAGCGCGGACGCTGGTGTGTAGTCGGGTCGGGCGTTGTTGGCCGCCTCTTGCGCCTCAATATGGGCGCCGATTCGTTCGACGATCGGTCGCAGCTTTGGCCCCACTGCGGGCGGCAGCATTCGTGCCGCACGCGTGATGCGCTGCCACTCGTCCATCGGCGAAAACAGCGAGTCGTACATCGTGACGTAGGGCGAGGGCCAGTTGAGCCCTACGTTTGCAGCGTCGCTCGCGACCATGTGCTGCGTGTTGTTGAAGACGTGTATCTGGTGATCGGTCAGCGCACTGCGCTCGACCCAGTGCTTCGATAGTGCGGCCTGTAGCGCCTTCTCGTGTGCTTCTTTCTGCGGCCCCACAGCACTGCGAATGCGTAGCTCCAAACCAGCCACCGTGTTCTTGGTCTTGCGATCCAAATCCGATGCGTAGACGTACTGGTGTACCAGCTTGCCGCCTTTGCCCGCGACGGCGCGCACGCGCATCGCAACTTCCAGCCCTAGCGGCTTGCCGTTCTTATCGACGGCGCCGCTGGCATCCATGAACGTCGCAGCAATCTTTTTGCGCTGCGCTGCGCCCCACGGCTCGTAGACCTTGCCGATCTTGGGGCCACCATCTTTGTCAGTGCCGTACAGCGTGCGCGCAACGAAGCACGACGTGCCTGTATCGCCGCCGAACTGATCCTGCATGCGGCGGAAGATCTCGCTGTTGATCTCGCGCTCGCCGATCGTGGCGTTGACGCCTGCGTAGGTGACGTAATACTTCGTCGGGTTGAGGTTCTTGTCGGCGTCGCTCGACACATCGGGATGGCCGAGCGCCTCGTTCACGTCCTGCAAGCCCATGGAGCGCATCTTCGCTTCCATCGTTCGAACGGAACTAGATACACGGTTGCCGAAGTGAATGAATTGCGCCTTCTCGGGATTGGGATCTCCGGTCGTGCCTGCGAGCACCGCGCGGATTTTGTTTTCCATCGCATCGGTCTTCGCGTTGCCATGCACAGCAACAGCGTCGAACATCGCGCGCTCTTCGCGCCGGTGAACAGAACTCAGGGATAGTTCTGCGTCGATGGGGCCTTGATCTCCTGCCTTGCGTTTCTTACCGCGTTCCGATTCGCCCTTGGTTTGTTCTTCGCCCTCAATCTCGCCTTCGCCCTCGCCCTTATCTGCGTCGAAGCGGCCGGTGTAGTTCCAGTCTTTCTGGTGATAGAAAATGCCCAGCGCTTCGTGGTTGGGATCGCGCACGAACGCAGTCCCGACCGGGATCTCTTTGCGCACAGCATTGCCCGCGTCATCGTGCCAAAGATATGACAACGGCGAGACGTCGCCTGTCGCGAGATCGAGTTTGCCGCGGCACAGCAAACCCTCGGGGCCGTAATCGGGATTGGCGACTTCCCTCGCCCACGCTTGGCCTGTCGCGGTGATGTGTGTGCCTGCCTTGATCTCGGCGAGCAGTTTTTTATCGAGCGGCTTCCCTTCGAGCGTTGCGTAGTCCACGCCGAAAAGATGCGCGCTGTATTTCTGCAACGCTTGGTAGTAGCCGTCTTCGACGCGCTTCGCGTCCACGTCTTTGGCACTCGGCCAGTTGCCGCCCCAACCGCTCAGTTTCTTTTTCTCGGTGGCCTCGGCATAGCTCGGCAACTGGAATGGTCTATCGACCTCTTTCGTTCCAACAGGCTTGCCCTTTTTATCGTAGACGGCAGCAGTGCTCGTGTACTGCAACATCTTGCGCAGGTCGGCCGCTTTGAACGCCGGGTTGTTCGCAATGCTGCGTGCGATGCTGATTTTTCTACGCGCGCCATCCGACAGAAACGCCTGCTCGTCCAAGCCGAGCGCGGCGGTCATCGCGAGCATTTCGCGTTCTTTCTCGGTCAAGCTCGCCATCGCGGCGCGGTACATCGTCGCCTGCATCCCCGTCATGTGCGCGGGCTGGTTCTCGTCGAGCAACACTGCGGGCATGCTCTTGCCCTTCACGTCTGCCGTCGTCGCAATATCCATGATCGGTTGGAGCTTGGCTGCAAGCTCGGCCGCGCGCGCCGGGTTGAGATCGGTACGCGGTGGATTCTTGACGCCTTCCGCCAGCAGTACAGCCGAGGGCAACAGATACCGTTTCGCGAACGCTTCGTCTGTGCCGAGATCGATTTGGCCGCCCGAGATCATGCGGATCAACCGCGGCAGGCCGGTGAGTGTGTTCTTGATCGGCGTGCCGGTCAGCGCCATGAACATCTTCATGTCGGGCGACCACCGCATCACCGCAGCGTTGATCTTGCTATCGCCCGCCGTGCGGTGCCCCTCATCGATCACCATGCCGTCGAAGAGCCCGGTCGCGCGCAGTGTCTCTTCGTGCTGCAAAAAATACTCGAAGCCAACGCACACACGCTGATTCGCGTCGGCGAACGGATTCCAATACTTCGGGTCCGCGGCCAGCTTCTCTTTCCAGTTCAGGAGCAGCCGTGTTGTGTACGCACTATCGCTTTCGCTTGGCTTGCGCGCGGGCCGTTGCGGGATCTGCAATGCGCCGGGCACTGCGTCAGTGCCGATCACCACGGGCGGCACATCGGTAAATCGCTTGATCTCTTGGAAGATATTTTCGAGCGTGTTGGGCGGCACGACCCACAGCGTTTTTTTCTTGAGTTGATTGGGATGCGCCTTGCCGTCCTCGCCCACGAGGTTGCGCATCATCTGATCGCCCATGATCGATAATGCGGATTTGCCCGTCCCCATAAAATGGGCAGCGAGCAAGCGTCCCCCGCTCTTGGCGAGCTTCTGCAACGCTTTGACACGATGTGGCCCAGGCTGAATGCCTGCGTCGCCCATGACGAGCCCGCGCAGCACGCCGTTGGGATTCATGTTCCCCGACTCACTGTTCACATCGACGATATCGTTCGCGTGTACCAGCTCTTCGCGATCGCGCATCGCAAGACGCATGGCTTCCCGGTCAGACGCGTCTTTCAACAGTTGGCGCACGCGCGAGTCCATCACGAAGCCGCCGAGTTGCTTTCGCATCTCGGGGATATCCTCGACGGCGATCTGCATCTCGGGCACCAACTTATCGTCGGGCGTGCCCAACTGCATCACACCAGGGACACGCACCAACTCATCGAAGCCGACCGAGCCATCCTTGGGCAGCAAGATCTTGATCACACCGCTCGACGTATTCGGTCCAGAGCCCACCGATACCTCGTCCGCGTAGAGCAACACTTCGTGCTCCATGGGCTGCACCAAGCGTCGCACGCGGCCGGGCTTGCCTACGATATCGGCTTCGCTGATCGCCGACACCTTCAGTACGTTGCGCAGCGTGGTCTGCACACCAGCGCCCTGCTTTTTCAGCGGCTCTACGGCATGCACCTTTTTGCCATCGGGCAACGTGACCTCTTTCACGTAAGTGGCCATGACGCGTCGGCCGTCATCGTTGATCCACACCACCGCCCCAGGCACCACAGGCATGGCCTTTGGCTTGCGCTCTTTGACGACCTCGAACTTGATCTGATCGGCCTTGTTGATCAGTTGATCGATACGCACGATGTCGCCCGCGGCGCCGCCCAGCCTGCGGCGCCAGTAGTTTCCCACCACCCGCGGCGGCCCTGCGCCATCCCACTCGACTTCCATGTGCGCGACGGCCATCGCGGCCACACCGCTGCTCGCCTTGCCCTGAATCGACACCCAGGCGCGCCGCGGCACGTCCTGCTCTGCTGCCGCACGCATGAGGCTTTGCAGCGTGGCGGCATCGTTGACCTGCACCACGTTGCCGGGGTTGAGCAATGCCGCGAGCAGTGGATCCATTATCTGGCCGCGCGCGTAGCAGTTGTTCTTTTCGAGAAGGATAGCCGCCGTCGTGTTGTACTGCTTCGCCAGCACTTGGGGGTCTGTGCTGTCGCCCTCTTTGAGCTTGACGGTGACCCACTCGGTTGTCGTGCGCTCAACACCGTCCGCGTCGGCTTTCGTTTTGGTTTCTGGCAACCAGATAACTTGCCCGGTCGAAAACGCCGGTGCTTCTGCGACCCGAATGCGTGTGTAGCTGCCGTCTGGATTGCGCTGTTCGTACAGCTTCGACGATAGCAGCGGCTTCTCTGTGCCCGTTGCAGGATCGTAGGCGGTACGCACAAGGCCGTTCTCGCGCAGAACCCTATCCTGCACAGCCGCTTCGCGCATTTCGCCGAACTTGAATGTGCCGGACTTCGCGCCGAACTCGGCGGCTGTGATCTCGACGGGCGCCCACTCGTGCCGCTCCAACTCTGTCGGTTTGCCCTTCGCTTTCGCCGCACCGACACGGTGCCGCTCACCTTCGAGCGTGTGCTCTGCTGCGAAGCCGAGCGCAGTGTAGATCTTGTATCCAAGGCTGTGAGTACCACCGGCCAGATCGGCACCGCCGCTCTCTGCGCCAGATTCCTTATCCTTTTCCGATTCCTTATCCCTTTTGGACGCCTCTTTTTCCGCTTCCTTCGCGCCGAACGTGTTGCCGGGCTCTTTGCCCACAACACTCTGCACGTACTCGGTGACCTTCGCATCGTCTTGACCGAGATACAGATACGCTTGTTGGCTCGTGAGCGAGCGGCCTTTCTCGTCGTAAATCTCTTTGAGCGCGCCGCCTTTGAAACGCGAACTGGCGAGCACGCCTTCGTAGCGAGGCAAGCCCGTCTCAGGATCGATTGTGGCGGGCATGCGCTCCCAGCCCGCTTCTGTCTCGCGGTCGGTCGGCCCGAAGCGCAGGTACACAACACGACCCTGCACATGCACCGTGTAGAACTGATCCTTCTCGCTGTAGTACGGGGCGAACTGCCTCGCGGGCGAATCGAGCACCAGTTGATTGAGCGCGTGCGTAACGACCGTGGGCGACTTGCCTTCCCACCATCGCAAATCCTCGTCGGGCGTCTTGGCTATCGCCTCGCGATCCAACAACTCGGGCAGTACGTGCTCGCGCATCCAATCGTATTGATCGGGCGCCTTCAGGGCCAGCTCTTTGGGATGAGTCAGCGCGCACGCGAAAGACTCGGCGAAATCTTCGCGCCAGACCCAGTGCGGCTGTAACGGATTGCCGCGACGCGCGTAGTTCGAAACGAACGATATGGCGCGATCATGCACCGCCTTCCACGTTTCGATCAGCTTGGGATCGCTCTGATCGAGCGACGTTTCGACGCAATGGCCCAACTCATGGATCACCACTTCTTCAAGGCGCGTCCGGTCACTGCCGAAATAGCCGGGGCCTTGATCGGGCCGCACCGCGCCGCCCGCAATCTCGACCTTGCCGTTCGCGTGCATGCAACCGGCGTAATTCCAGTTACTTGGCTCTAGTGCGAACTCAGAAACACCGAAGAACTTTCCGCTATCACCTTCCTTCGGCTCGGAAGTTTCGAGCATTTCCTTGATGTGATCTGGTATCAGCTCCAGTGCCTTTTG
>Ga0315283_10003061_pt1 | contig 14200 bp, 8 predicted proteins | sample YL17G09_0_MG_FD_204541 | JGI IMG/M metagenome (GOLD analysis project Ga0315283, IMG submission 204541) | Sediment microbial communities from Yellowstone Lake, YNP, Wyoming, USA - YL17G09_0 | ecosystem: Environmental > Aquatic > Freshwater > Lake > Sediment | place: USA: Wyoming | collected... | reverse complement strand
GGCTTTAAGCGATTTAACCGACCCAAGCCCAAGAAGCGGGGGCGAAAGCCCCTCTACGATCACGAGGCGCTCCGCAAGCCCCTCAAGAAGATCTGGATGGCGGCCAATCTGCCCTGTTCCAAGCGTCTCAAGCCCATCCTGTCGCTATGGCTGCCGGGCTACGAGGCCTCCTTTGAGGTCCTGGCCCCGAAGACCCGGGCGGCCCTGCTGCGGATCTCGGCGGCCACCCTCGACCGCCTCCTGAAGCCCACACGCAGCGCGATGACGCAGCGGGGGCGCTCCACCACCAAGCCGGGCGCCCTGCTGCGCAGCCAGATCCCCCTGGGAACCAATCAGTGGGACCAAACGCAACCGGGCTTCCTGGAGGCCGACACCGTCGCCCACTGCGGGACCTCCATGGCCGGCCAGTTCGTTCACAGCCTCGATTGCGTCGATATCGCCACCGGTTGGACCGAACAGCGGGCCCTCTGGGGACGAGGCGAACAAGGTGTGCTGGAACAGATCAAGGACATCGAACAGCACCTGCCCTTTGCCATTCTGGGCTTCGACTGCGACAACGGCGCCGAGTTCATCAACCGTCACCTGGTCCGCCACTTCACCGAGCGGCCCCAGCCCGTTCTGTTCACCCGAAGCCGGGCCTACCGAAAAGACGACAACGCCCACATCGAACAGAAAAACTGGACCCACATCCGCCAGTGGCTTGGCTATGAACGCTTTGATGACCCGGCTCTCGTACCCTTGCTCAACGAGCTGTACCGCACCGAGTGGCGGCTCTTCCACAACTTCTTCTGCCCTTCGGTGAAGCTGCTGGAAAAAGAACGCACCGGCTCCAAAACCTACAAGCGCTACGACAAACCGAAAACCCCGTGCCAGAGAGTCATGGAATCCAGCCACATCCCTCGGAAAACCAAAATCGCCCTCACCGCTCAGTTGCGCTCCCTCAATCCCTTCGTGCTTCGGGAGGCCATGGAAATCAAACTTAAAAAAATCTTCGAAGCCTGCTATAAAGGGGCTCTCTCCAGTCAGCGACCTGCCTCGCCCCTTCGGTAACATTTATTTATGAGGCAACGGGGGCCTTCCAGCATGCGAATGCCGCTGCCGCCAGAATCGCCATAACGGAAACGCCCGCCTTCCAGAGGGACACCTGCTCACCGGCGTGCTGATAAAAGGGGACGAGCCCCGCGGGCCAGACGGTCAGCACGAGGTATGTGCCGTAGGAACCCATCGCGTTCACGATCCGGATCCACATCGGGTAGCCGCCGGAAAAGGGCATCGCCACGCCGCTGTGGATCTGCGCCAAAACGGCCACGATGCTGAAGAGAAACCCGATCATGAGAAAGGGCACCTTTTCCTCGAGAAGCGGCAGAAGGGTCCGCGGGCTCTTGAGGTCCTGCAGGCTGAACCGTCTCAGCGGCCAGAAATCCAGCAGTATCAGGACCACGGGGACGGTGACGAGCATCGGTTTGGCCATCAGGCCCAGAACGAAGAAAAGCACGACGACGCCATAGTGTACCCACCGGCCTGTCCGGCTGTATTTCGCGTAGGCAAGCAGGGTGAGCATGAAGAAGAAGGCGCTCAGGACATCCTTGCGCTCCGCCACCCAGGCCACGGATTCCACGTGCAGCGGGTGGAGGGCGAAGAGGACCGCCACGGCGGCGCTCGGTCCGTTGGCCCCCGTCATCGCTGCGAGGACGAGAAAAAGAAGCACCGTGTTGGCCAGATGCAGCAACAGGCTCGTGAGGTGATGCCCGCCGGCCCAGAGGCCGAAGAGCTCCACGTCGAGCATGTGGGAAAGCCACGTCAGCGGGTGCCAGAAATCGGCGTGGAAGGTCGTAAAAGCCCAGAGGACGCCCTTCAGGGTCAACCCCTGGAGGACGGCGGGGTTGTCCAGTACGTAGGGGTTGTCGTCGAGATTGACGAAACGGAAGCCGATCACCTGCCCGTAGACGACCACCGTGGCCACGACGAGCAGGATGGAGATCAGCACTTTCTGTCGGTCGAATGTGAATTTCATGGGCCTTAAAACGGTTCGTTAGTGATTTAGTTCGTTGGTTCGACACGCCCACAGTGCGTGAGTTTTACGTTTCAAGTGATTACGTTTTAAGTGAGAAACAAGGTTCGTTCGTTCTTTTTGAACGATTAAACCACTGAACAAATTAACTAACGAACGTTTTTCTGTAACTCCATCCACTTCGCAAGCTCATCGGCCAGTTTGCCGTCAACAGTCCGTATCCACTCGTTCTCGCGAAGGGCCCGGTCCCGCAGGCCCATCATCCACCAGCTCTGCAACACCTTCGTCCGCAGAAGGAGAGAATCCGGCGCGAGCCTCACGGCCTCCTCGAGATGGGCCGCAGCCTCATCGATGTGCCCTGTCGCTGCAAGAGCCACGGCCAGGTTGAGCCGTGTCACGGGGCTTGCGGGGTTCAGACCCAGTGCCGTCTGCAGCCGCCCGACGGCTTCATCGAAACGCTTCTGCCGGATGAGCAGGGCACCGAGATTGGTGTACGCCTTCTCGAGGCGCGGGTTGATCTGTATGGACTTCTCAATCCAGGCCCTCGCTTCATCGTCGCGTCGGAGGCCTGCCAGTGTATTCCCGACGTTGAATACCACCTCGTCATCGGCCGGCCGCAGCTGAACGGCTCGCAGAACATGCGGGAGCGCCTCCTCGTAAGCGCCCCGTGAAGTGAGAGCCGTAGCCAGGTTGTTCTCGGCGATCCCGTTCGGACCCGTCACGGCCAGCGCACGACGCAAGAGGGTTTCACTGTCACTCCAGTATTGGAGCTGATAGCACGTTACGGCCCCGATCGCCAGCGCAAGCGCACAGGCCCCGAAGGCGGCAAATTCCCTCCATCGCCGGGCACGGGAGAACAGATCCGAGATTCCCCACACCGCGATGATGAAGATACCGATGAGCGGGATGTAGGTGTAGCGATCCGCCATGGAGTGGCATCCCACCTGGATGATCCCGCTCACGGGCGCAAGCGTTCCGAGGTACCAGAGCCACCCGACGGTCACATAGGGATAGCGCCGGATCGCGGGCAACGCAATGGCCGTTATCGCTGCGAGGACGAAGCCTGCACCGATGGCCATCCCGGCAGGAACCGATCCCAGGGGATAATGAACGGCCAGCTCGACGGGCCAGAGAGTTTTCCAAAGGTAGGCCACGGTCGAAACGGCTGCATTCGAAAGCCGCATGTCGAGGGGCACGAGATCCATGTCGGCCAGGGCCGATCCCTTTGCCTGGGCGACAAGGGCCAGTACCCCCGCAAGTATGGCCAGGACCACGAGGGGGATCTTTTCCAGAATCAGTGTCTTTGCCGCATTCCATTCCAGGCCGCCGTTCCCGAAGCGCCGCAGCGGCCAGAAATCCAGAAGCAGCAAAACGAAGGGAACCGTCACGAGCATCGGCTTTGCCATGAGGCCGAGGGCATAGGGAGTGATGACACCCAGGGCTCGGCCCGGGGTGGGGTTTTCCACGTATCGCGGGTAGGCAAGCAGCGTGAGCATGAAGAAGAACGTGCTCAGCACGTCCTTGCGCTCCGAGACCCAGACTACGGATTCCACGTGCAGCGGGTGCAGGGCGAAGAGGGCCGCCACGGCCGCACTCTCCCAGAACCGGCCTGTCAGCCGCGCAAGCGCCAGGAAAAGAAGCAGCGTGTTTGCCGTGTGCAACAGCAGGCCCATGGCGTGGTGCCCGCCCGCCCGGGGACCGAAGAGCTGCCAGTCGAGCATATGGGAGAGCCAGGTAAGCGGGTGCCAGAAATTGGCATCGAGGTTCGTGAAGGCCCAGCGGATGCCCTCGGGGGTGATCCCGGCCCGCACGTGGGGGTTTTCGTATACATAGAGCGGATCGTCAAGGTTGACAAAATCGAAGCCCACCACGGGGTAATAGACCGCCAGCGCTGCCGCGGCAAGAACCAGGCAAACATAGAATCCCCTGCGCTCTACCGGCACGGTCATCCTTTCACCTCGCATCGGGGCTCTGGTTGCGCAGAGCCTCCCGCACCTGGATTTCGTTTGCGCCAAACGAAAAAAGCGGCGACGGCCAGCCAGGCGGCAACACCTGCTAAAGAGAGCCAGGCGCCGACCACAAATGAAGCAGGGCGGTACTCCATCCGGAAGCGATGATGTCCCGGCGCAAGCGGAACTCCCCGTAGCGCGTAGTTGGCGGGGATGATCTCATAAGCGGCCGATGCGCTTGGGGCCAGGGGCACGATGCGCCAGCCGTCCGTGAAGTTGTCCGTCACGACAAGGATGGAGGCCGCCTTCACCTCGGCCTCGATCGTGAGATGGTCCGTCGAGGACTCCGTCACCCTCACCGAGCCAGGGCTGCCGGACGCCTTGCCCGTGGGAAGTTTCGGATCCCGCTCCAGGACGACGAGCCTTTGCGGGTCAAACCCCGCTCGCCCCAGGATGGCAAACGCCCGGTCACGGTCCTGCTCTACGGTCCACTGCCCGACCAGAGCCGCGCGGGGCATGACGTCACCGCCCAGATCCGCCAGCACAATCCTGCCCTCGATGGGGGCGAGCATATAGCGGCACCCCAGCATTCTCAGCAGGGGGTGATCGCGGAACTGCAGATCATTTCTCACGATCTGCATGATATCCACCTGCTGCATCCAGGCCATGAGCTCCCCGTAGCGGCGCGGGATCAGCGGGTCGTAGCCCCATACGTCCCGCCACCCCATGGACATGGCGAGATTCGGGTTGTAGGGGTTCAGGATGCGGTGATCGCCCGGCCTCTGCCGGAACATCTCCACCATGTCCGCGGGATAAGCGGCGGCAAGCCGGAAGGTGTCCCGGCCGGAAAGCCCTGCGCAAAAGAGCTCCACGACGGCCAGGCAGACGAGCAGCGAAGCCTTCCAGAGATTGGAGACGCGCACAAAAAGGATCGCGGCAATGACGATGCACGTGGCAGCCAGGACCGCCAGGCCGAGAGCGGCAAACTCGCCTGCCTTCACGACAGCCAGGCTGTTTGGGATCGTCCCTGCCTGCAGATAGTCTTGAGCTGTGCCGAAGAGCCAGCGCATGAAGCCCGGCCACAGTCCGGCAGGCGACAGGGATGATTGACAGATCGCCAGGCCGGCAATTAGCGAAAGCGTTGCCGCGGCGATCATTGCCGCCAGGATCTGCCACCGCTTCCGGAGCCCGTCGCGGATGAGGCTGTCAAGCCCCATGGCGGAAAGCAGGATCACGAAGAGGGTGGCCTGAAAGACGAACTTGGAGACGCCGCGGAATTTGTCGAAACCCGGCAGATACGCATACAGCAACCCAAACCAGGGCAGATACGACCCCATGGCCAGAAGCAGGAGGATCCCCGCCATGGCCGCGGGGATGAAGCGCTCCCTGCCCTGCCTCAACACGACGGCGTAGACGGCCAGCAGAAAACCCGTGACGCTCACGAAGAGGGACATCTCCCACAGGGTCCAGCGCCCCCAGTATGGGAAATGAACCATGTCGCCGAAAAACGCAGGGGCGACCCAGGTGATGAGATTCTCCGGCGGGAAGGAAAACATCGTGGCGAACTCATAAGGCACGCCGGCCACCCGCAACGTGTCCCTCCCTGCCTCAATGCCGGGCAGGATCTGGGCCGCCGCGAGGATGACGGCCCCTCCGTAGAACAGAAAAAAGCAGGTAAGCGCCTTCATCCGTTCAGCGGCCCCCGGAAGCCTCAGGGCCAGGTAGATAACGGCCGCGATCCCCGTGTAGTAGACATACTGGATGTGACCGGCGAGGATCTGCATCGCAACGGCAATGATCCCCAGCAGACACCACCCGGCGCCAGGCTTCTCCACGGCCCCGTCGATGGCCAGAAAAAGCAGCGGGGCCCAGATCATGGTGCAGACGTTGGGCAGGTGCCCCGCATAGATGTGCAGAAAGTATGGCGCGCAGAAGATGAACTCGGCCCCCGCCAGGAAGCAGGCAAGCGGGTGCAGGCCCCGCTTGAGGGCCCAGAAATAGAAGAAGAGCCCCCCGAGAAAGGCGTGCAGCGCGATGCCCCAGTTTATGGCCTTGGCCAGAGGCAGCACGAGATAGAGGGCATTCAGGGGATACAGAAGCGCCGACTGGAACCCGGCCAGAAAAGGAGCCCCGCAGTAGATGTGCGGGTTCCAGAGAGGGAGGTTTCCCCGGGCAATCTCGCCGAAGCCGAAGCCCCGCCAGTGCACAAACTGCGTGGCCAGGTCCGAATGCACACCGGAAAGCACCGCGCCGTCGACAAGGAACAGCACGTCGAAAAACGCGGCGAGCGTCAGGACCAGAAGGCCCAAGGGGCCGATATAGAAGATTTTGATGCCGCCCTTACACACGTGAACCTCAGGCACTCTGTCGAGCCGGGTGCACCCCGGACCGCATTTCGGTGAAACATTACAAGATTCATGCCTTTGTCGCCATTGGGCCCCGACTCTCCCGTCCGCTGCGCACAACTGACCCCCGGCGGCGATTTCTCCGCATAGTGGGAGCTTTCGCGTTGACAGCCCCTCCACTTTCCCTTAGTGTTTGACGAGGTAAAATACCCGGGTGAGGCACATGGGCGGAAAGAAAAAAAAGATGGTCAACCTGGCCCTCCAGGGCGGCGGAACCCATGGCGCCTTCGCCTGGGGAATCCTGGATCGGCTCCTCGAGGACGGCAGGATCGACATCGAGGGACTCTCCGCTACGAGCGCGGGCTCCCTGAATGCCGTTGCCTATGCCTGGGGCGCCATGAAGGGGGGTCCCGACGGCGCCCGGCAGGCACTGAACGATCTCTGGCGGGAGGTCAGCAAGGCCGGCGAGCTATACAGCCCCGTCCGGCAGTCGCCCATGGAGAAGCTCTGGCCGGCGGCCTCGAGCCTCTCGTTCTGGCTCTTCGACGCATGGACAAGGGTCTTTTCTCCCTACCAGTTCAACCCGCAGGATTTCAACCCGCTGAGGGACATGCTCTGCAACTGCATCGACTTCGAGGAGCTCGTCCGCTGCGACTGCGTCGAGCTCTTCATCAGCGCCACAAACGTCCGCACGGGTCAGGTCCGCGTGTTCCGCAACGAGGAGATCACGCCGGAGGTCGTCCTGGCGTCAACCTGCCTGCCCTTTTACTTCCAGGCCGTCGAGATCGGCGGGGAACACTACTGGGACGGGGGCTACATGGGGAACCCCTCGCTCTTTCCCCTCTTCTACTACACGCAGTCCCGCGACATGGTCATCATCCACATCAACCCCATCGTGCGCGAAGAGATCCCCACGAGCGCCATGGACATCGGCAACCGCCTCAACGAGATCACCTTCAACTCGTCGCTTCTGAAAGAGCTGCGCGCCATCGCCTTCGTCTTAAAACTGCTCGACGAGAACTGGATCCGCGACGAGTATCGGGGAAAGCTCAAGAACGTGCTGGTGCACTCGATCCGGGCCGACGAGGCGCTGAAGGATCTGGGCGCGGCCACCAAATTCGTCAGCAGCTGGGAATTTCTCACGGAGCTGCGCGACCGGGGCCGCGAGACGGCGGAGCACTGGCTTGCGGAGAACTTCAAGCACATCGGCAAGCGCTCCAGCGTGGACATCCGAAAAAATTTCCTCGAGCCCAACGCGGTCCCGAAAAAAACAGCCCGCCGGAAGAAATAAAAAATCCCCCTGTGCCTCTCTTTTTGCGATGAGAAAACAGGGGGATCTTGCTGTTGGCTGTTGGCTGTCGGCTTTGTCCTTTACCCTATACCCCTCTTTAAAGGAGTCTCGCCCCCATTTCGGCCACCATGGACCTCTCCCCCTTGAAGAGAGTGACGTGGCCGGCGAGCTCCTCGTCCTTCAGGTTCTCCACGAGGTAGGTCAGGCCGTTGCTGCTGGCATCGAGATAGGGGTGGTCGATCTGCTCGGGGTCGCCCGTGAAGACGATCTTCGTGCCCTCGCCCACTCGGGTGATGAGCGTCTTGATCATGTGCGGCGTGAGGTTCTGCGCCTCGTCGCAGATGATGAACTGCTTGGGGATGCTCCGGCCCCGGATGTAGGCCAGGGCCTCCATATCGAGGATTCCCCGGTCCATCAGGTGCTCGATGATCCGGTGCGGCTCGGGGTTGTTGCTGAAGATGAACTCCAGGTTGTCGTAAATGGGCTGCATCCAGGGTCGCAGCTTCTCCTCCTTGGAGCCCGGGAGGAAGCCCAGGTCGTTGCCAAGCGGGATGACGGGCCGGGTGATGAGAAGTCTCGAGTAGGTCTTCTGCTCCATGACCTTCTCGAGGCCCACGGCGATGGCCAGCAGCGTCTTTCCCGTCCCGGCGCGGCCCACGAGGGTCGCCACGCGGATCTGGTCGTTGAGGAGCAGCTCCAGGGCAAAGCGCTGTTCCTTGTTTCGCGCCTTGATTCCCTGGTTGGTGCTCTCGCCGTGTACAAGCGGCCTCAGCTCCCCGCGGAAGTATCGGGACAGCGCCGACTGGGAGGACGCAACGTGGTTCTTCAGCACGAAGAACTCGTGGGGCCTGCCCGGGCCGCGCCCGTTCATCTCCAGGCGCCCTTCCTTGAAAAAGGCATCCATCTCCTCCGCCGTCACATCGACCACGCCTGCGCCCGTGTAGAGCTCGTGGTAGTTCACCTTGTCGTTGTAGAAATCCTGGGCGGGGATGCCGAGGACATCTGACTTGACGCGCAGGTTCAGGTCCTTCGACACCAGGAAAACCCTCCCGACAAGCGCCTTGCTCAAGCTGTAGGCCACGGCGAGGATCCGGTTGTCCGTCTTGTGGGGATCGAAACCGGGAGGGAATCCGTCGATGTGTTCCTGGTGGTTGAGCTCGATGCGCAGCTTGCCGCCCGAGGGAAGAGGCACGCCCGTCGACAGGCAGCCCGACTCGCGCATCTTGTCGAGTTCCTGGGACACGACACGGGCGTTGCGTCCGACCTCGTCCTGCCTCTTCTTCTGGTTGTCGATTTCCTCGATGACGGCCATGGGGATGACCACATCGTTGTCCTCGAAGGCATAGAGGGCCCCCGGGTTGTGAAGCAGTACGTTTGTGTCCAGTATGAACGTTTTCACCATGGATCAGATTCCTCCGTTGCCGCGGCAGTCTACTGCCCTGCCCCGCGAAGCTGTCCCATCGAAGGAACATTTCACGCGGGTCGGGACAATAGTTATCCTCTGGATTGAAACGAAAGTCGGCCAGGGTCGGGCCGGTAGGCAGGGTTCATTGGGTTGATCCGATTGCAGGATGTGCCTCCTGTCTACAACGCCGAACTCTCCGGCGCTCGGATGATGCAACTAAAAATGCCGCAATGATTTGCCTTTACTTATAAACGCGGGCGCTCCGTTTTGTCAAGAATTTCCTGCGTGAAGACAGTTCGTCAGTTCCGGAAAACGAAGATTGCCACGGGCTCTGCGAATCCTCGCAATGACGGCAAAGACAGTGCCACAAATCCCCCTCTTTTCCCCTTTCGTAAGATGAAAGGGGGATTTGACTTCTCGAAGCGGCGGCGGGAGGCTCAGCGGTCTATGAACTTGTAGCCGACGCCGCGGACGGTGACGATGTAGTCGGGGCTGTTATCGTCCGGCTCGATCTGGGCCCGCAGGCGCCGGATGTGCACGTCCACGGTGCGGGGCTCCACGTAAGACTCGTCGCCCCAGACCTGGTCCAGGATCTGGTCCCGGCTGTAGACGCGGCCCGGGTTTTGGCAGAGGAAGCGAAGAAGCTTGAATTCCGTGGGACTGAGGTTCACGTTTCGGCCGTTGACGGTGACCTCGTAGGATTTGAGATCGATCCGGAGACCTTTGAACTCGACGGTCTCGGCCTTCTCGGGCGTCTTGCGGACATCGGCCCTTCGCAGCAAGGCCTTCACCCGGGCCATGAGCTCCTTCACACTGAAGGGCTTGGTGATGTAGTCGTCGGCGCCGACCTCGAGACCGAGAATCTTGTCGATCTCGTCCCCCTTGGCCGTCAGCATGATGATCGGGATTAAAGCCGTTGACGGGTCCTGGCGCAGCCTCTTGCAGACCTCGAGCCCCTGGATGCCTGGCAGCATGAGATCGAGGACAACGAGGTCGGGGGTCTTTGTCCGGACGAGTTGCATCGCCCGTTCCCCGTCATAGGCCTTCAGGACTTCGTGGCCCTCCTTCTCGAGGTTGTAGGCCACGAGATCCACGATGTCCTTTTCGTCGTCGACGATGAGTATTTTCAATGATCGGTCACTCCTCGCATGATCTGTGACGGCAACAATGGCTCAAAAAATCTCTGCCAGCAACTCCTTCAGGTGCCCCACGCGAACCAGTTCGATTGCTCCGGCCTTGTCCAGCCCCCTGAACTGCGTGCGCGGCAGGACACAGCGCGTAAATCCCATGCGGGCCGCCTCGCGGATCCGGACTTCCATCTGGTTGATCCCGCGGATCTCGCCCGTGAGTCCCACCTCGCCGAAGACGACCGTTTTCGGGTCGATGGGCCGGTCGAGGAAGCTCGAGGCGATGGCCGCCGCAATCCCCAGATCCGTAGCCGGCTCGGAGAGCCTCACGCCCCCCGCCACGTTGAGAAAGATGTCATGGTTTCCCAGGTGCAGGCCGCCGATCTTGTCCAGGACCGCCACCAGGAGCGACACGCGGTTCGTGTCGACGCCGATGGCGGTGCGCCGGGGCATGCCGAAGCTCGTGCTCACCACCAGGGCCTGGACCTCGACCAGGATGGGCCGGGTGCCCTCGATCGACGCTACCACCACGGAGCCGGCCATTCCCTCGGGGCGCTCCGTGAGGAAGTACTCCGAGGGGTTCGACACCTCCACGAGGCCCCGGTCGCGCATCTCGAAGACGCCGATCTCGTTGGTGGGGCCGAAGCGGTTCTTGATCCCCCGGATGATGCGATAGGAGTGCCCCGAGTCGCCCTCGAAGTAGAGGACCGTGTCGACCATGTGCTCGAGGACCTTGGGGCCCGCGATGGAGCCGTCCTTCGTGACGTGGCCCACGAGAAAGACGGGGATCCCCGTTTTCTTGGAGAAGATGATGAGCCGCTCCGAGGCCTCCCTCACCTGCCCCACGCTTCCCGGGGCCGAGGAGAGAAGGGAGCAGTAGACGGTCTGGATGGAATCGATCACCACAGCGGCGGGCCCGACTTCCTTTATATACTTCAGGATGTTTTCGAGGGCCACTTCCACGAGCACAAAGAGGTTTTTCGAGGAGGCCCCGATCCGGTCCGCCCGCAGCTTGATCTGGCTGGCCGACTCCTCGCCCGTGACGTAGAGGACCTTTCGCCCCCCCGAAGCCAGGCGGTGCAGGACCTGCAGCAGCAGGGTCGACTTGCCGATGCCCGGATCGCCTCCCACGAGGATGGCCGAGCCGGCCACGATGCCCCCGCCGAGGACACGGTCCATCTCCTCCATGCCCGTCTTGAGGCGGCCCTTCTCGTCGGCCTCGACGGTGTCGATGGAACGGGGTTTCTCGTTCAGCTGGTACTCCGGCGGCACGCGGGAGTCCGTCGCCTTCGTCGGCTCCTCGGCAAAGCGGTTCCACTCCCCGCAGCCGGGGCACTTCCCGACCCACTTGGGCGACTCATACCCGCAGTTCTGACAGAAAAAGGCGGTTTTCTGCTGTTTTTTCATTCTCCCCTTTACCCCGGACACTTCTTACTTCTTCCACCGGTCACGGGTCACCGGTCACCGGTCACTTCTTTTACCCGTAACACGCTTTTTGGTAAAGGTTTTATTCAAGTTTCCATCGATCCCAAAGGGGGTTGGGCCCTGCCGGAGCCCCTCGGAATTTGCTTGTCTAAACGGTCGATTTCTGATAAGAGGACTCTTTCCGATTTTTGACAACAGGTGAGTCATTATGCCCCATAATCCAAACTTCAGCTCCGGCCCCTGCAGTAAAAGACCCGGGTGGAATCTCGACGGGTTGAAAGACGCCGCCGTGGGACGCTCCCACCGCTCGGCGCTGGGCAAAGCCAAACTGGGCGATGCGATCGCCCGCAGCAAGAAACTCCTCGGCGTCCCCGACGATTACCTGCTCGGGATCCTGCCCGGCTCCGACACGGGCGCCTTCGAGGCGGCCATGTGGACGATGCTGGGGCCCCGGCCGGTCACCGTGCTGGTGTGGGAAAGCTTCAGCGGCGAGTGGGCCAAGGACATCCAGAAGGAACTCAAGCTGAAACCGACGGTCCTCGAGGCCCCCTACGGGAAGCTCCCCGACCTGAAGGCCGTGGACTGGAAAAGCGATGTCGTATTCGTAGCCAACGGCACGACGAGCGGTGTGAAGATCCCGAACTGGGACTGGATCCCGGATAACCGCGAGGGCCTGTCGATGTGCGACGCCACGAGCGCCGTATTCGCCATGCCCATCGACTGGTCGAAGGTCGACGTCCTGACCTACTCGTGGCAGAAATGCCTGGGCGGAGAGGCGGCGCACGGGGTCCTCGTGCTCAGCCCCCGCGCCGTGGCACGGATTGCGGCCTACGATCCTCCCTGGCCCCTGCCGAAGGTCTTCCGCCTGAAGAAGAAAGGCGCCGTGGACAAGGCCATCTTCGACGGCGACACGATCAACACGCCCTCGATGCTCTGCGTCGAGGACTATCTGGACGCCCTGAAATGGGCCGAGCCGATCGGACTTGAAGGGCTCTTCAAGCGCAGCGAGGCGAACCTGAAGGTCATCGAGGACTGGATCGCAAAGCGCGACTGGGTCGCATTCCTCGCCGAAGACAAGGCCACACGATCCAACACGTCGGTCTGCCTGAAGGTCGTCAGCAACAAGTTCAGGGCCATGGCGGAGAAGGAACAGTCCGATTTCATCAAGGCCGTGGCGGGCCAGCTGAGCAAGGAAGGGGCGGCTCACGACGTGAGCGCCTACCGGGATGCCCCCGCGGGCTTCCGCCTCTGGTGCGGGCCTACGATCGAGCCCGACGATGTGAAACAGGCCCTCGATGCCCTGGAGAAGGTGTACCTTCAAAAGGTGAAGTAAAAAGGAGGGCGTCATGACCGCAAAAACGAAAGGGAAGAAAAACATGAAGCGAGTGCTTATCAGCGATACGCTGTCCCCGGAGGGGATTGAGATATTGAAGAACACCCCTGGCCTCGAAGTGGACGTGATGACCAACCTCACGCCCGACGAGCTCAAGGGGATTATCAAGGACTACGACGGCCTTGCCATCCGCAGCGCCACCAAGGTCACGAAGGAGATCATCGAAAAGGCCGACAACCTCAAGGTCGTCGGACGGGCCGGCATCGGGGTCGACAACGTCGACGTCAACGCCGCAAGCAAGCGCGGCATCGTCGTCATGAACACCCCGGGCGGGAACACCATCACCACGGCCGAGCACTCCATCGCCATGATGTTTGCACTCGCCAGGCAGATCCCCCAGGCCACGGCCTCGATGAAGTCCGGCAAGTGGGAAAAGAACAAGTTCATGGGCAACGAGGTCTACAACAAGACCCTCGGGATCATCGGCATTGGCCGGGTGGGCACCATCGTGGCCGACCGGGCCCAGGGCCTCAAGATGAGCGTCATCGCCTACGACCCCTTCCTCGCCCCCGAGACGGCCGAGAAGATGGGCATCACGCTGGTCACCCTCGACGAGCTGCTGAAGCGCGCTCACTTCATCTCCGTCCACACGCCGTTGACCAAGGACACGAAGAACGTCATCAATGCCGCCTCCATCGCCAAGATGCGCAACGGCGTCTTCATCGTCAACTGCGCCCGCGGCGGGATCATCAACGAAAAGGACCTCCTGGATGCCCTGAAATCCGGCAAGGTGGCCGGCGCGGCCCTGGACGTCTTCGACGAAGAACCCACGAAGAACACGGAGCTTGTGAATCACCCCCAGGTCATCTGCACGCCCCACCTGGGGGCAGCGACGGACGAGGCCCAGCGCAACGTGGCCATTGCCATCGCCGAGCAGATCGCCGACTTTTTGACGAAGGGCGAAATCCGCAACGCCATCAACTTCCCGTCGGTGAGCGCGGAGCTTCTGACCCACATCCAGCCTTACCTCGCGCTGGCCGAGAAGCTGGGCACCTTCGAGGCCCAGATCGTGAAGGGCGGAATCGAAGAGGTGGCCGTCGAGTATGCCGGCGACATCATCAACTACAACGTGGCGCCGCTTACGATCGCGCTGCTCAAGGGGCTGCTCACACCGATCCTGAACGCCAACATCAATTTCATCAACGCCCCCTTCATCGCCAAGGAGCGCAACATCAAGGTCGTCGAGTCCAAGTCGAGCGAGGTGAAGGACTTCACGAGCATGATCTCCGTCACCATCAAGACGACGGAAGAGAA
>Ga0315283_10003059_pt1 | contig 14203 bp, 12 predicted proteins | sample YL17G09_0_MG_FD_204541 | JGI IMG/M metagenome (GOLD analysis project Ga0315283, IMG submission 204541) | Sediment microbial communities from Yellowstone Lake, YNP, Wyoming, USA - YL17G09_0 | ecosystem: Environmental > Aquatic > Freshwater > Lake > Sediment | place: USA: Wyoming | collected... | reverse complement strand
TTCGTGAGGCTGAGTGCCGCGCTTAGACAGCCGTCGTACTCGAGCAGATGTCCTTCCCCATGGGTTGCGCTGTAGAGGGTCTGGGCCACGTCGCCCACCGCATGCCCCTGGCTAAAAGCGGCCCGGGTGGCTGCCGGCACCTGGGCGAGCCCCGGCCGGTGGATTTCCAGCCACAGCCGGCGCTCGCACTGGAGCGCGGCCATGAGCTTGGATTTGGAGAGGCGGGCCGCCATGTTTTAATAGCGGGAAACCCGCCCCAAGGATCCTGTCATGTCGACTGCCGTGTCATCAGCATCGCTGCCCCCGGTGTCCCGTGTGCTGCTCATCATCGGCAGCCTGTCGCTGCTCACTGCCACTCAGCTCAGCGCACTCGGCTTCCACGCCCTGAGCAATGTGCTGACGCCGGCGCAACAGGCAGCCTGGCACTGGGCCACGGAACTGCAGTTCTACCACTCGCTCGGCCTGATCCTGCTGGCCCTGGTTGCCCCCCGGCTCGGCCACTCCCCACTGGTGGCCTGGGCCGGCGGCATCATGACCCTCGGGCTCGTACTGTTCTCGGGCGCCATCTACGTAAGCTCCCTCGGCCTCGCCCCGGTGGGCCAGTTCGCGCCGCTGGGTGGAGGCTCGTTCATGCTGGCCTGGCTCCTGGTGGCCATCGCAGCGTTTCGCACGCGGTCGCAGTCCGCCTGATAATCAATCCACTGGAGACAACACCGATGCACATCACTCGCTCTCTCACCCGTCGGGGCGTACTACTGATTGCCGCCGGCATGGCGGCGAGTATGACTCTCGCCAGCTGCACCGCCAGCCCGCTGGCTGCGCCGAAGACAGTGCTGGTGGCGGGGGCCACCGGCCAGACGGGCAGGCTGATCGTCAGCGAACTGCTGGCCAGCGGCTATACGGTGCGGGCGCTGGTCCGGGACACGGCCAAGGGGCGCCAGTTGCTCGGCGACAAGGTCGAGTTGGTCCAGGGGGACGTCAGGGATCCCGCCACGCTGACCGCCGCCTTCGCGGGCACCGACGCCGCGATCTCCGCAATCGGCGCACGGGGCGCCAAGGGCCTGGAGAGCCCGGAAGCGATCGACTACCAGGGCGTGAAGAACCTGGTGGACGCCGCAGCCGCCAGCCGGGCGCAGCAATTCGTGCTGGTTTCCTCCCGCTCGGTAACCCAGCCGGACAACCCGCTGAACAAGATGTTTGGCAACGTACTCATCTGGAAGCTCAAGGGCGAGGACGCCCTGCGGGCCAGTGGTGTTCCCTACACGATAGTGCGCCCGGGGGGACTCGGGAACGCCGCTGGTGGCGACAAGGATATCGTCTTCGAGCAGGGCGACACCGTGAGTGCGCAGACGACAATCACCCGGGCCGACGTCGCCCGGATCTGCGTCCAGGCATTGAAATACCCGGAAGCTCGCAACCGGACCTTCGAGGTCGGAGCGCGCGCCGGCCCACCAGTCACCGACTGGCGCGCAAAGTTCGCTGCGCTGAAGCCCGACGCGGAGTAGCTGCTCCTACGGGAGGTCTGTCCGCCGCCAGACACCATCCTGCCAGTTGATCTCCCAGGCCGGCCAGTAGGTATCGTCCAGCTTCAGCGTCAGCACTTCCAGCTGATTGTTCCAGGTCAGCGTGGTCAGGCGCACGGCATCCCGGTTGCGCTTGGTGCGTACCACATCGATGAACTGATTCAGATCCGTAATGGGGGTCCCGTCCACCTGGGTTATCCGCCGGCCGGCATACAGGCCGTAGCGGGAGGCCGGTGAGCCGAAGGCGAAATAGGCAACGTAGACGCCCGTCGGATCCACGCCCCGCTGGGCGGCCATGTCCCGATACGGCGCCTGGAGCAGTGCGCCAGCCCACATCACTGCGCGCCGCACGCCATCGCCATTCAGGGCGACCGTCGCCACGTCGAGACGCAGGACCAGGCCATCGCGCAGGACCTCAACGACCACTGCTGGCTTCTGTACCCGCTGTTCCACCTCGCGAAAGCGCGTCGCCGGCTCACCGTCGATGGTCAGCAACAGGTCGCCAGGCTGAAAGGCACCGGCGGCAGGCGTGCCAGCTACGGTGCGCGCGACACTTAGCAGACGCCGGCGCTCCGGATCGTGGTCACCGATGCGACGCGCCCAGTCGGCGGACAAGCCGAGCCGCCGGGCTGCAGCCAGAGGCATCTGGGTCCACTCGACCTCAAGGGAACGCAGCTCCCGGCCCGTCGCGACGAGGTCTACCAGTTCGCGGACATACTCAATCGGAATGCCCCGGTTTTCCTGGGCGAGCTCGCCCGTTCCCTGCCAGGCGAAGCTCGACCAGAGCGCCGCTACCTCGCCTTTGCCGTTCACGACCACGCCGTCCAGATCGCGCGGCCCATTGACCAGGTCGAGTGTCTCGAGATTTGATTCGCGGAAACGCATGGTCCGTGACAGCGGGTAGGCAACCGGCTCGAACGAGGCAAAGGTTGCCGCCTGGGAGGCGAGCTTGTCGCCATTGCGCAGACCCGCCACCCACAATTCCTCACCGGCATTGGGCCTGCGCGTGGCAAAACGCGCGGCCGTCACTGGCGTGCCGGCAATGAGAACGGGATCGTAGGCCACGAGGGCCAGGTTGTGCAGCGGATGGACGTACACCACGCGGCCCGGGATCTCGAGGGAACCCCCGAAGGTCAGGCGCACGTCGCCAATTGCCTCAGGGATCGTGTTTCGATCCACCACGACATAGCCGCGCTCGGCATCGACCACCAGGCCCGTGCCAAAGTAGTGCTGCTCCGACACGCCAGAGACGGTGTAGGGCATGTCGAAGTTAACGAGCACGAGAGCGGGGGCGATCTTGCGCAGTCGCGCTTCGGGCTGTTCAACGAGGCGGGCCACTCCGCCTTCCGGGGGCGGTGCCTCCGGACCGGGATCCAGCGACCGGCAGGGCCACTCCCCGAGACGGTCATCACGGCGGCAGCGCACCGCCGGAAACCAGCGCCGGTCCATGCGCACAACGCGGACTTTGCTGGATCCCGGCTCCTCGAGCGTAATAAAGCGCACGGTGAACCTCTGCTGATCCGCTTTGCCCGCCAGCAGGCGCTCCAGGTCGTCAAGCTGCCGCACGGGCTCACCCTCAATGCCCACGATGACGCTGCCACGGGGAATGCCGGCTGCGGCAAACACGAAACCGGGATTCGCGACATACAGGCCCTCGGCGGCCCGGTTGAAGTGGCGCGCCTGCTGATAAGACAGGTTGTTGAGGACCGCATCGCCAACCTGCAGGTACTCGTCCGGGCTGAGTTGATTGAGATCCTGCACCGTGACGGAGAACTTAAGCTCCTGGCCACCACGTTCCACCGCCAGCTCCACCGGTTGGCCAACCCGGTCATCCAGAATCGTTTCCAGCGGTGCAAAGTCGGTCAGGTATTCCCCGTTGATGCGGATCAGGACGTCGCCGACCTGCAGTTTCCCGTCGGCGGCGCTGCCGGGCAGGACCTCGCTCGCCACCAGCATGCCAATGCCTTCCGGAAATTTCGCCCGAACAGCCCGCTCGCTGGACTCGCGCAATCCCAGCCGGCGCAGCTCGTCGAACGCCGTGTATTTGAAGATGATCCCGAGCGTGCCGCGGGTGACAGGCTCCCCGGCCTGCAGCAACTTCAGCGCCCGCTGCACGCGATCGAGTGGCAGGAAAAAACTGGATGCCGCCTGGTTGCTGGCCCCGGCGTTGACGGCAATCACGCGCCCCTCAATGTCGATCACCGGCGAGCCTGACGACCCCCCGGACGTGCTGGACGCCGCCTGCAGGTAGAAGGTGTTGAAGTCGTTGTACTTGCCCCGCCCGTATTCCGGCGCTTCACGCCGCAAGCGCGCCAGCGTGCCGGAAAGAATCGAGAGCTGCTCTCCGTCGTCATTGCCAATTACCCGGATCTCCCGGCCGAGCTCGGCTCCGGCCGGGTACAGGGGCAAGGCCTTCGGCCGGATGTACTTGAGCGCCGCCGGGTCGTAGCGATAGAAGCCGAAGTCATGGACCGGATCCCGGTAGACCGGGATCAGCTCCACCTCTTCCTGATTATTGAACAGGCCCTCCGCCCGCACAGGACCCGCGGTAACAACGTGGCGGTTGGTGAGAATCAGGCCACGCTCAGCGTCCACGACGAATCCCGTGGCCTGGCTCGATTCGTTCCACTCGGTGTCGAAGGCCCGGGTGCCATCCACCTGGATGGACACCACCGAGGGGGCTATGCGCTCAAGGGTCTTCCGCCAGGCAGCCGGTTCAACGCCGTCAGCACCCTGGACAAGCGGCGAGAGCAGCGCGAGCGCCAGCAGTACCGACCGCCGAAGGGACCGGCTAGAGCCGCAGCTCATGCCCGAATGCCGAATGGAATTCCTGAGCGAGTGACGCGGGTGTGAAGTGATGATTTTGTGTGCCTTTGTGGGCGATCTTGAGCGCGCCCAGCAGGGAGGCCAGCCGACCGGTGTCTGCCCAGGAAAGGCCGCGGGTGATGCCGTACAGGAGGCCCGCACGATAGGCGTCACCACAGCCGGTGGGATCGAGAACCGCCCGCGGCTTCACGGCCGGAATCTCGAATCGGTCGCCGCCAGCCCAGATCGTCGAACCCAGTGCACCGTGCGTGACGATCAGGGCGCGAACCTTGCCCGCCACCTCGTCTTCACTCCAGCCGGTTCGGTCGGTGAGCAGCCGGGCTTCATAGTCATTCAGGGCTACCCACGTCGCCCGCTCCACAAAGTAACGCAGGTCAAGCCCATCGAACATCGGCAGTCCCTGCCCGGGATCGAAGATGAACGGTATGCCGGCGGCATGCAGTTGCGCCGCATGGTCCAGCATGCCCTGCCGCCCGTCCGGGGACACAATGGCAACGGTAATGCCCGCATCCGCCCGCGCTGCGCCCTCGGGCACCGTGGTCCGATGCGCTTCATTCATGGCGCCCGGATGGAAGGCGGTGATCTGGTTGTCGTCCAGATCCGTCGTGATGTACGCCTGTGCGGTGAGCATCTCCGGCACCTCGAGGACGTGGGCCAGGTTTACACCCTGCCGGGTGAGCCAGGCCCGGTAAGGGGCGAAGTCGCTACCGACCGTTGCCATGATGCGCGGATCACCGCCCAGCAGCCGGAGGTTGTAAGCGACGTTGCCGGCGCAGCCGCCGAACTCGCGACGCAATTCCGGGACCAGGAATGAGACATTCAGGATATGGATCTGGTCTGGAAGGATGTGCTCCTTGAATCGGCCCTGGAACACCATGATGTTGTCGTAGGCAATCGAGCCACAGATCAGGGCAGCCAAATTATTCCTCCTAACGAACGGAATCGACCCGGCTCTGCCAGGTCAGGTCAAGCTGCCTGGCAGCCCGCACATCATCCAGACGCCGTACCGGTGTGGTCAGAGGGGCGCGCTTGACCTCGGCGGCGTCGCGGAAAGCCAGGTCGCGGATATCGATAAGCGCCTGGGCGAAGGCATCCAGCTCCTGCCGGGCCTCGGTTTCCGTGGGTTCGATCAGCAGGCACTCCGGCACGAGCATCGGAAAATAGGTGGTCGGGGCGTGAAAGCCCCTGTCGAGCAATGCCTTGGCAAAGTCCATGGCCGTGACGCCGGTGTCCCGCGCCACGTCCTTCAGCGAAATGATGAACTCGTGACTGGCGCGCCGCTGCGGGAAAGCAGGAGCGAAGCCGGCGGCTGCCAGTCGCTTCATCAGGTAATTGGCATTCAGCGTGGCAAAGCCGGACACGCGGCGCATGCCCTCGGCACCCAGCAGACGCATGTAAACATAGGCCCGCAGCAGGATGCCGCCGTTGCCCATGAAGCCGGACAGCCGCCCGATGCTCCGGGGGCGCTCGCCTTCCGCGAGCCAGCCAAATTCGGCTCCAGATGAGCCGTCCCGCCGCCCTACGATCGGTATGGGCAGATAGGGTTCGAGACGGTCGGTGACTGCGACGATGCCGGCACCGGGTCCACCGCCCCCGTGGGGCGTGGAAAATGTCTTGTGCAAATTGATGTGCACGACGTCGAAGCCCATCGCCGCGGGGAGAGCCCTGCCGAGGATCGCATTCAGATTGGCGCCGTCGTAGTACAGCAGTCCACCCGCGCCGTGCACCACCTCGGCGATCTCGGCAATCCGCCGTTCGAAGACGCCCAGCGTGGAGGGATTGGTGAGCATGATGCCGGCAGTCTTCGGCCCGACAACCTGACGCAGGGCGTCCAGATTCACGTCCCCACTGGGATCCGTGGGAATCTCGACCACGTCGCAACCGCACATCGTCGCGGTCGCCGGGTTCGTGCCGTGCGCGGCATCGGGCACGATGATCTGGTTGCGGGCCGTGTCACCCCGGGCCAGGTGATAGGCGCGGATCATCGCCACGCCGGCAAACTCGCCCTGAGCTCCGGCCATCGGCGTGAGGGACACTCCGCTCATACCGGTGACGGCCTTGAGCATCTCCTGCAGGTCGAAAAGGCACTCAAGAAAGCCCTGGGCATGAGTCTCTGGTTCCAGGGGGTGGCGATCGAGAAATCCCGGCAGCATCGCGAGCTTGTTCGCGGCCCGCGGGTTGTACTTCATCGTGCACGAACCCAGCGGATAGAAGTGCGTGTCGATGGAGAAGTTCAGCTGCGAGAGCCGGGTGAAGTGGCGCACCACCTGCAGTTCGGACACCTCGGGAAGCGGGGGCGGAACCCGGCGGATGAGCGCCGCCGGCAAGTCATCAGTGGCGGCGGCCACGGCCGGCGCCTGGGAAGGCGCGCGTCGTCCGGGCCGGGACTGGTCGAAGATGAGGGGTTCACGCATTACGCCGCAACCGCCACACCGAGCACTCCGACGAGAGCCCGCCGATAGGCCGCGATATCCTCAGCCGTCCGCAGTTCTGTGGCGCAGACGAGCAGTGCGTGGCCCAGCTCGGGAAAATCGGCCGAGAGATCGAAGCCGCCGAGAATGCCGGCCGCTGCCAGCTGCTGCAGCACCGGCCTCACCGGCCGCGGCAGCGTCAGCACGGCCTCGTGGAAGAACGGCGACAAGGGCGCGCTGATGCCGCCGACGCTGGTCAGCGCGCTTACCAGCGCTCGAGTATTGGCATGGCACTGGGCGGCTACCCGGCGCAGGCCCTCACTGCCCAGCAGGGACAGGTAGATGGTCGCTGCGGTCACCATCAGGCCCTGGTTAGTGCAGATGTTCGACGTGGCCTTCGACCGGCGGATGTGTTGCTCCCGGGCCTGGAGCGTGAGCGTGAAGCCCGGGCGGCCTTCCACGTCCACCGTGCCGCCAACGATTCGACCCGGCATCTGCCGGACCAGCGCCTTTCGGCAGCTAAGAAAGCCAAAATAGGGACCGCCAGAGCTGAGCGGGATGCCGAGGGGCTGGCCTTCACCGCAGGCGATGTCCGCCCCTTTGGCCCCCCACTCGCCCGGCGGCTTCAGCAGCGCGAGTGCTGTGGGGTTGCAGGCGGCGATGACCAGCATGCCCCGGGCATGGGCCCAGTCAGTGAGTTCGTCCACGGGCTCGAGGCCGCCGAGGAAGTTCGGGTACGGAATGCACAGCGCGGCGAAATCCTGGCCGTCCAGGCCAGCGAGTGCGTCAAGATCGGTGCGGCCGCCGGACGCCGCCAGCTCCACCAGCTCCACGTTCTGCCCTGCCATCAGCGACAAGGCCACCTTGCGCCAGACCGGATGCACATACCGGGGTACGAGTACCCGGCGGGACCGGGCCTGCCGCGAGCCACGGACCGCCATCAGGCAGGCCTCGGCGAAGGCCGTGGCCCCGTCGTAGAGGGACGCATTGGAAACTTCCAGACCCGTGAGGCCGGCAAGCATGGACTGGTATTCGTAGATCAGCTGCAGCGTGCCCTGACTTGCCTCCGCCTGGTACGGCGTGTAGGCACTGTAGAACTCGCCGCGCGTGGCGATTTCCCAGACCGCCGCCGGAATGTGATGCTCGTAGGCGCCAGCACCGAGAAAACAGAGACTCGCGACGTTGCGGCCGGCCCGCTCCCGCATCAGGCGGGTAATGGCCGCCTCGGAAAGACCGGCGGGCACACCGGCCAGTTCGTCCACCCGCAGTTTCGCCGGGATTTCGTCGAACAGGTCCTCGATCGTGTGGGCCCCGATGGCGCCCAGCATGGTCGCAGTTTCGTCAGTGGTGTGGGGAATGAACGGCACCGGCGCCCTGTCTTGAGCTCAATGAGCCGCGTCGAGCAGCGCGGTATAGGCGGGTGCATCGAGCAGTCCCGCCAGCGCGCCCGTGTCAGCCGGTTGCAGTCGAACGAGCCAGCCCGCGCCGTAGGGGTCCGTATTTACCAACTCCGGTTCGGATGGCAGCGCGGGGTTCACGTCGAGAACAGCACCCGCAAGCGGGGCATAGACATCGGATGCGGCCTTGGTGGACTCCACCACCGCAAGGGCATCGCCCGGCTTGAGGGTCCGACCCACCTCCGGCAATTCCACGTAAACGAGCTCGCCGAGCTGCTGCTGGGCGTGGTCCGTGATGCCGACGACTACGGTCCCGTCGTCCTCCCGGCGAACCCACTCGTGCTCCTTGGTGTACTGGAGCTGCTTCGGTACGTCGCTCATGCAGTTACTCTCAATGCAGTTAGGCCTGTTATTCCACAAGTACGCGGCCGTGGCGGACGAAGGGCGGGCGCACGATTCGGGCGGCGCGCAGTGCCGAGCGAATCTCCACCTGACAAGGTCCCTCGGCAGCCTCTGGCACCCGGGCGAGTGCGATGGACCGGTCCATGGTGGGGGAAAAGCCGCCGCTGGTGATCACGCCTTCGCCGGCCGGGGTGAGCACCCGCTGGCCGTGACGCATGATACCGCGATCTTCGAGAATCAGGCCGGTCAACTTCTCGGTTATGCCCGCGGCCTTCTGCAGTTCCAGGGCGGCTCGCCCGCGGAATTGACGCTCTGCAGGCTCGAAGGCCACGGTCCAGCCAAGGGCAGACGTGAGGGGCGACGTCCGCGCATCCATGTCCTGGCCATAGAGGTTCAGCGCCGCTTCCAGCCGCAATGTGTCGCGCGCTCCGAGACCGCAGCGCACGGCGCCCGCTGCTCCCAGCGCATTCCACAAGGCGACACCGGCCGGTATGGGCAGGACCACCTCGAAACCATCCTCGCCGGTATAGCCAGTGCGCGCGACGAACAGGTCGTCCTGCAATAGGGACTCGAAGGACTGCAGGGCCAGTGCCTCAGCACCGGCGCCCTGGGGCAACAGGGGCGCAGCCAGCAGGCGCGCTTTGGGCCCCTGCACGGCCAGCATCAGCAGATCATCCCGGTGTCGCAGTACGACGTCATCCCGGTCTGCGACGCGGGCGAGCCAGGCCAGATCCTGGGTCCGGGTTGCGGCATTCACAACGAGCCGATAGCGATCATCACCGGTCCAGTAGGCAATCAGGTCGTCCACCACACCGCCGGCGTCGTTGAGCATGCAGCTGTAGAGCCCCTGCCCGGGCTGACGCAGCTTGCCGATGTCGTTGGCCAGCAGGCGCCCGAGAAACGCCGTGGCGTCAGGGCCCATCACGTCCACCACCGTCATGTGGGACACGTCAAAGATGCCGCAGGACTGCCGGACGGCATGATGTTCCGCAAGCGCCGACGCATAGTGCAGCGGCATGTCCCATCCGCCGAATTCCACCATGCGGGCCCCGGCGGCCACGTGTTCGTCGTAAAGAGGTGTCTGGTGTCCCATGGCTCAGTCCCCCGCCGCCTGTTCTGCCAGCAATCGCTTGATGAGTGGCAGTCGGTCCACAATGCCAAGTCCTGCGGTGGCGAGACGCGTCAGGGTCGACGAGTCACTGGTGAACACGCGGTGCAGTCCTTCCATCGCCGCCATCGTGAGGAGATTGTCGCCCTTGCGCCAGCGCTCATAGCGGCGCAGGACCAGGGCATCGCCCGGGTCCGCCAGGCACGTGCCGAGCACATGGGACGCCAGGGTCTCGGCCAGGGCGGCTGCATCGAGCAGGCCCAGGTTAATGCCCTGCCCGGCCAGCGGGTGAATCTGGTGCGCAGCATCGCCGATCAGGGCAAATCGCGCACCAGTGTAACGATGGGTATGGCGTACAGCCAGAGGAATGGCGAGCCGCCGCGTTGTCACGCGAAGCTTGCCCAGCACGCGACCCGTCGCCGCAGCGAGCCGCGCACCGAACTCCTCCTCAGGAAGCCCTGTGAGCTCTTGCGCTTCGGCTTCGAAGCACGACCACACGACCGAAGAGCGTCCGTCCGCCAGCGGCAACAGGGCCACCGGACCAGGCTGCATGAAGCATTGCCAGGCCGTGCGTTCGTGGGGCTGCTCGCTGCTCACGTGGGCAACCAGAGCCGACTGCGCGTATTCGCGACCGGTGGACCGCAGCCGGAGCTGTTCCCGCACCCAGGAATCGGCGCCGTCCGCGCCCACCAGCAGCCGGGTCCGCAGTACCGTCCCGCCGGCCAGCTGCACGGTCATGGCGTCCGGTTCCACAAGCAACCCGGCAGGCGGCAAGTCCGTGAGCAATGTGACCGGCCCGCCGGTCGGATTTGCCAGTGAGTTCCACAGACCCAGCCGGAGCCAGTCGTGCTCTACGATGTGACCGAGCTCCCGGAGGCCACTGTCAGCGGCGTCGAAGCCGATGCTCCCGGCACCAAAAGGCGTGCTGTCCGTCTGCCACACCCGCAGTCGCTCGAAGGGCGACGCCCGACCCGCCGGCAGTGTCGCCCACGCGCCACAGGCGTCAAGAATCGCCCGCCCCGCCGGTGCGATCGCGAGGACGCGCAGACCGGTCTCCGCGTCGGCCGCGAGTTGCCGCGGGGCCTGTGCTTCGAGCAGGCCAATCCGCAGGGGTTTCCGGTGATCGCACAGGAATTGCCGGAGCAGACTTGCGCAGGCGAGGCCCGCGATGCCACCACCGACGATCAGTACGTCGTAGTCATGATCAGTCACAAGTCCGGTCACAACGGCAGGCCCCGGACCAGCCGCGAACGCCGGCCGGCGAGGCCCATGGTCTCGCGGGCGAGCAGCCGCTTGGCCCCCGGGGCCGCGTCGAACAGCAGGAGGCCCAGGCCACGCAGGGACCCCAGACCCTTCCGGTCGAAGAGCCGGATCAGACCGTCCGTGAAGGCCACCACTTTGCGCTGATCCGGCCGGCGCCAGGTGGCGTAGCGAGCCAGCAGCGACGTGCCGCCCGGATCGGGCAAGCAGTGGGTCTGCCGCGCTTCCTCCGCGAGAACCTCGGCCAGCGCCGCGGCATCCCGCAAGCCCAGGTTATAGCCCTGCCCGGCCACCGGGTGCAGCCCATGGGCCGCATTCCCGATGACAGCCACCCGGCGCGCTGTCACGGCATCGGCCTCAACGAGTTCCAGCGGGTAGCGGCTGCGCACACCGACCCGCTGAAACCGGCCGAGCCGGAACCCGAACTCCCGCTGCAGCAGCGCGAGGAACGCCGTGTCCGGCAACGCGGCCACCGCTTCGGCAGCGGCTGCCGGTCGCGTCAGGACGAAGACGTACCTTCCCCCACCCGCCGGCAGCAGGGCGAGCGGGCCATCGGGGGTGAAGCGCTCGTAGGCGATCGCGTCCTGGCCCCGAGTGCGGTTTGGGCGCTCCACGGCGACGTTACCGACGATTGCTGTTTGTTCGTAGGGTCGCGTGCGCGCAGTGATTCCGAGCGACTCACGGAGCGGTGAGCGGGCACCATCCGCCACGACCAGCAGCCGCGTGCGCAGCGTGGTGCTCGCGCCGCCCCGTTCGACGCGCACTCCCAGAGCAGCCCCCAGGTCCTCCACCCCGGTCACCGTGGCTGGCGAGTGCACCGTGACGTTAGGGCTGACATCGAGCGCGCGCCACAGGGCCGCACCCAGCAGCCGGTTTTCGAGGACGTATCCGAGAGCCTCCCCCCCTTCCTCGTCCGCGTCGATCACGGCCGTCCCCAGCCGGCCGCGCTCCGAAACGTGAATCCGCCGGATCGGGGCCGCGTGTTCGGCCAGCGCAGGCCAGATCCCGAGCGTTCCAAGGATGTGCCGGCTGCTCCGGGACAGCGCGGTAGTGCGGGCGTCAAAACTCGGCTGCCCCGGGCTACCGGCGGGGATTGCCTCGACGAGAGTCACCCGCAATGGCAGCCCGGCCAGCGCCACCGCGAGACTGGCGCCCACCATGCCACCGCCCGCGATGAGCACGTCGCAGTCGGAATTCGCCGCTTCGTCCAGACCCGTCATTGCGCAGACGCGCCGATCATGGCTTCGAGTACGTCGGGGTCCCTGGGCAAATCCCGGGTCAGTACGTCGGAACCCTCGCGGGTGACCAGCACGTCATCCTCGATGCGGACGCCGATGTTCCACCAGCGCTTCGCTACACCCCGTGTGCCCGGCGGGATATACAAGCCGGGTTCGACAGTGAGCACCATGCCCGTCTCCAGCACACGCCACTGGTCGGCCACCTTGTAGTCGCCCACGTCGTGGACATCCATCCCCAGCCAGTGACCCGTGCGGTGCATGAAGAATTTCTGATAGGCCCTGGTACGGATCAGCGATGGCAACGAGCCTTCCAGCAGGCCGATCTTCTTCAAGCCCTTCGTCACGCCGCGAACCGCGGCCTCGTGGGGCTCACTCCAGGAATTTCCGGGCACCACGGCGGCCAGGGCAGCCTCGTGGGCATCGAGAACCACCTCGTAGATCGCGCGCTGCTCTGGCGTGAAACGGCCATTGACGGGATACGTGCGCGTGACATCGGAGGCGTAGTAGTCGTACTCGCAACCAGCATCCACCAGCAACAGATCCCCATCCTCCATCCGCCGATTATTCGCGTGATAGTGCAGGATGCAGCTATTCGCGCCGGAACCGACGATCGGCAGGTACGAGGGCTGCGCGCCGTGCGTGCGGAACTCGTGCATGAATTCTGCTTCAATCTGGTACTCGAACAGGCCCGGACGGCACATGCTCATCGCCCGCCGGTGGGCCTGAACCGCGATCCGGGCGGACCGGCGCATCGTCCCAATCTCCTCCCGACTCTTGTACAGGCGCAGGTCATGCAGGAAGTGATCGAGCGCGATGAACTCGTCCGGCGTGTGCGCCCCGGCACCACCATGCGTCCGGAGCCGGGATACCCAGCTGATCAGGCGCTGGTCAAAATCAGGGCGTGCGCCCATCGTATAGAACACCCGGTCGCAGGCGCCCACGATCCTGGGCAGCAATTCCTCCACCGCACCAATCGGATAGGCAGCATCTGCGGCGTATTGGGTAACGGCATTCTCGGGACCCGCGCGGGTGCCGTCCCAGGTCTCCTTTTCGCGGTCGCGATCCCGGCAGAACAGCAGGTACTCCCCCTCGGGCCGGCCGGGCGCCAGCACCACCACTGCGTCGGGCTCGGCAAAGCCGGTGAGGTAGTAGAAGTCGCTGTCCTGGCGATAGGGGTACAGGACATCCCGGCTGCGCAACCGGGGCTGGGCAGCAGGCAGGATCGCCACGGCGCCCTTGCCCATCATGCGCATCAGCTGCCGCCGGCGGCGGAGGAACTCGTCGGTGTTCATGGGTGGGCGCTTCAGTGCCTGCCAGCAGACTGAACGCGCTGCCGGACCGCGGTAAACTCCTCGTACACCAGCTGCACGCTGACGCGAACGTATTCAACAAGCTCTGCGTAAGCCGCTTCGCCTTCCGCGTCGGGCTCTTCGTCGCCGACCGCCACTTGGGCCATGTCGGCAAAGTCGCGGACGATTTCGGTGGTATTGCCACTGCGGAGCTCCGCCTCGGCATCGCCGATACGGGCTGCCACAAACAGCCCGTGGTTGAAACCCTGACACCACTGGGCCAGACCGTCAACGCGTTGCACCAGCGGCTCGGCATCGTCAGGAAGCAAGGGCTGAAAGGTCATTTCGGCCTCTTCCAGGGCGACACAAGTGCGGAGCGCCAGCGCTTTGAGCACTGCCCCGGTCTGTTCGGCAACGGCGGCGTTCGACTGGCCACCAGCCTGGCCATCAGGAAGGGTTTCGGCCAGCCAGGCGGACTGGCCGCTGTCGCCCAACCCGCAAACCAGGCCGCAAAGGCTCCCGTGGGCTTCAGCCGCATCGGTGGGCGCCTCCGCGCGACGGAGGACGGCGTCGATGACGTCGAAAGACGGGAAATCAGTAGTCGTCGGGGCTTTTAACATCTTCCGGGACCGGCATTTATCCTAAGGACCGCGCTGAGCCGCACTACATTTGACCCTGGCCGTGGGGTGACACTATATTGACTTCATGACCGACTCATTGGAAAAGACTTTTACACGGGAACTGGAGCG
>Ga0315283_10003055_pt1 | contig 14208 bp, 16 predicted proteins | sample YL17G09_0_MG_FD_204541 | JGI IMG/M metagenome (GOLD analysis project Ga0315283, IMG submission 204541) | Sediment microbial communities from Yellowstone Lake, YNP, Wyoming, USA - YL17G09_0 | ecosystem: Environmental > Aquatic > Freshwater > Lake > Sediment | place: USA: Wyoming | collected... | reverse complement strand
TACTGCACGTCGAAGGCCGGACTCGACATGCTGGTCCAGGTCGCGGCCTGCGAGCTCGGTGAGCACGGGATCCGCGTCAACGCGGTGGCACCCGGGGTCACGCGCACGCCGATGCTGCGGGGCGCCGAGCAGATCCCCGGATGGCTCGATGAGATCGCCGAGCGCTCGCCGCTCGGCCGACCCGGTGAGGCCGAGGAGGTCGCGCAGGTCGCGCTCGCCGTGCACCGACTCGACTGGGTGACGGGCGAGTCGATCGCCGCCGACGGCGGGCTGCGGCTCCACAGCCCGATCGACTCGTTCGGTGCGGTACAGCGCGCGCAGGCCAAGTGACGAGCGAGAGCGGCTACCCCTTCGCGGTGATCGCGATGATCGCGGGGCTCACGGCGCGAACTTGATCCGGATCCGCAGGCTCGCCGCAGGATCAAGCGAGCCACCGTCGTTGACGACGACGTCGCAGACGGGATGGGCTGCATCGCAGATGCCGTTTCCGACGGGCCCGACGACGATGTCGAGGGGAAGCGACCCCGACCCCGTGGGGTTCGGCTGGAGGATCTTGCCGGTCTTGAGGTCGCAGGCCGTGGCGTCGCCGGGTACGTGGCTGGAGCACTGCACGATGTTGATGGTCGCCCCCGGCGTGAAGCCGCTCCACTTCACCGTGACGACCTGGCCGTTGGTGAGGCCGGTGCGAGGCGTCACCGTCGCCTTCAGGTCCGGGACCTGCTTGGGCTGGGTTGCGATCGTGACCGTTGCGCCGGGCTTCGAGACGAAGCGCACGCTCGTCACGCCCTGCTCGCCGTCGGAGGCGATGCGTTTGCGCGCGACGCGGTTCCCCTCGAGGTACGCGTCGAAGAAGTCGGTCGTCGTGCGTACGACGCTGGAACCGGCGGGACCTGCGACCTTGACCGGTGCTCCGTGATCCCCGTCGGTGATCGTGACCAGGCCCTTGGGCGCCTTGGCGTAGTCGAACTTCCCGGTGGGAAAGGGAATCGGATCTGCGGAGAGTGCGACCGCGGCTTTGACCCTGGCGTCGCGGCAGCACGTGTGCGCAGCGATGCCGAGGGTTGTGATACCGCCGAGCGAGTGACCGGCGACCCCGATGCCGTGCGGAGACACCAAACCGGAAAGTGGTCCGGCATCCTTCTTGGAAGCTTCCAGCATCGAGGTGATGACGAAGCTCATGTCGCCGGGTTGGTGCTGGAAGTCTCCCGCGTCGATCCCGCCGGCTGCAGCGCCGTTGGTCAACGGAAAGCGCGGTGCGGCGACGACGTAGCCCGCGGCGGCCCAACTGCGGAGCAGGCTCTCGTACGCACCGGGCGAGCCGCCGTACCCGTGACCGAACACGATCAGGGGGAACGGGCCGTCGTCGCGGGCGGGCGCGGCATCCTCGACCGGTGGGTCGGTGGCCGGTGCGGCGGCTGGGGTACCAACCGCGGGGTAGAAGATCGTCGTCTCCAGGGAACGGTCGGGCTGCTTCAGTGCGGTGCCGTTCGCCTTCGTCGGGCGATCCGGGTCCACGAACGTCTCGGTGTGGACCCCGACGGCGTAGGTCTTCTCGACGGCAGGGGCCGCAGCGCGCCCGGCGGGTGAGGCCCGTGCGGTGACGATGCCGAACACCGAGGCACCGGCGAGGACCAGCCCGGCCGTTCCCATCGCTGCGATCCCCGGCCGTCCTGACCGACCCCTCGTCCTCATGCCGAGCCCCCTCGTTGCGGTCACGGCAACCCGTTGCCCGCGCTCCTTCGTCCGCGCCGGACGAGTGCAAGTCGATAGCGTCGACGCGATGACTTCTCGAGTGGTGGTGTGGGGAACGGGCAACGTCGGGCGGCCGGCGTTGCGGGCGGTCGCGGCGCACCGTGACCTGGAGCTCGTGGGCGTGGTGGTGTCCAACGCCGACAAGGTGGGTCGCGACGCGGGTGAGCTCGCGGGTCTCGAGCACTTGGGCGTGACCGCGACCGCCGACCCGGCGGTGGCGTTCGCCGATGATGTGGACGCGGTCGTGTACGCGGCGACGGCCGACACCCGGCCGGTCGAAGCGCTCGCCGATCTCGTCGTTTGCCTACGAGCTGGCGTCAATGTGGTCTCGACGGCGTTCTACCCGCTGCTGCACCCGCGAAGCGCGCCGCGGGAGGTGCTCGACGTGGTCGAGCCGGCGTGCGCCGAGGGCGGGTCGTCGGTGTTCGTCTCGGGGATCGATCCCGGCTGGGCGCTCGACATCCTTCCCGCGCTGGTGAGTGGTGTGTGCGCCGGGATCGAGGAGATCCGCATCCAGGAGCTGTTCAACTACGCCCTGTATGACCAGCCCGCGGTGGTGCGCGAGGTGATCGGATTTGGCGGGTCGATGGACGAGATGCCCTTGATGCTCCTCGACTTCTCGCTCGACATGGTGTGGGCGCCGATGCTGCGAGTCCTCGGTGATCTGCTCGAGGTGGAGCTCGATGCCATCACGACCCGGGTCGAGCGTCGCCCACTCGAGCGCACGATCGACGTGCCCGGGATGGGCACGTTCGAGCAGGGGACCCAGGGAGCCTTCCGTTTCGAGGTGACCGGCCTGGTCGGCGGTCGCCCGCTCCTCGTGGTGGAGCACGTCACTCGCATCGACGACGACTGTGCGCCCGAATGGCCGCGGTCGAGCGCCGGTGGCGAGCACCGAGTGTGCCTCACCGGGCACCCGAACCTGGTGGTGTCGGTGCACGGCACGGAGCCGGGTGAGCCCGGGGCTGCCGGGGGCGGCAACGCCACGGCAGCCAACCGCATCGTGAACGCGATCCCCGCCGTGTGCGCGGCCCGGCCCGGTCCGCTCGGTCCGCTCGATCTCCCGGCCATCACCGGGGCCGCTCAGCTGCGGTCCTGAAGGGAGTCCGGTCCTGAAGGAAGGCGGTCAGAGATGGGCCTGGGGTGCGTAGGTCCAGTCGGCTTCGCCTCCGTGCAGTCGACGTCCGGTGATGGAGAACGGCTCGATCGCCATCCAGGAGTCGAGTGCTTCGCCGGGCCACGGGTGAGGGTCGAACTGCTCGCGGAAGTCGGCCGCCTCGGGGTCGACGTGATGCAGGGTGCCCTGCACGAGGACCGACCACCCCAGTCGTTCGGCCGACATGACGCCGTCGATCTCGAACGAGGCGTTCATGGGTGCCTGATCGATCACGTTGCCGGCTCGGGTCCGGATCGCGATCCACGCCAGGCCGCTGGTCTCGACGAGCCGGTAGTTCATCGGCAGGACGACCGGATACGTGTTGACGACGATCGAGATCCGACCGACCGGCACGACGCGCAGGAGCTGGAGGCAGTCCTCATACGGGATCTCCTCGAGGGATCCGGCGCTCGTCCGGGCGTTCGTCATGCGGGGGCTCCTGAGTCCTGGGCTCCCGGGTTGTGGTCGACACCGATGACGTCGACGAGCCCTTGCAGGACAGCCCGCAGCACCGAATCCACAGTGTGCTGGACCGCGGTCGTCTCGATCCCGGCGGGCGGTTGCAGCCGTGCCTCGAGGGTGAGCACGCACTGCAGGGGATCGAGCGGTGTGACGGACAGGTCGGCCGTGAGCGGCGTCAACGCCGACGGGCTGGGGTCGAAGAACAACGTCAGGGGGACGAGCAACGAGCTCTCGCGAATCCGGAGCGAGCCCCGTGAGCAGTGGGCACGTCGGGTGCCCCCCAATGCGGCATCGACGATCGGCTCGAGCCAGTCCATGTTCCCGCTGAAGCGCGGCGCGACCTGCTCGAACGGCTGATTCACGTGTACGAAGTCCCGGGCGAACATCTCCCTAGCGTGACGGCTCGGACGCGAGGATCCCAGGGCCGAACGTCCCAAGACCGGCGGGTTTCTCCTCGCGGGAGCCGGGACCGCCGCTCCGGGCCTCATCCTCATTCTTCTTTTTCTTGGGCGTGCCGCTCAGGGGAGCGGCACGCGCCACGTGGCGATCGTGCCGCCTTCGTGGTGCACGACAACGGTTGCATGGCCTCCCCGAGCGCTCGCGCGGGCACGAACGTTGGCGATTCCGTGTCCCGGACGAGTTCCGCCGTCAGGGGGGATTCCGCATCCGTCGTCGCGGACCTCGAGCACGAGGTCGTCGGTGACGTCGATGCGGACCTCCACGTGCCGTGCGTTCGCATGGCGGACGACGTTGGTCAGGAGCTCGCGACTCGTAGCCAGGAGGTCCTCGCCGAGCTCGGGGGCGACACGCTGGTGCAGGGGCCCTTCGATGGCAACGGTGGGTTCGACGTCCGAATCACGCACCACCCTGTCCACCAGGTTCAAGAGGGCCGCGCTGAGGTTGGGGCGGCTCGCCGGCCGAGCTTCGAGATCGAAGATCGAGGTACGAATCTCGGCGATCACCGCGTCGAGCTCGTCGACGGCCTGAACGACCTTCGCTGCGCCGATCTCGTCGAGCGAGCGGGTGAGCCCCTGGAGGCCCATGCCGGTGGCGAAGAGCTGTTGGATCACCTTGTCGTGGAGGTCGCGAGCAATGCGCTCGCGGTCCTCGATCACGGCGAGGTCCTGGAGCCGCTCGTGCAGGCGAGCATTGTCGATGGCAACCGCGGCGACGGCCGCGAGCGATACCGCGAGCGCTTCGTCTTCTTCGGTGAACTCCACGGCACCGCGCTTCTCACACAGATAGAGGTTGCCGAAGACCGAGTCGCGGATTCGGATCGGCACCCCGAGGAACGAACGCATCTCCACGTGGTGGGGTGGGAACCCGGACGATCGAGCGTGTTCGGTCAGGTCACGGAGCCGAATCGGCGCGCGCTCGGTGACCAGGAGTCCGAGGATGCCGAGGCCCTCGGGCTGGTGCCCGATCGCTTCGGCCATCCCGTCGGGCGCCCCGAAGGTGATGAACTCCGAAAGCGCCTGCTGCTCGTCCATGACACCGAGCGCCCCGTACTGCGCGTCGACGAGTGAGCAGGCCGCGACGATGACGCGCTGCAGGACGGCGGGGAGGCTCAGGCCCGTGGTGACGGTGAGCATCGCGTCGAGCACCGATTGTGGGGTCCCGCCTCCCGAGGAGAGCGACGGGCCTCCTGAGGAGAAGGGCGGGTCGGCCACGTCCCGGGCCTACGCCGGCGGGGTGTCGGATCCGCGCAGGCCCGCGGCGTACACGGCGGCTTGGGTTCGTCGTTGCATCCCGAGCTTGCTGAGGATGTTCGACACGTAGTTCTTCACGGTCTTCTCGGCGAGGTGCACCTGCTCGGCGATCTGACGATTCGTGAGCCCGTCGGCGACAAGGTCGAGGATGCGTCGTTCCTGCTCGGTCAGGCTGGCGATGCGATCGTCGGTCTCGGGTCCGTTGCGGAGCCGTTCCAGCACGGCTGCGGTAACCGACGGGTCGAGCAGCGACTGACCGGAGGCGACCCGACGGATCCCGTCGACCAGATCGGTGCCCTTCACCTGCTTGAGGAGGTAACCCGAAGCCCCGGCCATGATCGCCTGGAACAGTGCTTCATCCTCTGAGTACGACGTGAGGATCAGGCAGTGGATTTCGGGGTGGCGGGCGCGAACCTCACGGCAGACCTCGACGCCGTTGCCGTCGGGCAGCCGGACATCGAGCACGGCCACATCAGGCTGGGTCGGTGGGATGCGGGCCAGCGCTTCGGCCGCGGTGCCCGCTTCGCCGACGACCTCGAGGTCGTCTTCGGACTCCAGCAGCTCGCGAAGGCCCCGGCGTACCACTTCGTGGTCGTCCAGCAGGAACACTCGCACCGGGGGAGCCACGACCCGAGTGTACGGCGACCCCCGTCTCGCAGCCCGATCCACAGGGTTGGCCAGGAGTTGTCGCCGGGAGCTGTGGCCGGAAGGCCCTCGAGCACGGGACCTTCGGCCCTGTCCTGGCGGTCCGGTGTCGGCGATTGTGGCTCGACAAGCCGCCGACAGGAATGGGGACGGGAACTGTGACGCCGCGACGAGATGACCCGCGTGGGTTCGGGTTCGGCACGATGATGTTCACAGTGCTGACCGTGGTGCTGGCGTTCGCCGCGCTGGTGGTCGCAGGTCAGGCGCTCTCCAAGAGCAAGGATGCCGAGCAGACCGCCGCGCTCGGCGGAAGCGGCACGTCGGTGAGCCTCAAGGAGTTCGCGATCACCCCCGACATGGTCGACGCGGCGAAGGACTCCGTCCTCGCCGTGTCGAACGACGGCACCGTCGTTCACAACCTCGCCATCAAGGGCACCGACAAGAAGACCGCCGACCTGAAGCCGGGCGAGAAGGCGAGCCTCGACCTCGGTGGTCTGAAGGCGGGCAACTACACGATCTACTGCGCGATCCCGGGTCACGAGGGTGCGGGCATGAAGGGCATGCTCATGATCGGTGGCGCGTCCGGCGGCGGTGGCGTCGCGTCCGGCTCAGCGGGTGGTACCGCGAAGCAGTTGCTCGCGGGCAACGACGCCGAGGACGCCCAGCAGAAGAAGGTCGTCGACGCCTACGTCGCCCAGCTCGAGAAGGGGCCGAACACCAAGGGCGTCGGGAACCAGCCGCTCGCGCCGAACGTGCTCGCCGACGGCACCAAGGAGTTCAAGGTCACGTCCAAGGTCGTGGACTGGGAGGTCGAGCCGGGCAAGACGGTACGCGCTTGGGCCTACGGTCCGACCGGCGCCCCCGACGACCAGTTCACGGTTCCCGGACCGCTGATCAAGGTCGACGTGGGCGACAAGGTCCGTTTCGTGTTCAAGAACGAGCTTCCGCAGTCGAGCGCGGTCCACTTCCACGGATTGGAACTGCCCAACTCGATGGACGGCGTGCCCTTCGTGACCCAGGACCCGGTGAAGCCGGGCGAGACGTTCGTGTACGAGTTCGTCGCGAACCGCGCCCAGGTGAGCATGTACCACTCGCACCACCATGCGGAGCACCAGGTGCCGGACGGCCAACTCGGTGTGTTCCAGATCGGGGACCTCCCGATCCCGGCCGGTCGCAACGCACCGGACCAGGTCGTCCCGATGGTGCTCAATGACGCGGGCGTGGTCGGCCTGACGCTCAACGCCAAGTCGTTCCCGGCCACCGCACCGGTCATCGCGTCGCCCGGGCAGACGGTTCGGGTCGACTACTACAACGAGGGCCTGCAGATCCATCCCATGCACCTGCACGGCATCATCCAGACCGTGATCGCGAAGGACGGCTACCCGATCACGCCCTACGAGGCCGACACGCTCAACGTTGCCCCCGGCGAGCGTTGGTCGGTCCTGATCACGCCCCGGGCCGACCAGATCGGCGTGTGGGCGTACCACTGTCACATCCTCACGCACGCCGAGCGCGACAACGGCATGTTCGGGATGGTCACCACATTCATCGTGAAGTAGCTCTGGAGGAGACCAATGCGGGTGCTCGTGGTCGGGACGCTTCCCGGTTCGATCGACAACGCCGAACAGCGACTGCGAGATGCCGGTCATGACGTGGTGCGGTGCACCGAGGCCGGACAGCCGGCCTTCCCGTGCGCGGCGCTCACGAAGGATCACGGCTGCCCTCTCGAGGTCGCGCCGGTCGATGTCGTGCTCGATGCGCGCGAGCTCGCCGAAGCTCCCCAGTCTCCCTTTGAGGCCGGCGCGTCCTGCGCGCTCCAGCGTCGGGTCCCGCTCGTCACGTCTGGTGCGGCCCACCCGTACGCTCCCTGGGCGGTCGCGGCCTTGGGGCCCGACGACGACATCGTCGCCGGATGTGAGGCGGCGGCCACATCGCCGTCGTCATCGCACAGCTCGGTCGCCACAGTCGCGGCGGGCGCCGCGCTCGAGAAGGCCGGCCTCGCCGGCGCGGGCGCGTCGGCGACCGTACGACGCCGGAATGGGGGCTTGCACGTGTTGCTCGAGCTGCACGACTCCGACCCGGCCCTCGACGACATGATCGCGGTCAGGGTGGCCGGCGCGGTGCGCGCGTTCGACTCCCATGCCACCGGCGTCGATGTGTCGATCATGCACACTCCCTGATCGACGCTCCGCCCGCAGTGGTCGCACGGCTGCGGTGTACCGGGCGTGGACCCGGGGGCCGTGTCGGTCGCGCGGAATATGCGGTGCCAGCGTGAAGCCGAGCGTCGCGATCCTGGGTGCGGGCGCCGGTGGCCTTGCGATAGGCATCGCACTCCGACCGTGGGCCAACTGACCGTCTTCCAGCGATCACCGTGCTGGGTCCTGCCCAAGATGGATCAGGAGCACACAGCCGAGGAGCAGGAGCAGTTCGCGCGCCAACGGTTCCGCACGCGTGGTTGGCGCTGGAAGACCTGGTGGACCTATGAGCGGGCCGACTTCCACGCCGATGCGGAATCGACCAAGCAGCAGACCGCGATGGCCGCGAGCTACATCGCCCGCAAGGTGGACGATCCCGAGTTGCGAGCCGTGTTGACTCCCGACTTCCCGGTCGGGTGCAAGCGGCCGCTGATCTCGCGGGAGTGGTATCCGGCGCTCGTGCGCGACAACGTGCGGGTCGTCAGCGCGCCGATCACCGAGATCGCCGAGACGGGGCTCCGCACGGCCGACGGCGAGGACCATCCCGCCGACACGATCATCTTCGGGACCGGCTTCCATGCGAACAAGTACCTGGCGTCGATCGAGATCTTCGGGCGAGATGGTCGTCGGCTCCACGACGACTGGGCCGACGGCGCCGAGGCCTACCTCGGGACGACGGTCGCGGGGTACCCGAACCTGTTCCTGCTCTACGGACCGAACACCAACGGCGTGAACTCGATCCTCTTCATCCACGAGGCACAGGCGCACGACATCGTCCGCGCGCTCAAGATGATGACCCGGCGTCGTCTTGCCTCGGCCGAGGTTCGACGCGACGTCATGGAGCGTTACAACCGAACGATCCAGGCCGCGATGCGCGGTGCCGTCTGGGTCGCGGGTTGCAGCAACGACTTCCGGTCCGAGACCGGAAAGGTCGTGACGCAGCTCCCGTTCAGTGGCGGCCAGTACTGGCTCCGCACGAGCGTCTTCCCGAGTTGGAAGTACGAGAAGCGCCGAAGACGTCGCTGAGGTTCCGGACTACACCAGTTGCGCCGGGTTCACACCGGTGCCGCCCGACTCGCTGCTCGCGTAGACCGCGAGGGCGAAGCGCAGCACATCCACCGCTTCCGCTCCGCTCCACAGCAGCGGCCCGTTGGCGGTGTGCAGCCAGCGCAGCCAGTGCCGGCCCGAGTCGCGAAAGCTGCTGGCCCAGTCGTCGTCGAGCGCGTGGTAGGCGCGCATCTCGCCGTCGACGTAGACCTCGAGGCTGGGCTGCTGGATGCCGCGTCCGGTGCAGCGGTTGACGCGCGCGTAGCCCTTCCGGCCGGTGATCTCCCAACGTTCGTCGTTGGTGTAGTAATCCGAGCGCAGATAGAGGTCCGGCGCGAGGGTGATGTCCCAGACGCCCCGGATGCCGCTGTCGTGCTCCCACGCGATGGTCGTGGGGGCGTCGATGGCGACGCCCGGGACGACCTCGGTTTCGCCGACCCACCCGCGCACCTCCTTGATCGGGCCGAAGAGCCAGATCGCGGTGGCGAGCTTGTGCCAGCCGTCGTCGAACACGAGGATCCCGCGTCCGCGCTGCATCTGCTGGAACTGCCATTCGTAGCTGCTCATCGGGACGTCCCAACCGCCGCGACCGCTCGCCACCATCTTGAGGTGGTAGCCACTCACGTCACCGATCTCACCCGACTCGACGGTCGCCTTCAGCTTCCGGAGCGGTTCGTAGAACAGGTAGTTCTCCATGACCCGGAGGAGCCGGTCGTTCGCGGTCGCGGCGTCGAGCATCCGCTGCGCGTCGGCCAGGTCGTTGCACATCGGCTTCTGCAGGTTGACGTGCCACCCGTACCCGAGCAGCTCGATCACACCCTCGGTGTGCAACGGGGCGGGAAGCAGCGCTTCGACCGCGTCGATCTCGATGTCACTCGCCGCGAGCTCTGCGGCGGACGCGAACGTGCGAGCCCCCGGCCAGTCGGCCTGGCGCTGCGAGCGGCGTTCCTCGCTCGGGTCGACGAGCGCGACGACCTGAACGTCGGGGTTGTCGACGTAGGCGCGCATGTTCAGGTCGTAGATGCGCCCGAGACCGACGAAGGCAGCGCGTACGGGGCGGTCGAAGGGTGTGAAGCTCACGCTGTTCGCGTCTCCTGCTGCAACTCGATGGTGTTACCGGCCGGGTCGGTGATCCAGATCTGCACCGTGCTCTCACCCTGGACCGCGCGCAGGTACTCGACCCCTCGTTCCTCCAGCTCCGTCACCGCCGCGTCGAGATCGTCGACGGCAACGCAGTAGTGGTGCCCGGTCGGGTCGATCGCGGTGCCGATCGGCGGAGCGCCGACCAGGTGCAGCTCCTGATCGCCGACGGCGTGCCAGTGGCCGGGCACCCCGGGGATCTCGGGCCGGGACACGTCGGCCAGACCGAGGACGTCACGGTAGAACGCGACCATCTCGTCCACTGGTGTGGCGTTGCTATTGACCGACACGTGGTGGAAGCGCGTCACGTTCATGTGGGCCCTCCTGGTGCTGTGGGACGGCCGGCGGGCGGCGGCTCGACCTGCTCCATGAACTCCAGCCGGATCCCGCCGGGCGCCTCGACGAACGCGATGCGGCGCGTGCCGAAGGCGCCCTCGACGACCGTGGGTCCCCACACCACGCTGTGGCCCGCGAGCTCCGCGTCGAGGTTGTCGGTGAACAGCGCGGGGTGGAGGAACCCTTCGCCGGGCAGATCGACGGTGTCTTCGTAGATCGCGCGGGTGAACAGCGTGATCATCACCGGGCCGAGGAACACGTCGGCCCGCTCCCCGTTGTTCCAATGCATGCGGTCGCGCACTTCCGCGCCTGCGGCCGTGTAGAACGCGCACGCGGCATCGAGGTCGGCCACCTTCACCGCGAGGTTCGCCAAGCCCGTGACTGCCACTCGACCTCCTGTCCCTGACGTCGACGTCAGGGACAGTAGCGGGGGAGGGGCGTGCCCGGTCCGGGCGGAGGTGGCTCGGACCGGGGCTGCCCCTACGGGGTCGTGTGCTCGACGAGCTCGACGCGTTCGGACCCGCCCTTGACGTCGACCTCGAGGACCGCGCCGATGCCTCGCGCGTAGTACTTGTGCTCGACGACGTCGGGCTCCAGGTCGGTGATGTCCTTGGTCTTGACCAGACTGCGCTCGTACGTAGCGAAGGGAACCGACGCCGAGGCGTCGACGCTGAGCACTCGAGCCCGGTCCTCGGCCGTGCCCCGCAAGAACTCCTGGCGGTAGGCCGCAGCGACTCGGGGGTGGGCCTTCATGACGATGCCAGGCTGGGCGCCGTCGACGCCTGCCTCCCAGGATCCGGAGGTGCTCGCGGCACCGTTCTTGTACGACGTGGTGTCCTCACCGAAGTACCAGACGTTCCCGCCGTCGTCCTGCGCGTACCAGTCGAAGGTGTCCTCGATCAGCTGTCCGTCCTTGGTGGCGGTGTCGTGGACGACGACGGTGCTGATGCCGCGGATCTCCTTGGTGTCGTGGGTGACCTCGACGACGATCTGCTCGGGACCCTCGGGCGTGATCACGTCGTAGACCCACCGTGCACCCGGCACGAGGGGGAAGTACGGGTTGTCGATCGGTCCGCCGAAGTCCGCCGGCCGGATCGTCGGCTGGTAGCCGCCCCCGGGGGCGTGATGGTCGCCCGTCGCCGCTCCGGCGACGCCGGCACTGGTGGCGGCGAGGAGCGCGACGACGATCGCTCCGAGCCCAGTTCGATGCTTCATGGTTCCTGACCTCCGCTTCGAGAGTTCGGACCACGGGTCTCGGGTCCGGTACCGAGCATGCGCCTCGCCGCATGTGAGCGACGTGTGCCGATCACACGACCGGCGTGAGGCAGGGGAGCGGCTCGTCTACCTCGAACTCGAGCACCCGCTCGTCCTCGGTGTGCCGCGTGGAGGGGTGCCCGTGGCCGCGATCGTTGCCGCCCCTCGACGCGCTCCGCTTGACATCCTCGTGGTGCGCAAGCTGGGCGTTCCGTCCCAACCCGAGCTCACGGCGAGTGTCGCGCCCGAACGCTTCGTCGGCTTCGACCCCGCCCGGATCGCGCTCGACTGCGGCATCGAAGGTGCTCGCGGGGAGGACCACGCGGCGGTGCTCGCCGATCTCGAACGCGGCCGTTCCCTCGGGGTGGTCGGCTCACCCCACTTCGTCATGAACGGTGTGGGGATGTTCTGCCCTGGTCTCGAGATCGGGCGCGTCGACGGGAAGCTGCACATCGCGCTCGACATCGAGGACTTCACGTCGCTTGTCGAACGGTGCTTCGGCGCTGCCGGATCGTGATGCCCGGCTCCATCGCCTTCGCAGGAGGAACACCGTGATGCCGACGACGACGATGGTGCCCGCGACGGCGAGTCCGATCTCACTGAGGACAGCATCGACGTTGCGACCGAAGGCGTAGCCGGCCAGGATCACGGTCGTCGTCCAACAGATCGAGGCAAGCGCGTTCCAGGCCAGGAACCGCTTGTAGGGCATGCCGGCCGTCCCGGCGACCAACGAGACGACCCCTCGCAGCGCGCCGACGAAGCGGCCCCAGAACACGACGGCACCGCCGCGAACCTCGAAGTAGCGGTGGGCTCGCTCGACCGCGGGGGAGAGCCGGCGTTCGAGCTTCGGGAAGCGGCTGAGGATCCGCAGCCCGAAGCGGGCCCCGAGCCACCAACCCACCGAGTCGCCGAGCGTGGCGCCGACAGCGGCCGCGAGGATGACCCACCACACGTCGAGCTCGGCCCGCGCGCTGACCGCCCCGACGAGGATCATCCCGAGCTCGCCGGGAACGAGCAGGTCCGTGAACAGCGCGGTTTCGGCGAAGGCGAAGAGGAACGCGGCGAGCGCGACCCCAGGAAGGCCGGCGCGCCCGGCATCGTCCAGCAGTCCCTCGATGAGCTGCTCCATGGGAACTCGTCACCCACCGATCGCTGGGGAGAAGAGCGAATGTCGAAACACGAAAATTATAGCGTCGGTTGGTCTTGCCCCTTGACCTGAGTAACCTGTGATGACCGGAAAACTAATTCCTACATTTGCTCTGGTGGGTTCGACGGCCGGGAGGCTCGATGGCGGCTCGTGATGACGACGAGGGCACGACGTGGACCTTTCTCACCAACCATGCGCATGTGCTGCTCTCGATCGCCCGCGAGCCCGACCTTCGCCTCCGCGACGTCGCTGATCGGGTCGGCATCACCGAACGTGCCGCCCAGCGCATCGTGGGCGAGCTGGAGCAGGGCGGCTATCTGAGCGTTCGCCGGGTCGGACGGCGAAACGAGTACCGGGTGAACCCCAACCGCCCGATGCGCCATCCCGCGGAACGCCACCACAAGATCGGTGAGCTGCTGTCGGTCCTCGCCCACGAGGACTGATCGGCCAAGACGAGCTGCGCGCCCGGATCAGCCGGCGACGGGGTGGTACGAGCGGACGACCGCCTTGCGCACCTCTTCCACCAGCAGCACCGTCGACGCGACGGCGACCATCACGACCCAATCGAGGGGCGAGACCGTGGCCGCGACGTCCTGACGGGTGAACAGCTCCTGCAGGGCGGGCACGTGCACGACGATCACCTGGAGCAGCACCACGACGACGAGGGCCATCCAGAGCTTGGCGTTCTTCAGTGCGTGGCGCCCCAGGCTGCTCGCCCGCTCGAACCGGGCGTTGAACAGGTTGAACATCTGGAACAGGACGAACGTCGTGAACGCCATCGTGGAGGCACGCGCCGCTTCGTGAGGCCCGAGGGTGTCGAAGCCGTCGGCGGCGTAGAGGTAGACGCCGATCGTGCCCACGGCCATGACCGCGCCGGCGGCAAGCACGATGCCGAAGCGTCGAGCCCCGAGGATCGATGCCTTCGGGTCTCGGGGCGATCGATCCATGATGCCCGGACTCGGCGGATCGACGCCGAGTGCCATCGCCGGCGGGCCGTCCATGATCAGGTTCACCCACAGCAGCGCCAGCGGGCTGAAGAAGGGGCCACCGGCGGCCGGAAGCGCGAGCAACGACGCGGTGAGGATCGTGATGATCGCGCCCATGTTGGTGGAGAGCTGAAACCGGACGAACTTGACGATGTTGTCGTAGATCGACCGACCGCCGCGCACGGCTTCGACGATCGTGGCGAAGTTGTCGTCGGTGAGCACCATGGTCGCGGCTTCCTTGCTCACCTCGGTGCCGGTGATGCCCATCGCGACGCCGATGTCCGCGGCCTTCAGCGCAGGGGCGTCGTTGACGCCGTCGCCGGTCATCGCGACGACATGGCCGCGGTCACGGAGTGCACGGACGATCTGCACCTTGTGC
>Ga0315283_10003052_pt1 | contig 14212 bp, 8 predicted proteins | sample YL17G09_0_MG_FD_204541 | JGI IMG/M metagenome (GOLD analysis project Ga0315283, IMG submission 204541) | Sediment microbial communities from Yellowstone Lake, YNP, Wyoming, USA - YL17G09_0 | ecosystem: Environmental > Aquatic > Freshwater > Lake > Sediment | place: USA: Wyoming | collected... | reverse complement strand
CCTGGGCATCGGCTCCGAGGAGGGCGCTGGCACCAAGACGTTCAGTGAAGCGCTGACGCAGGCCGGCATCAAGCACGTGTATTTCGAGTCGCCGGGCACGGCCCACGAGTGGCTGACCTGGCGCCGTTGTTTCAACGACTTCGCCCCGCGCCTGTTCCGATAGGCGAATTCGAGCAACTGCAGCGAGCGGCATACCGGTTCATGCGTCTGACATCCATGGACAGTCCGCACAACGCCGCCGCGCCGCCGGGCATCCTGGAATTCAGGCGGTCCCGCAAAGCGGCGACGCCAGTAGAGTAAGGACCCGCGGCGTCGCGCCCGGCGACCGAGGGGGATTGAGGCACATGCGCATCAGAACACTGATGGGAGTCACCATGCTGGCGGCGGCCGCAGGACTCGCACCAGGGCTGCTCGCGCAGGCGCCGACGGACGTGCCGCCGCCGGTGCCGGGCGCGAAGCCCGTCGCCGTCGAACGCATCACGATCCACGGTGCCGCGCTGGAAGGGAGTCTCGAAGGCAACGCCGTCGACCGCGATGCGCTCGTCTTCCTGCCGCCGAGCTACGCCGAGGACAAGGCGCGGCGCTACCCGGTGGTCTACGCCCTCCACGGCTATTCCATCGGCGCCGAGCAGTGGTCGAAGGAGATCCACGTCCCGCAGACCATCGAAGGGGCGTTCGCGATGGGGTCACGCGAGATGATCGTGGTGCTGCCCGACTCGAAGACCATGCACAACGGGTCGATGTACTCAAGTTCGGTCACGACGGGCGACTTCGAGCGGTACGTCGTCGACGACGTCGTGGCGTACATCGACGCGCACTACCGGACGATCCCGCGCCGGGAGAGCCGCGGACTCGTGGGTCACTCGATGGGCGGGTACGGCGCGTCGAGGCTCGGCATGCGCCACCCGGAGGTCTTCGGCAGCCTCTACATCATGAGCCCGTGCTGCCTGTCGGCGCGGGGCACGGGGCCCAACGGGGCGGAGCTGGAAAAGACCGCGCAGAACATGACGAAGCCGTCGGACTCCGAGGGCATGCCGTTCTTCGCCCGCGCCCAGCTGGCTGCGGCCGCGGCCTGGTCACCGAACCCGAAGAACCCTCCTCTCTATCTCGACCTGCCCACGAAGGACGGTGCCCCGCAGCCCGCGGTGCTGGCTAAGTGGGCCGCGAACGCGCCGCTGGCCTTTGTGGATCAGTACATCGGCAACCTGAAGCAATACCGCGGCATCTCGATGGACGTCGGCGACCAGGACGGGTTGCGGGCGGATGCCGCCAGGCTTCACGACATCATGGACTCGTACGGCATCGCCAACAGTTTCGAGATCTACCCGGGCACCCACACCAGCAAGGTCGCCGACCGTTTCCAGAACCACGTGCTGACGTTCTTCAGCGAGCATCTGCAGTTCGAGGCGCCGCCCAAGTAGCGCGGAGCCGCAGCCCGACCGGAGCACTCCCATGCGACTGCTTACGCCTTTGACTCTGTTCGCCGCCCTCGTGGTCTGCCTCGCTGGCACGGCGGCCGCACAGCCCGTCGCGGTGTCGATCGACGCCACGAAGGTGGCACCGCCCGTTTCCAGGCTCGTGTTCGGCGGCTTCATGGAACCGGCGACGACCGGCGTGTGGGCCGAGATGCTGGCCGACCGGAAGTTCTTTGCCGAGATCACCTCGAAGCCGATCACGACGCCGACCGGCGGGTTCGGCCGCCGGGGACCCCAGCGCCGGTGGCTGCCCGTGGGTCCCGATTCGTTCGTCACGATGGACCGCGCGAATGCCTACGCCGGCGAGTGGAGCCCTTGCGTCCAGCTCGAAGCGTCGACGAAGCACGGCTTCGACCAGGCCGGCCTCGTGCTGAAGGGCGGTCGGGCCTACAGCGGCCGCGTGATCCTGGCTGGACGCCCTGGCGCCCGGGTGGCCGTGAGCCTCGTGTGGGGACCGAATCCGGCCGACCGCCAGACGGTCACGGTTCCGCCTCTCACCGCCACGTTCGCGAAGGTGCCCCTGTCGTTCACTGCCAAGGCCGACACCACGGACGGGCACCTCGAGATCGTCGGCACCGGCAGGGGGTCGTTCCAGATCGGGGCCGTGTCGCTGATGCCCGCGGACAACATCTCCGGTTTCAAAGCCGCCACGATCCGGTACCTCAAGGAGCTCGGAATCGAGATCGCGCGGTGGCCCGGCGGGAACTTCGTCTCGGCCTACGACTGGCGCGACGGCATCGGCGATCGCGACAGGCGCCCTCCCCGTCGCGAACTGGCGTGGAACGGGATGGAATCCAACGACATGGGGATCGACGACTTCATGACGTTCTGCCGGCTCGTCGGTGCGGAGCCCTACCTCGCCGTGAATTCGGGCCTTGGCGACGCCCACTCGGCCGCTGAGGAGGTCGAGTACGTGAACGGCCCGGCCACGAGCCGCCTGGGCCGGCAGCGCGGGGCCAACGGGCACTCGGCCCCGTACAACGTGAAGATCTGGGGCGTCGGCAACGAGATGTACGGACCGTGGCAGTGGGGTCACCTCGCCATTACGCAATACGCCGACAAGCACACCTTGATGGTCAAAGCCATGAGGAAGGTCGATCCGGCCATCAAGGTGATTGCCTCCGGCGCCACGCCCGAGGAGGCCTCGTGGTGCTACATCGAGAACCGGCAACTGGGCACGTTCCCGGAGCGGGAAACGGTCAACGAACCGCTGCCGTTCGCGTTTGGCTCGAAGGAAGACTGGACAGGCGCGCTGCTGAAGACCTCCGCCGACCACATTGATTATCTCGGCGAGCACTTCTACGGCTACCCCAACCTCGTGATCGACCCCGCCACGCTCCAATTCGTCGAGTCCGACGAACCGCTCGCGCTCAAGGTGCGCCGGCTGTCGAACCGCGTGCAGTTCAAGTTCGAGGCCTGGGACGAGTACGTGAAGCGGATGCCCAGCCTGAAGGACAAGGACATCAAGTTCGCGTTCGACGAGTGGTCGCCAAGGAACCGATCGGTCGGAAGCGGTCCGCCGCCTGCGAATCACCCGATGTTGAATCCGCTGACGAATGCCCTCGTCTACCACGAGTTCTTCCGTCACTCCGACAAGGTGGGCCTCGCGGTCGCCACCGGCGGCATGGGCGGGGTGGCAAGCGATACCTTCGGGGAAGCCATCGGGCTCCGCATGGAGGGGCAGGTCATGAAGGTGCTGCACGACCACTTCGCGGGCGCGCTGCCGGTGGCGGTCAGCGGCAACTCCCCGCAGCTTCCCGCGAAGGGAGTAGTGGGGATCGACAACTCGGCCCGTCCGTCCGGCAGCCCCACGTACCCGCTCGACATCTTCGCGGCGCTGAGCGCCGACCTCAAGACGCTCGCCATCTCGGTGATTAACCCCACCGAAACGCCACAGGACTGCGAGCTCACCCTGACGGGCGTCCGCGCCGGCGGCCCCGCCCGGGTCTCCCAGCTCACCGCTCCCGCCGGACCGCCTCCCCCACCGCCCGCGCCGGGGATCAGCCGGTTCGGAGGCCCCCCGGCGACGCTGGCGCAGAGCACCTTGGCGGAGGTGCCGCGCAGGATCACCGTGCCTCCGACCAGTATCACCGTCTATCAGTTCGAGGTGAGGTAGGGATACATGCTCGTCCTCCCGATTGGCTCTCAACGCCCGTCACCAGGCGCCGGGGGCGCGTTTTCGTCGCGTGAGCTTGGAGATGTAGAGATGACAGATCGATCTTCCGTCACATGCATTCGCGTCATTGGAGGCCGCGGCTGGGTCAGGCCGGCGCACGTCCTCCTCGTCGCGATCGCCTTGGCGGCCGCCGTCGTTCCCGCACGCGCGGCCGGTCAGATCGACGTCGTCGTTGACGCGTCGAAGACCGGCGCGAAGATCGACCGCAACATATTCGGCCAGTTCGCCGAGCATCTCGGGCACGGCGTCTACGAGGGCGTCTGGGTCGGTCCGGACTCCCCGATTCCGAACACCCGCGGCATCCGGAACGACGTCGTCGCGGCGCTCAAGGCGATCAAGGTGCCCAACGTGCGCTGGCCGGGCGGGTGCTTCGCGGACGAGTACCACTGGCGCAAGGGCATCGGCGCGCCCGGCGCGCGTGTCGTCACGCTCAATCCGAACTGGGGCGGCGTGATCGAGCCGAACAGCTTCGGCACCCACGAGTTCATGGACTTCATGGGCCAGATCGGCAGCGAGGCGTACATCTCCGCGAACGTCGGGTCGGGCACGCCCCAGGAGGCGGCCGAGTGGCTCGAGTACCTGACGACGGCGCAGCCGTCGACGCTCGGGAAGGAACGGGGCGCGAACGGACACCCCGCGCCGTACAAGGTGGCCTACCTCGGTATCGGCAACGAGAGCTGGGACTGCGGCGGCAACATGACGCCCGACTACTACCTGAGCCAGCTCAAGGTGTACAGCCGCTTCGTCAGGAACTTCAATCCGGCGCAGCAGACCTCGAACCAGATGCTGAAGATCGCAGTGGGTCCAGGCGGCATCGAGCCCCGGTGGACGCAGTGGACCGAGACCATCATGAAGGCGTGGAAGGCGCACACCTGGAGCTGGGACATCGATGGCCTGTCGCTGCACAACTACACCGTTGTCGACTGGGCTGCCAAGTACAAGTCGGTCGGGTTCGGCGAGGTCGAGTACGGCCAGGTTCTCAAGTCCACCCTGGAAATGGACCGGATCATCAGCGAGCACTCCGCCATCATGGACACCTACGACCCCGAGATGAAGGTCGCGCTGGCGGTGGACGAGTGGGGCGCGTGGTACGCCCCGCTGCCCGGGACAGACCCCGGCTTCCTGGTGCAGCAGAACAGTCTGCGCGATGCCATCCTGGCGGCGCTGAACCTGAACATCTTCGCGCGCCACGCCGACCGCGTCCGCATGGCCAACATCGCCCAGATGGTGAACGTGCTGCAGGCGATGATCCTCACAGACAAGGAGAAGATGGTCCTGACGCCGACCTACCACGTGTTCCGGATGTACGTGCCGTTCCAGGACGCCACGTTCGTGCCGGTCGCGTTCGATGCGGGCACCTACACGCACGGCGACGTCACCCTCCCGCGCGTCGATGCCATCGCGGCGAAGGACGGTGCCGGCGTGCTGTGGCTGGCGCTCACGAACATCGACCCGACGCGCCCCGTCGAGGTGTCGGCGCGCCTGGCCGGCATCACGCCGAAGACCGTGTCCGGCGAGACGCTGACCGCCGCCGCCGTGGACAGCGTGAATTCGTTCGAGGCCCCCGAGACAGTGGCGCCGAAGCCCGTCTCGACGAAGCTGGCGGGCGACAAGCTGACGCTGACGCTCGCGCCGAAATCCGTGACTGTACTGTCGATTCGCCGGTAGCGCCTGCTGGCCTCAAGGAGACTGCGATGAGAAGTACCGTGAGTGCTCTGGTGTTGTCGCTCGTGATTGCGGTCCCGCCCTGCCTGGCGCAGCCGCCGCAGGCGCCGGCTAGCCCTGCTCCGGCCAGCCAGACGCCGGCCGTGAACGACTTCAAGCCGTCGTCGGCCAATCAGCCAGGCAAGGACTATCCCCAGGTGAACTCCGAACGCCGGGTCCGCGTCCGCATCGTCGCGCCGCAGGCCCAGAACGTCCTGCTCGACATCGGCGCTGTGAGATATCCCCTGACCAAGGGTGAGGACGGCGCGTGGATCGGCGACTCGGCGCCGCAGGACGAGGGCTTCCACTACTACCAGGTCTGGATCGACAGCGCGCAGGTGCCCGACCCCGGCAGCCTCTATTTCTACGGCGCCGGCCGCTGGGGCAGCGGCGTGGAAGTGCCGGCACAGGACCAGGACTTCTACGCGCTGAAGGACGTGCCGCACGGGCAGGTCCGCCAGGTGATCTACCAGCCCAAGGTGAACGGCACGACGCGGCGCTGCTTCGTCTACACGCCGCCCGACTACGAGAAGAACGCGAGGGCGCGCTATCCCGTGCTGTATCTGCAGCACGGAGGCGGTGAGGATGAGACCGGCTGGCCGTCCCAGGGCAAGACGAACCTGATCATGGACAACCTGATTGCCGAGGGCAAGGCGAGGCCGTTCATCATCGTGATGGACAACGGCACGTGGGCGATGCCGGGGCAGACGCGTCCGGCCGCGCCGCCGGCCGGCGCAGCGCCGGGGCAGCGGCCGGCAAACTGGCCGCCGCCCGGATGGGCCGACAAGTTCAAGAAGACGCTGCTGGAAGACATCATCCCGATGGTCGACGCCACCTTCCGCACGATCGCGGATCAGCCGCACCGGGCCATGGCCGGGCTGTCGATGGGCGGCATGCAGACCAACGCCATTGCCATGGAGAACCTTGACGTCTTCTCGCACGTCGGCCTCTTCAGCGGCGGCACGGTGGGCGACCCCGCCACGGCGCACAACGGCGTGATGGCCGACGCGAAGGCATTCAACAAGAAGATGAAGCTGATCTTCCAGAGCTGCGGCTCGCGTGAGCGGCCCGAGAACGTGAAGGCCAGCTACGAACAGCTGAAGGCCGCCGGGATCAACACCGCGATGTACGTCTCGCCCGAGACGGCCCACGAGTGGCAGACGTGGCGGCGGAGCCTGCACGAGTTCGCGCCGCTGCTGTTCAGGGACTAGCCCCGGAGCTCACTGTGGTCTGTGACGTTCGCTCCGGCTCACGCAGGCTGAAGCCTGCGGGCTCCATCCCGGCGCATCAACAACTGACGCGATCGCCGGGTCTAGGACCGATGCGACCATGTCTCGCTCTGGTGGCGATGTGCGTGGCCGTGCTCGGGCTGGCGGCGAGCCAGGCTCCGTCGGACGGGCCGGTCACCATTCGTGTCGACACGGCGGCGAAGGTCGGCCCGATGTATCCGTTCTGGGCCTGGTTCGGTCACGACGAACCGAACTACACCTACACGGCCAACGGCGTGAAGCTGCTGTCGCAGCTCCAGGCGCTCAGCCCCGTGCCGGTGTTCATGCGCGTGCACAACCTGCTCACGTCCGGCGACGGAACGCCCGCGCTCAAGTGGGGCTCGACCAACGTCTACTCCGAGGATGCGGCTGGGAATCCCGTCCACGACTGGACCATCCTCGATCGCATCGTCGATGCCTACCGGGCACGCGGTATGAAGCCGTTCGTGCAGCTCGGCTTCATGCCGGAGGCGTTGTCGTCCGCGCCGGCGGGAAGGCCGTACCGGCACTTCTGGAAGCCTGGCGCCGAGTACAACGACATCTACACCGGCTGGACCTACGCGCCGCGCGACTACCGGAAATGGGAGGAGCTCTGCTACAGGGTCGCGCGGCATTTCGTCGAGAAGTACGGCCGCAGCGAGGTCGAGAGCTGGTGGTTCGAGCTCTGGAATGAGCCCGATATCGGGTACTGGAGCGGATCGGTCGGGCCAGCCAGCGGGCGGGACGATCCGCTCGGGCCGCAAAAGGCGCTGACGCGGCGCGAGGAGTTCCAGAAGCTGTACGACTTCACCGTCGAGGGCGTGCGCCGCGCCTTGCCGACGGCAAGAATCGGCGGCCCCGAGGTGACCGGCGGCGCGCAAGGCACGCTGCGATCGTTCCTGCAGCACACGGCGACTGGCGTCAACGCCGCGACCGGGAAGGTCGGCACGCCGCTCGATCTCATCACCTTCCACGCGAAAGGCAGTCCGACGTTCGTCGACGGGCGCGTGCGCATGGGCGTCGCCAGTCAGCTTCGGAACATCGACAGTCACTTTGCCGTCATCGGGGAGTTTCCGCAGTATGCAAAGACGCCGATCGTGATCGGGGAGTCTGACCCGGAAGGCTGTGCGGCGTGCGGCGTGCGGTACTACCCGCAGAACGGGTATCGGAACGGCACGATGTACCCGACGTACACCGCGCTCCAGATCGCGCGAACCTACGAACTGGCCGACCTGCACCACGTGAACCTGCTCGGCGCCGTCACGTGGGCGTTCCTGTTCGAGGACCAGCCCTACTTCGACGGCTTCCGCGACCTGGCGACCAACGGCATCGCGAAGCCCGTGCTCAATACCTTCCGGATGCTGGGACAGATGAGCAGCAATCGCGTGCAGGCGGTGAGTTCGGCCGGCCTCCCCATCACGGAGATCCGCGACAGGGGGGTGCGAGGGGCGCCGGACATCTCGGCACTGGCGGCCCGGTCGGCTCGTTCGGCGACGGTGCTCGTGTGGAACTACCACGACGACGATGTGCCGGCACCGGCGGCGCCAATTCAACTGAGCATCGAAGGGCTTCCGGCCGGACGCGCGACTCTCACGCACGTTCGCATCGACGAGAGCCACAGCAACTCGTACGCCGCCTGGCTCCGGATGGGTTCGCCGCAGACGCCGACGCCCGCCCAACACGCCGCGCTGGAGAAGGCCAGCGAACTTCAGGAGTTGACGCCGGCCCGCGAGTTGACAATCGGCAGCGACGGTCGCGTCACGGAGGTGTTCGATCTCCCGCGCAAGAGCGTGTCGTTCGTCAAGGTGACCTGGTAGGCCCGGGCGGCCGACGTGGGTCCCGTGAGCCGGCGTCAGTCCTTCAGTTCGCGGATCCAGACGTTGCGGAAGCGGACCGGGTTGTTGTGGTCCTGGAACATCAGCGGCCCCTTGTCCGCGTGCGGAGTGTAATCGGTGATGGTGTGCGGGCCGATCCAGCCGGTGCCGCCCTCGAGCGCGACGTGGTCCTGGATCAGGATCCCGTTGTGGATGACGGTGAACACGGCCTTCTTCGTCACTTTGCCGGCCTGATCGAACGTCGGGCGGTGGTAGATGATGTCGTAGGTCTGCCATTGCCCCGGCTTGCACGACGCGTTCACCAGCGGCACCGCGCGGCCGTATAGCGCTCCGCACTGGCCGTCCGGGTAGGTCGTGTTCTCATGGGAGTCGAGCACCTGGACCTCGTACTGGCCCTGGAGAAACACGCCGCTGTTGCCACGCCCCTGACCGGATCCGGTGACGAGAGACGGCGTCGCGAACTCCACGTGGACCTGCACCGAGCCGAACTCCTGCTTCGTTCTGACGTAGCCCGCGCCCTTCACCGATTCCATGTAGCCGTCGCGGACGACCCACTTCGACGGCTCGCCCTTCAGATCTGACCAGTTCGACAGGTCCTTTCCGTCGAAGAGCACGACCGCATCCGCCGGTGGCTTGGCCGGCGTCTCCTGGGCGCCGCACACGCCCGGCGTCACCACGGGCGGCGCAGGCCGCGCCTCGTCGTGGACCATCCATCGCCCCGTTGGCGTGTCCACGTACTGGATCGGTGGCGCCGGTTTCTGCGCCTGCGGGAGGATCTGCGCCGACAGTGTTACGGCGAGGACCATTACAGCGAAGCCTGTGCACAAGAGTGCGACACGTCGAGTCGTTCGATTCATCTTTCAATCCTCCGCGTAAGTGACCTGTGGCAAGAATGGCTGATCACGGGCCTCACGCCCGGCGTGGCGGAGTTCACCGTGTTCGGCAACACCGAGCCGGCGAAGCGGTGAGCGCGGCGCGTGCGACCTATTTGCCGAGCAGTTCCTGCGCTGCGATTGCCAGGAAGATGTACTGGGACGCGCCGCCGATGGTGCCCTCGTTCTCGCCCCAGAGGAACGGCCAGTCGTCCATGTTCTCCGGGAAGTCGGGCTTCAGGATGAGCACGCCCGGCACGATGACGCCGGGAATGAACGTGAAGTCCGCCCGGTTGTTGCCGTACGCGAGGTGCTTCGACCGGGTCCCGACCGTGGCCACCAACGACGTGTTCGAGGCGGGGTGGGCCCCGAACAGGAAGTACAGGCCGCGGAACACCGACTCTTTGTCAAAGAGATCCGGGTAGACCTTGTAGAGGTAGTAGTTGGTCGTCGCCCAGTTCACCACGCCGCCGCTGCCCGCCCAGCCGCCGGTGGCGATCGGCACGCCGTAGGGATTGGCCTTGAGCTGACCGTCCACCTCGGCCTTGTACCTCACGACGTACGGACGGAGCTTCTCGGTGGCGCCGCCCCCCAGATACGGAAGCGCCCTGACCGCCGTCACGAGGCTCCGACCGCCCGGCGCGTCGAGCGCCGGCCAGATCAGCTCGTTGAACCGGTCGATGTACTGCTGCTCCTTCGTCGTGACCATCAACTGGAACACGGCCGCCATTTCCGCGCCCGCTCCGAACCTGGCCCCACCGCCCGGGGCTCCCGCCGGCGGCGGGGTGACGGGCCTGGCCTTCTCTTCCGTGTATGCCTTCTTCGCCAGCGCCAGGCACTCGTCGGCCAGCGGGTCGTTGAAGCCACGCAGCGCGCGGCTGGCGGCCGCAAGGGACCCAATCCCGGAGTAGTTGAGGAAGGGCTGGTGAATCGTGAACACCCAGCGGTCGTCGGGCGTGCCGCTCCGGTTGCCGTCCACCTGGTAGGGCTTGAGCGACGGGTCGTAGCTCAGGTTGTCGGTCTGGGTCGAGGCATCACCCAGATGGTGGTACTGGTGGAGCCGCGAATCGACGATCCCCTGGTTCAGCTGGCCGATGCTCCGGTACTGGGCCGCCACCGCCAGCGTTCCGTGCTCGATCTGCTGCAGGATGTCGGGCTTGCCGTCCGGGCGATGGATGTCGACGAAACGGGTGGACTGATCGATGAACGTCTGGTCGCGCAGCGGCTTGAAGGTCTCCCAGATGTCCACGAAGGTCGTGAGCGTGCCGGCGTGCGACCCGCCCTGGATGTCGAAGTCGCCGGCGTCGAACCAGCCGCCGACGGCCAGACCCGGGATGCGCTCGAGGGGCTTGTACCTCGTGTCCGTCGTCGCCCCCATCCGGTACCCGTCGAAGTGCTGGAAGTTCAGCGGGGCCTGCAGCGCGTCGTCCATGTGCGTCAGTCCGTGCCAGACGCGGTAGGCCTCGTTCACCGCCATGTGGTCCATCTGCACGGGGAACCACACGTCCGACGTCGCGTGCCAGATGGTGTCGTAGACGTTCGGGCCGATCGGGAACGTCTCGGTCCGCTGCTTGCCGTACTGGATGTAGTAGAGGCCAGGACGGTTCACGGCGCTGAAATCCGCCGTGACGTACTTGTACCTGAGGTAAGGCCCCCAGGGCTGGACCTTCGCCGCCAGCCGCTCGACTGGAACGCCATCGGCGGTCACCTCGAACAGGGACGCGGTCTGAAGGGCCGTGTCGTTCTGATCGAGTTCGATGACCACCACCTTCTTTTGCGTGGGGTGATAGCCAACCTGCGAGAACCCGATGACCGGGGTCCGCGTCCAGTTCGGAATGACGTTCGGGCGGATCAGCCATTCCGCCACCTTTCCCGTCGTCTTCGCCGTCAGCAGCGTGCGGACGATGAACCAGCCGTTCTGGGCGAGGTTGCGCCCGTCGAGCAACTGGAGGTCGCCGGAGAAGGACTGAATGGCGATCCGGTGTTCGGGGTCCTCGGGCGCGAGGACGAACGACTTGCCGGCGGCCACCGGGCGGGCCTCCAGGTACTCGTTCCGGCCCCGGTCGTCGAACGTCGAGTAGCCCTCGAACTGGCGGATCTTCGTGTCAGCGGACTTGGTCTCGGTCGGCCCGATGGGATAGCGCGGGAAGATCCCGGGCTTGCCATCGGCCAGATACGTGCGCTCGAAGTACCGGCTTGGCAGGAACTCGAGGTTGAGCCCCGCCCGGCCCTCGAGCTTTTCGGGCACCGGCTTGTCGACGTAGACGGCAACGCGGAAACCGGCGCTCTCGGGCGTCACGACCAGCCTGGAGTCGAAGTCGAAGGCTTCGTACCGCAGCACGCACGTGATGGTGTTGGTGGCCCTGTCGACCTTTCGGTCGACGACCTTCGGAATCTGGTCCCACTGCTCCGGCGTCGGCGACAAGCGGATTGCCCCGCCGGTGGCCAACCGGACGCCGTTCAGGATGATCTCGATGCCGGCGGTCTTCTCGTCGAAGAACATGCCGTTGTACTGGTTCGTGAAGACGAGGACGTTGAGACCGCGCGTTTCGAAGTACTCGCGATCGTTCAGATGCAGCCCTGCCTGCTGCGCCGGCGGGTTCGGCCTGTTCTGCTGGGCGAATGCCGTGGCGGCGAGCGCGCACGAAACGGCGAGGGCCAGCGCGAACCACACTGCCGGACGGGTGTTCCATCTGCCTGCATCAAGGGCGGTCATCGTGTTCTCCATTCGGCCACGGGACGGGGCTGGTACGCTCAGCGGGGTGCTTCGGCGCGGCGGACGACCATCGGTGTGCCGCGTCGGGAAATATACCCGATTGCCCGGCGGCCCGCCACAGCGCCGATTCGCGACGCCGACGTTGACTGTTCTCTACCACGATGCATACACTCCCTCGCGCCAGGAGGTTTCCGTGGGTGACCGCTCCATCACCGCCATGGTCGTCGTCCTCGCGGCCATCGTGGGTACGGCTCACGCCCAGCCAGCTCTCTCCCTGGGGCCCCTTTTTCAGGATCACGCCGTGTTCCAGCGCGACAGGCCAATCCCGGTCTGGGGAACGGCAGGTCCGGGTGACGAGGTCACGGTCGCTTTCGCCGGGAGCCAGGCCATCGCCCGCGCGGACGCGTCGGGGAGATGGTCCGCGACACTTCCGGCGATCGCCGCCGGCGGTCCTCATGGCCTCGAGGTGCGCACGACGTCGGGCGCCACCCTGACGCTTTCGGACATCCTGGTCGGCGACGTCTTCCTCTGCTCGGGGCAGTCGAACATGGAGTTCGGCGTGGCCCAGTCTCGCGGTGGTGAGTTCGCGGCCACCCGGTCAGCGAACGACAAGATTCGCCTGCTCACCATCGCGCACGCGGCGACGCCTCAGCCTGGCACAGCATTCGAGAAGCCGCCTGCGTGGCAGAGTGCCGGCCCGCAGAGCGTTCGCACCTTCTCGGCGGCCTGCTACTTCTTCGGCCGCGACGTGCACGAAACGCAGAACGTCCCCGTGGGGCTCGTGAGCGCCGCGTGGGGCGGGTCGGCGATCGAGCCATGGATCGGTGAGGGAGGCCTGCGGGTCATCGGCGGCTTCGACGCCCGTCTCGACATGCTGCAGGTCTTCGCGCGCGATGAGGAGACGGCCAACCAGAGCTACGGGCGGCTGTGGGAGGACTGGTGGCGGCACCATGGCGAGTCCGCCGGCGAACCGTGGAGGCCGGAGAGCCCGGGCTCCTGGACCGACGTCCCCGGACTGCGGAACTGGAAGACGTGGGGCGTGCCGGAACTGGCCAACCACGACGGCATGGTGTGGTACCGGCGCTCCTTCAGCCTGACGGCCGGGCAGGCCGCACAGCCGGCCACGCTGTCGCTCGGCGGGATCGACGAAGTGGACCAGACCTGGGTGAACCGCCGCGTCATCCGCAACACGTTCGGCTGGGGTACGCCACGCACGTACCGCCTGCCGGCCGGGACCCTTCGTGCGGGCGAGAACGTGGTCATCGTGAACGTGCTGAGCACGTGGGACGCAGGCGGGCTCGTCGGGCCTGCCGACGCGCTCGCGCTCACCTTCGAGGACGGGACGAAAGTCCCGCTGGCCGACCGCTGGCGTTATCGAGCGGTGCCGCTCGCGATGGGGCGCGCGCCGCGCGCCCCCTGGGAGCCGATCTCTGGCCTGACGACGCTGTACAACGCGATGATCGCACCCATCGGTCCGTACGGCGTGCGCGCCGTCGCGTGGTACCAGGGCGAGACGAACGCGGACGACCCGGCCGGATACGAGAAACTGCTGGGCGGCCTGATGGCCAGCTGGCGATCGCAGTTCGGGACCGACCTGCCGTTCCTCATCGTGCAGCTGCCCAACTTCGGCTTGGTGCCCACGAAGCCCACCGAAGCGAACTGGTCGGACATCCGCGAGGCTCAGCGCCGGGCCGTGGCAGCCGATGGCCACGCGGGTCTCGTCGTCACGATCGACATCGGGGAACGCGGCGACCTCCACCCCATCAATAAGCGTGACGTCGGACGGCGCCTCGCGCACGCGGCACGGCGCGTGGTCTACGGCGAGACCATCGCGCCGTCGGGTCCCGTGCCCTTTGCCGCCAGTCGCGAGCCGGCGGGCGTCGTGGTGACCTTCCGCGACGTCGAGGGACACCTCGTGAGCTACAGCTCGGACCTGGCGATCGGCTTCGAACTGTGCGGCGTGGGCCCAGGTTCGTGCCGGTACGTCGCAGGCCAGGTCGGTGGAAACCGGGTCGTGTTGCCGGTCACCGCGTCCCCGGACACGGCACCCGCGCGCGTCCGGTTCTGCTGGGGGCCAAGCCCGTTCTGTAACTTGTCGGATGGCAGCGGCCTCCCGGTGGGCCCCTTCGAGATCCCGGTCAAGTAGCGACCCGCACGACCTTGCGCCGGAGCTGTCGGGCGCAACGG
>Ga0315283_10003050_pt1 | contig 14216 bp, 16 predicted proteins | sample YL17G09_0_MG_FD_204541 | JGI IMG/M metagenome (GOLD analysis project Ga0315283, IMG submission 204541) | Sediment microbial communities from Yellowstone Lake, YNP, Wyoming, USA - YL17G09_0 | ecosystem: Environmental > Aquatic > Freshwater > Lake > Sediment | place: USA: Wyoming | collected... | reverse complement strand
AAGCCTGTCTTGGAGAGGCCGATCTGCCAGCGAGGGCTCCGGACAAGGCGATTGCTGTTGCGGAACTTCAGTATGCGGTAGCCTAATTGGACCGCGGCATCTTCGCGGGTAGTGAATTCCCGGACAATAGGATATTGGTAGGCTGCATCCACCATCCGCGCCAGTTCCCGAGCGGTGGACACGTTGCCGCTGGAAAGGCCGACGGGGTCCACGAAGCGCGTCTCCGTCAGTCCCAGTAACTGGGCCTTGGCGTTCATGGCAGCAACGAAAGCGTCGATGCCACCGGGGTAGGTCCGCCCGAGAGTGTGAGCACAGCGGTTCTCAGATGCCATTAAAGCCAGGAGCAGCAAATCTCCGCGCGTTATGAGGGTTCCCACCCGCAGGCGGGAGCGGGTGTGGCGAAGAGTATCCACGTCTTCGGGTTCAATGGTGATCAATTCCTGGAGGTCCAATTGAGCATCCAGCGTCACCATGGCTGTCATGAGCTTGGTGATGGAGGCGATGGGCAATACTGCCGTCGCTCGTTTCTGAACGAAGAGCTCGCCTGTCTGCTGGTCCTCCACCCATGCGCAGGCTGAACGGATAACGAGCTTCTGGGGAGCCCGGACAACTTTAACGCGCTTTTTCTTTTTATGCGCAGTTTGGGATTTCGACGACTTTGACGATTTTGAGGCTCCTGCGGCCCCCTGGACTGTCAGTGTCCCCACGCCCACACTCAGAAGGATCACCAGTATCGCTATGACATATCTACGCGCCATTCTCTCTCCGTGAAAGAATTAAAAGAGACGATTCTATAATCTGTAAACATTTAATGACAACCATCCCTTTTCCTTTAACTTGATTATCACACATCATCTTACATATTTGCTATCTCTTCCAAGAGCTTTATAAGCCGCGGCAACCGTGCTTGGCTTGCACGATCGGGCAGCAATTGTCCTGGAATCGCATCAAGAAAATTCTCATCAGCCATGAATATTCGAAACGTTTTGGAAAGAAAAGTTTTCAATTCATCAGAGGAACTTTTGACTTCATTAACGATTTCGCGACGTCCATCCAGAACAGTTATAATGTCTTCCATGTCGTGACTGGCCATATAATCTCCCTTGCCGCGCCCCTTAAAAGCTTCGATCTTGGTTGCAAGAAAATAAGGGGGAGTAACAAGTTTAATTGAAAGTTCTTTTTCGAGCTCCACATATTTTGCATTCTCAATTGCAGGCAGATACCAACGGTTCGAGAATCCGAGAATATCCTCTTGAGTAGGCATGACATCAACCTTAATACCATTGACCAGCCACCGACACGACGGCGCATCTTCACTCATATCATTTCTAAAACCCTTGCTTCGAAGATCCGCCTCAAGCCTGTAGTATTCGGTCCTTGTAGCAATATCAATAATGACATCCACATCCTTTGTTACTCGGACTTCCGGCATCGCAGGGTCTGTGATGAATAAACCTGTGGCGCAACCACCGACGAAAACTACTTTCTCCCTGAGATTACCGAGTCGCTTGGCCACGGTAGTGATCATTTGGATATTAACGTCTCTGGTATTGATCATGGTGATTCCAAGCGTGCCTTGAGTTCTGCGATGGCGATTCTTCTTTCACGGGTTCTTCCGTCGCGTATTGCATCAACTAAGGCCAATAATTCATAAAGCTTTCTATCTTTTAAAGCAGCCTTCGGAACAGACTTATAAAGGGGCGAAAATTCATATCCACGCACAGTGCCTTCCGGATCAGGCCATACGGGAGGAGGTTCCGTCGGTTGAGAAATCACGTCTTTGAGGGGGGGGGCTGCATATGAGGTAGGAAGACCTCTGGTAAGGCCACCATGATCTGGTGGAAAGGCATACTTAATACCGTGAATGAGAAATTCTTCAAAAGACTTTTTCAGAAGGTGCCCTTTCTGCGAGCCCATTAAACGTGATGCAACCGCACGCCTCATACCTGCATGGACCTCGGACGTGCTCATGTACAAATCTCGGGCCAAGGATGCATAAGACCACTTGGCTTTGCCGAGTGAGACAAGCTTCAGGAGAATAAATATATCTTGGGGTTTAAGAATCATGGCGAGATTATATTCGCGATTCGCGAATAGCGCAAGACATTTTTTCAATTTGATATTTTTTTGAGGTGTGTAGACTGATGTTCACCGTGAAGCGTGTATCAGTATTAATGATTACGGTGGAAAGGTAAGATTTAGCGATGATGTGCCATAACCGTAACAAACGCAGTAAATATCAGTGAACGCAATTGTTAAATCTGCGAAGAGCAGAGTAATATCTGCGCTATTGATTTTATAAGGCAGGATCGTTATATTTATATAGGAGGCTAAACACATGTTGACCATTACACCGGAAGCAAAGGCACATGCACTCAATAACGGCGGCTCGTTATTTTTAGAGTATATTACCCGAACAGGCGGCTGCTGCGTACCCTTCCAGCCGGAACCAATCGTCAGGCTTGGCAAGCCCCGTAATCAGGATCAATACAGACAGGAAACCATAGACGGCTTGACTATCTTTATCCCTCGTGGACTGCCGGAAGAAGAATTAGTTATCACGATGGATTCCTTCCTGGGGTTCAAGAAATTGGTGATTGAAGGCTGCCGCCATTTTTGATGGCGAATGAGTGATGTGTCAATTCTTCTTTATGGATTAATGTGCATTGATCCTGCCTGCACTTCCGATATCAAATATTAGAAGCAACAAATAGCAGTTAAGGGAAGGAGCTTCTCCTGTCCTGCCGGGATCAAGAGTTAATCTTACACTGCAAGGCGGGTAATTATTAGATTCCCGCAAATGACTTGCTTCTCACTTGAATGATCGACTGATCCCTGTTTCTGGCTCTGGTTCTCCCTTGTCTCCGGTTTCCCGGCTTCCGAGCACTGCTCAATCAGCAGCAGAGGGACGGCGGCAACGGCCATGCCTACCAGGAACCATAAGATGTTCAACAATATTTTCTTTTTATTGATCATTTCGTTTTGTCAGTTTGTCCGTGTATCAGGTCGATCACAGTGATTTCCGGGGGTGATAAAAAACGGATGGGCGGCCCCCACGTGCCGGTGCCCCTGCTTACGTATAAATGCGCATCATTCGGCAGGTTGAAGTATCCGGTGATGAACGGATAAAGGCGCCGCACAAGAAAGTTGAAAGGAAAAATCTGGCCATTGTGGGTGTGCCCGGAAAGCTGGAGATCAAAATACGCGACATTGTTTTTTTCTATGACCGGCCGGTGCTTGAGAAGCACCGTGAAGTACTGATGGGAAAGCCCTGACAGCAATTTCGTTTCAGTAGTCTCTTTGGCAAGACCGTAAGCATCTACTGTGGGATCGTCGACACCGGCGATATTGATCACTCCCGCCACATTGATGCCTTCTTCCCTGAGGACTACAAATCCTGCGGCCCGCGTGAAATCGATGGCCTGGTCCAGACCGGCGTAGAATTCATGATTGCCCGTGATGGCGAATTTGCCGTACCGCGGATGTACGTCCCGCAAGAACATCAGGTGCTCCGAGAGGCTGTCTATCTGTCCGTCCAGGAGGTCTCCCGTCGATACGAGGATGTCCGGTTCCGTTTTTTTTATCTCTTCGACGATGTGCTTCAGGCGTTCCCCCCTGACGATGATTCCGATATGGACATCGGATATCTGCACGATCCTTATCCTTCCTGCTGCCTCAGGGATTTTGGGAGATGCTATTGTTATTTTTTCTGTCCTTATATTCTTTGCCTCAAAATAGCCGTACACATTGATGGCCGATGAAATTATGAGAGGCAACAGAAACGCATATAAAGGTGAAAGAACCAGATGTGAGAAATCCCTGTGGTAAATAAGCGCGCCTGCACGGATGAGGAGATGGTAGAGGTCAAGAAGGAGGGAAGAAATGAAAAATAAGAACACCACGCCCATCCATATATATCCCGTGTACGACATGATGCAGGCCAGGGTTTCGTAGCCGTAACGTTCGCACAACCGCACGATAAAGGGGGCGAGGATCATGAACACAAGGAGAATAATCAGGACTGCACTGGCGGCGGCGCCTGGATGAAATGCCCCTTTGATCTTCGCGAAAAGATAAAGGTGCACCCCGCCGTAGATGAGAAAAAAGGTGAGTAGGAAAAGGCTCATTGACATCTCGACAGATAAAACACGATTTACCGTCCACTCTTTCTAATATTGCCGCGAGTTGGCCTTGCTCAAGGCGGCTTGTCTCCCGGCATGAACTTTAGCTGACAGCGTTTTTCTGCCGAGGTCAGAGGATTGTTAGAGCTCACTATTAGTAAATCAACCAATAGCAAACAAATCTGCACGCTAGTGTTGTGTCCCATTAATAACTTGATTAATTGTCATTTCGAGTGAAACGAGAAATCCTAATGGATAGGTCAACATAAAAAGATATCTCCCTTCGGTCGATATGACAATAATTTATGAGACACGACACTAGCAGCTTTATATTGAGAATAATCGATAATTAAAATATATTTGTCAAGAAGAATGTCTTTTCTTGGAGGGGGTAAGTCTTGAAAGAAATCCTCATCGTGCCTATGCTTCAAAACTGTCCGCCCGGGCAAATATTCACTTGACCTTTAATGGGCTGGTGTATATAGTATACACCAAAGGAGAAATTACATGTCTATCTTAAAGAGAACGCAAATGTATTTTCCCGAAGAAATGCTGAGAGAATTAAGGGGAATCGCTAAGCGTGAAAAGAGCTCCATCTCCGATATTGTGAGAAATGCAGTCCGGGAGTTTCTTGGCAAAGAAAAACCAAAGAACTGGCAGGATGATCCCTTATGGAACATGATCGGCGCAGGGGCCTCGAAGGATGGAGATCTTTCTGTCCGCCACGATAAATACCTGTACGGGGATGCCCGGAAAATATCATGAAGATATTTGTCGATACCTCTGCATGGCTTGCTCTGAATGACAGAAATGACAGTCATCACAAAGATTCCATCACAAAAGCAGCAACCATCAAGAGCAAGAAGATTAGTTTGATAACATCTGACTATGTTATTGATGAAAGCTTGACCATTATTCGGTTCAGGGTTTCCCATGAAGCTGCAGTTCTTTTTGGGGAATCGGTGTTTAACAGCAACATTATTCAATCGGTAAACATAGCCGAAGATGATAAATATGCCTCCTGGGAATTGTTTAAGCGGTATAGAGACAGGCAATTCAGTTTTACCGATTGCACGAGTTTTATTTTGATGAGACGATTGAAACTTGATAAATGCTTTACGTTCGATAGCCATTTCAGTCAAATGGGATTTATGTTTTTTTAAAGCTTCGGAATGACCGCTGCTGTCTTTTTAGAAGATAATACAACTTTACTTTTTGGAGGAATTGAAAATGGATTGGGGAATGCAGAACCGTATGTCACAGCTGATCCAGGCTGATGGCCATTGTTTTTTTCTTCCCATAGACCACGGTTATTTCCAGGGCCCGACGTCATGTCTGGAGAAGCCCGGAGAAACCATAGCACCGCTCCTTCCCTATTGCGATGCCATCTTTGTAACCAGGGGCGTATTGCGGGCGGCAGTGGATCCCGCAGGGAGTAAGCCGATCATCCTCAGGGTATCCGGAGGCACCAGCGTGGTTGGCAAGGACCTGGCAAATGAAAGCATTACCACATCCATAGAGGAGATTATACGCCTCAATGCGGCTGCTGTGGGAATTTCCATCTTCGTGGGGAGCGACTACGAACGCGAGTCCTTGACTAACCTCTCAGAGCTTGTCAACGAATGTGAGAATTTCGGTATCCCCGTAATGGCTGTCACGGCGGTCGGTAAGGAATTGGAAAAGCGGGATGCCAGGTATCTGGGACTCAGCTCTCGCATCGCCGCGGAGCTCGGAGCGCGGGTAGTGAAAACCTACTGGTGCAAAGACTTCGATAAGGTCGTATGCGGCTGCCCCGTCCCGGTAGTTATGGCGGGCGGTCCTAAATGTGAAACGGAGCTCGAAGTCATGGAGTTTGTTTATGATGGCATGCAGAATGGGGCGATCGGCATCAATCTCGGAAGAAACGTATGGCAGAATCCCTACCCGGTAGCCATGATAAGGGCTTTGCGGTCCATCATTCATGAGAACTATACGGCCAAGGAAGCATGGGATTTGTTCAACAGTCTCAAAAAATGAGTGACGAACGGCCCCGCGGTTTCATGAATATCCCCTCCTTCACAGGGGGATTTTACAGGGCAGGACAAATCCCCTCCAGCCCCCCTTTGTCAAAGGAGGGATTAAATAGTGAGAAAGCACACCGGTAAATTTATTAGGTGGTAATAATATGCGCGTGGCAATGTACTACAATAACGGGGACGTGAGGCTGGAAGAGATGCCGAGGCCCAAAATCGGTCCCGGCGAGATTCTGGTAAAGGTCATAGCGAGCGGCATATGCGGCAGCGACGTCATGGAATGGTATCGTATTCGCAAGGCGCCTCTGGTCTTGGGCCATGAGATCGGGGGAGAGATCGCTGAGATAGGAGAAGGGGTAGGGCGTTATAAAATCGGTGACAGGGTTTTTGTCTCCCACCATATTCCGTGCAATACCTGTCATTACTGCCTGATGGGGTATCACACAGCCTGTGAGACATTGCATACGACAAACTATGACCCCGGCGGTTTTGCCGAATATATCAGAGTACCCGAACTCAATGTGGATCGAGGCGTGTTTATCCTGCCGGAGGAGCTTTCGTTTGAAGACGGAGTCTTTATCGAACCCCTGGCCTGTGTTGTCCGCGGGCAGCGGGTGGCAAATCTTCAGGCAGGCCAATCCGTACTAATTCTGGGAAGCGGCATCTCCGGCCTTCTCCATCTTCTTTTGGCCAGAACCCTCGGGGCGGGACGCATCATAGCGACGGACGTGAGCGAATACCGGCTGCAGATGGCAAGGGCATTCGGGGCGGACGCAGTTCTTCAGGCCGCAGAAGATATACCTGAGAGTGTCCGGCGGATTAATAAGGGCAGGCTTGCCGATCTTGTTATTGTCTGTACGGGGGCGCCGGCTGCCTTCCATCAGGCACTGAAAGCCGTGGATCGCGGCGGAACGATCCTCTGCTTTGCCACAACGGAACCGGATGTGGAACTATCCATCCCTCTCAATGAGTTCTGGCGCAATGAAATAAAGTTGATGCCATCATATGGCAACAGCCCCCTGGATGCGACCGTTGCGATAGAGCTCATCAGATCGGGACGCGTGCCCGTAGGGAAGATGATTACACATAGACTGCCTCTGGATAAGGCAGGTTACGGGTTCCGGCTTGTTGCTGAAGGAGGAGAATCCCTTAAGGTGATAATTGAACCGCAGAGATCGGCTTGAGGCCACCCTCTAATATATGCCCGCCTGGCATCCCGCTGCAAGAGTACTGCCCAATTCACGACACTTTGCAAGGTCGTCGTCGGTTAACTTGCCCTTGGAGATCACAGGCTCATAAACCATTTTAAACTTGTAACCGAGGGCGATGCGCTCGACGGCTCTTAAGGCGCCCGTACCGTCATTGCCGGCGCTGATGAATACTACATAGGGCTTCCTGAAGACATTGTCTCCGGCGGGGTAGTAAGTTCTGTCAAAAAAATCTTTGACCATGCCTGACATATAGCCAAAGTTCTCCGGTGTGCCGATCGCTAACCCGGCTGATCCTAAGAGGTCATCGAGGGTGGCATCCTCTGCCCTCTTCAGAACCACTTCCGTATTTTCAATAATCCGGGCTCCATCCGCGACAGCCCGCGCCATCTTTTCCGTGTTTCCTGTCTGCGAATGATATATTATTAATATCCTGGACATGGCATTTCCGGAGCTCCTTTGCGACCATTTAATAGTAAAGGCGATTCACCGCATGGAACATATTCTAAAAATTTTCATCTACTATACCTTGACAATATATGGTATTTAACTAAAATACTAACAAGAAAATAGCAATATCAATAATCCTGATATGGAGGGAAGAACATGCCAACGTATGAGTATCTCTGCGAAGCCTGCAGGAAAAAGTTTTCATTGATACAGAGTTTCAGAGAACATGAGAAGGCCAAAGCTGCATGTCCGAAATGCGCAAGCAAGAAGGTAAGACAGCTTATCTCCACGTTCACGGCCAAGACCAGCAGGAAAAGTTGACGCATTATTAACTCACTCACTAAAGCCGAACCAAAGGCAAGAGTGCGCCTTCTAGACTATCCGGCCCCTTTCGTGAAATATGATGCCATTCGTAAATGGCCATGTAATCATAGATCTGGAGAGGAGATCGTCATGATAAAAATAACTATTTCAGTATTAGTCGCTGCATTCTTCATCTTATCGGGAAGTATTGAAAGCAATGCCTTCAGATGCGGCGACGGGTATATCAGTGTCGGAGACTCTAAGACAAAAGTACTCCTTGAATGCGGCAAACCGACATCAAAGGAAAAGGTACGCGCAAAAAAAGGCCGGCACTACAGGACGGACGAAAGGGAGAAAGACAAGAGCGATAAGACCAAACGTACTTACTTGAAGGAAAAAAAGAAACCCGGTGAAAAGTGGTACTATAACTGCGGGGAAAACGATTTCATCTACATTCTTACTTTCGAGGGAAGCATTCTCAAAAGCGAAGATACAGGGAGTTACGGCAAGGGCAGGTCAGATTGCAAAGGCCGATAGGCTGCAGCATAGAGATAACGGAGGTGACACTTATGGATGCAATAGAAGCGATTCTTTCCAGAAGAAGTATTCGTAAATACACAAAAGAGGCAGTGCCCGACGATACATTGGAAGAAATATTAGAAGCAGCCATGAGCGCCCCTTCTGCAGGCAATGAACAGCCCTGGCATTTCGTCATTATTAACGACCGAAAAATCCTCGATGAAATTCCCAAGGTCCATCCATACTCTCAGTCCGTAAAGACGGCCTCCGTGGCTGTTGTGGTTTGCGGGGACCTGAAATTGGAAGTGCATAAGGATTTCTGGGTGCAGGATTGTTCGGCAGCAACAGAAAATATCCTGATTGCCGTTCAGGCAAAAGGATTAGGCGCGGTCTGGCTCGGTATCCATCCGATAACCGAACGCGTCAAGGGTATGCAAAAGCTCCTGAGACTTCCCGAGCATGTGATACCGCTCGCAGTCATTCCCATCGGGTATCCCGATGAGCATAAACCTTTGGCTAATCGATTTAACACCTCAAGGATTCATCTCAACAGTTGGCGATAACTGACGACTGTCGTGCAAGGGTCCCCTGCCCGAGCTTGCCCCGGCATAGGCGGAGGCCGGGTAGACTCCTGATGTCTTGCGCTTCAGCGTTTCCGGATAAGCTAGCGAAGGCGGTGCAGTGCACGTCCCTGTATGCCTTTCGCGGAATTGCCATGGCCCGGAGCGGCGGCTTTCTGATGCGATAACTTATTTGTCCAGTTAGGGAATTATTCCCCAAAGGAAGGGGAATACTTCCTCAATAAAGGAGGCATATGCCAGCGTGGCATTTTGGCAACCTGTTATTATTGCTGGCCATTTTTATTTATTTTCATTGTGGTATGGTCCTTGCTAAATTAATGGAAAACTGAAAGAAAGGAGGTGAATCGAATGAAGAAACTCATGACAGTATTTATCGCTATTCTGTTTGCGCTTTCTATGACCGGCCTCTGCTTCGCTCAGGCTCCGGCTGCCCCACCGGCAGAGAAGAAGGTTGAAGAGAAGGGAGAAAAGAAGGCTGAGAAGAAGAAGGTAAAGAAAGCAAAGAAGGCAAAGAAGGAAAAGAAGGAAAAGAAGGAAGAAGTGAAGAAGGAAGAGCCAAAGCCAGCAGATCCAAAGAAATAACTTGCTTCAATCTTATCTTCGCAAAAATTATTCAAAAGGGGTTCTGAGAAATCATGAGCCCCTTTTGATTTTTTGGAACTGATCTCGCGGCACGTACCTCTTTCAATCATGCTGTCAGCGACCCCTGAATTCTTCATCTCTCACATCCGCCAACGTCATTAAACAAATCACAATTGACTTGTCATTTTGGTAATTATCTGTATTAATTGATCCAACGATTCCTTGAATAGTTAAAGATATTCCCAAGAGCGCTGAAGAACCGAACTGTTCGTGAGGTCAGTCAGATAATGAGCCCAACGTCAGTGGAAAGAGGAAAGCCAGCCGGCTCCGGCCCCAAAAGCGTCGCTAAAACACCTTCATCATCGGCCAGCTATCGAACGGTTACCTTCGACAAGAGCTGCGCCATTCCGAAGAATCTGCTCAATACCCTGAAATACCAGTATCTTCGCCGTGAACTATGGATACCACTGGAAAATAGAGAGGGAAGAATCACAGTCGTGCTGGATGATCCCGCAAATATACTGAAACGGGATATGATAGAAAACCTTTTGAAAACAAAGGAAGTAGATTATTGCGCGGCAACAAAAGCCGACATCCTGAAGTTCATCGATCACTTCTATGGTATTGAGGACGGCGGGCAATTTCTTTCTTCCAACCGGATGATGGACACTGCCGAAGAGGACGAAGGTTTTAAGGAAGAACAGCTTGCCGGTGATGCATCGGACAGCAACATTATCAATCTCGTCAATGATATGATTGACGAAGCTTTTGTCAGGCGTGCCTCGGATATCCATATAGAGCCGGACATAAAAGACCGGGTGGTCAATGTGCGCTTCAGGATAGATGGCGAATGTATAGCTTATAAGACGCTGCCTTACGATTACCGGTCGCCCATTGTATCCCGGATAAAGATTATGTCCTATCTGGATATCACCGAGCGCAGACTTCCGCAGGACGGGAAAATAAAATACACCAGGCCAGGGGGTGATGAAATAGAACTGCGAGTTGCCACGCTTCCCACGCATGGATTCGTGGAGGATGTGGTTCTTCGGATTCTCACACGCGGGAAGATCATGAAACTGAACGACTTGCAGATGGAGCCAGATACCCATGAACGCTTTAGAGCCCAGCTGAAAAAACCATATGGGCTAATCCTGATTGTAGGACCTACGGGATCCGGCAAGACCACTACTGCCCATGCGGCGCTGCACCTGATCAACAGGCCAAATATGAAGATATGGACCGCGGAAGACCCTGTAGAAATTACCCAACAGGGGATACGCCAGGTCCAGGTACATCACAAGATCGGGCTGGATTTCAGCAGCGCCATGCGGGCGTTCCTGCGCGCCGACCCGGATGTGATTATGGTAGGGGAGATGCGGGATTATGAAACTGCCAAAATGGGTATAGAGGCCTCCACTACGGGCCACCTCGTATTGAGCACACTCCATACCAATAACGCCCCGGAGACGATCGTCCGGCTTCTGGACATGGGAATAGACCCGTTTGCCTTTGCCGATTCTCTCCTGTGCGTCCTGGCACAAAGGCTGGTGCGGAGTCTGTGCAGTGCATGCAAGGAAGCCTACCATCCGGAGAAAAAAGAGTTTGATGATTTAGTACACCACTACGGTGAAAAATCCTTTTCCGGCCTTAATGTCAACTATGGTGATGATTTTAAGTTATATCGGGCTAAAGGTTGTCCGGAATGTAACGGCATGGGCTACAGGGGAATGATGGGGCTTTATGAACTGCTGGTGGCTACAGACACCATCAAGCAGATGATTATCAGCCGGAAATCTATCGCTGCTATCCGCAAGAATGCGACAGCCGAGGGGATGCACACCCTCCTTCAGAGCGGTATTATGAAAGTGCTAAAAGGAGAGACTGACCTCATCGAAGTCCTAAGCGTCTGTATTCGGTGAGACCTTGCAAACTCTTCTTCTGTCCGTGCATTACCGGGCTTGTTATTATTTCCCTATAATACCAATTGTATTGTGATCACAGGAATACATCTAAACGGAGGTGTCTTATGGCAGCAAGGAAAAGAGAATCTGCAATTAAAAAGAAGTTGGCCAAAAAAAGCGGCTATGGCTGGGTGCCTGATTTGCCGGACCATCGCGACTTTATATATAGCGCGGTGCTCCGCGTACCTGCGAGACTCCCTCGATCGATGGATTTGCGCTATCTCTGCTCCAGGGTCGAAGATCAGGGGCAATTGGGCAGTTGCACAGGGAACGCCCTTGCAGGAGCGCTGGAATTTCTGGAGCGGAAAGATAAGGTCTCTTTTGTGGATTTTAGCAGGCTCTTCATTTACTATAACGAGCGCCTTATTGAACACACCGCTAAAGCAGACACGGGCGCCATGATCCGTGATGGCATCAAGACGCTTGCGAAACAGGGCGTGTGCTCTGAGAAGACATGGCCGTATATAATCTCGAAATTCGCAGTCAAACCCAATGCCGCATGTTATAAAGAGGCGCTGCAGCACAGAATCACGTCCTATCACCGCATCATGACACTTGGCGAAATGCGTGCATGCCTTGCCGAGGGATTTCCGTTTGTTTTCGGGTTCAGCGTTTATGAAGGCTTTGAATCGCAGGTGGTGGCGCGGACAGGTATTGTGAACATGCCAAAGCCCGGAGAAGGTCAGGTTGGCGGGCATGCGGTGATGGCGGTCGGATACGATGACTCCAAGAAGAGGTTCATCGTCCGCAATTCATGGGGAGATGATTGGGGGATGAAAGGGTATTTTACAATTCCCTATCAATACGTTGCTGACAGAAACCTCTCGGATGATTTTTGGACGATCCGCCGTGGCGGACAGATGGCAAGCAAAAAGTAGCGAGAAAGCTCATAACCGATAATCTATCATGTCCGTATTCATATTTCGATGATGCTGGCGGCTGACTACCGCCTGCTCCCCGTGCCGTTGCATTGCTACTTTAACGAGCCGGTGCTGCCCCTCGATAAAGGAATTTAAATTCACGCTTGCCCATAATCTTTAGACCTGCTGCATAATATTCTTCGTATATAGGAGAAAAAAGTGTACAAGCATCTTGGCCGGAGACAGGCTTGCTTGACAGACGCGTTACGACAAGCAAATATCTTGACGAGTGTATAAGAGTACAGAATGATCGACTGGTTATTACATCTTCCCGCATATAGTAAGGTAGGCGTGTCCTTTTTGGGGATACTGTTGCTTAACTCGTCCGGTGTGCCGTTGGGTCTGGCAATCCTTCTCTTTTCTATTCTTCTGCCCTTGTGGGCAGGCACTGGTATGGGCGGCCTTTACTACCAGATCGCAAGCTTCGGCGAGCCGCAGAATTATATACTGCCGGTCATCATTCTCCTTCTTTTGTTCTTTACTGAATCCTTAAGCAAAACGGGGCGGATGGATCGCACGATCGCGGCCCTCAAAGAATGGCTGAAGAGCAAACATATCATCCTGGCGGGACTCCCCGCGTTGGTGGGACTCCTTCCCATGCCCGCTGGCGCCCTCTTTTCGGCGCCCTTTGTAGCTGCTGTCGATGAAAGCGGGGAACTCGAATTGTCTCACAAGGTGGCAATCAATTACTGGTTCCGGCATATCTGGGAATACTGGTGGCCCCTCTATCCCGGTGTCATCCTTGCGATGCAGTATTCCAGGCTTCCGGTAATTGCGTATTTTCTCATACAGATACCCTTTACCATCGTCGCAGTGATCAGCGGGTATATATTTATTCTGCGGAGGATTAAGAAAGAAGACGACAAGGGCGTTGGTTATGGAAAGATAGACACCGGTGAAGTCCTCTCGGCAATGGGGCCTATCGGACTGCTTGTCATGATATCACTTGTGGGATCGGCGATTCTTCCCCTCATGGGCATTGAGGGCACGCTGGCAAATTTAATAGCCATGCTGGTTGGCCTCATCGCTGCGCTTGCCGCTATCTTCTCCGGCCATGCTGCAGCGTTCCGTCCGTCGCTCCACATGCTGATGCGCAGAGACACCTGGCTTATGATAGCACTTGTCGTAGGAATTCAGGCCTTTTCAGCGGCCCTCGTGTGTCCCGTTGATGCAACCGGGGCGACATTGATAACCGGGATGCGGGACGAATTTATCAGAACAGGCATCCCTTTGATCACGGTCATCATGCTGATTCCCTTTATCTCCGGCATGGTGACGGGAGTTGCTTTCGGCTTTGTCGGCGCCAGTTTTCCGATTGTGTTTGCCCTCATTGGAACGGAGCCAACAACCGGTATGCTGGCTGCTACTACTGTGTTTGCTTACTCCTTCGGATACATGGGAATGATGCTTTCCCCCATGCACGCCTGCTTCGTGGTTACCGCTGAATATTTCTGTGTGACTGTATTCGGCGCATACAGGTATATTATATGGCCGGTAATCAGCATTCTTATCACTTCGATTATACTGTCAGGCCTCTATTATGTAACATTCTGACC
>Ga0315283_10003049_pt1 | contig 14222 bp, 5 predicted proteins | sample YL17G09_0_MG_FD_204541 | JGI IMG/M metagenome (GOLD analysis project Ga0315283, IMG submission 204541) | Sediment microbial communities from Yellowstone Lake, YNP, Wyoming, USA - YL17G09_0 | ecosystem: Environmental > Aquatic > Freshwater > Lake > Sediment | place: USA: Wyoming | collected... | reverse complement strand
CTTCGACTCCCCGCCCTTGTAGTAGAACCCCAGGTCGGCATCCCGCCCGGCCTGGTGGGTTTCGTGGCGCTTCAGACGTCCGCCGTCGGCATCGCTGATATCGCCGATAAAGATCGGCTGCGTGTCGGGAAACACTTCGTGGACCTTGTCGACGGCCATTTGAATGCCGGCCATCGTCTCCGACGTGCCCCACGTATCGGCGGAGGGCGCAATGTCCCAGCGAGGCCCGGCTGGCAAGCTGACAGCGTTGAGCAGGAGGGCGCTCGACGGCGTGCCGATCGTCAACGAACCCAACGACGGCAGATCGGACTCAACCCGCCGCTTCAGTTCCTCGTCTGTCAGGTCTAGAAGCGACCCTGGGGTCTCGCGCGCTGGTGCGACCTCGGCGCGCACTTCGGGCGGCTCGGCAATCCCCGACGCGAGTTGGGGAACGCCGCTCGACGGCGACCAAACCAGCAGCCACAGCCCGGCGATCACGCCCGCAGGTGTCGTCATGGTATCGCCGCCCACTCTACTCGATCGGCACCGCCGCCGGTCAAGCGGAATCGGCCGGAACCTGCGTGCCGGGTTCTACCCACACGATGCAGGGTTCACCGTCTCCGTCAATGAACCCCAGCGTCAGACTGTCGGCGGTCCAGTCGAGATTTCCCCGGATCTCTTTTCCCACCGTGGCGGCGAGGCGCTGGCCCCGCAGATCCCAGACCGCCACGCCCGCTCGTCCGCCAGCCGCCAGGAACCGACCACAGGGCGACCAACGAAGCCCCCGCACCCTTCCGCTGTGGAGGAACGGCAGTCTGCGGACTGAGCTCTGCTCCAGCAACGACCAGATGATGATCTCCTTGGTACGAGCCGTGTAGAGCGCGACCAGGTCGCCGCTCGGGTGAACATCCAGGCTCATGACCAAGTCGCGCTCCAGCGCCCCGGCGTATGCCGGCTCGACGCGGCCCGTCTCGACGTCCAGGGCGCAGCAAAACGGCTGCCCGGGAACACGGATATCGAATCCTCCTCCGGCGATCCATGCGTGGCGCTGATCGGGGCTGAACGCGACGGCAGTTGCGACGACCTCGTCCACGGGGAGGGAATATCTCACGTGGTCCGGATCCTGGCCCTCCTGAAGGATCCAGACATGCGCGACCAGAGCCCCCTCGGCGGCGTGGCCAACTGGTGCCGCACCCGGGTCCCTGCGGGCGACGCAGACGAGTCGTGATCCATCGGGCGAGAGCGCCGCGACGCCAAACTGGAACGGTTCGGGCGGCGACCACACGGCTCGGGAGGGTACGTGGACCATCCACAATCGACCGCGATTGTCTTGCGCGAGCAGCGTGTCACCGTCCGCCGAGAGCTGAACCCTGAGAACGCAGGCAAGTCCGGGAAGGTCGAGCCATGTGGGACTGGTGCGATCGGGGTCGGCCCAGCCGAGCCCGCCGTCGGTTGTGCCCACAAATAACCGGTCGTCTCGCGGATGCCAGGCCAAGGCGCTGGCGTCACCGCGATCACCGGCGATCGTGCCGAGAATGTCGCCGGTGTCTCGACTGACGATGCGCACGTACCCCCCGGGTCCAGAGCAGGCGATCTTCCCTCCACGCCCCCAGGCGATTGATCGCTCGATCCTATCTTGGCCGGCCGACGATGTAGGCACCGGCCAGTAGGAGCGCGACGCATGCTCGTCACCCGTCGCGCACACGTGGAACGTGTCGCGCAATTCGGTGACGAGCAACTGCGACCCGTCGCCGGAAAACGTCACCGACGTCGGCGGGGACTGACACCGCGCCACGCGCCGCGACCGGGGCTTCGCGACGAGGGTCCAGAGCCGGACATCCCCAAGCGCGTGGCACGCCGCGAGACAGTTGCGGCGAGGGTCCCAGGCCAGATCGGTCACGATTCCGGCTGCCTCGGCCAGCAGTGGACCGGGCGTTGGTCCCGGGAAGGCCCAGACTCGGATCGTCCCGTCCCACATCCCGATCGCCAGTCGCTCGCCATCCAGCGAGAACGCCACGCAGCGAACGCCTCGGTTGCCATACCATCTCGTACCCTCAAGGACCGCTGATGGCTTGGGGTCCTCGAGGCAGGCTACCTGCTCGCCCGAGGCGAGATCCCAGACGAAACACCGATCTTCGCGGCCGATCGCCAGCAGGCGTCCGTCAGCTGAGAATGTGGGGCGTGTGGGCCAATCGAATCCGGGCATCGGGTACTCGATGTCCTGCCACCCTCCTCCGTGCGGATAGGGTTCGAGCAGCTCGAGCAGGAGGATCCCTGCGGGGGCACTCCACAGGCGCGCACTGCCGTCCACGGTCGTTGTGGCGAGCCGGGCGCCGTCGGGCGACCATGTGATGCCACATAGAGGATTGGAACCGGTGATCCACTGGGCGCGACGCTCTCCGGACGCCAGGTCGAAGACCGCCAGTTCCCGGCAGGTGCCGGGTGCCAGTTCGGCGCTCTCGATATCGGTGACCAGCGCTAGCTGGCCGCCTTGAGAGAGCGCGGAGGGAGAGTCGGCGGGAACGCCGCCCGACGCCATTGACTGCGCGTAGACGTGAACCGACCCGAATCGCGCGACGGCGCAATACTTTTCGGCGAGGCAGCCCATCTCCCACAGTTTCGTGCCACGCCCCACGGTGAGTATCTCGCGGTCGCCAGAGGCAAAGAACGCGCGGCTGACCTGTTGGTGCCGAAACGGCGCCGTGGAAGAGAACACCGCTGGACAGGACACTTGTCTTGCCCACGATCTGTCGCTGGGTCCCGAGGCGCTCCGGGTCTGGTCAGCCCACGCTCGCACCCATGTCGCGTGCTGCAAGCTGTCGGGGCCAGGGGAGGCCCACCACCGCAGCCAGGGATAGACCTGCTGGAAGAGCCGCCGGGGGTCATCGGCCCACTCTCGATGGTGCAGGCGAATGACTGTTGCGAGCGCCCCCAGCAGAGATCGCCGTTGGGCAATCAGCGTGGTTGGCATCATGTATCGCGCCGATTCTGCCGTCGCCCCACCTTGCCGTCAACGGCGGTGACCAACGGCAATGCAGCAGAGTAACATCTCGCGAGCTCGGCTCTGGTGATATCCTTCGCGTCGCGCTTTCAACTATGGTGATCCCATCGCCCTCGTTGCCTCGTGACGAGGATCGTCCTCCGCCGGCGACCGATCGTCCGATCGCGCTCTCGTCGCCGCCACGCGTGCCGTTAGTGCTGCGCGTCGGCGTCACCGGCCATCGGCCGGATGCGGCCAAGCGCGTGCCGCCCGATGTGGTGGCCACTCGAACCATGGTCGACTCGCTGCTGGCGGTCATCAGCCTGGCCGTCGAGGATGTGGCGGATCATCACGGCGAACTGTTTGCGGGGTCGCACGACGGAGCCGCGTGGATCGCCAGCCGACGTGTCCGGATCGTCTCAGCCCTGGCTCAAGGGCCCGATCAATGGGTGGCCCAGGAGGCGGTCGCGCGCGGATACGAGCTCCACTGCATACTGCCGTTCGACCGGCGGGAGTACCGCAACGACTTCCTGGACGCCGCGGATGCACCATCACGATCACGGAATGTGAACGACGCGCCCCAGACGGCGGGAGACTCGGCCGCGGCCGACTACGCTCAGCTTCTCGGCCTGGCGAGCGCGGTGTTCGAACTGGACGGGCGGGTGACGCGCTCGGCGACCGGCACGCGCCAGCCCGACCGCCGTTCATACTTGGCAGCCGGGCGCGCGATTCTGCGCCAGTCCGACCTGCTCGTCGCGCTCTGGGATGGGGAGCCTGCCCGCGGCACAGGCGGCACGGGCCAGATTGTCCATGAAGCACTCGACCGAGGTATCCCGGTCGTCTGGATCTGGTGGGACCAGCCCGGGATATGGCAACTGCTTCTGCCCGCGTGGCGGTACGGCCGGCACGACGCAAGGATCGAGAGTGATCCGGCGCGATTGTCGCGGCTGGTCCAGGAGCTTCTCCTTCCGCCGGAATCATCCCAGGCAGCTCACGGCGCGGCCGACCTGCGGCGCGACTACTTCGCGGAACGCCAACCGCGTGGAAACCCGTTGCATGCGTGCTGGGAGCTTTTCAGCGCGCTCGTGTGCGCAAGGGTCGGGCATCCTCAGGTCGGGATCGTCGACCGCTTCATCCGGGTGGTCAGCGTGGATCGGTGCGACGGCCCGGCGCCGGAAGATGAGGCGCGCCAGTTTTTCCCCCACTACGCCTGGGCCACCGGCCTGTCGAGCTACTACGGCAGACTGCATCGCGGGGCCTTCGTGGTGACCTCGTTGCTCGGCGCGCTGGCGGTCTTCCTCGCGCTCGTCACGATCGCCGCCGGCATCGTCGGCCGCGCTCAGGCGCCATGGATCGTGGCCGAACTCGTGGTCATTCTGGCCATCGTGGGATTGACCGGAGCGGGCCGCCGCAGGCGCTGGCACCAGCGGTGGATCGACTACCGGATGCTGGCCGAACGCCTTCGCCTCGCGCGCGCCATGCACCTGCTCGGCGGCGGCACGCCGCTCGTGCTGCACGCCGGGCACCTCGCAAGCTACGGCAACCCGCTGCAGACCTGGATGCACTGGCATGCGCTGGCCGTCGAGCGCGCCGCCGGTCTGCGGTCCGCCACGGTCAGTTGCGAGTTCCTCGCTTCATGCCGTCAGTTCTGGACCGAGCGCCTGGCCGAGGATCAGCGCCGGTACCATGCCGAGATCGAGACGACCTACGCCACTCTCGACGCCCGTCTGCATCGCGCTGGCAATACGCTGTTCGTCCTGACGCTTGTTGCGTGTCTCCTGCACCTCGGTCACATATGGCTGGAGAGCGAGCCGTCCGTCGGGACGCTGCCCCTCTGGGTGGCGGGATGGTTGACGTTGCTTTGCGGCTTTCTGCCCGCGGCGGGCGCCGCGTGTGCCGCCATCCGGAGCCAGGCCGAAACCCAGCGCGTGGCTCAGCGATCGCGGGCGATGCAGGCGGCGCTCGTCATGCTGGAATCGGATCTCGCGGGCGCGGAGAGCATCGCCGGCGGGCTCGACTTCGAGCATCTCCGCGACTGTGCCGATCGGGTGAGCGATCTGATGATCCGCGAAACGCTCGACTGGCGGGTAGTGTTCCAGGACCGGCCCCTCAATCTGCCGGTATGATCCTTGGCACCGGCGCATTCGGACCGGACATTTCTCTGCGCGTGCGCTACGATACGCCTCGCCCCCTGAAGTTGAGGACCAATCATGGCGTCCAAGACGATTCTCGTCACCGGCGATTCCGGCACTGACTACGACATCTACCTGCATTCCGACCACGATGCCCCTCCGGTCGGCGCGCCGCCGACGATCGTCCGCGCGACGCTTGGAGGCGCGGGGCTCACGAGCCGAGTGCTCCAGGCCGCGCAGGCGGACCCCGCTGCAGCCGGGCTGTTCGAGACAACTCTCGTTCCAGGGACTGCTGCCGGCGGCTCCCCCACCGCGGCCATCTGGTCTGCGGTCGAGCTTGGCGATCTTGGGGCAACGCCAGCCGATCAGAAGGGCAAGGTCTGGCGCACCCGGACGTCAATCAACCTGGGGACGCTCGATTGCGCGGAGGTTCTGCCGCCGCTCCCCACCTCAGCCGCACGCGACACTGGAACGGCTGGATACGGGGCTGATGTCCTCGTCATCCAGGACAGCGTCGGCGGGTTCCGCGTAAACGTCCCGGCAACGCTCGCGGCGCTTCTGGAGGGCCCTCCAGCGGCTCTGCCGCAGCGCATCATCCTGAAGACGGGTGCTCCGCTTGGTCATGGCACGCTCTGGTGGATGCTGGCCGGCCGCAGAGAAGTCGCCGATCGCCTCATCGTTGTCGTGCCGGTTGCCGATCTGCGCCGGGTGGACGTGCGCGTGAGCCGGGGGATTTCCTGGGAGCGAACAGCCGAGGATCTGATGCGAGAGTTGACGGAGAGCGCGGCCCTTGCCAGCCTCCGCCAGGCGCGCCACGTCATCGTGACGCTCGAAAGCGAGGGCGCGTTCTGGATGACGCGCACAGGCGATCCCGCAGCGCCTCCCCGTGCCCGACTGGTCTTCGACCCGGCCTGCATGGAAGGGGAATGGCCGCGCTCGGTCCGCGCGAAGGGCAATGCCTACGGGTATCACGCGGTCTTCTCGGCCGCCCTGGCGTCCCGGCTGATTATCGACGACGCTGCGGGCGAGGATCGCGCGATCGTGGTGGGCATCGAGCGCGGGTTGCTCGCAATGCGGGCGCTTCGCGTCCTGGGTCACGGTCCTGTGGCACAGCCCAGCCCTGGATTGCCCGCTGCGGCGGTTGCGAGCCTGCTTGCGCGCCCGCGCGTGCGCGATGCGGTGTCGGTAGCCGGTGCGCAGCTTCAATGGGCGCGCCTGGGCATGTTCGGATGGACCGACGTGCCGGCCACGGAGGCCGGCGGAACCGTGTGGCGGATGCTGGAAGCCACCGACCGCGAGCTCGCGGACCACCCGCTCTTCGGGAAGGGGCAGCGGGTTGCGCTGCTTGGCACCGCGGCCATCGGCGATGTCCCCTACGCGCGCTTCGGCAAGCTCTTCACCGCCGACCGGGACGAGATCGAGGCCCTGCGCAACCTGAAGCGGCTGATGGACGAGTACGCCGACGCCCGCAACGAAACCAAGCCGCTGTCACTGGCGGTGTTCGGGCCCCCGGGCGCAGGGAAGTCGTTCGGAATCAAGCAGATTGCGGAGACGGTCATCGAAGACCGCCGCCGGGCCTTCCTGGAGTTCAACCTGTCGCAGTTCAACGATCCCGGCGATCTGATCGGCGCCTTCCACCAGGTACGCGACAAGGTGCTGGAAGGCAAGCTCCCGGTCGTCTTCTGGGACGAGTTCGACTCGCAGGACTACCGGTGGCTTCAGTACCTGCTCGCGCCGATGCAGGACGGGAAATTCCAGGAGGGCCAGATCACGCATCCCATCGGCCCGTGTGTGTTCGTGTTTGCCGGAGCGACCAGTTACACCTGCGAGAACTTCGGCCCGCCCGAGCAGCCTGCGTCCGACAGCGCGGCCGATCGGGAACTGCACCGCGCCAGCGTCGTGAGCTTCCGCCTCAAGAAGGGGCCCGACTTCAAGAGTCGGTTGCACGGGTTTCTGAACGTGTTCGGCCCGAATCCCCGCCAGCGGTTCACGGGGCTTGCGTGGGAGGACGACCCGATCGATGTCTGTTTCCCGGTGCGGCGCGCGATCCTGCTCCGCGCGATGCTCGGCCTGATGGACGAGCGCAGTGGCGCGAAGCGCCTGGAGATCGATCAGGGCCTGCTCGGAGCGCTGCTGGAGACCACCTACCGCCATGGCTCCCGTTCATTCGAGAAGATCGCCGGATCCCTGCGGCAGCACGCGGCCGGCGGCTACCGCCGTTCGGCCCTGCCGAGCGACGAAGTGTTGGCCATGAATCTGGTCGACGTGGCCGGGTTCAAACGGCTGCTCGATCGCGGCGGAGTGCTTCAACCCCATGTGGCCGTGCTGGCAGCGGCGCTCCACGCGCGCTGGCTCAGGTCGGCTGACGCCGGGAGCATCTTCAAGAGGGCCTTCGCGGATCTGCCGGCCGAGACGCGGGGCGATAATGCCGCAGCCGCGCTGCGGATTGGCGACATCCTGGCGCTCGTGGGCCTCGAACTTGTGCCCGAACAGGATCCTCGTCGGGCCGCCCCTGGTGTCGATCAGGTTTTGGCCAACCACCTCGAAACGCTCGCCGAGGAAGAGCACCGCGGTTGGATGGACGTTCGGCTGAAGAACGGCTGGCGGCCCTGCGAACGCGCGGATGACGCAGCGATCCGGAAACAGCAGCGGGAAGCGCATAGGAGCGATTGCCTGGTCCCCTACGCGGACCTGCCAGATGAGGAACGCGACAAGGACCGCGACACGATCCGCTGGTACCCGAAGGCCGCCGGGCTCGCGGGATTGAAGATCGTGGCAAAGGGTGCGCCCCGCTGACGCGCGAACTGGCATCGACTGCGATGGCCAGGCGGGGATAGAAGTGGGAATGCCACAGCGATTCGGCGAGCGCCGCGACGCGATTGAGGCGTGGCGTCGATTCATCGCGGCCGAAGGTCACATTCTGAGGCGGCGGCCGCATCTGCTCTTTCAGCAGGCCTTCAATAGTCCAGCCGCAACCCCTCAATCGACGGCCGCGCGCACGCTCAGTACTGCGGAAGACCGGCCATGGATTGAATGGTTGAACCGGCCCGACCGGGGGCCGGCGTGGCGCCTGTCGCTTGGTGACGACCTGGTAGCGAAGACAGCCTGCGCCTTCTCTCCTGACGGAACCTGCATCGTCTCGGACTCCCGCGACGGATTGCAGGAGTGGGACGCCGAGACTGGCCGCCAGCGTCACGTGTTTCGGGGGCATTCGGATACGGTCTACGGTTGCTGGTATTCACACGACGGCAGCAGAATCCTGTCGGCCGGACGCACGCGAGACCCGCTGAAGCCGGATGACGAACTCAGGGTGTGGGATCGGAAGAGCGGCGCGGAAATCGCCGTTTATGGTGTTCGAGCATACGCCGTCAGGTGTATGCCTGACGGCGAGCTGGTGCTGGGCAAGAGCGGGGATAGCCCGCTCCGCCTCTGGCGGCTTTCCCCCTTCAAGCATTTCCGGACGCTCACGCCGCCCGGAGATGCTTCGGTCGTCGGGGACATTTCGCACGATGGCCGTCTTGTCGCGGCGGCCGACGGACTTGAACTCCGTATCTGGAGCACCGAGTCAGGATTGCTCCTCGCCGAGCACGTCATCATCGTGCCCCAGTTGTCCGAGCTCAGAATCCCCGCGCGGGTCTGCCAGTTCTCGCCTGACTCCAGCCTCATTGCGCTGGTCGCCTCGCGCTACGACCGCGAGGCGGTCGTTCTGGATACGCAGACCGGTCGCGAGGTGTTGCGGGTGGGAAGACACGAGCACAGATTCGAAGTGACCGCCGTCTGCTTCGATCCCGGCGGAAGCCGCCTGGCAACCGCATCGTGGGACCGCACAGTCGTGATCTGGGACCTTCGGTCCGGCAGGGTGCTGCAGCGGCTGCGGGGACACGCGTTCGTCGTGCAGGACTGCTGCTTTTCCGCCGATGGGCACCTGGTCGCGTCCGCGTCTGGTGATGGGTCGCTGAAGGTGTGGCCTGTCGGCGGAGATGGGGAAGCGGACGCAGATGGTGGCAATGCGGCGCTGGCCTGCGCGGCGGCTCCCGACGGCGGTAGCGTTGCCGTCATCACGGCGGAGCCGGCCGGGTTGGCTCTCTTCCACGCGGACGCGAAACTGCAGGAGGAGACGGCCACCTTGCACGGTGAGTCCAGGCGGTCGGTCGCGTTCTCGCCAGATGGATCGCGGTTGGCAACGGCCTCCACGGGTTCCGACGCGCTGCTCATCAGTTGCATGGATGCCGGTGACGTCCGGCGTCTGGTCGGCCTGAAGAGTCAGGTCCGCGCGTGCGCCGTCTCCCCGGACGGCCGGTGGATTCTCGGCGGGAGCAGTTGGCCCGATCCCCTCATCGTGTGGGACGGTGAAACCGCCTGCCCGGTGAAGACCCTCAGTGGCGTCCGGGCCCCCCTGCTGGCCTGCGCCATCGCGCCGGACAACTCACTCGCCGCAGCCTGCTGGGAGTATGGACCACCGAATCTCCAACTGTGGGACTTCACCGGCCGCCGCTCGGCTCCGCCACTCGCCGGGCATGCGTCCGACGTGTATGCGTGCGCGTTTTCCCCCGATGGAACGACCCTCGTCTCTGGGTCCTATGGCGAGATCAAGATCTGGGACCTCCGGACAGGTGACCAGATACGGCGGTTCGCAACAGCGATCGGCTTGGATGTGCGTTCGATCTTTTCGCGCGACGGCCGCTGTCTCCTCGTGGCCGAAGGCCAGGTGCTCCGTGTGCTGAGCGTCTCCGACGGGAGAGAAGTGGCCCGGTTCGAGTCCGACTCGTCGTATGTTCACGCTCTGTCGTCGTCGACGACGATGCGGGTCTACATGGCTGGGGCGGAGGGTCTCTTCCGCCTGGGCCTGCGGAATCTGGATCTCGGGCCGGCGATCGTGACGCCGACCTTTCTCTACGTGTACGAGCAGCATGCGTGCACGCCCACTCCCGTGGTGCGGTGCGGCTGGTGCGGGGGCCTGTTCGAAACGCCACGACTCGTCGTCGATGCCGTGAGTGCAATAGGACGACAGGCAGCGCCAGATGTCGAGTTTCCTCTGGCGCTCGATCTTCCGCCTGAGGCGTGGGACGATTCGCGCCTTCAATCGAGCTGCCCCGAGTGCCAACTGCGCCTGGCGTTCAACCCGTTTTTCTGCCGCGCGCCGGCCGCCTGGCAATCGAACGCCCCGTCATGGGGTCTCCCGCCGCGCATCGTTGCCTGAAAGGACGGCGAGGTACTCGCGCGCCCGTTCGTGCTGCGGATCAATTTCAAGCGCGGCCTTGTAGGCCTTGATGGCCTCGGCGCGCCGGCCCTGGTGTTTGCGGGCGGTGCCGATGTTGGTCCACGCGCGGGCGTCCCGCGGGTTGACCTGCAGTACATGCTCGTAGCACTCGACCGCTTCGTCGAACCGGCCCATGTCCTGAAGCGCGTACCCCTTGTTGCCCCACGCGATGCCGTCTGAATAGAGAGGATCGATCGCAATCGCCTCGTTGTAGCACTCGAGAGCTCGTTCGTTCTTGTTCCACCGGTTGAGCACATCGCCCTTGTGGAGCCACGCGCGAACCGAGCGGGGATGCTCCTGCAGGGCCCGGTCGAACGACGTCACGGCCTCCTCGAGATCTCCGCGGTCGGCCGCAGCATCTCCCTTTCGAATCCAATCGTCGGCTCCCCCGGCCGAATCCTTCGTGCGCCAGGCGCCGCGATCGCGCAGCAGGTCGGCGATTTCGGCCTGCCCGCCCTCGCGTGCGCCGTCGAGCGGCGTGAATCCGGCTGTGGTCTGGGCGTTGGGGTCGGCTCCGAGATCTAGCAACGTCCGGACCGCGCGCGCCGGGCCATGCAACGCCGCCATGTGGAGCGGCGTGTAGCCCCGATGGTCGGCGAGACTGACGGATGCCCCAAGCTTGAGCAAGGCTTCCGCCGACGCCCCTGCGTCTTCGTATACGGCCGTATTCACCGGCGTGTGGCCGCCACCATCGACGGCGTCGAGATCTGCGCCGAACGCAACCAGGCGTTTGACAATCTCGACATCGAGCGTGTTTTCCGCCGCCTGGACACCCTGGGGACCGGGGGTAAGCGTCAACATCTTGCGTACGGTCGAATCTCCGGCCGCCGCCCTGTGCAGCGGGGTCTCGCCTTTCTCGTTTCGCGCGTTCGGATCCGCCCCGGCCTCGAGCAGACGCTCGACGACAAGGAGGTGGCCGTGAGTGGCTGCGTGGTGAAGGGCGGTCCAGCCGCGATCGTCGCGGGTATCGACCTTCACGCGGCGCTTGATCAGGCGCTGAACCTCACCGAGGTCACCGAGCGCGGCGGCGTCAACGATGTCTGCGGCGCGTGTGAAGAAACCGATAAGTCACCCCTTCTATCTCGTTGTGAGTCGATGGCGCGCGTCCAGGCCCAGCGCCTGCTCCTGTCCTGCCGGCAGCGGCGGCGCGTCCGCGCCCAGCCAGAGCAGCGCGCGGCAGGCCTGCCACCCGAGTTCCTCGCGTCTCCAATCGGGTGACGTCCGGGCGTCCCGCGCGACTGAAACCGACTCATGCAGCAGCGATCGAAGCCGGTCGCGATCGTGCTCACCGAATCCCGGTTCCTCGGCGGCAAGCGCCTCGATCCACCAGTCGAACGGCTCCAGTGTATCGACGTATCCCTTGCAGAACAGCGAGAGCGCCCGTTCCTCGGCGGCCGTGAGACCCTCAGCCACGCGCGTCGCCGCCATCAACCGCGCACCGGACGCGCGGGCGATGTCGAGCGTCAATAGGGAGAGCGCAAGTCTCACCCATTGGCCGGTCTTCCGGTGGTCGTCGAGTCCCGCGCCGTAGCAGGTAAAACCGATCACCTCGCCGGCGCTGGTGAGGGCCAGTAACTGCCGGCCGAGCACGCGTCCGTTGCGATCCTTGACGTACAGGACGCGCTTGTTCACTTCGACCGCCGCCGCCACCGCGGCATGCGCGTTGAACTTGTCGGCCGACAGGCAGGTGCCGAACAGGCTGCCCATCTGCAGGACCTCGAGCGGGTCGGTGGCAACGTACGCCGTGAAGGCGTTGCCCGGAATCTGGACGCTGCGCGATCGCGTGGCCAGCCACTCCTCTGTCCGAACGCCGGCAGCCGCGAGGCGACCGAGCCATTCCCGGTTGGGATCGAGGTCGCGCATCCACGTGCGGTCGCCCTGGGCCGCATGGCGCAGGAGGCGCCGCAGCACGCGCCGGTTGTGGCTCACGCCCTCGAGCATGAGCAGCGCGTTGTCCCATGCGGGGCTCTCCGGTACGACACTGCTGCCGCCGAGCAGTTCTCGCCACCGGCGATCGAGTTGCTGTCCTACGACCGTCTCGAGTGCCGCCAGCCCGACGAGCGCCCGTTGTTTAGGCAGCGTGGAGCGAAGCGCACGACGAAGCTCGCCCTCGAGCGCCTCCTTGTCTTCCAGCAACCGGCCCAGCCGGTCCGCCCGGGCCGACTGCGCCGGTGACAGGCGTCGCGCCTCGGCTCGCGCCTGCAGGGCCGAGCGCTCGCGCGTCATCGTCGTCTTCCGGTCGAGGACTCGCCGCACCGCACCGGGCACACCGCCCGGCACTTCCGCAATCGCGCTTGCCAGACGGATCTCCGCCAGCGCCTCGGCGTCGGCCCGTCGAACCCATGGCGGCCAGCGTGCGGGCGCGTCAACCGGGCGGTCGAGCGGCGCAAAGAGCCTGGCGGCGCGAAGTCCAGGGTCGAGCCTGGCCATCAATCCGATGCGCTCCAGCGCATGCACGACGCGGCCAGCCAGTTCCGTGCGATCCAGACAAGCCGACATCCACGCCAGCGCGATCGCGTGCTTCTCGACGATGCGCCACCCGTCCATGCCGCGCCAGGCGTGACGACGGGAGGCCCGCGGCAGACGCAGCAGCGCGAGAAGCCGAGCGATCCGCGCCTCCGCCAGCCGAATGAGGAGCTGGTTGTGGTCGTCGTGGTCAGGATCCCACTCGAGCGAGGCCTCTTCGCTCGACGTCCACCGATCGCCCAGAACGCGCGCGAGACGACGAGTCTCGCTGAACCCGGCATCAATCCAGCGCGCGCAGACGTCCAGCACGAAGAACGCGAGAACCGGCGCGTCGCCGACAAGAGATGCTTTCGGCGCTCCGGGCTTGGCCGCGGCGCGGCGCAGGAGCAGGAACCCTTCTTCGTGCAGGCGCGGCAGTACAGTGCTCCAGGGCGCGGCGCCAGGCCGCTGGGCGGCAGTCAGGATCATGTCGAGCAGGAACGTGATGACCCTGGCGTCGGCAGCATGATCCGCCCACGCGGCCAGGCCGAACTCGAGGAGCCTGTCGCGCAGAATCGGATCGGCGCAGCAGAAGACGCGGCGCGGCATCGGGATCTCGGCATCCGCGCCGCATGCTCCAGCCGCGCGCTCGGCGACCTCCACGAAGCGCAGCGCGACGTCAAGCGAGCCCTCGTCTGTCACCCATAGCTCGCGACGCAGCACGCGGTCGGTCGCATCGGGGCCGCGGGCGAGCACGGCTGGCAGCAAGGCGCGGACCGTGTCGGCCCGCTCTGCGCAGGCGGGCGCCAACTCGGCCGCAATGCGCGCGCCGTGGCGATCCAGGCTGGCAACCAGGTGTCGCGCGCAACGCGTATCGAACGCCGTCCCACCCGAGGGGACGACCGCGAACACGTCGCGCCAGAAACGCAACAGCGGCACGCGTGGGCGGCACGCCTCGACCCAGGCGGCGAGCGCGGCGCATGCATCAGGCGCACCCATTCTCTGCAGGCCACCTGCGATAGCCACGATCGCTGCCGCGCCGGCCGGATCGCCGGGGCCCCCGGCGGGGGCGTCGTTGGGCGATCTGAACGGCGGATCCGGAAGGAACGACAGGTCCTGCCTGCCGGGTAAGATCGACGCGTGGCTCAGGAGGAGGGCACGGCGGGCAGGTTCCATCCGGGCCGATGCGACTGCCGCCAGCAGCAACGCCAGCCCGGCAAGCTCGTCGGCTGTCACGGGCGCCGGGTCGAGGCTCCGCTCTTCAACCCACGCGGCAGCCAGCGCTGCATCCGGTCGGGCCGTCTCTGGTGGAGCGTTTGTGCCAAGCCAGATCGTCCGGGCATCAAGAGCGAATGCCCCAGGCTTGCCGGCACGCCACGCATCAACCTCCTCCCCTGCGCCCCGGCATTCAGCGAGCCTCAGCCGC
>Ga0315283_10003047_pt1 | contig 14228 bp, 8 predicted proteins | sample YL17G09_0_MG_FD_204541 | JGI IMG/M metagenome (GOLD analysis project Ga0315283, IMG submission 204541) | Sediment microbial communities from Yellowstone Lake, YNP, Wyoming, USA - YL17G09_0 | ecosystem: Environmental > Aquatic > Freshwater > Lake > Sediment | place: USA: Wyoming | collected... | reverse complement strand
ACCACGACCATCAATTTCCTCAACGATAATTGTTGTTCCTGTTTCCCGCTGGATTTCCTGGATAACTTTTCCGCCAGGACCAATAAGGGCCCCGATCATATCTTTAGGTATTGATAACATTTCTATCCTTGGAGCATGCGGCTTAAGTTCAGGTCTGGGTTCTGAAATAGTCTCCTGCATTATATCAAGGATATGAAGCCTGCCTGCTTTTGCCTGAGCAAGAGCTTTGGTCAATACTTCAAACGTCAGCCCCTCCACTTTGATGTCCATCTGTGTTGCGGTAATTCCGTCACGCGTACCTGTCACCTTGAAATCCATATCCCCCAGGTGGTCCTCATCACCAAGTATATCAGAAAGGATAGCATATTTACCTGAATTTTTGTCGGTTATCAATCCCATTGCAATACCTGAAACTGGTTTACGGATCTGTATACCTGCATCCATAAGAGCAAGTGTTCCGGCACAAACTGTTGCCATTGAGGATGATCCGTTTGACTCAAGTATATCTGAAACGACTCTCACAGCATACGGATTCTCCTCATCAGGGGGCATCATATTTTTAATAGCCCTGTGTGCAAGGTTCCCATGGCCAATCTCCCTTCTGCTGATACCTCTGGCAGGTTTTGCGTCACCGGTTGAAAAAGGCGGAAAATTATAGTGAAGGGTGAATTTTTCAGTTCCCTGGTTAAGAACATCATCGATTATCTTTTCATCGAGCTTGGTTCCAAGAGTAACTGTTGTAAGTGCCTGGGTTTCACCTCTTGTAAAAAGGGCTGAACCATGTGTTGCAGGAAGAGGATCTATCTCACATACAATTGGCCTGATCTGTTCGGGTTTTCTTCCGTCCAGACGGATATTATCATCCAGGACCAGACGTCGTGAAGCTTCTTTGACAACATCATGAAAATATCTTTTTGTCAGGACTTCATCAACAGGATTTTCCTCAGTGGACTGAGAAAGAAAATCTTTTATAACCGATTCGAAAGCTTCTTCTCTCTGATGCTTATCATTGGTTCCCGACTTTGCTGCCTGGTAGCATTTCTCATATGTTTCATCCCATATTTTCTTTTTCAGATCTTCATCATTCACCTCATGGGAGTATTCGCGTTTGGAAACAATACCTGCCTCAGCGGCAAATTCCATCTGCGCTTTGCAATGGATTTTTATTGCTTTATGAGCAATCCGGAGAGCTTCTATCATATCCTCTTCAGAAACTTCTTTCATTTCCCCCTCAACCATAAGGATGTTTTCGAAAGTAGCCCCAACCATCAGGTCAATATCGGCATCCTTTAGCTGGGTAGCTGTAGGATTTACTATAAAATCATTATTTATCCTTGCCACCCTGACTTCCGACATCGGGCCGTTGAAAGGGATGTCGGAGAGAGCCAGGGCCGCCGAGGCGGCCAGTCCGGCAAGCGAATCGGGTATAATATCAATATCAGCAGATATCAGGTTAATTGTCACAAAGGTCTCAGCATGAAAGTCATCCGGGAACAATGGTCTTAATGCCCTGTCAACCAGCCGTGAGATCAGGATCTCATAATCTGAAGGTCTTGATTCTCTTTTAAGGAAGCCCCCGGGGAAACGCCCTGATGAAGCATATTTCTCCTTATATTCAACTGAAAGAGGCATAAAATCTGTATCCTCTTTGGCCTCTTTTGCAGCCACAACTGTGGCAAGTAACATTGTCTTACCCATTTTCAGCAGTACTGATCCGTCAGCCTGCCTGGCCATACGGCCTGTTTCAAGGGTTATTATTCTCCCGTCGCCGAGATCGATGTTCTTCTCTTTAATATTAAACATTATATTATGATTTTTGATTTCTGAAATTACACATAATTTAAGACCATAAGAAAAAAGGCAATTCAGAATTGCCCTTTCTCCTTATTTGCGTAATTTCAACGCTTTGACTATTTCGCGATACCGCTCTATATCTTTGATCTTCAGATAATCCAAAAGCCTTCTTCGTCTGCCGACAAGTTTAATTAGCGCTCTCTGGGTACTGAAGTCTTTTTTGTTCTTTTTAAGATGTTCGGTAAGATGAGAAATTCTGTAAGAAAACAATGCAATCTGCCCTTCTGCTGTTCCTGTATCAATCTCAGATGTTCCAAACGTTTTGAAAAACTCCTGCTTTTTCTCTGTAGTCAAATACATGTCTTTAATTAATATGTTGTTTATCCATAAATAAATTGAGTCTCCAATTTTGGAACGCAAAAATAAGGCTTTTTTATGTAAATTATCAAACAATTGAATATTTTTTTAAAATGTCCTGCAATTATTTTATAAATGGAACGACATTGGCATTATGATTATTGTCTGTCCATTAGTAAAGACGTAAATATAACGGTGATAGTTGCGTTGAATTTTGTTATAATTAAACAATTTATCAACATTAAACAGGAGTTATAAAGAACCAGGATTTATAAACACTGATTTCCCCACACTTTCTCCCCCATTCTCATGTTCATGGTTCAAGCATAAGTTCATTTGCACTGATCAATTTTTTCCCGTTGCTTATAATTTTACATCCGATTCTGCATTCAAGGCATTTCCTTTTCCTGCAATAGTTATCTGTAAGCTGGAGCAATGCCTGTGTATAAAATGCCGATTCTGTTTCAATACCAGATGCTTTCCAGTCCCTGATTACTGAATTTGTTTCAGGATCAATCTCTTCCAAAAACGCAAGGGCTCTTTCACATAAATCGTATTTATTATGTAAACGGCCATAAGTAAATATGACAGGGATTATGGCATTAATTACGAAGATATCTGTTGCCTGCTCTCCTGTTTTTTTAGGAAACGTTATGCTTTTTTTGCCAAAGAGGTAATGATTATCCCAGTAAGAAGAGGCAGAGCATCCAAGTAGTTCCTTCAGCTTGCTGAAGTTGCTCGTTTCCATTATTCTCGAAAACAATCCTCCAGCAACGGCAAGTAATGCCGAGAGCTGGGAAATCCTGACAGTAGGGAAGTTTACCGGCCTGAGCCGCGAGAATTTCCATAACCAGCCGTGAATAGGCTGAAGGAGATATTTTGCTGAAAGGATCCTGTATTCTTTAACAAGGTCTTTGTAATACTTATCTGACAAAGCATCCTTAAACAAACCTTCCTCAAGCATACCAGCGGTTCCGAAAAGTAAAGCCTCTATCTGGAACCGGTCATCAGCATGCTTTCTAATTATTCTGAATGGCAGGGCGGAAGCAAGCATTTCAAAAGGTTCTGTATTGACCCTGAACCCAAAATACCTTGAAAGAATCCTGTAAAAAGTTTCATCCCAGTCATTCCCGGTCTGCAAATATATTTTCATAATCGAATCTGATTTATCCTGCAGGCGCTCAATCAAAAGCGAATGGAGCCAGTGTCGTAAATAAAAACTGTCAATCGCGCGAATCTCATTCTGACATGCAATAACGTACGGGTAATTAATGAGATCGGAATATTTCTGATAAAGAACGGGATCATATTTTATTTCAACAGTTAATATCTCTTCGTTCTTAGAATTAAAAACCCGTTTATCATTTTCTGCAACTATGTGAAGTATGACATTATTAAAAGCAGGATCAGAATTATGGCCATGAGTGTTAAAATGTGATGATCGGAGATGCATTTCAACATTCCCGGCCCATTCTGTTCCGGAAAGAAGAATCCTTGCATTGAAAAAATCTGGTCCGGAGTCATGATTGTACTCACCGGGATTCAGAACAACTATTCTATTGTTTTCATTGTCGATGAGGGTGTCCCTGTCATATAGACAATACTTCCATAAATAATGGAGGAATTCTTCTTTCATATCAGCACGAGTTTAAGAGAATAACAGCAAGACTATAAAGGTACGAATTGTACTTTAATAATGCATAATGTATGCCACAAAAGATTAACTAAATGAGGTTTCGTTCAGAAAGGTATAGTTCCATTTCGAGCTGCAGCTCCCTGGCTTTCTCACCAGCAACCTTATCGAACTCTTCTGAACTGTCGGCAAAAATAATACCTCTTGATGAATTGACAAGCAGACCACATTTGCTATTAAGCCCGAATCTTGCTACGTCAGCCAGGCTTCCTCCCTGTGCACCCACTCCTGGAATCAGAAGAAAATGATCAGGAGCTATTTTGCGTACCTCCTTAAGCATTTCAGCCCTCGTTGCACCAACAACATACATCAGGTTATCAACTGTACCCCATTTCTGCGACACTTTCAGGACCCTCTCAAAAAGCCTGAATCCATCCTCATCATGGTATTGAAAGTCATCAGCACCTTTGTTTGAGGTAAGGGCAAGAAGTATTACCCATTTATCACGGTATGCAAGGAATGGTGTCACGGAATCTTCTCCCATATAAGGAGCAACTGTTATTGCATCAAAATCCATCTTCTCAAAAAAGGCTTTTGCATACATTTTTGATGTATTACCAATATCTCCACGTTTGGCATCGGCAATAACAAAGATTCCGGGGTAGTTGTTTTTAATATATTTCAATGTTGATTCAAGAGACTGCCAGCCCAAAATCCCGTTGCATTCATAAAAGGCAAGGTTTGGTTTATATGCAACCGCAAACTTATGCGTCGAATCAATAATTCGTTTATTAAATTCAAATACAGGGTCCTCTTTCTTCATCAGGAATGAAGGAATCTTTTCAATTTCAGAATCAAGACCTATGCAAAGGAAGGATCGTTTCTCAACAATGTTCTTAAACAGACGGGAATGATTCATTTTTGTGCATATTATATGTTGCTCTCTTTCAAACGTTCAGCATTTTCTGCCATCTGAAGTTTATCAATTATCTCCTGAATATTTCCATCGAGAATTGATGGGAGATTATAAATTGTCAGGTTTATCCTGTGGTCAGTCATCCTGCCCTGTGGATAGTTATATGTCCTGATCTTTGCCGACCTGTCGCCTGTTGAGACCATGGTCTTTCTTTTATGAGAAACTTCATCAAGGTATTTCTGATATTCCAGGTTATAAAGTCGTGTCCTTAACTCTTTCAGTGCCTTATCATAGTTTTTCAGCTGGGATTTTTCATCCTGGCATGTCACAACTATACCTGTTGGTACGTGAGTAAGACGGATTGCTGAATAGGTTGTGTTGACGGACTGGCCACCGGGTCCCGAAGAGCAGTAGGTATCCTTGCGGATGTCTTCATTTTTTATTTCAACATCAAATTCGTCAGCTTCAGGAAGAACAACAACCGAAGCAGCAGATGTATGTATCCGGCCCTGAGTTTCGGTCTGAGGGACCCTTTGCACCCTGTGAACACCTGATTCGTATTTTAATAATCCATAAACTCCAACTCCCGAGACGCTCATGACTATCTCCTTATATCCTCCAGCTGTCCCTTCGGAAAAGCTGTTAACTTCCGCTTTCCATCCTTTCTGCTCAAAAAACTTTGTGTACAACCTGAAGAGGTCCCCTGCAAAAATGCTTGCCTCATCACCTCCTGTACCAGCCCTGATTTCCATCACGGCATTCTTTTCATCTTCAGGATCCACCGGAATAAGAAGTAACTTTATCTCCTCCTCCATTTCAGGAATGCTGTTAATAAGCTGGTCCAGCTCGATTTTTGCCATCTCCCTCATCTCCTCATCCTTCTCTGTCGAGAGTAATTCCTTTGTACTGGAAACATTTGACAGTGCCAGTTTATATCTTTCGTAAGACTCGATTATTGGTTGAAGATCTTTATATTCCTTATTCAGCTTTATGTATCTGTCCATATCTGATAGTATGTCCTGCCTTGTTAGCAGCTCACCTACCTCAACAAATCTTGTTTTAACACCTTCAAGCCTCTCAAGAATCATATTGTTTGCCATCTGGAAATTCATTTCAGGAGCCAAAGATAAGAAAAAGGCTTCAAGGCGCAAAGATGCAATGATGTTGGATAATGTATTATAGGGGATCTGTTTATTTCACCGAAGAGTTATTGACAGAGTTCCCCTCCAGGAAGGTCATGCACTGCAAACCGAAGCTTTAGCGGGGGTTTTGGCTGAGTTTCAGAAAAAACAGATGAATCCTAATATTCAAAAATACCGAATTCAGTAGCTATCGTAAGTTTTCTCGTATCAGACTGTTCACAATGTCCTATGATCCTTGCTTCAAGGTTAAAACCTGCTGCTATTCCGGTTATCTGGTCAGCATTTTTTTCATGAGTATAAATCTCAAACCTGTGTCCCATATTGAAAACTTTGTACATTTCATTCCATGAAGTTCCAGCCTGCTCATGAATTATTTTGAAAAGGGGAGGTACAGGGAACATATTATCCTTAACTATACGGATTTTGTCAATGAAATGAATGATTTTAGTCTGACCTCCCCCCGAACAATGGATCATACCATGGATTTCAGGGCGTAACGATTGCAGGATTTCTTTAACCACCGGTGCATAGGTACGGGTTGGCGAAAGTACCAACTTCCCGGCATCAATATTCAGTCCATCAATCATATCCGTAAGCTGGAGCTTTCCTGAATAGACAAGATCGCCGGGCAGATTAGAGTCAAAACTGTCAGGGTATTTTGAAGCCAGGTACGGGGCAAAAATATCATGACGGGCTGAAGTAAGACCGTTGCTTCCCATACCGCTATTATACTCTTTTTCATAGGTCGTCTGCCCGTACGATGCCAGACCAATAATGATGTCTCCCGGCCTGATCTTGTTATTTGAAATCACCTCCGATCTTCGCATCCTTGCAACTACTGTTGAATCCACAACAACTGTCCTGACAAGATCACCAAGATCAGCTGTTTCGCCCCCGGCTGACCATATCCCGATCCCAAAATTCCGAAGTTCTTCCAGCACCTCTTCTGTTCCGTTAATAATGGCAGAAATCACTTTTCCGGGTATCAGTTTCTTGTTTCTTCCAATTGTTGATGAAAGCAGTATATTATTGTATGCTCCGACGCAAAGAAGATCATCTGTATTCATTACAATTGCATCCCGGGCAATTCCTTTCCATACCGACATATCACCTGTCTCTTTCCAGTAGATGTATGCAAGTGAGGATTTTGTTCCGGCTCCGTCAGCATGCATTACATTACAATAGTCAGGGTCTCCTCCAAGCAGATCAGGTACTATTTTGCAGAATGCTTTGGGATATAGACCCTTATCAATGTTCCTGATTGCAGCATGAACATCCTCTTTTGAGGACGAAACGCCCCTTTTATTGTATTTCGATCCGGTTGACATTTATTTTCAGATATACAAACAAATATAGAAAAAAAGCTACACTCTGTGCCCCACTGTGCATACTCTGCGGAACCATGTGCAGGTCCTTTTTTGTTACACAGAGAGACACCTGGAACTACAGGGGAAAAAAGAGGATTATTTCCTATATACCCAAATTATTGATTGTTTCAGAAGCTTTCTGAAGTCCGGATTTTCGAATGTCGGAACATCATGTCCGCTCTGAAGTACAACAATCTTAGCTTTTCCGTATTCCTTTGCCCAACCGACTACAGGAGTACTGGAAGGTTCATCTGTTATCAGTAAAGGAGTAACATTTTCAGCAACATAATAGTCTTTATAGGTCTCGTCAAAAACCTGAAAATCTTCCAATCCTTTTGTGACAGGGTGCTTTTTGTCTGCGATTTTTAAAGTAATGTTAAGATCGTGAATATAAGAACTTGGAGGATATTCTTTTCCATTAACGATTGTGGCCTTATGAAAATATTTCCCTCCGATGATATTCCAATACTCCGGCCAGTCGTCAAAGGCACATATACTGTGATGAAGTGCAACCACAGGTTTGCCTTCCCTTATACAATCGGCAAAATTTTTTGCTTCTTCATCACTGATAACCTGCCACATATGGTAAAATATCAGGACATCATATTTATTCCGGTTCTCCGGCTTAAACATATCAAATGCAGCAGGCAGTCCGGCAACCTGAAATGTGATTTCAGGAGCAAGACTGGAAAGCATCTGATTAAACTGATCAGTCTTATATTCATGTCCGCCTGTTATAACAAGAATCCGTATTGTTTTAGAAGGATTTAAGGCTGAAATTGTAAAGACCGATGCAAACATCACAGTCAAAAAGGAAATATAGATTTTCATAATTGGAATGTGAAAGAGGAGGTGATTGATTATTCTTCTGAGGTTACTTTTTAGGGGTCTCATAATCAGTTCTCAGCACCCTGAATTCAGTTCTCCTGTTAATCTGATGTGCAACTTCCTTTTGTTCTTCGGTGGCAAGTGTATTAATATACTGTTCAGAAAGCGACGTACCATCCTTCAGAAACGGATTCTGTGCGGCAATGGCTGTATCTACTACTTTAGGAGTAGATTCTCCATAACCTCTGGGAGAAAGGCGGGCTGCTTCAATACCTTTCTCGATGAGATATTGAACTACAGACTGGGCTCTCTTTTGTGAAAGATCCTGGTTATATTGTTCAGTATCGCGTGAGTCGGTGTGTGACATAAGTTCAATTGTCACATTGGGATTATCATTAAGCGTCTCAACCAGTTTATCAAGTGAGACCATTGATTCGGGTCTGAGATCCCATTTACCAAAATCATAGAAGATATTAGGCAGTTCAATTGGTTTATCAATGGCTGTCAGAAGAATTGTAACCATATAGTCACGGCTCTTCTCCTGTGTTTTAGTGGTCTCTTTTTCTTTTCCGTTCAGATAACCTTTTTTTGAGGCAAGAAAGATATAATCAACATCCTGTTTCAGAGCAAATTTGAAATCGCCGCCGGCTCCGGTTTCCGCCTGCAGGTTTGATCCGTCGCTTGCAATCAGCTGAACTACCGATCCCTGGACAGGGCTTCCGGTCTTTTCATCTTTTACCAGTCCCGTAACGTTGAATTTTAAAGGTGGCAGCTCAAAAGTATAAAGTTCATCATTGCCTCTTCCTTTGCGGGTAGAGCTGAAGATACCACGTTCATTCCCGTTTTCAAATGTTATTCCAAAATCATCAGAGGAACTGTTTATGGGAGGCTTCAGATTTTTTACTACCCATGAACCATCAGGATTAGATGTTGCCCTGAATATATCTAGACCTCCCATTCCAATAAGACCGTCAGAAGCAAAATAGAGGCTCCCGTCGTCCCTAATATATGGGAAGAGTTCATCTCCGCTGGTATTGATATCTGGACCCAGGTTGCGGGGAGCCGACCAGGGATCGGTTTCGCCGGCACGGGTCACACTGTAAATATCTTTCTGACCAAATCCTCCAGGCATATCTGAAACAAAGTAAAGGGTTAATCCGTCGGCTGACAGGGCAGGATGAGCAGCTACCAGAGAATCCGGCAGTATCTTTATGTCTTCGGGATCGCCCCATTTGTCACCTGTCCGTTTAGAACTCATAATCACACATCCTTTCTTTTCCCTTTTCCCTGCTTCACACCTTGTAAAAAACACTTCACTAAAATCGGACGAGAAACAAGGTGTTCCGTCCTCTGAGTCGCTGTTCAGATTATCAACAGGCACTGGAGTGCTCCATTTCGATTTCTTGTCGAGCCGGGTTTCAAAAATATCCGTAAAACTCTGGCCCGTGGCACCATGTGTTTTATTTCCGGCAGCATCCTCCCTGGATGAAGTAAAATAAATGACCCCAAAATCATCACGTCCATATGCAGGACTGAAATCAGAATCTTTGGAATTAAGATCCTTGAGTTCTTCCACCCTGTAAGCTTCAGGATTCCTTTGCCATTCAAGTGCAAGTTCACATGATCGTATCTCTTTATCGGTTCGTGGGTCAGAGGGTGCAACCTGCTTATATTTTTTAAATTCCTCTATTGCCTGCTGATATTTTCCATTCTTTTTCAGTGATTCCGAAAGCCAGAATTGAGCTTCAGGTCTGGAAGTTGAGGATTTAACGGCCAGTTTATACCATGTTTCGGCATTCTTGGGATCATTTGTAAGACGGTAACATTCTGCAATCATAAAACCAAGTTCGGTCCTTGTTGCCTTATCTGCCTTTTTCGCCTTGGAATAAGAATCCTTAAACAGATCAATAGCATCATAATACTCACCGGCATTGAATGAAGAATATGCTCTTTCAGATTTGCGTTTCTGTGCCGGAGAATCCTGATAACAGGCAACAGATAATAATATTATGAGAAATATGATTCGTTTCATAAAAACAAATTGAATTTGATTTCAAAAGTAATCAATTTAGGGAGAAAGAAATAAAAACTAACTATGTACTGAATTATTATAAATAAAAAGGGGCTCAAAAATGATGCCCCTTTTTATTTAACTTACCTGTTATCTATTAAGTTCATTTATCTGGTAAAGAGTAATTCCCTGTATTTTGGAAGCGGCCAGATTTCATCGTCAACTATCAGCTCAAGCTTGTCGATATGCTGACGGATCTCTTCGAGGTATGGCTTAACATTTTTTTCATAGGCCAGTGCTTTTTTATATGCATCTTCAATTACATTGGCTTTCTTTCTCTCTTCAACCATTTCATTTACCAGCTTTTTGATCATTGAAACATGATCTGAAATAGTAATTATCACCTCTTTTCTTGCCCCGGCGAGCTTTTCGAATTCCTTATCATTAAATACTTCTTTCAGCCCCTTTACATTTTCAAGCAGAGAAGACATATATTTAATTCCTGTCGGCACTATATGATTAATTGCAAGATCAGCTAGAACTCTTGATTCGATCTGGACTTTCTTTGTGAATTTTTCAAATTCAACTTCAACACGGCTCTCGAGTTCCTTCTCCGTGAAAACACCCGATCCTATGAGCACATCCCTCGAGCCGGTGGAGAGGTACCTGCTTATCGATTCAGGAACACTTTCAATATTTGACAATCCTCTCCTCTGAGCTTCCTTATGCCACTCCGGACTGTAATTATCTCCTTCAAAAAGGACATCTTCAGATTCGATGATAGTCTTCTTCAGTACCTGGAATATTGCTTCATCCTTGCTCTTGCCCTTCCTGATAATGGAATCAACTTCTTTCTTGAATTTTACCAGCTGTCGGGCCACTGCGGCGTTCAGGGTGATCATTGCGGCACTGCAGTTGGCTGACGAGCCCACTGCTCTGAATTCAAACTTGTTCCCAGTAAAGGCAAAAGGAGATGTACGGTTACGGTCAGTATTGTCAAGAAAGATCTCAGGGATCTTGCCTATTCCAAGTTTAAGCTCAGTCTTCTGAGCAGGAGTCATTTTCTTGTCTGTTACTTTTCGGGCTATTTCATTCAGAGTGTTAATCAGGTATGTCCCAAGGAATACTGATATTATTGCGGGCGGCGCTTCATGACCACCAAGCCTCCATGAATTAGATTCATTCATTACTGAAGCTCTTATAAGTTCATTACTGGTATAAACAGCTTTAATTACATTTACCAGGAAAGTAAGAAATTGCAGGTTGGTTTTTGGATTTTTTCCGGGAGATAAAAGATTAACGCCGGTATTTGTTGCCAGTGACCAGTTATTGTGTTTCCCTGAACCGTTAATTCCGGCAAAAGGTTTTTCATGAAACAAAACCCGGAACTTATGTCGTCTCGCAACCCGCCTCATTATATCCATCAAAAGCAGGTTATGATCCACTGCAAGGTTAACCTCCTCGAACATCGGAGCACTTTCAAACTGGTTCGGAGCGACTTCATTGTGACGGGTTTTAACAGGAATTCCAAGTTTATGTGCCTCACATTCAAAATCTTCTATAAAACACATCACTCTCTCAGGAATTGAACCAAAATAATGATCTGACAATTGCTGGTCTTTTGCAGATTGATGTCCCATAAGAGTTCTTTCAGCAAGAACTAAATCAGGCCGTGCATAATATAATGCCTCATCGATAAGGAAATATTCCTGTTCACAGCCCAGTGTTGCTATCACCTTTTTGACATCTTTGTCGAAGTACTGGCATATTTCAGTGGCTGCCCTGTCAAGTTCCGACAATGCTTTGAGAAGAGGTGCCTTGTAATCAAGGGCTTCACCTGTCCAGGATACGAAAATGGTGGGAATACAAAGAGTTGTGCCGACTATGAACACCGGTGATGAAACATCCCATGCAGTATATCCCCTGGCTTCAAAAGTGTTTCTTATTCCACCGCTTGGGAAACTTGAAGCATCAGGTTCTGACTGGACCAGAACTGCACCAGAAAAATTCTCAACAATATGACCATTGTCTCCATACTCAATGAATCCATCATGCTTTTCAGCAGTTCCGTCGGTAAGAGGATGAAACCAGTGGGTATAATGAGTTGCACCCCTTTCAAGTGCCCAGGCTTTGAGCCCGATTGCAACCTGGTCAGCATCCTGCCTGGTCAAAGATTTTCCTTCCTCAATTGCACGTTTTATAACCTTGAATGCATCTTTCGACAGATAATGCTCCATTTTGTGAAGATTAAAAACATCTAATCCAAAATATTTTGAAACATTTTCTGCCGGAGTGACTATCTGAAGCGGGACTCTGCCAAATACCTCCTTTAATGCGCTAAATCTAAGTTCTGCCATATTTTTGTTTTTTTTGCAAAATTATCCTTTTTCCTGATATACCCCCTAATATTTTCATATTTCTTTATGATTTTGATATATTTTTATCAACAACCCCCTGTTATAATAGGGTAGATTTCAGTTTGAGTAGCGTTTTAGTTATTCACCCCCCCTGCAATCAAGGAAAACAAAGACTCGACAGCGTTTTCATTATTAAAAAGGCTGGATAGGGATCAAAGTCCTTTTTAAAAGGAAATTTGTTATATTTGTCGCCTGAATTTAAAAACGGCTTTTATTTAATAAATTAAAAACTCACTCATGTCAGCACTTCAATTTTTAAGGGAAAAAGCAGGGGTATTAGTTGCAGGAATAATTGGGCTTTCATTATTTATATTTGTTGTAAGTGATTTTTTCGGAAATGGCAGAGTACGAAGGGTAAAGGAAAGAAAGTACTATGAGATAGGAAAGATTGGTGATGAGTCAGTTTCGTACCAGGATTTTGAACAGGATGTTCAGAACCTTGTTGAGATCTACAAGTTATCAGGCAATACAACCATGGATGAGGCAACAACCGAATCGATCAGAGAGCAGACATGGCAGAAAACAATCAAGGAAAAGATTCTTGACAGCCAATATAGTAAGCTGGGAATCGGAGTAAGCACTGAAGAGATCGATGAGCTGGTTCTTGGAAACAATCCTCACCAGATTGTTCTGCAGTTGTTTACAGACCAGAAGACAGGCACATTCAACAAATCATTTCTTGTCAACTTTCTTAAAAATACCGAGGTAGATGAAACAGCAAAAAAATACTGGCTGTTTTTCGAGAATGAGATAGTCAACGACAGGATGAGTTCAAAATATAATTCACTTGTGTCAAAGGGTCTTTATGTGACGTCCAAACAAGTTGAATTCGATAAAAATATTTCAGCTTCCACAGTTGATTTCAGTTTTATTTTGAAAAATTATTCAGCTGTATCTGATTCTCTTGTTAAAATTACAGAGGCAGATTTAGAATCTTACTTTTCAAAGCACAAGGAATCTTTCAAGAAAAGTGCTTTAAGGGACATTGAGTATTTAACATTTGATGTTGTTCCTTCGACCGAAGATATCGCACAAGCTGAAGAGTGGATCAATAAAACAAAAACTGAATTTGGTGAAGCTCCCGATCCGGTTCAATTTATTAATCTTACAGCTGACACCCGGTATTCTGGATTTTTTGTTCCGATAAGCGGAGTTCCTGCATACCTCACAGAATTTGTGAAAAAGGAAGACCGTACATCTGTTTTTGGTCCCTATAATGATGAAGGCACCTTAAAAATTGCAAAATTGCTAAATGTCGCTGACAGACCAGATTCAGTTCATGTCAGACATATTCTGATATCCGGTGGCCAGACCAGGTCGTTTGAAAAGGCCAGGACCCAGGCTGACAGTCTGTTAAAACTTATTAAATCAGGAACCTCATTTGCAACACTTGCAATAACAAATTCAGAGGATAAGGGTTCGGCCCAACTGGGAGGAGATCTTGGCTGGTTTCCGGAAGGAAGAATGGTTGTTCCTTTCAATAACGGATGCTTTTCTGGTAAAAAAGGGGATATTCTTACAGTTGAAACTACATTTGGTGTTCATATTATAGAGATTCTTGAACAATCGAAAAGTTCGCGCAAATATAATACAGGCATTATTGACAGGAAAATTATTCCAGGTTCAGTAACCAACCAGAAGGCGTACAGTGAAGCAAGCCTGTTTGCAGGAACCAATAATACCTATGAAAAGTTTAATCAGGCAATAGCTGTGAAGGCACTTACAAAACGCGTGGCGAACGATATTACACCATCCCAGAAAAC
>Ga0315283_10003043_pt1 | contig 14230 bp, 11 predicted proteins | sample YL17G09_0_MG_FD_204541 | JGI IMG/M metagenome (GOLD analysis project Ga0315283, IMG submission 204541) | Sediment microbial communities from Yellowstone Lake, YNP, Wyoming, USA - YL17G09_0 | ecosystem: Environmental > Aquatic > Freshwater > Lake > Sediment | place: USA: Wyoming | collected... | reverse complement strand
GGACGGGCTCACAGCGCTGCCGCGCATTCGAGACGCCGCCCCCGACTGCGAGGTCGTCGTCCTCACCGCCTCCGGCACCGAGGAGAACCTCCTGGCGGCGATCCGTGCCGGCGCGGCCGGCTATCTGTTGAAGAGCGAGCCTCCCGAGCGGATCGCGGCTTTCCTGCGCGGCGTCTCCGACGGCGAAGCGGCGTTGTCGGGCACGGTCGCCCGCCGGCTGCTCGATCGCGTGCGGGACGGCGGCCGCCTCGGCGGCGGCATACCTGACGACATCGCACACCGTCTGTCGGCCCGCGAGGTGGAGGTGCTGCTGCTGCTCGACGATCACCTCGGCACCGACGAGATCGCATCACGGCTGTTCATCTCCGAGCACACCGTGCGCTCTCACGTGAAGAGCATGTTCCGCAAGCTGGGCGTCTCGTCACGCCGCGAGGCGCTCGAGCACCTCACCGTCGCCCGCGGCTGACGCACGAACGTTCCCTCATGAGAGGGGACGCAAATCGTCACTCGAGGGCGATGTCGGAGCGAGTCGTGGCGACCGATACTGACGGTAGTCGCAGCTCGCTTCACGGGAGCGTCGGCGGGTGGAACCAACAAGGAGACGGCCGGGCCGCACCCCGGCCGTCTCTCGTTCTCAGCCTGGATCCAGGTCAGCCGAAGCCGTCGAGCGCAGCCTCGACGAGCCCCGGCAGTGTCGCGAGGTTGTAGCCGCCCTCGAGCACGGCTGCGACCCGCGGGGCAAGTACCGCACACCGTGCGGCCAGGTCCCGAAAGCCCGTTGCGGTGACCTTCATGTCGGCGATGGGGTCCTCGACGTGGGCGTCGAACCCTGCGGCGACGATGAGGAGCCCTGGATCGAAGGAGCGCACCGCAGGCTCGACGACGTCGCGGAAAGCAGCACGGTAGGCCTCGTCGTCCGAGCCGGCCGGCAGCGGCACGTTCAACGTCGAGGCGTCGCTTGTGCCCGGCCCGCCGGTGCCCGGATAGAAAGGCCACTGGTGCAACGACACGCAGAGGACGGTGTCGTCGCCGCGAAAGACCGCCTCCGTGCCGTTGCCATGGTGGACGTCCCAGTCGACGATGGCGACGCGCTCGATCCCGAGCTCTACCTGAGCGTGGCGTGCCGCCACCGCGGCGTTGCCGAAGATGCAAAAACCCATCGCGTGAGCGGGCATCGCATGGTGGCCGGGAGGACGCACGAGAGCGAAGCCGCCGAGCTCCACAGCGCGGATCGCACACCCCGCGGCGAGCCGCGCCGCATCCCACGTCGTCGGGCTGCCGAGCGTGTCGCCGTCGAGCCAGAGCTCGTCGCGAAGGCCGGCGACCACATCGACGTAGGCGGGGTCGTGCACGCGCTCGATCGCCTCGCGGCTCGCCCGCCCTCCCTCGAGCTCGTGGGGGAACGCCACGAGCAACCGCTGCAGCCGCTCCTGCCGTTCGGGGTGGAGATGATGGCCGGTCGGGTGGAGGTGCGCCATGGCGGGATGGCTGACAACGTCCACTGAGCCTCTACTCCTCGAGCCGCGCCGCGAGACGTTCGAGCCCGAGCTCTCGTGCGGCGGCAGCTCCTGCCGCCCAGTCGGGCTGGTGATCCGGAAGGTCCGGCAGCGGCGCCGCAGGATCGAGAGTGGCGATCTGCCGGTAGTCGCGCAGGCGGTCGGCCTCCGCCTCGAATCGCCCCGCGGCGAGCAGTGACTCGAGCGATCCCTGCTCCTGGAGCAACGCCGCCGCTGTCTTCTCGCCGACGCCCCGGGCGCCGGGGATGCGGTCGGACGGGTCACCGCGCAACGCGATGAAGTCCACCACCTGGGAGGGCTCGACGCCGTAGCGGTCGCGTACCTCGGAGGGACCGATGCGCGCGAGCTCGCTGACACCGCGCACCGGCTGCAGGATGGTCGTGTCCGGCCCTGCCAGCTGGAACGCGTCGCGGTCGGAGGTGGCGACGAGGGTCGTTCCTCCCCGAGCACGCTCGCGGGCGACCGCTGCTGCGAGGAAGTCGTCGGCCTCGTAGCCGGGAGCCTGGCCGCACACGATGCCGGTCGAAGCCACGAGCCCGGGCAACAGGTCGAGTTGCTCGACGAGCTCCGGGTCGAACTCCCTGCCGGACTGATAGCTGTCGAGCAGGGCGTTGCGGTACGTCGGCTCGCCGAGGGTGTCCCAGCCGACGACGATGGCGCGCGGGCGCTCCGCCTGCCACAGCCGCAGCAGCATCGTCGTGAAGCCGACGAGAGCGTTTCCGGGACGCCCGCCGGCGCGACGAACGGACGACGGCAGCCCGTGGTAGGCACGGTGCGCGAACGAGTCGCCGTCGACAACGAGCAGCGCGCTCACGCAGGCAGTCCGCCCTCCAGCTCCGTGATCGCCTCACTGAGCCGGTCTGTCGCCGTGCGCGAGGCGTCCTCGATCGACCGGCCGCCGAGATCGTCGAGCACGATCGGCGGACCGAACGCCACCTGCAGCCGCGCGAACCGCAGCAGCCGGTCCGACCCGACGATTCCCGCCGGTACGAGCGGTACCCCCGCCTCGAGCGCGATCCGGGCGGCACCCGAGCGCCAGCGCGCCTCACGCGTCTTGCGCAGGCCCTTTTGCCGCCGTGTCCCTTCCGGGAACATGACCACGACGTGCCCCTCCCTGCAGAGACGCATCGCCGTCTCGACCGCCTCGTCGTCGTGCTGCCCGCGCCGCACCGGAAACGCGCCGCACGCGGCGATCAACGGCCCCAGAGGGAACCAGAACAGCTCGGACTTCGCCATGAAACGCAGGTAGCGGCCGGGGAACAGCGGGATCCCGAGTGGCCACGGATCGAAGTTCGACAGGTGGTTCGCGGCAAGCACGAAGCCGCCCTCACGCGGCAGGTGCTCGACGCCTCGCCAGCGCTCGCGGTAGACGATTCGCAAGACGGGGTAGCTGAGCGCTCCGATGAGGAGATAGAGCCAGCTTGGACGGTGCTTTGCGGCCATGGCCTCAACCAGTATCGCCACTTCGGGACACTTGCGGTGACGGATCTCACCGCTAGGGTGACGCCCGCACCCATTCTCGCCGGGAAGGATCCCACTGCCGACACCGAAGACCGCACCTGTGACCGAACGTCGTCTCGTCATCGTCGAGTCCCCCGCCAAGGCGAAGACCATCGCCGGGTACCTCGGCAACGGCTACGTCGTGGAGTCGAGCATCGGCCACATCCGCGACCTGCCGACGCGGGCGGCCGACATCCCCGCCGCGATGAAGAAGGAGCCGTGGGCACGCCTCGGCGTCAACGTGGACAGCGCCTTCGAGCCGCTCTACGTCGACGACCCCGACAAGAAGACGAAGATCGCCGCGCTGAAGCGGGAGCTCAAGGGCGCGACGGAGCTCCTGCTCGCGACGGACGAGGATCGTGAGGGCGAAGCGATCGCGTGGCACCTGCTCGAGGTGCTGCGCCCCAAGGTACCCGTGAGACGAATGGTCTTCCACGAGATCACCCGCGAGGCGATTCAGCGTGCTCTCGGAGAGACGCGCGACATCGACACGCGCCTGGTCGACGCCCAGGAGACGCGCCGCATCCTCGACCGGCTGTACGGCTACGAGGTCTCGCCCGTGCTGTGGAAGAAGGTGATGCAGGGCCTGTCCGCCGGGCGGGTGCAGTCGGTCGCCACGCGCCTCGTCGTGGAGCGCGAGCGCGAGCGGATGGCGTTCGTCGCCGCCGGTTACTGGGACGTGCGCGGGACGTTCGCTCCGGGCGCCTTCGAGGCGCGCCTCGCGACACTGAACGGACGGCGCGTGGCGCAGGGGCGGGACTTCGGCGACGACGGCAAGCTGAAGCACGAGGAGATCATTGCGCTCGACGAGGGCACCGCACGCGGTCTGGTGGCAGGGCTCGCCGACGCGCCCTTCGTCGTGAGCTCCGTGGAGGAGAAGCCGTACACGCGACGCCCCGCAGCACCGTTCATGACCTCGACGCTCCAGCAGGAGGCGAGCCGGAAGCTGCGCTTCTCGGCGCAGACCACGATGCGGGTCGCGCAGCGCCTGTACGAGAACGGTCACATCACCTACATGCGCACCGACTCGACAACGCTGTCGGAGGCGGCCCTCACCGCCGCGCGCAAGCAGGCGGTGGAGCTGTACGGCGCCGAGTTCGTCCCGGCTGCGCCACGCCGCTACGAGCGCAAGGTGAAGAACGCACAGGAGGCGCACGAGGCGATCCGCCCCGCCGGCGACGCGTTCCGGACGCCCGCCCAGCTGGAGCGAGAGGTTTCGCGCGACGAGCTGGCGCTGTACGACCTGATCTGGAAGCGCACCGTCGCATCGCAGATGGAGGACGCACGGGGCCAGACGATGTCGCTGCGGCTCGGGGCGACAGCGAGCGGCGGCGAGCGGGTCGAGTTCGCTGCCTCCGGCACGGTGATCACGTTCCGGGGCTTCCTCGCCGCGTACGAGGAGAGCCGTGACGAGGAGTCCGCACGCGACGACGACGAGCGCCGGCTGCCCCCGCTCAAGACCGGCGAGCGCGTGGAGGCGACCGCCCTCGAGCCGGAGGGCCACGCGACGATCCCCCCGCCGCGCTTCACGGAGGCAACGCTCGTGAAGGCGCTCGAGGACCGGGGGATCGGCCGTCCATCCACGTACGCGTCGATCATGAGCACGATCCTCGATCGCGGCTACGTGTTCAAGAAGGGCACTGCGCTCGTGCCGACGTTCCTGGCCTTCTCGGTCACGAACCTGCTCGAACAGCATTTCGGGCGACTCGTCGACTACGACTTCACCGCCCGGATGGAGGACGACCTCGATCGCATCGCCTCCGGCGAGGAGAACCGGGTCGACTGGCTCAGCCGTTTCTACCGCGGCAGTGCGGACGAGGAGGGCCTGCACGCGCTCGCCACCGAGCACCTCGACGAGATCGACGCGCGCGCCGTCAACTCCATCCCGATCGGGAACGGCATCGTGTTGCGTGTCGGCCGCTACGGCCCCTTCCTGGAGCGCGGCGAGGAGCGGGCGAGCGTCCCCGAAGACACCGCGCCGGACGAGCTCACGCTCGAGCGGGCCGAGGAGCTCCTCGCGAAGCCGTCGGGCGACCGCGCGCTCGGTGAGGACCCGCAGACCGGACGCCGAATCGTGGCGCGGGAGGGGCGGTACGGCCCGTACGTCAGCGAGGTGCTCGAGGAGGGAGCGACGGGGAAGCCACGCACCGGCTCTCTGTTCAAGTCGATGTCGCTGGGGACGATCACGCTGGAGGATGCGCTACGGCTGCTGTCACTGCCGCGCACGCTGAACGCAGCGGACGGCGAGGAGATCCTCGTCTCGAACGGCCGCTATGGGCCCTTCATCAAGAAAGGCAGCGAGACCCGCTCGCTCGAGGCGGAGGAGCAGTTGTTCACCGTGACGCTGGAGGAGGCGACGGCGCTGCTCGCGACGCCGAAGGTGCGGCAGGGTCGGGGCGCCGCGAAGCCTCCGCTGAAAGAGGTCGGACCCGACCCCGTGTCGGGAAAGCCGATCGTCGTCAAGGACGGCCGCTTCGGCCCCTACGTGACCGACGGCGAGACGAACGCGAGCCTGCGGCGAGGCGACGACGTCGATGGGGTGACGATCGAGCGGGCCGTGGAGCTGCTCGCCGAGCGGCGGGCGAAGGGCCCGGCAACCCCGCGCAAGCGAAAGCCCGCGAAGCGCTGAGAGACGCACGCTCGCACTGTTCGCGGACGCCGCCGGGGACTGTCGTCCCATTAACACAGAGCTACGGTGGAGGGGTTTCCGGCCGCCCGAGCCTGTGTGCTGCGGCGCTCCAGAGGCCGGAATAAGACCGCGGGAACGCACGTTGCGTGCTTGTGACACGTGAATCTGCGTGTAAAGCCTGGAAAAATTGCGCAAAGCAACCTAGAATCAGTCGAGATTGTGTCCGCCGTGCCGTAGGCGAAAGGATTGGAACACCCCCTTGACTCAGAACCAGCTGACCGAACTGCTCGAGTCCGACCAGGTCAAGGCCATGATCGAGCGCTCCGAGGAGCGCGGCTTCGTGGATCCCACCGAGTTCGAGGCGTTCGTGCTCGAGCACGAGCTGAACGACGACGAGGCCGAGCAGCTGACGCGCGAGCTCGAGACGATCGGCCTCGAGGTCGGGCAACGCCTGGCCGAGGCCGAGGAGAAGCGAAGCGCCGAGGAGAGGAAGCGGGAAGAGGCCGAGGCTGCCGTGTGGGCCGCCGAGTCCCTCTCGGGCGCGGCCGACTCGCTGCAGCTCTTTCTCGCCGACGTCGGACGCCACAAGCTGTTGACCGCCGCCGGCGAGGTCACCCTCGCGAAGCGGATCGAGCGCGGCGACCCGGTCGCCAAGCGTCAGATGATCGAGTCGAACCTGCGCCTCGTGGTGTCGATCGCGAAGGGCTACCGTGGCCTCGGCGTCCCGTTCCTCGACCTGATCCAGGAGGGCACGCTGGGCCTGAACCGCGCCGTCGAGAAGTTCGACTGGCGCCGCGGCTACAAGTTCTCGACGTATGCGACGTGGTGGATTCGCCAGTCCGTACAGCGTGCTGTGGCCAACCAGGCGCGCACGATCCGTGTCCCGGTACACGTCGTCGAGCGCCAGCAGAAGCTGTCACGCGCCGCACGGCGGCTCGAGGTCGAGCTCGGCCGCGAGGCGACGAAGCAGGAGCTGGCGCACGCGACCGGACTGCCGATCCAGCACATCGAAGAGGCGCTCGGCGCCGCCCATGCGTCGGTGTCTCTCAACCAGACGGTCGGGGCCGACGACGAGGGTGAGCTCGGTGACCTGTTCGCCGACCGCGAAGCCGCCGACCCGTTCGAGGAGGCCGAGGGCGCCCTCCGCCGCCAGGGAGTGAGGCGTGCGCTCGACGCCCTGCCCGAACGTGAGCGCAGGATCCTCGAGCTCCGCTTCGGCTTCGAAGGTGAGCCGTGGACGCTCGAGGCGATCGGCCACGAGCTCGAGCTGACCCGTGAGCGTGTCCGGCAGCTCGAGGGCCAGGCCCTGTCGCGGCTCGCCGCGATGCGCGATCTCGCCTCGCTCGCCGCATAGCGTGTGCGGGGCACCTGGCTGGTGCCTGGCGGCTGGCTGGTGCCTGGCTTCAGCCAGGCACCAGAGACGGCGTGCAGCTCACTCCCTGCCGCCGCCTGGCTGAAGCTGTGTAGGCAGGCGGCTTGATCCGTCGACCGATCCTCTAACCTCGTCCTGACATGTCTCAAACTTTTCTGCCCACAACGGGTCATACTGTGCGGCCGCACCTATGCGGATGCGGGACTCGGAGGGAAAGGAGCAACAATGGGTAAGGGACTCAAGATCATGCTCGCGCTCGTGGCGATAGCGCTGGTCGCTACGACGGCTGCGTTTGCCACAGCGAACAGGTCGCACGCGAGCGACACGCTCGTGCTGGGCTCGGAGGGCGATCCGGTGCTGCTCGACGGAGCGCTCGTGTCGGACGGGCCGTCGCTCAGGGTGATCTCTCAGATGTGGGAAGGACTTGTCGGCTTGAAGCCGGGCACGACGAAGGTCGTACCTGCGCTCGCAACGAGCTGGACGACCTCGAAGGACGGGCTCCAGTGGACGTTCAACCTCCGGAAGGGGGTCACGTTCCACGACGGGACGACGATGGACGCGAAGTCGGTGTGTTACAACTTCAACCGCCAGTACACCCTGCCCGCGAACCTTCAGGGCGAGAACACGAACTACTACTGGTTCACCGTCTTCGGTGGGTACGCGAAGCCGGCAACCGGGAACCCTGGGCCCGACAAGAGCCTCTACCACGGCTGCAAGATCGTGAACCCGTCGACCGCGCGGATCATCCTCAACCGCCCCTCGTCGTCGTTCCTCGCCGCGCTCGCGCTCTCGAACTTCGGGATCGCGAGCCCCGATGCGCTCGTCAAGTACAAGGCGGACGCCGCGACGATCGGATCCGACGGCGTCATCAGGCCGTTGGGGACGTTCGCGACCGAGCATCCGATCGGGACCGGGCCGTTCAAGCTCGAGTCGTGGAGGATCGGCGACAAGCTCGTGCTCGCTCGCTATGACAAGTACTGGGGCACGAAGGCGAAGCTCAAGAGGGTGATCATCCGCCCGATCACCGACTCGACCGCGCGCCTGCAGGCGCTCCAGTCGGGCGAGCTCGACGGCATGAACCTGCTTTCCCCGCAGGACGTCCCGACGGTCGCCGGCAACTCCAGCCTGAAGGTGCTGAGCCGGCCCGCGTTCAACATCGGCTATGTCGGCATCAACCAGAAGATCGGCCCGCTGAGCAACCTCAAGGTTCGCCAGGCGGTTGCGTACGGCCTCGACCGGAAAGCCGTGATTGGTGCGTTCTACGGCGGTCGCGGCCAGGTGGCAAACCAGTTCCTGCCGCCGCTCGTCGAGGGCTACGCCGCCAAGGGCGTGCCCGAGTACCCGTACGACCCGGAAAAGGCGAAGACGCTCCTCAAGGAGGCGGGTCAGACCCTGCCCGTGACGCTCGAGTTCTGGTATCCGACCGACCGGCCGCGCGGCTACATGCCGGATCCGCCGCGCAACTTCCAGGCGTTCGCGGCGAGCCTCGAGAAGTCCGGTTTCAAGATCGTCCCGCATCCGGCCCCGTGGCGAGGCGGCTACGTCGCAGGCGTCCAGTCGGGCAAGGCCGCGCTGTACCTGTTCGGGTGGACGGGTGACTTCGGTGACCCTGCCAACTTCCTCAACGTGCACTTCGGCGCCGAGAACACACAGTTCGGGTTCAACAACGCGGCTCTGTTCAAGCTGCTCCAGCAGGCGGACGCAGAGTCGAACCTCGACAAGCGGACGCTCCTCTACCAGCAGGCAAGCATCGACGTGATGAAGCTGCTGCCGATGGTGCCGTACGCGAACAACCGCCCTGCGCTCGCTTTCAAGAAGAACGTCAAGGGCTACATCCCGAGCCCGGTCGAGATCGAGCCGCTCAACCTCGTCTCGGTCGAATAGCAGGCCGGCAACCGGCGGACGACGAGATTGGCTCGCTTTGTCGTCCGCCGGTTGCTGCTGCTCGTCCCGATCCTGCTCGGGGTCTCGGTGCTGCTCTTCGTCTGGGTCCGTGCCCTGCCGGGGACACCGGCGCAGGCGATCCTCGGCGAGCGCGCCACCCCTGCTGCGATCGAGCGCTTCAACCGCCAGTACGGCCTGACCCGGCCGATTCACGTCCAGTACTGGGCGTACATGAAGACGACGATGCGAGGCGATCTGGGCACGAGCGTCGCCAGCAGGCGCCCCGTCACGACAGAGATCAAGGAGCGGTTTCCGGCCACGGTCGAGCTCGCATTCGCCGCTATGGCCTTCGCGCTCCTCGTCGGGCTTCCGCTCGGGTTCTTCGCCGCCAAACGGTACGGCCAGGCCTTCGACCACTCGAGCCTGTTCTTATCCCTGATCGGGATCTCGATCCCGGTCTTCTTCCTTGCGATCATCCTCAAGTACGTGTTCTCCGTGAAGCTCGGCTGGCTGCCGAGCATCGGCCGGCAGGACGTCCTGATCGACGCGGAGCATCCGACGGGCTTCTACGTGCTGGACGGGATCGTCACCCGCAACTGGGCCGCGGCGTGGGATGCGGTCCAGCACCTGATCCTGCCGGCGATCGCGCTTGGCTCGATCCCGCTGGCCATCATCGCCCGGGTGACGCGGGCATCGACGCTCGACGTCCAGAGTGAGGACTACGTGCGCACGGCCCGCGCGAAGGGGCTCGCCCCGCGCATCGTCGATCGTCGCCACGTGCTGCGGAACGCGCTCCTGCCGGTGACGACGATCATCGGGCTCCAGGTCGGGATCCTGCTCGGGGGCGCGGTGCTCACCGAGACGGTGTTCGCGATCCCCGGCATGGGGTCATGGCTCAAGGAAGCGATCTTCAACCACGACTACCCGGTGCTGCAGGGCGGGATCCTCTTCCTCGCCTTCGTCTTCGTGATGGTGAACCTGCTCGTCGACATCGCGTACGGGTTCATCAACCCCAGGATCCGGGTGAGCTGATGTCCCTGGCCGAGGTCGAGGGTGTCCGGATCGAGCATGAGCATCTGCCGAGCGGGCTCTGGCGGGAGACGGGACGTCGGCTGCTCCGCAATCCGGGGGCGATCGTCGGGTTCGTCTTCGTGCTGTTGTTCGTCCTCATCGCCATCTTCGCGCCGCTGATCGCACCGTACTCACCGACGGAGCAGAACCTCTCGTTGCTCGCGGACGGCTGCTGCCCGGGCCCGTCCTGGGCGCATCCGATGGGGGTGGACGAGCTCGGCCGCGACGAGCTTTCGCGCGTCATGTACGGGGCCCGGTACTCGCTCGTGATCGGCGTCGTCTCCGTCACGGTGGGCCTCTCGATCGGACTGCTGCTGGGGGCGATCGCAGGTGGCTTCGGCGGGTTCGCCGACTCCATCGTGATGCGCGCGATGGACATCATGCTCGCGATCCCCGGGCTCCTGCTCGCGATCGGGATCGTGTCGCTACTGGGGCCGGGGCTCGTGCCGGTGATGATCGCGGTCGGCGTCGCAACGGTGCCGATCTTCTCACGGTTGCTGCGCGGGGCGATCCTGGGCCAGCGGGACACCGACTACGTGCTCGCGGCGCAGTCGATCGGCGTTCGCCGCAGGAGCATCCTCACCGGTCACATTCTTCCAAACTCGATCTCGCCGGTGATCGTTGCGGGCACGCTGGCGATGGCGACCGCGATCATCGATGTCGCCGGGCTCGGGTTTCTCGGGCTCGGTCCCCAGGATCCCTCGACGCCGGAGTGGGGGACGATGCTGACCAACGCGAACTCGTACCTCTCGACAGCCCCGTTCCTGGCGCTGTTCCCGGGGCTCGCGGTCGTGATGGTGGTGCTCGGGTTCAACCTCATCGGCGACGGGCTCCGCGAGGCGCTCGACCCGAAGCTGCGCGGGCGCCTCTGATGGCCGAGCCGCTGCTCTCCGTCGAGGATCTCCAGGTCCGCTTCTGGACCGATCGCGGCACGATCCATGCGGTCAACGGCGTGTCGTTCGACATCTCCGCCGGCGAGACCCTCGGGATCGTGGGTGAGTCGGGTTGCGGCAAGAGCGTGACGTCGCTTGCGATCCTCGGGATCCTGCCGCGCGCGGGCAAGGTTGCCCAGGGCACGGCCCGCTTCGAGGGGCGGGACCTGCTCACCATGTCCGACCGGGAGTTGCGTGCGATCCGCGGCAAGGAGATCGCGATGATCTTCCAGGATCCGATGACGAGCATGAACCCCGTGCTCACGATCGGACGCCAGATCCGTGAGCCGCTGGAGGCGCACTTCGGGATGGACCGGAAGGCTGCGGACCGGCGAGCGATCGAGTTGCTCGACCAGGTCGGGATTCCGAGCGCGAAGTCACGCCTGTCGGACTACCCGCACCAGTTCTCTGGCGGTATGCGCCAGCGCGCGATGATCGCCATGGCGCTCGCCTGTGAGCCGAAGCTGCTGATCGCCGACGAGCCGACGACGGCGCTCGACGTGACGATCCAGGCGCAGATCCTCGATCTCTTGCGCTGGATCGTCGCCGAGAACCGGGCGGCGCTGATGCTGATCACGCACGACCTCGGTGTCGTCGCCGGCATGTGCGAGCGGGTGCATGTGATGTACGCGGGCACGTTCGTCGAGACCGGGTCGGCGGACGAGATCTTCTCGAGTCCGAGGCATCCGTACACGCTCGGGCTCCTGCAGAGCGTCCCCCGGCTCGACATGGGCCGGCGCCAGCAGCTGCAGGCGATCGCGGGGCAGCCTCGGAACATGCTGAGCTCCCCTGCGTCGTGCCCGTTCGCGCCCCGGTGCCGCTACCGGGTCGACCGCTGCGACGCGGAGCTCCCTGCGCTGCGCCCGTCCGGATCCGGCCAGCAGGTCGCGTGCTTCGAGCCGGTCGACCCGACCGAGTGGTCCCGGACACGGCTCGGGAGCGTGGCGTGAACGACGTCGCCACCGGCGCCGGGACGCCTCTCGTCGAGCTCGACGACGTCCGGATGTGGTTTCCGATCAAGAGCGGCATCGTGCTCGACCGCCACGTCGGCGACGTCAAGGCCGTCGACGGCGTCTCCTTCACGATCGGGCGCGGCGAGACGGTCGGTCTCGTCGGAGAGTCGGGCTGTGGCAAGTCGACGCTCGGGCGCGCGATCCTCCGGCTGTACCGCCCAACCGGCGGTCGCATCGCCTTCGACGGAGAGGACATCACGAACCTCTCCGAGGCCGATCTCCGCACCGTTCGCGGTCGCATGCAGATGATCTTCCAGGACCCGTACGCGTCCCTCAATCCGCGTCATTCGATCGGGCGGATCGTCGGTGAGCCACTGCGCGTGCACGGGACGGTGAGCCGAAACGAGATCCCCGCCCGTGTGCGGGAGTTGCTCGACGTGGTCGGGCTGCCGGCCGACGCTGCGAGCCGCTACCCGCACGAGTTCTCGGGCGGACAGCGGCAGCGGATCGGGCTGGCACGGGCCCTTGCGCTCAATCCGGAGTTCCTCGTGTGCGATGAGCCGGTGTCGGCGCTCGACGTTTCCATCCAGGCGCAGATCGTGAACCTGCTCGAGCGCCTGCAGGTGGAGTTCGGCCTCACCTATCTGTTCATTGCCCACGATCTCGCGGTTGTCCGTCACATCTCGAACCGGATCGTCGTCATGTACCTGGGGAAGATCGTCGAGGTGGCCCCCGCGGACGACCTGTACGACAACCCGTTGCATCCGTACACCTTGACGCTGCTCTCTGCGATCCCGATCCCGGACCCGGAGGTGGAACGGCGCCGGGTCGCGATCCGGGTGGAGGGCGACCTGCCGAGCCCGGCCGATCCCCCGGCGGCCTGCCGGTTCCACACGCGCTGCCCGTTCGTGCAGGACACCCTGTGCGCGCAGGAGGAGCCGCTGCTGCGGAGCCTCGAGGGCCATCTCGTCGCCTGCCACTTCGCCGAGGATGTGAAGGCGGGGCGGATCAGGCCGAAGGAGCGCGCGGTGACGTTCGAGCCTGGCCCACAGGTCGCCCCGTACGAGCTGCCGCCTGACTGACAGGCTGTTTGCCGACGCTGCCCGGATCTCCCCCACCGTGGGTGATCTTCGGCTGAATGCGGGCCTGCACTCTCAAGCGACCTCCGAGGCGGGCCGATAGACGCCCCATGGACGCTGCCGAGCGCAAGGAGATCCTGGGCCGCTACCGTGACCACAGTCGCCGTTTCGAGGCGGCCGCGGCACGGCGCAGCGCGGGCCGCGGCGGCTCTGTGATCCAGTTCTCACCCCCGGCCCTCCGGGAGCTGGAGCAGGAGCCGACCGCCAGGGAGCTCGAAGTACTCCAGCTCGTCGCCGACGGTCTCGTGAACCGCGAGATCGGCCAGAAGCTGTTCCTGTCGGAAGAGACCGTCAAATCGCATGTGCGGCATCTGCTCGCGAAGCTCCAGGCGCGAAGTAGAGCCCACGCCGTAGCTGTTGGCTATCGGCGTGGGCTCATTGCCTGACCTGCAACTGTATTGGCGACGTCAGAGCCTCATTTCTGAGCTGTTCCGGCTACCCCATTAGAGGGATGCGCGTACCAGATGCAGAAACGAGGATCTGACGGCTACCAATCTCTGACGCCCGTAGCCATGGCGGCACACAGGACGACACGAACAGAGTTCCGCATCGACCTACTCCTTCCCAATCTCGGGGAACTGACGGCAAGTGGATCATATCCCTCATTCGAGTGATAGTGCAAGGCCGGCTGGCAGCCTTACCCGCCGTGCGCTACTTCTCTGGGTCGCCGGGTTGACGTCCGTTGCCGTGTGCCTTTTGGCTAGCCTCATTCTTCTCGGCCCGGCTATTACCGACCCGTGGACCCTCCTTGCCCTTGCCTTTACGGCCGCGGTGGCCGACCGAGGAAGCGTCCGGCTTAACGAGACGACTGAGCTCTCGATCGCGCCGGTCATAGTCCTGTTCGCAGCAGTTCTCTTCGGGCCGCTCGCCAGCGGACTTGTCTATGCCGCATCGGAACTCGGAGACGCCGAACTTCTCGGACGATCGACCCCCGATCGCTCGCCTCGACTGAAATGGCTCACCTACACGAGCATTCGATTCATCGTCGGGGCAGCCACCGGCGCAGTAGCGTTCTGGACGCTCGATATCGCACCCGCGGGATTCGGCGGGGTGATTCTCGCCGCATTGGCCGCTTCAATAACGGCTGAGTCCCTCGATCTCGCCTTCGCGGTTGTGACCGCGAAGCTACGTGGGAACCGACCAGACTACGCTCGAGCCGTGGCGCCGCTCCTCGGTACGGCCGTTTGCGCCTACGCCCCGTTAGTTGCTCTGCTGTCTGTGGCGTATTCGGAG
>Ga0315283_10003042_pt1 | contig 14231 bp, 7 predicted proteins | sample YL17G09_0_MG_FD_204541 | JGI IMG/M metagenome (GOLD analysis project Ga0315283, IMG submission 204541) | Sediment microbial communities from Yellowstone Lake, YNP, Wyoming, USA - YL17G09_0 | ecosystem: Environmental > Aquatic > Freshwater > Lake > Sediment | place: USA: Wyoming | collected... | reverse complement strand
CTGGGGTTGCTGCTGTTCGTGCCGGCGAGCGGGTCCGCCGCGTCAGCTGCGTCCACCGGCATGTCGGCCCTGACGGCGCTCGCCGCCGCGCCGCGGCCTTTGTCACCCGCAGTGGTCCCAAGCGCAGTCACCTGGAGCGATTTCGCGCCAACAGGCTGGGTGACCGCCACGCCGGCATCGATACGCGTGACGGTGCGGGCACCCGGTGGATTAGTCGCTGGCACAGCCGCCTATGGCGTCAGCACGAACCATGGCGCGACCTGGACGCCCTGGTCGACCTCTGGCATGACGGTGGATGACCCCGGCAGCGCTACGCAAGTCGTCACTGTGGCCGGGCTGATGTTGCCTGATTCCGTGAGCGCCAATCTCGTTCGTTTCCGCATTCAGGAGACCGGCGGCGCGCTGGAGACCAGCTCCGCCTATCCCGTCTTGGTAGACACTGCGCCTCCGGCTGCCCCTCAAGCTCTACAGGTGAGCCCTGCCGGCTGGACGAACGCCCCCAGCTTCAGCGTGGGCTGGACCAATCCGCCAGACCCGGTCGGCGTGCAGGGTGCCTGGTATAAACTCGATGCTGCGCCTACCGGCCCAAATGACGGCGCCTACTTCGCCACAGCGAACGGCATCACCGGCATCGTGCCATCCGGCGACGGCATTCACCCGATCTATGTCTGGCTCCAGGATCAGTTGGGGCGCGCCGACCAGACGAAGGCTGCGATGGCCAACCTGTATTGGGATCGCACGCCGCCTGCGCCGCCTTTCGGGCTGCAAGGCATCCCAGGCCGCACGTGGACGAATGTCAACAACTTCACTGAGCGCTGGACGAACCCATCCGACCTGTCGGGGATCGCCGGCGTCTATTATCGGATCAACCGGCCAGGTGCATTTCCCACCGATGGCATCTTTATCAACACCTCGCAACCCGTCGCTTCCAATATCGAGATGCCCGCCGACGGCAAACACGATCTGTATATCTGGCTGGTGGATGCCGCTGGCAACGTCGATCAGAATAACCGCAATATCGACCCGCAGGTCTTCTGGTTCGACGCGACGCCTCCCGTGAGTTGGTCAACCTTGACGCCGTCACCCTCCGCGAGTGGCTGGTATAGCTCCGCCGTCACCGTGGTTTTCGCAGGCACCGATGGGCCCGGCGGCTCAGGCCTATCTGAGATCCGAAATCGGCTCGACAATGGCGGGTGGAGTACGCTTGCGTGGGTGCAAGTGAACGGTGAGGGCGCGCATCAGCTAAGCTATTATGCCGTGGATGTCGCCAATAACCTGGAGCCGACCCATACCATCACCGTGCCATTGGACTTCACCCCACCAGTCGTCTCCTTGATTCCGGACCGATTGCCTCGGCCAAATGGTTGGTATACTGCACCGGTCACGATCAGTCTGGCCGTTACCGATACCCGCTCCGGCAGCGGGGGTGGATTCTACCAGTTGAACGGCGGGGAGTGGCAAAGTGGCGGTCAGATCAAGCTACCGACCGATGGCGCCTACACGATCGACTACTACGGGCAAGACAACGCGGGCAACCGCAGCCCACTGCGCTCGGCTTCGATCAAACTGGACGCCACCCCCCCCGCCACCGCCTACCTGATCGAAGGCGCCCAGGGCGATGGCGGCTGGTACACCTCGCCGCTGAACGTCCGCCTGATCCCATCTGATAGCGGATCGGGGGTGGCTACGACCTTCTACAGCATCAACGGTGGGCCGTGGCAAACGGACACACAGTTCCAGATCACCACGGACGGCAACTACAGCCTTTCGTTCTACTCAATCGATTTCGCCGGCAACGTCGAAACCAGCTTCCCTGTGCAGGTGAAACTGGACACGGTGGCGCCCGGCGCGCCAGCCGCGGTTGAGACCAATCCCGCCGCCTGGAGCCGCGTCAATCGCTTCAGCGTGCAATGGGCCAACCCGACCGATCTCAGTGGCATCGTGGGCGTGTATTACCGGATGGAGACCGAACCGTCCAACGCCACCGATGGCGTTTTCTCATCGCAAACGAATCGGCTCGACAACCTGGCTGTGCCCGGAGAGGGCGCGCATCGCCTCTATCTGTGGCTGCGCGATGGCGCCGGCAATGCCGATCAGCGCAACCGCACAGTAGCCCCGCTGCTGCGCTATGATGCGACCCCGCCCACCACCACACTGCGCATTCAGGGCATCACGGGCGATAATGGCTGGTATCGCTCGCCGATCACCGTGAGCCTGGATGCCCTGGACCTGGCATCCGGCGTCGCAGGCACGCGCTACCGTCTCGATTCAGGCGCCTGGCTCACCGGTACGTCGATGAACATCGCCACGCCTGACAAGCACGTGCTGGAGTACTCAAGCGAGGATGTCGCCGGCAACATCGAGCCGACGCGCCAGTCGACGCTGCGCATCGATCCGGTCGCGCCGGCCGCGCCGATCAACCTGCGCGCCGGGCCGTCGGGCTGGCAACGCCAGAACAGCTTCACCTTGAGCTGGATCGATCCGCTCGACCAGTCCGGCATTGCGGGAGCCTACGTGCACTTCAATGGCACGCCCGCCGGCCCGACCGATGGCAGCTTCTACCCGGCCAGCCAAGTGCTCGAAGGCCTGCAGGTGCCGAGTGAGGGCAAGCATGATCTCAACGTCTGGTTGCGTGACCGGGCCGGCAACGCCGATCAGGCAACGGCGATTGCGCTTCCGTCAGCTCTATGGTACGATGGAACGCCGCCCTCCACGACAGTTTCCGTTTCGGGCGAGCAGGGCGAGCAGGGGTGGTACGTTTCGCCGGTGACGTTCACGATGTCGGCCACGGATGGCACTTCCGGCGTCAAAGAGACGCGCTGGCAGATCAACGATGCGGATTGGAGCAACGGCAGTTCATTCGCTCTCGACGCGGACGGCCAGTTCTCCGTTCGCATTGTCAGCGAGGACAACGCAGGCAACATCGACGCGCCCCATGTCTACCAAATCAACATCGACCGCCAGCCGCCCGCGGTTAGGCTGGGGTCGCTGGCGCGCTACCAGACCGGAGAGCGCTTTGATGTCACATGGGCGGGCTGGGAACCGGCCAATGCGTCAGGGCTGGCGACCTTCGATGTGCAGGTGCGGGACGGCTACGCCGGGCAGTGGGAAAACTGGCTCACTGCAACGACACAGACCTCGGCGACATATCAGGGCCAGCGTGGGCACACATACTTCTTCCGGGCCAGAGCACGCGATCGCGCCGGCAACGAAGCGGCGTTCACCGATGGCAGCACATACGCTGTCATCGAGACGGTGCGCAACGGTGACTTCGCGACGGGCATCTTCAGCAACTGGACGGCCAGCGGAATTCTCTACAGCGCGGTGGTGCCCGCCGACGGACCCGCCGGGGGCTCGTCACTCATGGCCCGGTTGGGCAGCCCCATCTACGGCGAAAGCGTCAAGCCGCCCGGCAACGTGCCGGTGGGGGACGCCACCATCCAGCAGACGATCAAAATCCCGACGCTGACCGATGTTGCCCGGCCAACTCTGGCGTTCTGGTACCGCGTGCTTTCCTATGACGTGCTCTGGAGCGAACGCCTCCAGCGTTACGTCGATGATCTCGAGGTGTCGCTCCGGGACACGAACGGGCAGCAACTGGCGCTGTTGTTGCGCGCAGGAAATCCGACGAGCATTTATGGCACCCTGTATGATACGGGCTGGCACTATGTGACTGTCGATCTCGGCCAGTATGCCGGTCAGACGGTGCAATTGGCATTCGCTAATCACAACCGTGAGGACAACCTGTTTAACACCTGGAGTTTCGTAGACAATATTCAGGTGCAAGACTGGCCCTATAACCAGCATGTCTATCTGCCGTTGACGTTAGGCGGCGGCGCAGCAGCGTCCGCAGCGCAAGCGGCTCCGGCCGACGCGAATGAGAAGCCGGCGGCGCCGCCGGAAGGACAGAAACCGCTGCCTGGTCAGCGATAATTCGATTCGTCAGAAAGAGATGGCTTCCAGGGCATGAAGGATAGCGAAGGAAGCTTGCAGCACGCCGAGGCGACCGCCGAGAGCCAAAGCGCCGAGCCGTTAGTCGGTGAGGCAGCACGGGACGGCGGCCGGCCTGCATCCCGGCAGCGGGCGTTCACCGCGCCGCCGCCCGACCCGGCCGAGGCGCTGTACTATGAAGGTATGGCTGCCTATCAGCACCGGAACTGGGAAGAAGCGTGGCTGCGCTTCAGCCGCCTCAAAGAGTTGCAGCCAACGCGTCCGGGACTGGATGCACTTCTGGACGAGGTGCGTTGGTTCCTGCAACTCCAGGCAACGGCCCCCTCTGCTGCGCTTGCGGCAAACGGCGGTGTCGTTGCTTCTGCGCGCCCGCCCCGGCGTTGGCAGTCGTGGTTACTCGTGATTCCCGCGGCAATAGGCATCCTCGCGCTCCTCTTGATTGCCTTCGGAGGACACCTGCCGTGGTTGAACACGGCCGAGCGCGGCACCCAGGAGCTGTATAATCGCGGCCAGGCACGGCTGGCTGTCGGCGACTATGAGGGCGCCAATGCCGCATTCAAGAAGTTACTGGAAGTCTCGCCGAACGATCCTGAGGCGCAGTTGGGCCTGAAGCGCGCCGAGCGCCAGCAGACCCTGGCACAGGGCTATGCGGCCGCTGAGGCCGCTATCGCCGAGGAGAACTGGGATAAGGCCGCGGCCGAACTGGACAAGGTGCTGGCCCTTGACAGCAGCCATGCCGGCGCGCAGGCCAAAGCCGATTTCGTTGCTCAACGACGGCGCTTGACCAGCCTCTACGCCGACAGCGGCCGCCTCTACGACCTGGGCCAATGGCAGCAGGCCATCACACAGTTCCAGAAAATCCGCGAGTTGGATAGCTCTTACCGCGTCGAGGCGGTCAATGAATTCCTCTTCTCTTCGTACTTGAACGTGGGACAGGCAATGATCGCCGGCGCCGACAACGCTCTGCCACCCGTGCAAGGCGCGGTCGAGTATTTCTCCAGTGCGCTCGCGATCAAGCCGCGCAATCGGCAGGCCGCCGATGCCCGCCGGCTAGGTGGCTTGTATTTGGATGCCCTCCGCTCACTCAAAGACAACAGCGCATCGGAAGCCCAATCGCGACTCGAAGCGCTGTTGGCTGAAGACGCGACCTATGCCGGGGGCCAGGCCGCCAGGCTGCTCTACGACCTGCTGCTCAAGCAGGCAGAGGCGGCGGTGAAGACCGGTGACATTACCGCGTCGCTGCGCTTCTATCAGACCGCCGAGAAGGTGCCCGTCGCCGACCACAAGACGGCGATCGAGGGGGCGGCTTTTGCTCGGTCAGTCACGCCGACCTCCACATCGAGCCCTGCACCCTCCGGGCCCGCCGTGTCACCAACGGCAAGCGGATTATACGCTGTCGTGCGCGGCGATTCTGTTAACGTCCGAGCCGGACCGGGCCAGGCCTACGGCGTACTGAGTCAAGCACGCGGCGGCGAGCGCCTGACCGTCTCGGGCCGGAATGCCGACAGTTCATGGTTCGCGGTGTGCATGGTCGAAGCCGCGACGTGTCCCGCGGATCAAATCGGTTGGGTGGCGGCCAGCCTGGTGGATGCATCAGGGCTCCGTGACGCTCTGCCGGCCATCACGCCACCGACGCCGCCCGCGCCCACGCCCGCAACCGCACGCCCGACAACGCCTCCGGCCAATCAGGTGGCATGCATACAGGGCCACGTGCTTGACACGCGGGGTGGCGCGGGGCTCAATGGTTGGACCGTGGCCATCCAGGGGCCGGGACTGTCAAAAACGTATCGCCCATGGAATAAAGGCGCGTATCAATTTGCCAACTTGGTGCCTGGCACGTATACCGTTGCCATTGAGGTGCCCGGTGGTTGGCAGCCGATCAGCCCGAGCACCACAACCGTGACCGTTACCCCGAGCGCGGACTGCGTGACTGTCGATTTCTGGAATGAACGCGAAGCGCGAGCCGAGCCGCCGCCGCCACGTTAATCGAGGATGAACGCGCTGATGTCTCTTTCCGACTCATCGGTCGACACCCAGGCACAGCCCAGTCATTCGTCAGAGATTGGCCGGCGGTCGTTGCGTCGCGCAATCGTGGGGTTGGCGGTTGCCAGCGCGCTCTTCCTGGCGCCACTGCTGCTGCTGCCGGCCGCGGGCGCGGCGCGATCCGATGGCTGGTCGCCCATCGGTCTGCGCGGACAGAAGATCCTCGCGCTCGCGACGGCCGCCAGCGACGGTCAATCTATCATCTACGCTGAGACGCTCTCGGGGCTCTGGCGGTACGAGCCCGGTCGTAACGCGTGTTCTGGGTCGGGATGCTGGCAGCGCATCGACGAATCCCTGCCACGCACGGCGCTGGGCGGCCCCGCGTTAGCCGCCTGGCGGATCACACCGGGCCGGGGGCGTCAGATCTACGCGCTCACCGGCGCAGGCGATGCCCGGCAACTCTACCGCTCCGACGACGCCGGCGAAACTTGGATCAGCGTCGGACCTGCACCCGGCCAAGTGTCGCGCCCCCCGCTGGTCATCTTGCCGGGGCTGCAAGGAGCGCCTGACACCGTCGTCCTGGTCACCGACACCCGGGTTCAGCGGAGCACCGACGGCGGCGCCTCATGGGCTCCCGGCGGAACATGGCCCGGCATCGACGCCGATAGCACTTCGTCCCAGCCTGCCTCAAAGCAGATCGGCCAGACCGCTAGAATGCTTCTGTCCGACAGCAGCGCGCCCGAGCGCCTCTACGCGCTGAGTCAGGACGGCTCGCTCTGGCTCAGCGAAAATGGCGGGCTGTCCTGGCATCCGCCTTCCGGGGCAGGACTCCCCCATCCCGTCGCCGCGTTGGCGGTGTCGCCGGCCGCAGGAGAACGCATCTGGGCTGCCGGTGCAGGCGGCCTCGCGTCGAGCGCCGACAGCGGCAACACATGGAGCGTTCAACCACTGCCGGGGCAGCGAGGCGGAACGGCGGCGAACTCCGACAGCCAGGCCGTAACCGAGTTGGTCAGCGATCCGGCCGTCTTGGAGACAATCTACGCGTCGCTCACACACGGCAGCATCCACCGGAGCGATGAAGGCGGCATGTGGTCGGATCTGGGCGCGCCGCCGGTCGGGGGTGCGAGTGCGTTAGCGTTGGAGCCAAACGAGCGTAACCAGCTTGTGGCGGCGACCGGAGACGGCGTGTGGGTGCGTCCAGTCGTGCCGCTGCAACCGACTGCACTCGCAACTGCCACCCCAACCGATACGCCAGAACCCAGCCCGTCGGCTACGGCCACGATCACGCCGTCGCGCACGCCGTCGCCGACGCCCACGCCGACCCCTACAGATGCGCCGACGGCCACTCCGACATCCACGTCGACCGCGACTGCAACCCTGACGCCGACCCGCACCGCCACGCGCCCACCGCCCCCAACGCCTACCCGCGTTCCATCGCCGGCGGCCGCGACCAACACAGCAGCGCCTGCGCCACCTGGGAATGACCGGCCGCCAGCTCCGCCGCAATCGACCACCGTGCCACCACCTCCGCCAGGGCCGCGATGACGATGACCGCGCTGCCGACGCCACGAAACCAATCCGCAGAGCTGACCGTGTCCCTCGACGCCGTGAGCGAGCCCATCGCGCCCAGCAGGGACGCGCGAACGCGAGCCAATGCGCGTTTGACGCGCCTCGCCCGACGCATCGATGTGCCGAGCCGCTGGGCATTGTTGGCCATCGGCATCTGGGTCTCCTGGCGCACGCCGGACCTTGGCGGCAGCGTGGGATGGCCGGCCGCGATGATCGCCTATGCGTTGGTTGCGGCCATCACCACCTCGTTCTGGCTCGTTCGAGGACGCCAGCGTGCCGACCGGCTGGGAGCGCTCGCTGCCTACCTGGGCTATGGGGCAGACGCGCTGTTCGTTGCGGCGTTGATTGGACGCACCGGCGGGCTGGGCAGTCCCTTCTATCTGCTTTTCGCGCTCTTGGCCATGAAAGCGGCCGCCTTGTCGCTGGCGCTGCCCGGCATGGTCTGGCTGCCATTTGTATTTGGCCCGCTGTACGCGGTGGTTTTGCGCCTGCAAACCGGGAGCTTCGCCTTCCTGGCTGAGCCGGCCTTCCTGGAGCGTTATCTGTTGGTGTGGCTTTGGCTGCTCGCGATGGTGCTGGTAGCCTGGGAGCTGGCGCGGCGCTCTGCGCAGGCAGATGCGCTGGAGGCAGCCCTCGATCAACAACAAGTGGCCCTGGCTCAGAAGACCGCAGTGTTACAGCGCACGGCCACCGATCTGGGCGACCGCGTGCTTGAGCTGCGCTCTCTCCAAGAGGTTGCGAAGGCGCTGGCGACCACGCTGCGCACAGAAGAAACGCTGCGCGTCATTGTCGAACGCCTGCGCGGCATCACCGGGAGCAGCCATTGCGCTGTGGCACTGGCCGACATGGACGCCGGCGCGCTTGACGGCGTGCTGGCGTCCGAAACAGCGACGCGGCCGTTTCGATTGTCGCTTGGCCAGGAAGCGCCTACCTTGACCGCATTGCGCGGCGGGCGTGTGGTACGTGTCGGCCACGAGGAACAGGTTGAAACGCCTCTACACCGCTTGCTCGTTGTAGCCGAATACAGCATCACACCCCTGGTATCGCGCGGCCTGCCGATCGGCGCGCTCTACCTTGCCGATGTGCCCACCGCCGCCTCCGACGAGGACGCGGCGTCGGACGCCCCCGGTCAGAGCCGCGCCGAGCAACTGCTTGCAAGCTTCGCCTACTTTGCCGCCACCGCGGTCGAAAACGCTCAGCTTTATCAGGATGCCTGGGAGAAGCGCCGCGAGCTCGAAGCCGTGTTGGCCGGCATCGGCGATGGGGTGGTTGTGGTAGACCCCGACCTGCACTTGATCCTGATGAACCCGGTTGCGCGCCATGTCCTGGAGGTGGATGAGGATCCGCCAGTCGGCGTGCCACTGCGGCCCTATCTCCCCGCGCCGGCTTTTGCCGATCTGTTAAGCGACACGCTGCAGAGCCAACGCGAGCAAATCCGCGAGTTGTGCCTGGGCGGTGATGACGCGGGGGATACCCAGCGCACCTACGGCGCGTTGGCCTCGCCGGTGGTGAACGCCGACGGGCAGGTAAGTGGCGTGGTTGCGGTCCTGCGCGATATCACCGCTCAGAAAGAGCTTGAGCGGATGAAATCGAACTTCCTGTCGGTGGTCAGCCATGAGCTGCGCACGCCCCTCCATTCGATCCGCGGCTTCGTGGAGATCATCCTGATGGGCAAGACCGGCCCCGTGACGGAACTTCAGGAGGATTTTCTGCGGACGGTGCGCAGCCAGACCATCGTGCTCCAGCGCATGATTGACGACCTGTTGGAGTTCTCCCGCATGGAAGCCGGCCGCGTGAAGGTCAACGTCTCAGAGGTGCCGCTGCCGGCGATGGCGAAGGCGGTCGCCAACAAGCTGGTGCCGTTGGCCGAAGAAGGCGGCCTCACGCTGTCGCTCGACATGCCTGAAGACTTGCCGGAGATCGACGGCGACCGGGTCCGGCTGGAGCAAGTGCTCACCAATCTGGTCGAAAACGCGATCAAGTTCACACCGTCGGGCGGCCACATTCACGTCAGCGGCCAGCAGATCGGCGACCGAGTGCGCATGACCGTGGCCGACACTGGCATCGGCATCCCGGCTGAGGAGTTGGAGCGGATCTTCGACCGCTTTTATCAGGTGGACAGCAGCGAACGGCGGGCCTATCGCGGCACGGGGCTGGGGTTGAGCATCTGCAAACACATCGTTGAGCGCCACCAGGGCCGCATTTGGGCCGAGAGTGACGGTATCCCAGGCCACGGCAGCCGGTTCCACGTCGAGTTACCGATCGAACTGCACCTGGAAGAGGCGCCGACGATCGACTTCACGACGCCAGCACGATGAGCATGAACGGCAAGCCCCTGGGCACGCTCCAAGTCGATGTCGACGAATTGTGGGTTTACTACGAGAGCATCGGCCGGCCCGTGCCGTCGGATGCGCCGTCGCTGGCCTATCTACAGGGCATCCCGCGGTTGTTGGATTTGTTCGACCGCTATGAGATCAGAGCCACGTTCTTCGTGTGCGGCCGCGACCTGCCTGTTCAAGCCCGCGCGCTGCGCGAGATGATCGCGCGCGGCCACGAGGTCGCCAACCACTCGGCCACGCACCGCAACGGCTTTGCGCGCCTCAGCCCCGAGCAGAAACGGGCCGATATCGCCGCAACGGGTGCGCTCATCGCAGATGCGACCGGCGTCGCGCCGATAGGCTTCAAATCGCCCGGTTTCAGCTTCAGCCCGGATTTGCTCGCTGTGCTGGCCGATTTGGGCTACCTGTACGATTCGTCGCTGCTGCCCACGTTCTACGCGCCGCTGCTGCGCTTGCTGCAGAAGCTTCTGTCCGGCGGGCACGTCGATCCGACGCATTACGGCCGGGCGTCGAACGGGTTGGCGCCGCTTGCACCGTTTCGGATCGCTCCATCACGCAATCCGCAATCCGCGACCCATAATCGGCAATTGTTCTGGGAGGCGCCGGTCACCACGATGCCGATCCTGCGGCTGCCGATGCACAGCACCTTTGTGCTCAGCGCCGGGCGCTGGCTGTTCGACTTCGGCTTCGGGCTGGCGCGCGCGCGAAACACGCCGATCAACTATCTGCTCCATGCCGCGGATGTAGTGGATGCGGTGTCCGATCCGGCTCTCGGTTCCTACAGGTTCTTGACGCAATCGTGGGAGATCAAGCGACCATTGTACGAGCATATGCTGGCGACGTTGAGCGCGGCCTACCGGCTGGTACCGACTGCCGAGCTGGTGGGCCAGATAGCACACGGTGCCGCTGAAGTACATCACCTGAAGGCGCAACCATGACCCATGCCAGCCTGCCGCGCCGCATTATCCTGATGCCGGCGCACAACGAAGCCGACAGTTTGCCGCGCGTTCTCACTGAGTTACGCGCGGCCGTCCCCGACTGGGATCTGACCGTGGTTGACGACGGCAGCCGCGACGCGACCGCATCCATCGCCCGCGCCTTGGGCGCCACAGTGGTCAGCCTGCCCGTGAATCTGGGCTACGGCGGCGCGGTGCAAACCGGTTTCCGTTATGCTGTGTATCACAACTACGACGTGGCCGTGGTGATCGATGCCGACGGGCAACACGACCCGACCGGCATCCCCAGCCTGGCAGATGCGGTGCTCTCGGGACAGGCGGATGTCGCCATCGGTTCTCGTTTTCGCGGCCGCATGGACTACCGGCAGCCGTGGGTGAAGCGCGTGGGCATGGCGATCTTCGCCTGGGTGGTCACCCGGATCACCGGGCGCCTGGTGACCGATCCGACGTCGGGCTATCAGGCGCTCAACGCGGCCGCGTTGAGCTTCCTCGCCTTCGACAATTATCCGGTCGATTACCCCGATGCCGACACGCTGCTCATCCTGCATTACGCCGGCTTTCGTGTCGTCGAGGTGCCGGTGACAATGCGTGAGCGGATGAGCGGCATCTCGAAGATGCACAGCGGCTGGAAACCCATTTACTATGTCGGCAAGATGTGGTTAGCTATCTCGATTGTACTGCTGCGCCAGAAGACTCACCTGAGCGCCCGGAGGGTGCAGCCATGATGAATCCCACCACGCGCATCTATGTGTTTTTGCTGGGGCTGGCCGTGCTGGCCTTCGTCATCAACCTGGTGCGCACGCGCCGCCTGCAAGAACGGTACGCCCTGCTCTGGATTCTGGCGGGCGCCGCCATCGCCGTCGGACCGCTCGTCATCCCCTGGATTGATCGGCTGGCGTACGCCTTGGGCTTCGACTACCCGCCGGCCTTGCTCTTGATGTTGACCAGCATCGGGCTCATGCTGATCATTCTTCAACTCTCGCTCAACATCTCACATGATGCCGAGCATCTCAAAGTGCTGACCCAGGAACTAGGGTTGATGCGACAGGAGTTGGACGCGCTGAAAACGACGGCCCCCCATGCGGATGCCGCATCGCAGGTCGATCCTAATACCTCAGGCGAGAACCGCCAAGGTACGCCATGACCGATCCAAGAATCGAAATCCGCATCGAAGACGCGTTGGGCGTCTGCGGCGTCCGAGACGACACTCGGCTGCTGGCCGAGGCCGCGGCAGGCGGTCAGCCCGGCCGCGCACTGGATCTGGGCACCGGCTCCGGCTACGTCGGAATCCATCTGGCGCAGGCGGGCTGGCAAGTGGATGCTGTCGACGTGAGCCCGCGCGCGCTGGAGCTGGCCCGGCGCAACGCGGCGCTGAACGGCGTCGCATTGCATGTCTTCGCGTCCAACCTCTTCGACGCGGTAGAGGGCGCTTACGATCTCATTGCATTCAACCCGCCCATGCGCGCCGACGAGAGCGAATCCAGCCGGCTGCTCACCGCGACGCTCCGCCGGATTCCGCCGCTCGCCAATCTGTTGATGCGGATCACGCAACCCGTGCTGGAACGCAAGCGCCTGGACTTCCTCGCGGACATCGCAAGAGCGGCCCGGCCGCACCTCGCTCCGAGAGGGCGGTTGCTGCTAGTTATCAGCCCGCTGGAAGAGACGGAGCTTCCGAAGCTGATCGCGGGGCTGGCCCTGGCAAACAGCCAGGCAGTGGGGTCGATCCCCGGCTTGAGCATCGTGACCTTCACCTTCGCGGAGCGCGCCTGATGCTGGCAAGCACAGCCCATCCGCCGCAGGAGCGCAGCGAAGTGCGACCTGCGTCTGCCGGACCGTTCTCACCCTTGGCGAGTCGCTGGATGGTGCTGGCCCTCGTGCTGCTGGCAGCGGCTGTGCGTGTGGTCTGGGCGTCGCGCGTGCGCGCCATCTGGGGCGATGAGCCGTATTACCTGTGGATCGGCCAGAGCCTGCTGAACGGGAACGGCTACCGGCTGTTCGACTATTCCGGATCGCACTTCGCACCGCTTTTTCCCCTGCTGGCGGCGCTGATCGCTCGTCTGGCCCAGGCATTCGGCCTGCCCGCGCCGCAATCCCTCATGGCGGGCAGCGCGGCCGTTTACGTGATCTCCGGCTCACTGCTTGTGCTGCCGGTCTACGGCATCGCCCGGCGTCTTACGGGGAGCATGGCCGCGCTGGCGGCGGGGGCGGTGATGGCCGTCAGTCCACCGTTAGCGGTCGGCGCCTTGCTGTGGGGCACGATGACCGAGCCGCTTTTCTTGTTGCTGATTGCCTGTGCGTGGTGGAGTCTGCTCGTCGCGCAACAGGAGAACCACCTGTGGGCCTATCTGTGCGCCGGAGCCAGCCTGGGACTGGCCTATCTCGTGCGCAACGAAGCGCTGGTGTACCTGGTGGCCGGGTTGGCTGTTTTGCTGGCGCTGCGCGTCGGCCAAAGACGGTTGATCCCGCGCACGTTGGGCGGCTGTGGTCTGGCATTGGCGGTGTTTGCCTTGCTCATCAGCCCTTACCTCGTCGCTCAATATATCCAAACCGGACAATTCCAACTGACCGAGGAGGCCGGTTTTGCCTACACCAGCATGCAGGGCCTGGTCAAAGGCGACACATCCGTGTTCGATCAGGCTACCTGGGGCCTGGATCCGGCCAGCGGCGAGGTATTCCTCTTCGCGCCAGCCAGCGAGGACGCCAATCTGCTCGGGGCCATCGCCGCAGACCCGCGCACGTTTGCCCGGCTGTTGCGCATCAACGTGGATGCGTTGATCGCCAAAGGACTAAGCGCGCGGCTGATCCCGTGGCCGTTGGCCGCATTGGCCGCGCTGGGCCTCTTCTTTCAGCCCTGGGATGCGCGGCGGGCGCGCGGTGAGTTGCTGGTGGCCGCTTCCCTGGCCGGCTCGCTGAGCTTCCTGTTCTTCTTCATTCAGGAGCGCTATCTCGCCGGCGCGCTGATCGCGGCGACGGTGTGGATCGGCGAGGGTGCGGCGGCGCTGGGCACGTGGCTCGTCCAGACCATCGGCGCAATCGGGGGGAAGAGCGAGACCGGCGACGAGCAAGCCATCCGCCGGCCGGCTGCTGCACTCCTGAGCGTCTTGCCCACCGTACTTTTGGTGCTGGCGTTGCTCTGGCAGGGGCCGCGGCTGTGGGCTGACATGCAGCAAACCCACTCGTTCCAGCCGGGTCATCTCCTGGCGGCCGAGAAGCTGCGCGAACTCGGGGCGTCCGACGACGCCGTCGTCATGAGCCGCTATCCGGCGATCGCCTTTCATGCCGGCACGCGTTGGGCGCCAACCCCCGCCGCGGCTTGGTCGGAGGTGGCGAGTTATGCCCAGAAACACAACGCGCGCTATCTGGTGATCGATGAATGGGAGACGCGCCTGCGCCCGCAGTTCCGGGCTCTGCTCGACCCGGCGACGGCGCAGGC
>Ga0315283_10003041_pt1 | contig 14232 bp, 6 predicted proteins | sample YL17G09_0_MG_FD_204541 | JGI IMG/M metagenome (GOLD analysis project Ga0315283, IMG submission 204541) | Sediment microbial communities from Yellowstone Lake, YNP, Wyoming, USA - YL17G09_0 | ecosystem: Environmental > Aquatic > Freshwater > Lake > Sediment | place: USA: Wyoming | collected... | reverse complement strand
CGTTGATGTCGTGTACACCGGGGTCGGAGATCAGCGTTCAGGAGTCGGACGTGGTCGCAACGATCTACGACCCGAACGTGGATTTCAGTGGGATCGACACCTACCAAATGCCGGATACTATCAACCACATTCTGGCCGAGGGCGACACCGATGACAAGGTTTCCAGAAAATACGACCAAGAGATTCTGGATCTCATCGCGGCAAATCTCAACGCCAGAGGGTTCCAAAGAATCGACGAAGGCTCGCCGGATACGCCGGACGTGGTGGTGTTCGTCAGCGCCACGGCCATAACGAACTGGTATGCGTACTCGTACTATCCCGGTGGTTATTGGGGATACGGGGGATGGGGCTGGTATTATCCGTATTATCCCGCCTGGGGTGTGAGCTACGCCTACACGACGGGAACCTTGATAGTGGACATGGTGAACGTCAATGAACCCGATTCGGAGAATAAAACTTTTCCCAACTACTGGCGGGGCGTGTGTAATGGAGTCCTCGACGACGTGGAATCGAGCAAGGTACGCCGTTTCACCGATTCCATCAATCAATTGTTCATACAATCACCCTATCTGCAGTCGGCGGGGCAGTAGGTTAACGGGACTCTGGATCGACGGGAGAATACTCATGAAATACGTTCTCACAGCGATAATCATATTGCTCTTTGCCGCGAACGCCTTCGGCCAGAACAAAATCACGGCTTTCCATTACAACATCTCGATTCCCGACCAGGATCTTAAGAATTACATCAGCGATACCAGCTGGTTGGGGGTCGGATTCGACGGCCGCTGGTTCGTCAGCCCCGACAGGCCGATTACGTTGGGGATCTCGCTCGGGTGGCAAGTTTTCGACGAGGAAACGAACGAGACGATCGTCTTCGACCAGGGGGCGATCACCGGCCAGCAACGCCGGTACGTCAACTCGTTTCCGCTCATGGTCACGGGGCACTACTACTTCGGAGACAAGGAGCGCATGTGGGTGTTCGCCGGTGGAGGCGTCGGGACGTACTACATCATGCAGCGATTCGAAGTCGGTGTGTTCGCTATCGAACAAAACAACTGGCATTTCGGTTTCTACCCCGAGCTGGGGGTGCAGATTCCCCTCCAGCGGGACGCCGACCTTTTTGTGAGCGGCCGGTACAACTTCGCCCTCGCGGCGGGGGAATCGATCGCCGGGGAGGCCCAGGACTTCAACTACTGGGGGATCAACGTCGGATTCGCGTATAACGGCTGGTAGACCGGAGGAGAAGCGCCGGCCCCCTCAGAGGCGTGCCGGCGGAGTCGTGTCGTCATTTCGAAAAGGGGAGTGTCGAATGAGATCGAAAATTCTCGGCGTTTTCTTTTTGACCGTGATGGTCGCCGCCGTGGCGTCATCTGCCTGGGCGCAGTACGGCAAGCCCCCGCGCAAGGAGAGCCAGAGCTGGGGAACGCAACAGCAAGAGCATCGGCTCGAGATCTTCGGCTACGGCGGGTACGCATGGACCAGCAGCATCGATGCGTGGTACGGGGCTTATTCCGGTGAATTTGATGTCAAGGACAGCGCGATCTGGGGGATCGAGGCCGATATCAACGTCCGTCCCGGCGCCCAGCTCGTGCTTCTCTACAGCCGCCAGGACAGCGAGGCGACGTTCGGGTACCACGACGTCGATACCATCGCGGGGAATATCGCGGTCGAGCACTGGCAGATCGGCGGGATGAGCGGTGTTCAGAAGGGAAAGGTCATGCCCTTCGGTATGTTCACGCTCGGCGGGACGCGGATCATTCCCGACTTCGCCGGAGCGACCTCCGACGACCTGTGGAAGTTCTCGATCATTTTCGGACTTGGCGCCAAGTTCTACGTCAGCGAAAAAATCGGTCTCCGGATTCAGGGACGGATGCCCTGGATCATCGTCGACGGCGGCGCGTACATGGGTTGCGGTGGGGGCGGCTGCTATACGTCGTTCGGCGGATCGGGAATCGTACAGGGGGATGTCTCCGGCGGTCTTTTCGTGATGTTCTAACGGGTCGCGTTGCCGTTTCTTCGTCGTCCCGCGCGGGTGGTCCTCATCTCCCTGGGCGCACGCGGCCTCGGCGGGCGCCGACGGATTGCCCGACGGCGAAACCTTTGTGGAACGGCTCTGGATGACCCGATTCTGCTCCATGATTTTCTTCCGGCCGCCAAGATCATCGCTCGTATCGGTGGTGATCTCGGCGGCCGTTCTTTTTTCGGATCCTTCGAGGGCGGATGGCGGGAGGGACGCGTCCGCCTACAAGGATTGGTCGGTTTCGTCCGTGACCATAGTGGGTCTTGACGGAGAGATGGCCTCGGAAATTAGAAACGGCCTCGCTCTTTCGCTTTCCTCCGGACTGCTCGGTACGAAAAAGCCCATCTTCTTTCCCCAGACGCTCGATGACGACGTCCAGCGCGTTCGTCTCTATCTCGCGCGCCGAGGATACCCGTACGCAACAGTCGAAGTACGTTTCGAGCCGAACGAGAAAAAACGGAATGTCGGTGTCATCCTGGACGTCCACAAAGGCCCCGTGGTCCGCGTCGTGTCCGTAACCCTCGACGGAGTCCCCGCGGACCTCACGACCGAGGCGGCAAAGACCGTGTCCTTCAGACCGGACTCCGCCTTCGTCGACGGAGACATGGAGAAGACCGCGCAAGCGCTTGTGCGGTTTCTCCAGGAAAACGGCTATGCCCGCGCCACCGTCGGCCCGAATGTCGAGTGGCGGGACTCAACGCATGTCGGGGTGTTCTTTCACTGCGTGTCGGGAGCGCTGTGTTATTTTGGAGATATTGTGGTCACCGGCGCGCAAGAGGATCTCGTCCCTCTGGTCGAGCGGGTCATCACCGCCGATCGCGGGGCGCGATTCGATCCCGCGGTGCTGGAGGATTCTCAGAAGAACCTCCAAATCCTCGGTCTCTTTCGTCAGATCCGCCTGGATCTCAGGGAAACCGCCCCCGACACGCTCGATGTCACCGCTGACGTATCGATGCGGGAGTCCCGGCGGATCGAAACCGCGGTCCGCTACTGGACCGATGAGAAGCTCGATCTTGGGTTCAGGTGGACCCATCGGAACTTGTTCGGAGGGGGGCGCGGAGGGACGGCGGTCATTAGCGCGTCCAGCATTCTCCAGCGGATCGAGTTCTCGGCGTGGTGGCCCGCCGTGGTGCTCCCGCGAAGCCGGCTATCGGGGACCTTGGGCGTCCGGCGGGAGAACGAGGAGAGCTACGAGCAAACGAGCGCCGGTTTCGATGCCGCTCTCACCTACGAGTGGTCGCTTCAGACGATGACGCGGTGGGGAGTCATCGTCTCGAACGTGAACGTGACGGAGAAAACTGTGGACCCTGAAGCGATTATCGACCAGGACGGACTTCTGGCGGCCCTCGCCTTTTCCTGGGAGCGCGATCGCTCCGATAATCTGATCGTCGCGACGCGCGGTACGCACTTCTGGATCGACGTCGAATGGGCCCCGCCGGCAAGCTTTACAGACTATCATTACTGGAAGATCGAGCCGGCGGCCACGGTGTACACGGGGTTTCCAGGTCTGCGAAACACCGTGCTCGCCGCCCGTCTCACCGGCGGCCTCGCGGTACCCCGGGGTTCATCGGCGGCACTTCTCCCGAGCAAGCGCTTTTATGCGGGGGGCGCGAGCTCGATGAGAGGATTCAACCGGCGAAAGCTGGGGCCCCTCGACGCAGAGGAAGCGCCTCTGGGTGGCGATGCGAAGATTGAGGGATCGGTCGAGCTCCGGTTTCCCTTGTTCTGGCGGTTTCGTGGAACGGGTTTCGTCGACGCGGGCCAGGTCTGGGCGACGACCGACGACGTGAGAGCCGACAATATTGAATACGCGATCGGATCGGGACTCTGGCTGGATACGATCATCGGCCCGCTTCGAACGGACCTTGCGTACCGGTTGACGGACTACGAGAAGACGCAGCCCCGATGGGTCTTTCATTTTTCGATCGGACCCGCGTTCTAGGGTCAGCGTGGAAAAAACGGGCGCACGCACGACATGACGAGCGATACACAAAGAAAACCCCGATCTTGGCTCGCCCGCGCCGCGAGGGGACTGGCCGTCATCCTCGGCGGTCTGGCGGTCGTCGTGGTCGCCGGGGTGGTGATCCTTCTCCTTCCGCCCGCCCGGGCGAGGATCCTCTCGAAGGTGTTGACACGCGCCGACGCCGTCCTGCCGGGAGAGTTCTCGATCGGCAAGACCTCGTGGCCGTCGCTGGAGTCGGTGGAATTCACCGGGATCTTGTGGGTCGACGGCGCCGACTCGCTCCTGTCGGCGGACCGCGTATTCATCTCGGTCGATCTCTTGTCCCTGTTCAAAAAGGACGTCAGGATCGAGAGCGTTTTCATCGAGGGAGTGTCGGCGAACGTACCGGCGATCCAAGCGCGATTCGCGAAACCGGAACGGGCGCCGAGTACGGCGGAGAAAAAACAGCGGGGCTTTCCCCGTCACGGGTCGATCCCGGGGTTGCCGTCCGTTGCGGCCGAACGAATCCGGCTGACTGCTCCGTCGATTCGCCTGAGCGCCGCGGGCGCCATCAGCGGATTGATCGTCGACGTGGGGTTCGACCTTACGCCTAACGCGCCGCCGTGGGTTCGGGTCGACACTCTGGCGATGAACGGCCCGGCCGATACGTGGAGAGTCGACGGGTTGTCGCTCTACGTCGCGCCCGATCGAGGCGTGATCGAAGGCCGGGGGAGCGGGGCGGTGTCCCCGCATTGGCCCGCACGTTTCTCGGTGAGCCCGCTCGGGAAAGATCGGTTCAAGCTGGTCCTTTCGACGGACGCGGAAGATGCGGCGGCGATCTCGACCGGCGCGATCGATTCGACGCAAGCCGAGATCGGCGCGTGGTTCGACGTGGGGCTCGCACGCGAGGGCGTTCGTGTTCGATCGGCCACCTTCGACGGACGTATCAGAACCCCGGGCACGGCCGATATTTCACAAGATCCTGCGTTTGCCCAGCGCGTCGAGGGACTCCCGGACCTCGATGGTCTCGGGTTGAACCTTCGCGGAACGGCGGGTTTCGGCGAGAAACTCACCGCCGACGTGACGTGCACGCTCGAGAAGAACAACTGGATCGAAGGCGGTGTGATCGCCGCTACACTTGGCAAGGAGGGGCTTTCTCTGCAGAGAGTCGCCCTCGATTTTCCGGACCTCTCCCTCGTGGGAGCGGGATCACTGGATGCCGATTCCATGAAGGCGTCCGCTGAGATCCGCGTGAAAGGGTCACGATGGCTCGACACGTTCCTCCCGGCGATCGAGCACCCCGAGCCGTTCTCAGCTACAATCGGCGTGGAGGCCGCCCGGGCTAGCGGCGGCTCCGTCGTTCGCGCGCGGGTCACCGCCGAGGGTAGGGTCGGAGATTTCGCTCTCGACGGGCTCGGCGTGAACGCGGAATTGTCGCTCGATGGCGCCGCGGCGAGCCGCGTCGTCCTCACCGCTGCCGCCATGGATCTTCATCTCGGAATCGCCGCCGAGGTGATCCGCCAACCGGATATCTTGGTGAGTCTCGCCCCTATCATCCTGCAACGAGACCCGGTCCCGCCATCGTCGATCGTGTTCTCGGAGCGTACCAAGGGGACATTACGTTATTCAGCGGCGAGCAAGACTCTTCTCCTCGAGGGTGTGCGCGTGACGGGAGACATGGGGGATCTCACCGTCGATGCCGAGCTGGATCCGGAGAAACACGGCCCGTTCTCCCTCGCTTACCGGTTGATGACCCCGCCGCCCGTTCTCCTGGACGCTCTGAAGCTTTCGGGAGAGAAGGCTCGTTCCCTCCGCGAACAGTGGGCGACCGACGCGCCGTTTTCGCTGGTGGTCAAGGGGGATCTGATTTCGACCGAGGGCCCGCGGATAACGGGATCGGGGACATTCTCGTTACCCGGGCCGAGGAACTTTGCCGCATTGTTGCCGGATTCGGCTCGGCTCGAGGACCTCGGTCCGCTTGGAGGGGAAATTTCATTCTCGACGGCACCCGACTCCGCGGGGATGGGCTTCGTCGCCGAGCTCGATTTCGATTCGACGGAGTGGATCGGCTCGTCGGTCGTTCGTGTCCGCGGCAGACCGGGAGAGGTTTTGATCGACACCGCCGGCGTGGCGGTCGAAGGCGTCAGCGCCGGGGTGAGCGGGAGGATCGATCACGGTGTTTTCGATGTGACGGCGAAGGTGAGCATGAGCGATCCGAAATTCGCGCGGCGTTTCGCCGGCGCCGTTCCGGACGGCAATCTCGAGGGGAGGGTGGATTTCCGCGGAACGCCCCAGAGACCCGTGTTGAGCGCGAAATTCGACGGGTCACTTAAGGGAAAAGGCTTTGCCGTCCCCGAGTTCACGGCCGAGGTCGACCTCGATACGACGCGTGTCGCCGCCGTCGTTCGAGCGCCGGCCGGAATTACGACACCGCAAGTCCGGCTCAACCGGGCGGTTGCCAGGGCGTGGTCGGTCGAAGGGGAGCACAGGCTCTTTCCGATTCGGATATCTCTCGACGCGGCCGGAGAAAAGCTTGCCTTGAGACAGTCGCTTCACGCGGACACGACGGGCGGCGTGATCGTCGATGTGGATACGCTCGAGCTCGCCGTCGGCAGCCAGGATTTGCGCGCGCGCCGACCTTTTCGGATCCGTCCGCTCACGGGCCGCGGAGGTTTTTCCATCGAGGATGTCGATCTTTCGGGTACGCTCGGGACGGTTCGCTTCGAGGGGGTTCTCCAACCGGATAGCTCCGACATCACCGGCGCTGTCTCCATTGTTCTCCCGGAAAATCCTCCGCCCGCACTTACGCGGCCGCATCTCTGGCCGAGAAGCATCGAATTGGATTTCGCGGCGTCGGGCTCTCGCGATGTGAAGGCGAGTCTCCACGTGAGCGGGTTCACGCTCGTCGACGAACGGCGTCCCGTGTTTGGAATCGAGATGGAAAGTCACGAAGACCAGGTCGAAGCGGTGTTCACCGTCACCGACAGTCTTGGCGAGATCGTCCGATGCCGCGGGACCGTCCCGGCAGCCGTAACGATCTACCCGCCGTCCGTTGCTCTTCGCGACGGGCCGATATCGGCCGACGCGGTCATGGACCGCGTCCCCCTGGTGGCCAGACTCGTCGGTCCGGGGGCACGGATCCCTCGGGACGAGATCATCCGTTTGAACGGCCGCCTGGTGGCGGGGGGTACCGCGGCGTCGCCAGCCGGGGCGGCGAAGCTATCCTTCGAGTTCACCGACTGGCCGAAGTTGTCCCAGTACCGCGCGGAAATCGAGGCGGTCCTCGGATCGCGGGCGGGGCTGGATTCCCTGATGAACCTCGATCGGGTCGGGGTCTCCCGCGAGCTTACAAAAGACGTCTTTGAACGGCTCCCGCGGGGGCTTGCCGCCTCATTCCGTCTTGAACGTGAACGCCGTCCGGTCTTGTCCGTCCGTGCCGCATATCCGTTGCATGTGTCTCTCAATCCCTATCGGGTACGAATACCCGAGGACGGACGCGTCGACGTTCGGGTCGAGTCAGAGGAGATTCCACTGTCGGATTTCGATCCGCTTTTACCCTTGGACATCGGACTCGGCGGGTATATCACCCTCGCGTTCAAGGGGGAGGGGCCGGTGCACGATTTCACCCTCGACGGCAAGATCGCGACGAGAGATCTCGAGATTTCGATGGCCGATAAAGCAAGGCTCGTCGCAAAATCCGACGTCCGTCTCTCGGGCACGAGCGCCCGCCCTGTCATCAAGGGTGATGTCGAGATCGCAAGTGGACTGATCCGCGTCCCCGATATGCCGAAGACTCTTCACGCGCGCGAGGGAAAAGCGATCTTGTGGCGCGACAGCCTAACCGCCGCCGCTCCGGACACGGCGGACACGGCCGCCGCCACTCGAACTGTGACCCGCGGCGCGGGAGAAAAAGAAAAACGCCGGTTCGCGGGGGAGATCGACGTCTCGATCCGAATCCCTTCCGGTTTCTGGATTCGGGGGAAGGGTCTCGATATCGAGCTCGCGGGAGATCTCAACGTACGAGAGAAAGACGGCAGGCCGATAGTCACCGGAGAATTGAGAGCGATGCGGGGAGACTTCATAGTGCTCGGCCGCACGCTCAACCTGGAACGCGGGACGGTGACTTTTTACGGGGGGGACGAGACGAATCCGTCCCTGGACATCTCCCTTACGACAAACGTGGAAGGCACCAAGATCGAGATCCTCTTTGGCGGGACGGCACAGAAACCACGCATCGACATGAGATCGGAGCCGGATATGCCGGAGACGGATATTGTGTCGGTCCTCCTCTTTGGAAGCGGTGTCGATAATCTCGATGACAATCAGGCCGACCTCGTCAAGAAGCGCTCCACCGAAATGATCGCCTCCCTCGGCGCGGCCAAACTTCAGGAGGAAATCGGGGGGGAGCTCGGTGTGGATGTCGTCACGGTGAAGAGCACCGGTGCCGATAGCGAGGGAAGTGCCGTATCCTTAGGCAAATACTTGAATCCCCGGACCCTCCTGAGCTATGCGTATCCCTTGGACAGTCAGTCGCCGGCTTTCGTCAGCCTGGAGTACTTTCTCAAGGGGCGGTTCGTCGTACAATCGATGTACGACAACGAAGGATTGGGGAGTCTCGGGGTGGGCTGGTCCAAGGACTATTGACCATGGTGCGGTCGAACCCCCCCCGCGGCGGCGGGGGGTACCGGCGCGCCTTTTCCGTCATCCGGGTGTCGAGGTTGAAACATGGAACAAACCACCCATGAAGCGCCTTTCGCCGAATCGATTCTGCATCCGTCAAATTTTTCGGACGAGAGCGAGCGGGCGTTCGCGCACGCCCTTGCCATAACGCTCCAGGGGAAGGCGAGCCTTACGATTCTGAACGTGGGAGCCGCGGGGAGGGGGCATACATGGACCGAGTTTCCCTCCGTCCGCGGCACGTTGGGGCGCTGGGGACTCCTGGGGGCGGAAAGCTCGCGGGCCTCCGTGTTCCGCGATCTGGACGTGCGGGTGAAAAAAGTGAGCCTCAAGTCGAGGCGCCCGCTCACGGCGGTGCTGGATTATCTCGAGCAGCACCCGGCGGATCTCATCGTTCTCGCGACGGAGGGCCGGGGCGGGCTTCCCCGCTGGATCCGTCCGTCGCTGGCTGAGGCGATCGCCCGCCGGTCGGAAACGAAGGTCCTCTTCGTCCCGCGTTCGGCGCGGAGTCTCGTTTCGCCGGAGGACGGCCGCATGATGATCGAGCGCATCCTCGTTCCCGTGGATCATCACCCAGACCCGCGGGCCGCCGTTCTCAACGCGGCGCGAGTGGCGGCGATGTCGGTAAAGACTCCGGTGAGCGCGGTCGCGCTGTACGTCGGACCCCCGGGCGGGTCGCCCAAGATTGCTTTTCCCGAGTCCAGATTCTGCGCCTGGTCGGAGATCAACGCCTCGGGTGACGTGGTGGATGCGATCATTCATGCCGCGGCCGAGCCTTCCGCGGATCTCATCGTGATGGCCACCGAAAGACACGGGGGGATTCTCGATGCGCTGAGAGGCAGCGTCACCGAACAGGTGCTCCGGAGGGCTCCATGCCCCGTGCTCGCCGTCCCGGCCCGCCGCGGTGGTGATTGACGGACGCGTCCAAAGGGGGCTTTCGCCGGGGAAGTCTCGGCCGTATACTAGGGGAACCAACGCGAAAGAGGTGTAAGAAGTGTATTCAACAAGAAATTGGAGACGACCCCCAGCGGCTATGTTAGCGATCGTCGCGGGTCTTCTGGCGCTGTGCGTGTCCGCGGCATTCGCCGAAGACTGGCCGAGGGAGATCAAAGCGGGGAAAGCCACGATCGTGATGTACCAGCCCCAGGTCGAATCGTTCGAGGGGGACAAGCTGGTGGCCCGGGCCGCCGTGATGGTCAGGGAAACCGATGACGCCGAACCCGTTTTCGGCGCGGTGTGGATGGACACCCGCGTGTCCACCGATCGGGAGAATCGCACGGTGAGTCTTATCGACGTCAAGGTGACGAACGTGAAGTTCCCCCAGATCGAGAAGGAAAAGGCCGCGAAACTCGCCCCAATCCTCGAGCGCGAGATGCCAACATGGGACCTCTCGATGTCGCTGGACGCGCTGCTCGCCGATCTCGATCTCGTCAAGAAGGAGAAGGCCTCTTCAGAACGGCTGAAAAACGATCCACCCAAGATCATCTACGTGCCCTACCCCGCCGTTCTCGTCGTGATCGACGGGGAGCCGATGCTTCGGGAGATCGAGAATACGAAGTACAAGTACGTGATGAACACGCCGTTCTTCGTCGTCCAGGATCCGTCGTCGAAGCGTTACTACCTCAAGGGGGGCGAATACTGGTACGCGTCGCAGGAGATCAAGAACGGATGGGCCGTGATGGAGAACCCTCCGAAGGAGATCGTGGAGATCGCGGAGAAGCACGTTCAGAAGGCGGAGGAAACAGCTCCAGAGAAAGGGGCTCCGGACAAGGAGGCTTCGGAGAAGGCTTCGACCGAAAGCGCCGCGGCGGAAAACCCGGCTCAGAAGATTGTCCCCAAGATCATCGTCGCGACTGAGCCGGCCGCGCTAATCCAGACCAACGGCAAACCCGAGTACGTCTCCGTCGAAGGGACGAAGCTCCTCTACGCCAAGAATACGGAGGACGACGTGCTGCTCGACATCGATACGCAGCAGCACTACATCCTCGTTTCCGGGCGCTGGTACGCATCGAAATCGCTCGAGAACGGCCCGTGGCGGTTCGTTTCGTCGGACGAGCTTCCAGCGGACTTCGCGAACGTGCCGCCCGAATCCGATATGGGGAACATTCGGCCAAGCGTGGCCGGGACGGACGAGGCCCGCGAGGCGGCCCTGGAAAACCAGATTCCGCAGACCGCCGCGGTCAGCCGCAAGGACGCGACCGTCCAGGTGACCTATGATGGAGACCCGAAGTTCGAGAAGATCGAGAGCACGAAGATGTCCTACGCGGTGAATACGGACAAGTCCGTGCTCCTCATCGAAGGAAAATACTACTGCTGCGACAACGCCGTTTGGTTCTCCTCTCCGGCCCCGAAGGGTCCATGGGTCGTGTGCGTCGACGTCCCTAAAGATGTCCAGACAATTCCGCCAAGCGCGCCGGTGTACAACGTGAAATACGTGTACGTGTACGACTCCACGCCCGAGGTTGTTTACGTCGGGTACACGCCCGCGTATTACGGGTCGTACGTCTACGGAGGGTGCGTCGTCTACGGTACGGGTTACTACTACCAGCCCTGGTACGGAGCCTACTACTACCCGCGGCCGGTAACCTACGGCTTCAGCGTCAGCTACAATCCGTGGACGGGTTGGGGGTTCGGGTTCGGGATGAGTTATGGATGGTTCCACGTGGGGTTCTATTCGTATCCCGGCGCGTGGTGGGGCCCCGCAGGTTATCACGGCGGATATCACCACGGGTACTATCATGGGTACAATCACGGATACGCTCACGGGTACCGCCAGGGCGCGTACGCGGGATACAGGGCGGGGCAGGGGGCAGGGGGGCCTCGGCCGGCGCAGAACGTGTATAACAAGCGCGATGGGGTGCGGTCCACGGGGGATAAGAGACCGCCCTCGGCGGCTACCGCCGATCGCCGCGCGCCGGGGACGCCGTCGCAGCAACCCAGCCGGGACCTCGCCGCCCAGGATCGCACGCGACCCAGCACACAGCCGGCGACGCGCGAATCAAAGAACCTCGAGCGGCCCAGCACACAGCCGACGACTCGCGAGTCAAAGGACCTCCAGCGGCCGGCGACCCCGTCGACCCGTCCGAACGACGTCTACACGGACAAGAACGGCAACGTCTACCGCAAGTCCGACCAAGGCTGGGAACAGCGGGACAAGAGCGGTTGGTCCAACACGGCGACCGACAAGTCGAGTCGCGATCGATCGCAGGCTCAGAAGAGCCAGCAGCAGATGAGCCGTTCTTCCGACGCTCGTGAGAGGGGCGCCCAGCGAACGCAAAGCTACCAGCAGGGAACACGCCCGCCGCGGTCGACATCGAGCGCAACACGCAGCCGGCCGTCTGGTGGAGGGAGAAGGCGATAGTCGGGAGTGGCTTGGGGGGGCGGAGGGCCGTCACAGGCCCTCCGCCCCCCGTCAGTCGTTTTTCCGCTGGGCGGTCCCTCTGAGTCTTGCCTCACAGAACCTGTGAAAAAGCCGAAGCGCGCGGTCGGCCGTGCGGAAGGTCGGTATCTCGTAGGCCTTGAGCAATCTCGCCATCTCGTCGTATATGGGGCCCGCGTCCACGACGGCGGCCCACGCCTTGTTCGTCGAGTCCTTGATCCTTCGCATCCGGGCGACGATCCCCGTCTCCGAGTAGATGTCCTCGGGATGGTCTTTGGACGGAACGAGCGTATTGAGAGCCGGTGTCATCGGAACGCAACCCACCATCCCCACGTCGACGTTTTCGTCCTCCATCATCGCCCGTATGATGGCTTCGTATCCGGCGTCCGTCGCCATCGGTGTGAGATCGAGGGGGTTGTGAACGTCGACTATGTTGTCTATACGGACCATTTTGAACGCTTCCTTGAGTCTTTCGTCCGTCCGGGGGGAAAACTTCTCAAGACGGAACCGGCCGATGTTGTCCGCCATGGCCACCGATTCGAACCCGGCGTTCGACATTGCCCCCAGCCGCCAGCCGGCGACTTGCTTGTCCCTCAGGCACGCAAAGAGCATGACGAGATCTTCGTAATCGGCGATCGTGTCGGCGACGATGACGCCGGTGTTCCTGCATAGTTCCCGCGTCACCGCGTAGTCGCCGGCGATGGAGGCGGTGTGGCTCGCCGAGGCCTTGGCGCCCGCGGACGTCCGCCCCGCCTTGTAGAGGATCACCGTCTTCCCCTTCGCGACGATCTCCTTCGCGGCCTTCAAGAAATGGAGCCCGTCGAGCGTCTTGAAGCCCTCGACGTAGACGGCGAAAATCTCGACCGCGGGATCGTCCTTGAGATACGCCAGATAGTCACCGACGGTGAGGTCCATCTGGTTGCCGAAAGAAATCGTGTACAGGGGGTTCACGCAGGAGACCTTGTTGTTTTTCGAAATGGAAAAGGCGCCGCTCTGGCTGATGACGGCCAGCGGCGATGGCTTCTTTTCCGGTAGAGCGATCTTGTACGGGGGGATGAACATCGTGTCGTAATGGCCGGGGAGCGACCGAATTCCGAGGGAGTTTCCTCCGTTGATCACCGGTCCCCCCCAGTTCTCGCCGCGCGAGGCGCGCAGAGCCGCGTGCATACGACCGACAAAATCCTCCGTTCCGATTTTCTCCTCCAGACCTCCGGGGATCACGATCACGCTCTCGGCCTTTTGCGTATTCGCGATCTCGGTTACGGCGGTGGAGGCCTGCCGCGCGTCGACGCTCAGCACGAAGAGATCGACCTTTTCGGGGAGCGCGGCGATGTCGGCGTAGCAACGGCATCCTTCGATGGTGTCGAGCCCCGGTTTGACGACGCAGATCTTGTCCTTGTGGAACCCCTCGCGAATGAGGTTATTGAGGATCACATGGCCGGGGTTCATCTTCTCCGACACTCCCATGACCGCGACGGATCGCGGAGTGAGCAGGAATTCGAGCTTCTGTATCGGGCGGGGCGGTGGGAGCGCCGGCGCCCCCTTCGAGAGCTTCACCACCACGTCGAGGGCGACGAGATCACCATCCGACACGATGAGCGGGTTGATTTCGAACTCGGAGATCGCGCCGGGACAAAACTCGCGCGCGAACGCGAGCGTTCTCTGCACGGTCTCTTCGATGCGCTCGCGCGGGATCCGGGGTTTCTGACCCCTGAGACCGCCGGAGATAAGGGGCATGATGGCGACCCGGTCGAGCACGCTTCGGATACCCCCCGCGGGAGGGACTTCGGAGGACAAGATACCCAGGTCACGGCCGGTCTTGAAGCTATCTGCCAGGAACTCGGTGTAGATTCCGCCCGCGCCGAAGACGACGACGGGACCGAAGTCAGGTGTCCACCGCAAGCCCAGGAGAAGCTCGCTCCCGAGAGAACGGTCGTACGATAGGAACTGGTGTATCGTGTACCCCTCGACCGCGCGGTTCTTGAACTTGTTTTCCATATCGGCGATCGCGGCGCGGATCGGATCCGGACGCTTTTCGACAAAGGCGACGCCCCCGACATCGCTCTTGTGGAGAATTTCGGGGGAGATCACCTTGACGACGACGCGGTCGCCGCCGAACTTCGCGAGGTCAACGGTCGAAACGTCCGAAGGATGATGAATGAAAACGCGCGCCGGCACCTTGAAGCCGAGAGCTTCGAGAAGGGCGATGCCCTC
>Ga0315283_10003039_pt1 | contig 14232 bp, 13 predicted proteins | sample YL17G09_0_MG_FD_204541 | JGI IMG/M metagenome (GOLD analysis project Ga0315283, IMG submission 204541) | Sediment microbial communities from Yellowstone Lake, YNP, Wyoming, USA - YL17G09_0 | ecosystem: Environmental > Aquatic > Freshwater > Lake > Sediment | place: USA: Wyoming | collected... | reverse complement strand
GGGTGCTGGTCTGACGTGTCGGTGACTGCGGCAGACGGTTTCGTGGCAAGTGGCGTCTCGGCGGGGATCCGGCCGTCGGGCAAGCCCGACGTCGCCGTCGTGCGCTCGGTCCCGCGCGCCGTCGGCGCCGCCATGTGGACGACGAACCGTGTCCAGGCCGCTCCGGTCACGGTCTCGAAACGCCACCTCGAGCTGGCGCAGCCCCAGGCGGTGCTGATCAACGCGGGCGTTGCGAACGCCGCGACGGGCGCCCAGGGTGAGGCCGATGCTGTCGCTTCCGCCCAGGGTCTCGCCCGGGAGCTCGGGCTCGAGCCCGAAGAGATCATCGTGCTCTCCACCGGCGTGATCGGAGTGCCACTCCCGTTGGCCAAGGTGCTCGCGGGAGCCCGCACCGCCGCCGGCGAGCTCTCCCCCGAGGGCGGCGGTTCGGCCTCGGCCGCGATTCTGACCACGGACTCCGGGCCCAAGCTCTCGGTCACGAGGACGGGCGGCTTCACGGTCGGTGGGATGGCGAAGGGAGCCGGGATGATCCACCCGCGACTCGCGACGATGCTCGTCGTGATCACCACCGACTATCCGCTCGCCGCGGGCGAGGCAGAATCGTTTCTGCGGCCCGCCGTGGGACGCAGCTTCAATCGGATTTCCGTCGACGGCGACTGCTCCACGAACGACGCAGTGGTGCTGCTCGCAAACGGTGCCAGTGGCGCGGCGCGTGACGACGAGGCGTTCGCCGGGGCGCTCGGCGAAGTCTGCTCCGATCTCGCCCGGCAGGTCGTCGCCGACGGCGAGGGTGCGACGGTCGTGCTCGAGATCGGGGTCACCGGGGCGGCAACCGAGGCCGAGGCCGAGGCAATCGCCCGACGCATCGCCACGTCTCCGCTCGTGAAGACGGCTGCGTTCGGCCACGACCCGAACTGGGGCCGGGTGCTGGCCGCAGCCGGCTCGGCACCCCACGGCGACGGGTTTGCGCGACTCGAGACCGACCGGCTTACGGTCGCGTTCGACGGCGTCGCCGTGTTTACCGAGGGGGCGCCGACAGGCTCCTCCCCCGAGCTGTCAGGGGCGGTCTGCCGGATCGACCTCCAGCTCGGGCTGGGCGGCGGCTCCGCCGGCTATCTCGCGTCCGATTTGACGTACGACTACGTGCGCATCAACGCGGAGTACACGACGTGAGCCGGATCGTCCTCAAGCTCGGGGGGCGCGTCGCCACGGCCGGCGCCGGCGAGGCGCTCGCCCTGCGGGCCGCGGGGCACGACGTCACCGTCGTGCACGGCGCCGGGCCCCAGATCACCGCGGAGATGGAGCGGCGAGGCATCACGCCTTCGTTCGTCGCCGGCCGGCGGGTGACGACTGCTGAGGTGCTCGAGGTCGTCCGCGACTCGCTTGCCGAGGTGAACGCTGCGGTCTGCTCCGTGATCGGTGCCGACGCGGTACCTCTCTTCGGCGACGAGATCGGGCTTCCCGCCTCGCAGGTGGAGTCGCTCGGCCTCGTCGGCCATCCGGCCCCCTCGGCCCCGCCCGAGGTGGTCGCTGCGCTTGCCGCAGGGCGGATCCCGGTCGTCGCGCCGCTCGCCTCCGAGCCGGACAGCGGAGGATCGCTCAACGTCAACGCCGACGAGGCGGCCGCCGCCCTCGCGGTCGGCCTCGGTGCCGAGCGAATCGTGTTCGTCAGCGACGTTCCGGGCGTTCTGATGGACGGCGCCGTAATGGAGCACATCGGCGTCGACGACGCAGACCGGATGCTCAGCGATGGGACGTTCGAGGGAGGAATCGTTCCGAAGCTCGTGGCGGCCGTCCGGGCGGCCCGCGGCGGCGTTCGGGCCACGATCGGCACCACCGAGGTCATAGCGTGAGCGCGGTTCGTGGCTCGGAGCAGCAAGCGTTGTCCGCGCTGCGGGACGCTGTGCTGCCGACCTATGCGCGCGCCGACATCACGGTCGTCCGCGGGAACGGTTGCCGGGTCTGGGACGACACGGGTCGTGAGTATCTGGACTTCGTGGCCGGGATCGCGGTCGTCGGTCTCGGTCACTGTGCACCGGCGCCGCTCGCCGCAGCCCACGCGCAACTCGACCGGCTCTGGCACGCATCGAACCTCTACTGGACGGAGCCGATGCTGCGGCTCGCATCGCTCCTCGCGGAGCGCTTCGAGGGTGGGCGCGCGTTCTTCTGTAACTCGGGTGCCGAGGCGAGCGAGGCTGCGATCAAGATCGCGCGCAAGGCTACGGGCAGAACGCGAATCGTGGCGCTCGAGGGCGGTTTCCACGGCCGCACGCTCGGCGCCCTCTCGGCCACGGGCCAGCCGTCAAAATGGGAAGGTTTCGGCCCCCTTGTCCCCGGCGTCGCGTTCGCCCGTCCGAACGACATCGAATCCCTCGAGGCCGCGCTCGCGCCTGCGGGAGACACGGCGCTCCTGCTGCTCGAGCCCATTCTCGGCGAGGGAGGAGTGATTCCGCTCGAGCCCGCTTTCGCGCAGGCAGCGGCAGAGCTCGCACTCGAGGTCGGGGCGCTCCTCTGCGTCGACGAGGTGCAGGCCGGGATGGGTCGCACGGGAACGTTCTTCGCCTACGAGCAGCTCGGGATCCGCCCTGATCTCGTGACGCTGGCGAAAGGACTGGGGAATGGGCTGCCCATTGGTGCGCTGCTTGCAGGTGCACGTGCCGCGCCGGGCTTCGTGGCAGGTGACCACGGCTCGACGTTCGGTGGCAACCCCGTCGTCGCCGCGGCTGCAGTTGCAGTCGTCGAGGCAATCGACGACGAGCTCCTTGCACACGTGCGCGAGCGCGGCGCCCAGCTCGCCGCCGGCCTCGAGGCGTTGCCCGCCGTCCGCTCGGTTCGCGGCCGGGGACTGCTCGTCGGCGCCGAACTCGACCGCCAGGCAGGCCCGGTCGTCGATGCATGTCGCGACGAGGGGCTGCTCGTGCTCTCGGCCGGCCCGGACGTGCTGCGGCTGACGCCACCTCTCGTCGTCAATGCCGACGAGGTCACGCAGGCGCTCGAGACGATCGAGCGGGTGCTCGCATCATGAATCGCGTTGGGCGTCAGGCAGCGATTCTGCGTCTTGTCCAGGACCAGGCGCTCTCGACCCAGGCGGAGCTCGTCCAGGCCCTCAGGGACGAGGGGCACGACGTCGTGCAGACGACCGTCTCTCGCGACGTCACGGAGCTCGGGCTGATCAAGGTGCGCGCTCCGAGTGGCAGGTTGATCTATGCGGCTCCCGCCACCGGTATTCCCGCCGCAATGCGGCGCTACGCGACGGGCGTCGAGGCTGCAAGCAGTGGCCTCGTCATCGTCTCGACCCCTTCCGGCTATGCGAGCGCCCTTGCCCAGGCGATCGACGAGGGCGGCCATCCTTCGATCGCCGGGACGCTCGCGGGCGACAACACCATCTTCATCGCGGCGAAGGTCGGAATAGCAGCCGGGGAGTTGCAGGCAGAGCTCGCCGCCTATCTCTCCGACGGAGTCGGGCCATGACGCTCTGGTCGGGCAGGGTCGGTGGCTCTCTCGATCCCGCGGTGTGGGCGTTTCTGCACGCCGACGACGCGGAACTCCTCCCCTACGACTGCGAGGCGAGCTTCCAGCACGCGCAGCGGCTGCACGGGGCCGGGCTGCTCTCCGACGTGGAGCTCGCCAGGGCCGAGACGCGACTGGCCGAGATCGCCCAGGACCCCGAGGGGTATCTCGCCGAGGACGAGGACGTGCACAGCGCGATCGAGCGCCAACTAGGCGACCTCGGCCGCAAGATCCATGCCGGCCGGTCGCGCAACGATCAGGTCGCAGCTGCGTTCCGGCTCTACGTGCTCGATGCGTGTGCCGAGGCCCGGGAGGAGATCGAGGCGCTCGCGCTCGTCGTGCTCTCCCTCGCAGAGGCCGAGGCCGACACGCTACTGCCCGGGTACACGCACCTGCAGCGAGGGCAGCCGGTGACTCTGGGCCACCACCTGCTCGCGTGGGTGGAGATGCTCGACCGCGACCGCACGCGTTTTGTGGCGGCTGCGGCTGCGGCAGCCGAGAGCCCGCTCGGTGCCGGCGCACTCGCCGGTTCGACCCTCGGCCTGCCGGGCCCCCCTGATCAGATGCGGAACTCGATCGACGCCGTCGCCGACCGCGACTTCGCGCTCGACTACCTCTATGGCGTGGCCGTCCTCTACACGCACCTGTCCCGGGTCGGCGAGGAGATCGTACTCTGGTCGTCGGGCGAGTTCGGGTTCGTGAAGCTGCCCGAGAACGCGGCCACGGGATCCTCGATGATGCCGCAGAAGCTGAACCCCGACGTCGCCGAGCTGGCCCGTGGCAAGGCGGGAACGGCGATCGGGCGGCTCACCGGTCTCCTCGCAACCGTGAAGGGCCTCCCCCTTGCGTACGACCGTGATCTGCAGGAGGACAAGGCACCCGCCTTCGCGGCGCGAGCCGATACGCGCCTGGGACTCCGGGCCATGGCGGAGTTGATCGCCGGCCTCGAGGTCGACCGCGAGCGGATGGCGCAGGCCGCCTCCGATCCGCTCGTGCTCGCGACCGACGCCGCCGAGGCGCTCGTTCGCGACGGCATCCCGTTCCGCGAGGCCCACGAACGGGTAGCGGCGAGCGTCCGCGACGGCTCGTTCGTTCCGACCGGGACAGCGGCCGAAAGCGTCGCCGCGCGAGGCGCCCCGGGCCCCGGCGGCGTGCGCGAGGCGCTCGCCGAGGCTCGCGCGCGCTGGAGGGTGCTGCGATGAAAGAGCGTACCGCAGCACCCTCCAGCTGGATGTTTTCTGCACGCTTCGCGTGATCCCGAAGGGGCCGGCCCGCCGGCCTTCTCGGACGGACGGTTCGTCGTCGATGGTGTGACGCCGCGTGGGGTCGGTGGCGTAGAAGGGACGACACCACTCGACGTCCGGAGGAATCCATGAAACGCATCGCCCTTGCCGCTTCACTTCTGCTCGCCGCTGCCGCTCTTGCCGGGGTCGCCCGTCCCGAGGGCGCCCACGCAGTCGACGGCGCTGTCCCATCGACCGACTCGATCATCGTTACCGGCAACGGTTCCGTTGTCGCGGTCCCGACGATCGCGGTACTCTCACTCGGCGTCGACACCCGCGCAGCGAGCGCCAAGGCGGCACTCGCGGCCAACGCGAAAGAGATGCGGCTCGTGATTGCCGCCGTCAAGGCTGCGGGCGGCCGTGATGTGCGGACGCAGTCCGTGTCGCTCTCGCAGGTGCTCGGCCAGAACGCCGAGCCGGCCGGGTTCGCGGCCTCGAACGTCGTCTCGGCGACCGTCGACGTCGATCGTGCGGGCGCGGTGATCGACGCTGCCGTCGACGCCGGCGCCAATCAGGTGTACGGCCCGACGATGTCGGTCGCCGATCAGGGCAAGCTCTACCGCCAGGCGTTGAAGGCGGCCGTGGCCGACGCACGTCTGAGCGCCGAGGCGCTCGCCGCCGCCGCAGGCCGCTCACTCGGCAAGGTGACCTCGGTGGTCGAGAGCGGCGGCGTCACACCTGTGCCGATGTTCGAGAAGGCAGCCGTTTCCGATTCAGGAACCCCGATCGAGGCAGGAACGCAGCAGACGACGGCGAGCGTCACCGTCACGTTCGCTCTCGTGTAGGACGGAGAGGGCCCCGGCGACCGGTCCAGCCGGTCGCCGGGGTTGAGCCTCAGCCGGGCGCAGGGGCCGGCGCTGCGGAGGGTGTGACGATCTGCTGGGAGATAGAGACCATGTGGCCGTGCTCGGTGCCGTAGCCGCCCGGGACCGGGATGTAGAACTCGGGGTAGCCCCACATGCCGTGCTCCGAGACGTCCAACCCGGCCGCTTCGACATCCGGCTCGGTGCGGATCCCTACCGTCACCTTGAAGAGCAGCAGGATCAGGAACGAGAGCGTGAACGTGAAGGCGCCGACCGCAAGGAGACCGACGGCCTGGGTCCCGAGTTGGCTGAAGCCACCTCCGTAGAACAGCCCGCCCTTGCCGGTCTGCAGTTTGTCGGCGAGCTCCGGCACCGCGAGGAATCCGAGCGAGAGAGTGCCCCAGACGCCAGACATGCCGTGGGCTGCGATCGCCCCGACCGGATCGTCGATCCCGATCTTCTCGACGAACAACGAGCCGACGACGACGATGATGCCCGAGACGAACCCGATCAAGATCGCGGCCCACGGTGCCACGAATGCACACGCAGCCGTGATCGCGACGAGTGCCGCGATGGCCCCGTTCAGCATCATCGAGAGGTCGGGCTTCTTGACGACGATCCACGAGGTGACGACGGCACCCAGCACGCCGGCTGCCGCGGCGAGGTTCGTGTTCAGGGCTACGTACGCAAAGAACCCGACACCACCGAAGTCGACCGACAGCGTCGAGCCCGGGTTGAAGCCGAACCAGCCGAACCAGAGGATGAGCACCCCGAGCGTCGTGAACGCCATGTTGTGGCCGGGGATCGCGTTCGGCTTCCCGTCCGCCCCGAACTTGCCGAGCCGCGGTCCGAGCAGGATCGCCCCCGCTAGCCCCGCGAGCGCTCCCTGGTAGTGGACGACGGTCGAGCCGGCGAAGTCCTGCATCCCGCGCGAGAACAGCCAGCCTTCGGGACTCCAGATCCAGTGTGAGACCAGCGAGTAGATCAGCGTAAAGACGGTGCCGAACGCGAAGTACACCCAGAGCTTCGTGCGCTCCGCCATCGCGCCCCAGACGATTGCCAGCGAGACCGCGGCGAACGCTACCTCGAACAGGTAGCCGGCTGCCCCCGGGATCGCGCTGAACCACGAGAACGGTGCCTGCCCGATCGACAGCAACTCGTCGACCGACGGCACGAAGCCCGAGCCGCCGACGAAGCCGTTGCCCCCGTCACCGAAGGCCATTCCAAACCCAACGAGGTAGTAGACGATCGAGACGATCGCGAGGATGAGAACGTTCTTCGCCGCGATGTGACCCACGTTCTTCATCCGGGTCAGGCCCGCCTCGAGGAACGCGAACCCCGCCTGCATGAAGATCACGAGGATCGCAGCGAGGATGACCCAGATCGTGCTTGCCGCGAATCCCAGTTCCTTGACGCTCATACGACCTCCACTTCCTCGAGCCTGGCTCCGGTCCGGTTGTGGGTGACCTGTCCGACGGGCGAGGCCCAGCAGATGCCGTCTCCGCTCTCGTGGCCCGTGCGCGCCGCGTCGACAATGGCGCCGATGACGCCGTCGGCGATGTCGTTGGGAACGACGAAGGTCATCAGCGCCTTCGGCAGGAATCGTGACTCGAACACGCGACCCCGGTACTCGTGTGTGATCCCCTTCTCGCGTCCGTGACCCACTGCCTCGATCACGGTCACACCGACGTGCCCGGTGGCTGTCTCGACGGCCTCCATTACCGTCTCGACGCGGTCTCGGACGACTACCGCCTCCACTTTCATCATCTGCCCGGCCTCCTCGTTGGACCAACAAAAAAAGCCCCAGGGCTCGCAGGGAGCACTGAGGCGTCATTGCCACACGGAGGAGCCTTCGTCGGCCCCGCCAGAGGCCACACTGTAAAGGCGTCCGCGGCAGACCGCAAGCGGCACCTGCCTCGTGTAGCGTTCCGGCCGAAGTGCCAGTCTCCGTCTGACAGCAGGCACGGCCCCGGCAGCCCGTTCGCACGTCCTCGGCTCCCGTAGCGCCAGCCTGCGCCAGGTCATCGTCCTGATCTCGAGACCGACTGGAGTGCTACCCCAATGCACCGCCTTTCCGCACGCACCCTGTGGTATGCCTACGAGGCCGGTGCCTCGTTCCTCGGCATGCTCGCATTCACCGTGACGGCCGTCTACTACGTCACGGAGGTTGGCATGAGCCCCCTCGAGCTCGTGCTCGTCGGCACGTTGATGGAGGTGTCGATCTTCGTCTTCGAGGTGCCGACGGGGATCGTCGCCGACATCTACTCACGGAGGCTCTCGGTCGTGATCGGCACCTTTGTGATGGGCATCGCGGTGATGTTGTTCGGGGCCCTTGGCGACGTGTGGCCGATCCTCGCCGCGAATGCGCTCTGGGGCTTCGGTTACACGTTCACGAGCGGCGCCTTCGACGCCTGGCTCGCCGACGAGGTCGGGCAGGAGCGCCTGGCCGGCGTCTACTTGCGCGGTGCCCAGGTAGGCCGCGTCGCCTCGCTCGCCGGGATCGGTGCGAGCGTCGGTCTCGCGCTCATCGACCTTCGACTGCCGATCGTCGTCGCAGGCGCAGGGACGATCCTGCTCGCGGTCTTCCTCGCCCTGAAGATGCCCGAGACCGGGTTTGCTCCGCTCCCGCGAGGGGAGCGAAGCTCGTTCGCCCAGATGGCACATACGGGCGGCCAGGGCGCCCGCCTGATCCGGGCACGCCCCACGCTGCTCGCGATCCTGGGCATCGTGGCATTCGCGGGGATGTGGAGCGAGGGCTTCGACCGGCTCTGGCAGGCGCACTTCCTCCGTGATGTCGGCCTCCCTTCGCTCGGTGGCCTCGACCCCGTCGTCTGGTTCGGCGTCTTTGGCGCCGGCACGATCCTGCTCTCGATCGCCCTGGCGGCACCTCTCGGTAGGCGCATCGAACGCGCCGGGCTCGAGACGATGGTCCGGACGCTCTTCTGGCTCGACGCCTCGCTCCTCGCGAGCGCGCTCGCATTCGGTCTCGCAGGCCAGTTCTGGCTCGCTCTGGTTGCCTACTTCGCAACCGGGCTCGCACGAAACGTGGGCCGGCCGATCTTCGGCACGTGGCTCAACCGCAACATCGAGGAGTCGGGTGTCCGGGCGACCGTGCTCTCGATCACGAATCAGGCGGACGCCGTCGGGCAGTGGACGGGCGGCCCGGTGATCGGCCTCGTCGGCAATGCGTTCTCGATCCGCGCCGCTCTCTCTGCCGGCGCGCTCTGCATGGCGCCCGCGCTCGCGCTCTACCGTCGGGCCGCGCGGCATCAGGGAGAGGCTCCTGCGCTCGAGGCGCTTCCCCCGGTGGAACCCTGACCGAGCGGCGCAGGCCGCCGTGCGCCCTGCTAGGCTCCGGAGGTCGATTTCGAGGCAATGTGGCCTCAGGCGCTGCTTGCGCCTGGGGCTTTTTTCGTTCTTACGGGAGGAGCACAGATGGCGCGACCAAGGAGCACTGCCGCCGCGACGAGGCGACCGGCGCAGGTGAAGAGCAAGGATCGGGCAACGTCGAGCGTCACCGCCAGGCGCGCGGTATTGAAGCGGATCAAGGACGAGGGCGTCGAGCACGTCCTCTTCTGGTTTACCGACCTCGAAGGCCACCTCAAGTCGTTCGCGATCACACCCAACGAGATGGAGGGTGCGCTCGACGACGGGATGGGTTTCGACGGCTCGTCGATCACGGGGTTCAACCGGATCGAGGAGTCGGACATGGTCGCGATTCCCGACCCACTGACGTTCGAGATCATGCCGCGGCCCGTCGATGACCATGGGCATGCCCTTGGTTCGAAGGTCGGCCGGATGATCTGCGACGTCGTCAAGCCGGACGGTACGCCCTACGAGGGCGATCCGCGATACATCCTCAAGCTCGCCCTCGAGCGGATGAAGAAGATGGGCTTCGACACGTTCAACGTCGGGCCGGAGCTCGAGTACTTCCTCTTCGAGGACGACAAGGGGACGGAGACGATCGACGAGGGCGGCTACTTCGCGATGACCGTGCAGGACGCGGCGACCGAGGTGCGCAACGACACGATCACCGCGCTCGAGTCGGTCGGGATCCAGATCGAATATCACCATCACGAGGTCGCCCCGTCACAGCACGAGATCGACATGCGCTACGACAACGCGCTCTCGATGGCCGACAAGACGATGACGTACCGGATCGTCGTCAAGGAGGTCGCGGCCTGGCACGGCTACTACGCGACGTTCATGCCGAAGCCCCTGTTCGGCGAGAACGGCTCGGGTATGCACACGCACATGTCGTTGTTCAAGGGCGGCCGGAACCGGTTCTTCGACGCGAAGGACCCGAACCACCTGTCCGACACGGCGAAGTCGTTCATCGCAGGGATCCTCGTCCACGCCCGTGAACTGTCGGCCGTGCTGGCCCAGTGGGTGAACTCGTACAAGCGGCTCGTGCCGGGCTACGAGGCGCCCGTGTACGTTGCGTGGTCGCAGCGGAATCGCACGGCCCTGATCCGGATCCCGCTCTACAAGCCGGGCTCCGAGCAGGGCACCCGGGCAGAGATTCGCTGTCCGGATCCCGCCTGTAACCCGTATCTCGCGTTCGCGGCCTTGCTCCACGCAGGCCTCGAGGGGATCGAGAAGGGCTACGAGCTGCCGCCCGAGATGACGACGAACCTGTATCGCCTCACCGACGAGGAGCGTTTGGAGCAGGGCATCGAGGCGCTGCCGGGCTCGCTGGGCGAGGCGATCGAGGAGTTCGCTGCGTCGGAGCTGCTGCAGAAGGCGCTCGGGGAGCACATCTTCCCGCGCTACGTCGAACTCAAGCGTGCCGAGTGGGACGAGTACCGGATGCAGGTGTCGCAGTGGGAGCTCGACCGCTACCTGGCTGCGCTGTAGGCCTCCGTCGGCAGAGCGGCACCCCGCTGGCGCGGGGTGCCGCCTGCAGGTTGGAGATCCCCTGAAACCGTCGCCGAGTTTCGACGACTGGACATCGTCCGTCAGAAGGCGCATTATCGTCCGTGCAGGCTGAGCCGCAAGGCGAGTGGCTCGCTTGCGACTGACGGCCGATCGCGGGTCCCCAATGAGGGGCCCGTGGTCGTTCAGGAGTCAGAGCTCCCGATCGCCGGGAGCTCCGGGTCGAAGTCATGACCCCGGCTTCCAGACCATGAGCGCGACGATGGCAACGATGCCGAGGAGCATCGAGGCGTTGAGCACGAGATTGACCGGGTCTCGCAGCCGGCGTGCGAGATCGCTGCTCGGCGCATCGGCGTCGCCTGCGAGGCGCTCTGCCAGCTCGCGGGTCGCCCTGTCCTGCCTCCCCGCGACCGCCCCGACGACGATCAGCCAGGCGAGCAGCCCGAAGGTGAGCGTCAGCCACGTGACCCCGAGGTCGAGGTCGAGGCGGTGTGCGAGCCAGAAGCCGGCAGCGATCGCAAGCACGAGCCCGCCGGCGACGAGGGGTACCGCGGGTCGCACGGCGCGCAACAGGAGCGCGATCTCCGAGGGCCGTTGCCGCCTCATCGCGGCAAGGCGGAGCACGGCCGCAGCGATCGAGCCGCCGACGAAGAGGAGCACGCCGGCGAAGTGCAGGAACAGGATCCCGTCTTCGCTCATCGACTGCGACGATAGCCTGCCTGCGTGCTGACCACTCTCCGTATCGTCCACCTGATGTCCGCCATGGTCTGGGTCGGCGGTACGGTCGTGCTCGTCTTCGTCGGCGTCCCGGCCATCCGCGCGCTCGAAGGGGAGGCGCGGGCGACCGCCATGCGGATGCTCGGTCGGCGTTGGCGGCCGCTCGGCTGGAGCGCCATGGGCATCGCAATTCTCTCGGGGCTGTGGCTCACCCATCTGCACGGCGGGCTCAGCTCGGGCGCGCTCTCGACGGACTTCGATCGCACGCTGATCCTCAAGTCCGTGCTCGTGGCGTTCCTCGTCGTCGGCGCTCTCATCCACGACTACGTCCTCGGGCCCCGGCTGCAACGGGAGCTTCGCGCCGGCGAGCCGCAGGCTCCCGCGACACGCCGGCGTCTGATCCGGGTCGGCTGGTTCAACTTCTCGCTGACGATCGCCGTGCCGATCCTCGGCGCCCTCGTTCTCACCTACCTGGACTGACTTGAACGACGCCGCCCGCCATCTCGCCCTGCTCACCCGGACGACCGAGGTCGTCAACTCCTCGCTCGACCTGCAGGAGGTGATGGAGGCGATCGCGCACGAGGTCGCGGCGGCGCTCGAGACCGACTCGGCGTACGTCTACCTCTACGACGAGCGCACCGACGAGCTCGTGCTGCGCGCGACGCACGGCACGAGCGTCGAGGGGGCCACGACGAGCCCGCGGATGCGCCGCGGCGAGGGCATCACGGGAGCCGCTGCTGCCGATCGGGCGCCGGTGATGATCGCTGCCGACGCACATCTCGATCCGCGCTTCAAGGCGTTCCCGAACCTGCCCGAGGACGACTACGCGTCGATCCTTGCCGTCCCGATTCTGGCGCGAGAGAAGCTCGAAGGCGCGCTCAACGTGCGCACCCGCGCCCCACGCGCGTTTACGCAGGCGGAGGTCGACCTGCTGATGACGATCGCCGGGCAGGTGGCGCAGTCGATCGAGCACGCCAAGCTCTACGCGCAGGCGCAGCGACGGGTGCACGAGCTCGAGGCCCTGGCCCGGATCTCCGAGGCCGTCTCGGAGTCGCTCTACCTTGAGGAGTCGCTCGAGGCGATCGTGAAGACGACGGTCGAGTCGATGCATGCGTCGGGTGCCGCGATCGTGCTCGAGGACGGGCGCGTTGCCTGGCCGGAGGGCCGTGCCGGCGCCCACGCCGTGCGGCTGCCGTTGCGCTGGCGCGGGCGAACGATCGGTGAGCTCGTCGTCGATCGTGACACGCCGTTCTCGGACGACGACCGGCAGCTGCTCGAGGCAATCGCGAGCCAGGCAGCCGTCGCCCTCGAGCATGGCCGCATGGCGCTTCGTGGGGTACTGGCCCAGGAGATCCACCACCGGGTCAAGAACAACCTGCAGACCGTGGCATCGCTCCTGCGGCTCCAGGCGCGCGCCGCGAACGTCGATCCGCAGAAGGCGCTCGGCGATTCGGTCAACCGCATCCTTGCGATAGCGGCCGTCCACGAGGTGCTGACGGAGCATCGCGAGGACGACGTCGAGCTCGACGGGCTTATCGACCGGCTCCGCGCGATGCTCGTGCAGGGGCTCGTCGTCGGCAAGGACGTGAGTTCGTCTCTCGAGCCGGTCTCGCTCGCCGGCCAACGGGCGACGTCGCTCGCGCTCGTCTTCACCGAGCTGTTCGGCAACGCACTCGAGCACGGCGGGGGGACGATCTCGATTAGTCTCACGGGGCACGACGGTGATGTCGTGCTCGCGATCGCCGACGACGGCGACGGCATGCAGGCCGCGACCGACAGCACCGGACTCTCCATCGTTCGTGCGCTTGTCCGTGACGAGCTGGGCGGCGAGCTGACGCTTCTCGACGATCGAGGCCTGCGTGCCGAGGTCAGGTTCCCGGCACGCAGTAGCACTGGAAAGGACGACGATGCGCATTCTGATCGCTGAGGACGAGACGATCATCAGGCTCGACCTGCGAGAGATGCTCGAGAAGGCCGGCTTCGACGTGTGCGCGGAGGCCAAGGACGGGGAGGAGGCGGTGACGCTTGCCCGGACGCTCGAGCCCGATCTCGCCCTGCTCGACGTGAAGATGCCGAAGCTCGACGGGATCGACGCGGCGCGCCGCATCCTCGAGGAGCGGCCGATCCCGATCGTGATGGTGACAGCGTACGGCGAGGCGGAGCTCGTCTCGCGGGCGGTCGAGGCGGGTGTGTTCGGCTATCTCGTGAAGCCGTTCCGGGAATCCGATCTGCTGCCCGCGATCGCGACGGCGCGCGCCCGGCACGACGAGCTGGCGGCGCTCCGCGAGGAGGCGGACTCGCTCGGCGAGGCGCTTGCCGCGCGGAAGGCGATCGAGCGGGCGAAGGGCCTCCTGATGGAGCGCGAGGGGCTGAGCGAGCAGGACGCGTTCGCCCGGCTGCGCAAGGCGAGCCAGATCTCGGGGCGACCACTGAAGGTCGTGGCGGAGGCGCTGATCGCGACCCTCGACATCAAGTCGCCGTAGGGGACGGGGGTTTACGGCGCCGACAGAAGCTGCTCGTCCTGATGTCGGCGGAGACCACGCCGGCCGAGCCAGGCGAGCAGGACGAGGAGCGCCAGCGGGCCGACGATCACGAGCGCGTAGAGGACGATCATCGCCTCGAGCGTGAGGATCTCGACTGCGCGGTCGACGGCGTTGTCGAAGCGTGACGGGGCGGGTACCACGGTCGACGCCTGCGGGGTCTGCAGGGTCAGCTGGATCGTCGCGTAGCGCGCCTCGGCGTTGACCTGGGCGCGGGTGACCCTGACCTGGGCGAGCGCGCTCCGGGCGGCGTCGCGGCGCGCCTCGAGCGTCGCCCGGGTCTCGACGTCCAGATCGGTTGCTGTGAGCCTGGCGGAGAGGCGGGCGATCTGCTCGCGCAGGGCCGTCTCGCGCTTCGTCAGCTCGTCCACCTGTCCCTGGAGATCGTCGATCTGGACCTGCTGCGACTCGATCTTGCCGAGCCCCGAGAGCCGCACGATCGCGTCCTGCACGTTCGCGGTCGGCACCTTCAGGGTGAGAGACGAGACACCGGTGTTCGAGGTC
>Ga0315283_10003038_pt1 | contig 14233 bp, 10 predicted proteins | sample YL17G09_0_MG_FD_204541 | JGI IMG/M metagenome (GOLD analysis project Ga0315283, IMG submission 204541) | Sediment microbial communities from Yellowstone Lake, YNP, Wyoming, USA - YL17G09_0 | ecosystem: Environmental > Aquatic > Freshwater > Lake > Sediment | place: USA: Wyoming | collected... | reverse complement strand
AGATCACCAAAGCCATTTTTCCGGTAGCGGGGCTCGGCAGCCGCTTCCTGCCGGTGACCAAGGCGAGCCCGAAGGAAATGCTGCCGATCGTCGACAAGCCGCTCATCCAGTATGCGGTGGAGGAGGCGGCCGCCGCCGGCATCACCGACATGATCTTCATCACCGGCCGCAACAAGCGCGCGATCGAGGACCATTTCGACAAGGCCTACGAGCTCGAGACCGAGCTCGCGTTGCGCAACAAGACGCAATTGCTGGAGCTGGTGCAGTCGGCGGCGCCTCCCGGCGTCAACTGCATCTACATCCGGCAGACCGAAGCGCTCGGCCTCGGCCATGCCGTGCTGTGCGCGGCGCCGGTGATCGGCGACGAGCCGTTCGCGGTCCTGCTCGCCGACGATCTGATCGACGCCGAGGTGCCCGTGATGCGGCAGATGACCGAAATCGCCACGCGGTTCGATTGTGCGACGATCGGCGTGATGACCGTCCCGCCGGCCGACGTCGGCCGCTACGGCATCGTCGAGACCGGTCCGATGACGGGGCGCGCGGCCCCGATCTCCCGGATGGTGGAAAAGCCCAGGGCCGGCACCACGCCGTCGACGCTGGCCGTGGTCGGCCGCTACGTGCTGACCCCGCGCCTGTTCCATCACCTGCGCACGATGCCGGCGGGCGCCGGCGGCGAAATCCAGCTCACCGACGGGATCGCGCGGCTCCTGGCCGAGGAGAAGGTGCTCGCCTACGCGTTCGAAGGCCGCCGCTACGACTGCGGCAGCAAGCTGGGCTACCTCGAAGCGACCGTGGATTTTGGCCTCAAGCATCCCGAGCTGGCCGAGGACTTCGCCGCGTTCCTGCGCGATCGCACCGAGCATTTCCGTCGATGACGGTCACCGGGCTCGTCGTTCCGCTCGGCAACCTCGGGCGACGGCTCGCGTCGTTCACCCGAGAAAATAGTGCGGGATCCAGCCCGCCAGGTCCGGCCAGAACACCACCATCAGCAGGACGACCACTTCGGCGGCGATGAACGCCCAGCAGTAGCGGATGGTCTCGTTGTACTTGCAGCCGGCGATGCTGGTCGCGACAAAGAGCAGAACGGCGACCGGCGGCGTCGTCGAGCCGATCTGCGTCGCCATCACCATCATCAGCCCGAGCTGGAATTCGTCGATGCCGAAGTTGCGGCCGACGACGACGGCGACGGGAATCATGATGATCAGGATGGCCATCGAATCGACGAACATCGTCAGCACCAGCATCACCGCCATCAGCAGCAGCATGACGCCGAGCTTCGTGCCGGTGATGCCGGTGATGCCCGAGAGCACGATGTCGTTGAAGTTGAGATACGACAGCAGCCAGCCGAACCCGCCGGCGACGCCGATGATCCCGGACACCATCGCCGTCGTGACCGCCGCGCGGATGAAGATCCGCGGCAGGTCGCGCAACTTGAGGATCCGGTAGATGAAGAAGCCGACGAAGAAGCCGTAGAAGCAGGCCACCACACCCGCCTCGGTTGCCGTGAACGCCCCCGAGAGGATGCCGCCCACGACCAGCACCGGCGCGAGCAGCGCCGGCCACACGTTGACCGTCGCGCGCAATACCTTGCCGGTGTCGAAACGGCCGCTGGTGCGGCGCAATTCGGGGAACGCGGGAAAGCGCGAGTAGATCGCGATGACGATCATCAACCCGATACCGATGAGGATGCCGGGAACGATGCCGCCGAGGAACAGGCCGCCGATCGAAACATTGGCCATCGACCCATAGACGATCATCGTCATGCTTGGCGGAATGATGGCCCCGATGGTCCCGGCGCAGGCGACCAGCGCCGCGGCGAACCCGGGCTTGTACCCGTGGTCCTTCATCGCGGGCACGAGGATCGAGCCGATCGCGGACGTGTCCGCAACCGACGAGCCCGAGACCCCCGCGAACACCATGCTCGACACCACCGACGCGTGGCCCAGCCCGCCGCGCCAGTGGCCGACGACCGTTTCCGCGAATACGACCAGCCGCTGCGAAATGCCGCCGGCGGAGATCAGCTCGCCCGCAAGGATGAAATAGGGCAGCGCCAGCAGGCTGAAGTTGTCCAGCATTGCGAACATCTTCTGCGGGAACATCGCCGGAACGAGACTCGGCGTGGCGACGATTCCGGCCAGGCCGACGATCCCCATCACCAACAGGATGGGGACGCCGACGCTGATCAGCACCAGCAACAGCACCGACAGTGCGAGCAGCATCAGTACCCCCCGAGATCGTCGGGGGCGGGCTCGTGCCAGCCGAAATGGGTCGCCAGCCGGCGCAGCGCGACGAACGCCAGGTAGACGCTGCCGATCACCATCCCGAAATACACCCAGTGCATCGGGATGCCGAGGCCGGGGCTGTCCTGGTTCCGCGCGACCTGCATGATCACGAAGGTATAGCGGCCGATCGCGACCGCGAGGATGAGCCACAGCAGTTCGGTCAGCAGGCCGATACCCCGCTGCACGCCGGCCGGCAACAGGCGCAGCAGCATGTCCATTCCGAGATGCGCTCCGCGGCGGTAGGCTACCGGGATGGCCAGCATCACCATCCAGATGTGGCCGAATTTCTGGAATTCCTCGCTCCACGACAGCGGCAGGCCGAGCACGAAGCGGTTGAAGACCTGCAGCCCGCCGACCAGCGTGAACGCCAGGAACATCAGGAACAGCGCGAACTCGACCGAGCGGTCGATCGACCGGAACGGATTGACGGCCATGGATTCCTCCGTGCGGCGTCGCAGCGGCGGGCTCCCCCGCCGCTCCGGCGACCCGGCGCTACTTGGTGTCGCGAATGATGACCAGCAGGTCCTCGGCGCCGAGGGTCTTCGCCAGCTGCTCCTGCAGCGGACCGGCTGCCTTGACGAACGCCGTCTTGTCGATGGGATTGACGATCATCCCCTTGGCCTTGAGCTTGTCCATCGACTCGGCGTCACGCTGCACCGACAGGCTGCGGTTGACGTCCTGCGCGAGCTTGGCCGCCGCCGCCACCACCTGCTTTTCCTTGTCCGTATAGCCGTCCCATTCCTTTTTCGAGATCACGGTCACCGTGGGTCCGAACAGGTGCTCGGTCAGCGTGATGTACTTGGCGACCTCGTAGTACTTGCCGGTGTAGATCACCGCCGACGCGTGTTCGAAACCGTCGAGCACGCCGGTCTGCAGCGACGTGTAGACCTCGCCAAAGGCCATCGGCGTTGCACTCGCGCCCATCGCGTTGAGCGCGGCGACGTAGGTCGGCGTTTGGATCGTGCGGATCTTGAGCCCCTTCAGATCTTCCGGCTTCTTCACTTCCTTCTTGGTCGTGACGACATTGCGGTAGCCCCAGCTGTCCTGCCAGCCCAGCACCTTGAGCCCGAGCTTCTCGTGCTCGGCCGCGAGCGTCTGGCCGACCTTGCCGTCGAGCACCTTGTGCGCATGGTCGTAGTTGCGCCACATGAAGGGCAGGTCGAGCACGCCCATCCGCTTGTTGAAGTTGTTGTGGATCGCCGTGCCGCCGATGTGGATCGTCGCGCCGGCGCCGAGCTGCATTCCCTCGACCACCGCGCGCTCCTCGCCCAGCGCGTTGGCCGGATAGATCCGCGCCTCCAGCGTGTCGGAGTTGCTGTTGATGTAGTTGGCGATGATCCACGACACCATGTGGTTGTCGTTGGCGACGTCGGCCGCCGTGGCGTGCGAGATCTTGACCTGCTTCTTGGTCTGCGCTACCGCGGTGGTGGCGACGGCGAGCGCCGCCGTCAGCGTGACGCACAGGGCCAGCTTGCGCAGCAAAGAACCGTAATTCATCGTGACTCCTCCTTCGGGTTGGACTCGGGGTGCGCCCCGCAATCAAGTCCGTCGCGGTGCCCTTCGCGCCGCCCGGGCTGGGGGCGGCGGCGGAGGGAAGCCGCGCGGATACTTGTCATAGGCCGGCGCCAGATCACGCGCGGTGCCGGCCAGCAGATTGCGCATGGCCTGCTCGGCCTCGGCCGGATCGCGGCGCCGGATGGCGATGACGACCGCCTGGTGTTCGGCCAGCGAATTCTCGTAGCTCTCCCGCGCGTTGCTGGCGATTCGCACGCAGGCCAGAAGCGCGGTGCGGATAGCGGCGGCAAAGCGGATCAGCATCGGGTTGCCGGTGGCCATGATGATGAGCTCGTGCAGCGCGAGGTCGTGCGCGCAGCACGTCTCCATGTCGTGGGGCGTGGCGGCCACCATGCCGCGATACGCGGCCTCCATCGCGAGGATCTGCTCGGGCGTCGCGCGGGCGGCGGCGAGCCGTGCCGCGGCGGGCTCGATGATCATGCGGATGTCGAGCAGGTCCATGAAGAATGCCGGATCGGGCGGCGCCACCGACAGCCAGCGCAGCACGTCCTCGTCGAGCAGGTTCCAGCAGGAGCGCGGAGTGACCTTGGTGCCGCGCCGGGTACGGCCTTCGACGAGTCCCTTGAGCGCCAGTGCGCGCAGGCCCTCGCGCAGGGAAGGGCGGCTGATTCCCAGCTGCGCTCCGAGTTCGGCCTCGGTCGGCAGCAGGTCGCCGGGCGCCAGCACCCCCGATACGATCCCGGACCCCAGCACGTCCACGACGTGTTCCGATTTCCGCGGGCGCGCGGTGACCCCTGGTCCGGGCACCAGGGGGCGAGTGGCCCCGAGGGCGCTGGTCGATTTTTTTGTTCGGGCCGGCATGGGGAGTGATCGTTATTTGTCCGACACAATGCCATTAAAGTCCGACACAATCAAGTATACTGGCGCCCGTCCCGATGGTTGCGCCGCGGCGCCATCGCAGCGGAGCCGGCGCAACGCCTCCCCACCTTTCAGGAGCACACAATGATTCCGGATCTCAAGGGCAAGGTCGTGCTGGTCACCGGTGCGTCGACGGGCATCGGCGCCGCGGCGGCACGGGCGTTCGCCGGCGAAGGCGGCAAGGTCGTTGTTCACTACAACGCCAGCCGCGATGCGGCGGCGGCTGTCGCCGCCGGCATCAGGGCAGCCGGCGGCGAAGCCGCGCTGGTTGCCGGCGATGTCACGGTCGAGGCCGACGTCAAGCGTATCGTCCGCGACGCCGCGGCGGCGTTCGGCCGGATCGACGTGCTGATCAACAACGCCGGCGGGATGCTCGGGCGGGTGAAGATCGAGGACTACACGCACGAGCATATCAACCGGGTGCTGGCGCTCAACTGCACGCAGGTCGCGCTGTTCATGCGCGAGGTGGTCCCGCTGATGCGGCGGCAGAAATCGGGCAACGTGATCAACGTGTCGTCGATCGCAGCGCGGCACGGCGGCGGCGGCGGGGCGATCCTCTACGCGGGCGCCAAGGGCTTCATCTCCACCGTGACGCACGGCTGGGCGAAGGAGCTGGTTGGCGACGGCATTCGCGTGAACGCCCTCTCGCCGGGCGTCATCACGACGCCGTTCCACGATCGCTATTCGACCGCGGAGCAGTTGAAGGCGATGCAGGCGACGGTCCCGATGAACCGCCTCGGCGGCGCCGACGAATGCGCGGGAACGCTGCTCTACCTCGCGTCGGACGCGCTGTCCGGCTACGTCACGGGCCAGGTGATCGAGGTCAACGGCGGCCAGTACATGCCGTGACCTGACCGGCGCGGGTCAGGCGAGCAGCGCCGGCAGGTCGGCGAGGCTCGCGATGACGCGATCGGGCGCCGGCCCGTGCCGGTCGACGGGCGCGCCGGCGCGGTTGATCCAGAACGCGGTGAAGCCGAACGCCTTCGCGCCGATGGCGTCCCAGCCGTTCGACGACACGAAGCCGATTCGCGCCGGTGGCAGGCGCAGCCGATCGATGGCGAGCTGATAGACGCGCGGGCTGGGCTTGTAGATTCCGGCGGCATCGACCGACAGCACGCCGTCGATGTCGCCGCCGAGCCCGGCGTTCCGCACCAGTGGCTCCAGCATGGCGAGGGTCCCGTTCGACAGGATCCAGCGGGGCCGCGGCGCCAGCGCGGCCAGCGCCGCCGGGACGTCGGCAAACGGTGACAGCGTCAGGTACGCAGCGAGGAGCTGCGCGCGGCCGGCAGCGGGAAGCGCGAGCCGCAACGCCGCCACGGCGTAATCGAGCGCCTTCCCCGTCACCACTGCGAAATCCTCGCGCGGCCAGGCTGGCGCGGTCATCAGGCTCGAGAGCCATGTGTACTCCAGCTGCTTGGTGCGCCACAGTTGCGACAGAGCCTGCGCGTGCCCCGGCAGCAGGCGCTCGGCGGCGACCGTGATCGAGTGGACGTCGAACAGCGTGCCGTACGCATCGAAGACCAGTGCGTCGACGGCAAGCGGCGAGTCTGCTGCGGGCATGGTGCGGCCTCCAGGTTTGTGCGCACGCGCTTCGGTTGCCGGGTTACACTGATTCACGTCGCGCTAGCGAAAAAAAAGGGGTTGCCCATCACGGGCAACCCCTCGATTCGCATGGTGGGCGATACTGGTTTCGAACCAGCGACCCCTGCCGTGTGAAGGCAGTGCTCTACCACTGAGCTAACCGCCCCGCGAACCCAGACAGGAGACGCATTTAACCATGGCGATTCGAAGAGGGTCAAACCGATTTCGGTTGTTTGTCCCATCTTGTCATGGACAACAACTCACCAACGTGGTGCGGCATATGCATTATTTTGGGGCGGCGCGGCGCGGCCGCCCCCGTCCGGCCCAGTAAGATCCTTGAGAGGAAGGGAATTTTTGCGAAGGCCCGAGGCTTGCTAGGGTTATCTCCGAGAATCATGGAAGCCATCCTGTCCCGTCTCCCTTTTGACGAAATGCGCCTGCCGGACGGAGCAATCCGCCCGCATTACCAGCCGTTCGCCGACTGGCTCTCGCACACCCCCGCTGCCCGGATCGCCCAGAAGCGGGACGAGGCCGAGCGCGCATTCCACCGTCTCGGCATCACGTTTGCGGTGTACGGCGAAGATGCCGGCACCGAGCGGCTGATTCCGTTCGACCTGGTGCCGCGCATCATCCCGGCCAACGAGTGGACGATGCTGGAGCGCGGGCTGAAGCAGCGCGTGCACGCGCTCAATGCCTTCCTGCACGACATCTACCACGAGCAGCAGATCCTCGCCGCCAACCGCGTGCCGGCGGAGCGCGTGCTCGGCAACTCGCAGTACCGGCGCGAGATGCACGGCGTAAACCTGCCGGGCGGCATCTATGCCCACATCGCGGGCGTCGATCTCGTCCGTGCGGGGGAGGGCGAGTGGTACGTCCTCGAGGACAATCTGCGGGTGCCCTCCGGCGTGTCGTACATGCTCGAGAACCGCCGCATGATGATGCGGCTGCTGCCGGAGCTCTTCGCGTCGCAGTCGATCCGCCCGGTGCAGCACTACCCGGACATGCTGCTGAAAAACCTGCACGCCGTCTCGCCGGCCGGCGAGGACGCGCCCACCGTCGCGGTGCTGACGCCCGGTGCCTACAACTCGGCGTACTTCGAGCACGCCTTCCTCGCGCAGCAGATGGGCGTCCAGCTGGTCGAAGGGCAGGACCTCTTCGTGCAGAACGACACGGTCTTCATGCGCACGACGCGCGGGCCCCAGCGCGTCCACGTGATCTACCGGCGGGTCGACGACGACTTCCTCGACCCGCGCGCGTTCCGGCCGGATTCGATGATCGGCGTCCCCGGGCTGTTCGGCGCCTACCGCGCGGGCCGGGTCACCCTCGCCAACGCCATCGGCACCGGCGTGGCCGACGACAAGTCGATCTACCCGTACGTGCCCGACATGATCCGCTTCTACCTCGGCGAAGAGCCGGTGCTGAGCAACGTACCCACCTACCAGCTCGCGCGACCGGCCGATCGCGACTACGTGCTGGAGCATCTTGCCGAGCTCGTGGTCAAGGAAGTCCACGGCGCCGGGGGTTACGGGATGCTGGTCGGCCCCGCCAGCACCGCCGCCGAGCGCGCCGTCTTCCGCGAGCGCATCCTGGCCACGCCGGACACCTACATCGCGCAGCCCACGCTCGCCCTGTCGACGTGCCCGACGTTCGTCGAGTCGGGGCTCGCGCCGCGCCACATCGACCTGCGCCCTTACGTCCTCTCGGGGAAGACGGTGAACCTGGTTCCGGGCGGACTGACCCGCGTCGCGCTGCGCGAGGGGTCGCTGGTGGTGAATTCGTCGCAGGGCGGCGGAACCAAAGACACCTGGGTCATCGCGGACTGACGGTCCGCGGCGGCGTCGAGGAAGGAGGATCACGAGAAATGCTCTGCCGGGTGGCCAACGATCTCTTCTGGATGGCGCGGCACATCGAACGCGCCGAAAACACGGCGCGCATGCTCGATGTCACGTACCGGACGTCGCTGCTGCCGTACCAGGTGACGGAGCCGGGCCTCGCCTGGGCCGAGCCGTGGTCCGTGCCGCTCATCACCAGCGGCCAGGCGACCGCGTATTACGAGCGCCACCCCGTGCTGTCGGCCGAGGAGGTGCTGCGCTTCATGATCCTCGACAGCGCCAATCCGTCGTCGGTCTACTGCTGCCTGCGCGCCGCCCGCGAGTCCGCGCGCAGCGTCCGCGGCGCCATTACTTCCGAAATGTACGAGGATCTCAACACCGCGTGGCTGGACATGCGCCGCTACGACTACGACACCGTGCAGCAGATGGGGGTGTCGAGCTTTCTCGAATGGGTGAAAATGCGCTCGCACCAGTTCCGCGGGGTCACCTTCGGCACGATGCTGCGCGACGAGGCGTACCATTTCATCCGCCTCGGCACCCACCTCGAGCGCGCGGACAACACGGCGCGCATCCTCGACGTCAAGTACCACCTGCTGCTGCCGTCGTCGGCCGATGTCGGCGGCGCAGTCGACTACTACCAGTGGGCGGCGGTGCTGCAGTCGGTCTCCGGCTTCGAGTCCTACCGCAAGATCTACAGCGACGTCATCACCCCGCGCCGGGTGGCCGAGCTCCTGATCCTGCGCGATGACATGCCCCGGTCGCTGCACTGCTGCATGAATTTCATCAACGAGACGATCGAGCGGCTCTCCGAAGACAACGCGGATTCGCGCGAGCTCGAGCGCGTTTCGGGCCAGCTCCACGCGCTGCTGCACTATGGGCGCACCGACGACATCATCGACCGCGGGCTGCACGAGTACCTGATGGACTTCCTCGAGCGGATATCCGCGCTCGGCGACGAGATCAACCGCGTCTTTCTCGCGCCTTCGTATTGATGCAGTGCTTGGGCAGCCGCCGGTTTCGGTAGAATATGCAGTTTTAGGGCGGCATCGCGCCGACCGCCAGATGACCTACTGCGTTGCCATGTCCCTCGACGCGGGGATGATTTTCGCGTCGGACTCGCGCACCAATGCCGGCGTCGACCAGATCGCCCGGTTTTCCAAGATGCGGATCTTCGCGCGCGACGGCCATCGCGTGATCGTCACGCTGTCGTCGGGCAACCTGTCGATCACGCAGAATGCGCTCAACACGCTCGACCAGCGCGCCCGCGGCGGCGACAGCCAGATGCACCTGTGGAACGCGGCGTCGATGTTCGACGTCGCCCGCCTCATCGGCGACGCCTTGCGCGAGGTCAAGGGCCGCGACGGCGCCTACCTCGCGCAGAACAACATCGACTCGAGCGCCAATTTCCTGGTCGGCGGGCAGATCCGCGGCGAGCCGCCGCGGCTGTTCGAGGTGTACAGCGAAGGCAACTTCATCGAGGCGACGCCGGACACCTGCTATTTCCAGATCGGCGAGAGCAAGTACGGCAAGCCGGTCATCGACCGGGTGATCAACCGCAGCGCGTCGCTGACCGACGCGATCAAGTGCACGATGGTGTCGTTCGACTCGACGATGCGCTCGAACATCTCGGTCGGCCTGCCGATCGATCTCGTCGTCTACGAGACCGACGCGCTCGCCATCCGGCTGCAGCGGCGCATCGAGGAGACCGACCCCTATTTCCAGATGGTGCACACGCAATGGGGCGAGGGCCTGCGCCGGGTCTTCACGCAGCTGCCGAACCCCGAGTGGGGCTGACGGCGTCCGGCCGCCCGCGCGCATGGCTATCCGCGTCGCCCTGCAGCACCGCACGACCTATCGCTTCGACCGGCCGGTAACGCTCGCTCCGCACGAGATCCGGCTGCGTCCGGCGCCGCATTGCCGGACGCCGATCCTCGGGTACTCGTTCAACGTCGCGCCGGACAAGCATTTCCTCAACTGGCAGCAGGATCCCTACGGCAACTGGCTCGCGCGGCTGGTGTTCACCGACGTCGCCGACCGGCTCGAGGTCGTCGTCGATCTCACCGCCGACATGACGGTGATCAATCCATTCGATTTCTTCGTCGACGCGTACGCCGAGCACACCCCGTTCACCTACGCGCCGGCGCTGGCGAAGGAGCTCATCCCCTTCCTCGAGACCGCGCCGCCGGGCCCGCTGCTCGCCGAGTGGCTCGCCCGCTTTCGCCGGACGCTCACCGGCGAGGAGAAGACGGTCGACATGCTGGTGCGGCTCAACCAGCAGCTGCAGGGCGAGATTCGCTACCTCGTGCGCATGGAACCCGGAATTCAGGCGCCGGAGGAGACGCTCGCGAGCGCCCGTGGCTCGTGCCGCGACAGCGGGTGGCTGCTGGTGCAGATCCTGCGCCACCTGGGGCTGGCCGCGCGGTTCGCGTCCGGTTACCTGATCCAGCTCGTCGCCGACGTCAAGCCGCTCGACGGTCCCGCCGGTCCGGCGCAGGATTTCACGGACCTGCACGCGTGGGCCGAAGTCTATCTCCCGGGCGCCGGCTGGATCGGTCTCGATCCGACGTCGGGCCTGCTTGCCGGCGAAGGGCACATTCCGCTCGCATGCACCGCCGATCCCGGCAACGCGGCGCCGGTGATCGGCTACACCGACGTCTGCGAAGTCGAGTTTTCCGTCGCGATGAGCCTGACGCGCGTGCACGAGGATCCGCGCGTCACCAAGCCCTACAGCGACGAGCAATGGGCGGCCATCGGGGACCTCGGCCGGCAGGTGGATCGCGACCTCGACCGCCACGACGTGCGGCTCACGCAAGGCGGCGAGCCGACCTTCGTCTCGGTCGACGACATGGACGGCCCGGAGTGGAACTACACCGCGCTGTCGCCGAAGAAGCGGGAGCTGGCCGAAGCGCTGCTGCGCCGCCTCGCCACCCGCTTCGCGCCCGGGGGCTTCCTGCACGACGGGCAGGGCAAGTGGTACCCCGGCGAACCGCTGCCGCGCTGGGCCCTTGGCGTGTACTGGCGCGTGGACGGCAAGCCGCTGTGGCAGGACCCCGCGCTGATCGCGGATACGCGCCTGCCCGGACGCGCCGACATCGCCGCGGGCCGGCAGTTCGCCACGTCGCTGACAACGAAGCTCGGTCTCGAGCCGGGACGCGTCCTCATCGCGTACGAGGACGTGCCGCATCTGCTCGCCGTCGAGTCGGCGCTGCCCGTCAATCTCGATCCGCTCGAAGCGGACTTGTCCCAACCGACGGAACGAGCGCGGCTTGCCCGGCTGCTCGCGCAAGGCCTCGAGCGGCCCGCCGGATTCGTGTTGCCTCTGCACGCCGCGCCCGGCGGCGCCGGGGACGCGGCGGACTGGCACAGCAGCCCCTGGCCGCTGCGCCGCGAGCGCCTCTACGCGTTGCCCGGCGATTCGCCGCTCGGATTGCGCCTGCCGCTCGCGTCGCTGCCCGACGTGCTTCCCGCGGAGGCCGACACCGAGCACCCCGTGGATCCCTTTGCGCCGCGCGAAGCGCTTGCCGATCCGGCGTCGTGGCGCCAGCCGGTGGTGGCGGCAACGGCACCGCCCGTGTTGCCCCGGGAGGCCCTCGCGCCGCCTCCGCGCAACGACGTTCCGGGAGTGCGCCGGCGCGATGCCCTGGGCGGCCCGGGCCTGCAGGACGCGCTGGGGGTTCTCCTGCCTTCCGCGGCGGAGCTCGCCTGGCCGGTCGATGCGCTGGCGTTGCGCGCCGATGCCGCCGATGCCGATGCCGCCGCCGCCGCCGATGCCGCCGATGCCGCCGATGCCGCCGATGCCGCCGATGCCGCCGATGCCGCCGATGCCGCCGATGCCGCCGATGCCGCCGATGCAGCGGCAATGGACGAAGCGCCGCCGGACGCCCCGATCGAGCTGCCGGAGACCGCGGCCAGCGACGTCATCAAGACCGCGCTGGTGGTGGAGGTGCGCCGCGGGCACGTCTCTGTGTTCATGCCGCCGCTTACCCGGCTCGAGGACTACGTCGCGCTGCTGGGGGCCATCGAAGCCACGGCGGCCGAACTCGGTCACGCCGTCGCGATCGAAGGCTACACCCCCCCGCGCGACCCGCGGATCCGCGTCCTCAACGTCACACCCGATCCGGGGGTCATCGAAGTCAACGTCCACCCGGCGTCATCCTGGGCCGAGCTGATCGCGACCACCGAGACGCTCTACGACGAGGCGCGTGCGACGCGCCTCGGCACCGAAAAATTCATGCTCGATGGCCGTCATGCCGGCACCGGCGGCGGCAACCACGTGACGCTGGGCGGTGCGACCGCCGCCGACAGCCCGCTGCTGCGGCGGCCCGACCTCCTGCAAAGTCTCATCACCTATTGGCAGAATCACCCGGCGCTGTCGTACCTCTTTTCCGGGCTGTTCGTCGGGCCCACGAGCCAGGCGCCGCGGGTGGACGAAGCGCGCGATGACCGGCTCTACGAACTGGAGATCGCGTTCCAGCAGTTGCACGAACGACACGCATCCGGCACCGAGTCGCCGTCGCCGTGGCTCGTCGACCGCCTGCTGCGGCATCTGCTGACCGATCTCACCGGCAACACGCATCGCGCCGAGTTCTCGGTCGACAAGCTGTATTCGCCGGACGGCCCGACCGGGCGCCTCGGGTTGCTCGAGTTCCGCGCGTTCGAAATGCCCCCGCATGCGCGGATGAGCGCGGTGCAGATGCTGCTGCTGCGCTCGCTGGTGGCCCGTTTCTGGCAGGTGCCGTATCGCGCGCCGCTGGTGCGCTGGGGGACGGCGCTGCACGACCGCTGGCTGTTGCCGCACTTCGTCACCCAGGATCTCGCCGACGTGGTCACGGATCTCAACGCGTTCGGGTACCCGTTCCAGCACGCCTGGTTCGCGCCGTTCGTGGAGTTCCGCTTTCCGCGCTTCGGCACGGCGACCTACGACGGCGTCGCCATCGAAGTGCGCCAGGCCATCGAGCCCTGGCACGTCCTCGGCGAGGAGATGAGTGCGGGCGGCACCTCGCGCTACGTCGATTCGTCGGTCGAGCGGCTGCAGGTCAAGGTGACCGGGATGACCTCCGAGCGGCATCGCGTCGCGTGCAACGGTCGGGCTCTGCCGCTGGTCGGGACCGGCGTGCCGGGGGAATTCGTCGCCGGCGTGCGCTTTCGCGCCTGGAGCCCGCCGTCGGCGCTGCACCCGACGATCGGCGTGCAGGCGCCGCTGGTGTTCGACCTCGTCGACGCGTGGGCCGGCCGCGCGCTCGGCGGCTGCACCTACCACGTCGTGCATCCGGGCGGCCGGAGCTACGACACGTTCCCCGTCAATGCCAATGAAGCCGAGGCGCGCCGGCAGAACCGCTTCTGGGCGTACGGGCACACCCCGGGCGCGATGCAGCTCGGCGACGAACCGCTCAACCCGGCGACCCCGACGACGCTCGACCTGCGCTGGCAGCGTGCCGCCACGCGGCCGTCATGATCCGCACGCGTTTCGCGCCCAGCCCGACCGGCTTCCTGCACCTCGGCGGCGCGCGCACCGCGCTGTTCGCGTGGGCCTATGCGCGCCGCCATGGCGGCACGTTCATCCTGCGCATCGAGGATACCGACGTCGAACGCTCGACGCCGGAGGCCGTGACGGCGATCCTCGACGCGATGGCGTGGCTCGACCTCGACTACGATGAGGGCCCGTACTACCAGATGCAACGAATGGAGCGCTACCGCGCAGTCGTGGCCGAGATGGTGGAGCGCGGGCTCGCCTACCCGTGCTACATGTCGACCGCGGAGCTGGACATCCTGCGCGCGGCGCAGCTGGCGCGCGGCGAGAAGCCGCGCTACGACGGCCGCTGGCGGCCGGAGAGTGCTGCGGGGATGACGCCGCCACCCGGCGTCGCTCCGGTGATCCGCTTCCGCAACCCACTCGACGGCAGCGTGCGCTGGGACGATCGCGTCAAGGGCACGATAGCGATCGCCAACGCCGAGCTCGACGATCTCGTGATCGCGCGGCCCGACGGCACGCCGACGTACAACTTCTGCGTCGTCGTCGACGACCTCGACATGCGGATCACCCACGTCGTCCGCGGCGACGACCACGTCAACAACACGCCGCGGCAGATCAACATCATCCGCGCG
>Ga0315283_10003035_pt1 | contig 14241 bp, 12 predicted proteins | sample YL17G09_0_MG_FD_204541 | JGI IMG/M metagenome (GOLD analysis project Ga0315283, IMG submission 204541) | Sediment microbial communities from Yellowstone Lake, YNP, Wyoming, USA - YL17G09_0 | ecosystem: Environmental > Aquatic > Freshwater > Lake > Sediment | place: USA: Wyoming | collected... | reverse complement strand
GATACGGATGGGAAGCGATATATTGATTTTTCATCGCAGTTGATGAACACTAATATTGGTCACCAACACCCCAAGGTTGTGAAGGCCATTCAGGAACAGGCTGCGGAATTATGCTTTGTCCATCCTGGTAATACCACCGAAGCACGCGCATTGCTTGGTAAGAAACTGGCGGAAATCACGCCAGGCAATTTGAAGAAGACCTTCTTAACTCTGGGCGGTGCAGAAGCAAACGAAAATGCCATCAAGATGGCACGTTTCTATTCTGGACGTCATAAACTTCTGGCTCGCTACCGCTCATACCACGGTGCAACGCATGGTTCAATTGCACTGACCGGAGACTATCGGCGATTGGCAGTTGAACCGGCCATGCCTGGGGTAGTCCACTTCCTTGACCCATTCTGCTATCGTTGCCCATTTGGACAACAGAAAGAATCATGCAAACGTGAATGCATCGCCCATCTCGAGGAAGTCATCAAATATGAAGGTACTGACAAGATCGCTGCGATTATTATGGAAGGTGTTGTTGGATCAAACGGGTTGATTGTTCCGCCAGATGATTACTGGCCGCGTGTACGCGAACTGTGCGATAAATATAGCATTCTCCTTATCTCAGACGAAGTGATGAGCGGTTGGGGACGTACCGGAAAATGGTTTGCTGTGGACAACTGGAGTGTCACACCAGATATCATCACCACCGCTAAGGGAATCACCAGTGGGTATGCTCCGCTTGGTGCGGTAATTGTCTCGGACAAGATTGCGCATTTCTTCGAAGATAAGTATCTTTATGCAGGCCTGACCTACAACGGTCATGCTCTCTCGTGTGCAGCGGCACTTGCGACCATCGAAGTATATGAAGATGACCATCTCATTGAGAATGCGGTTGTTGTTGGAAAGTATCTTGGAGAACGCCTGGAATCCATTAAGTCCATACATAAATCGGTTGGAGATGTGCGATATATCGGTCTTTTCTCTGCAATTGAATTGGTGGAAAACCGTGAGACGAAGGAAAGCTTTGCCCCATCCGTGATGGCGGAAATTGGTAAAGTTTTGCGCCAGAACGGGTTGTTTACCTTCATCATGGCAAATAATATGGGAAGCATCATCTTTGTTGTGCCTCCTTTGTGCATTACGAAAGAAGAATTGGATGAAGGGCTGGCGATCATCGAGAAGGCATTGGAAACAACAGATGGGCAAGTGAAACACTAATAATCAAATAGATCAGGAGCATTCCATGGAAATCTTAAATTACATCAACGGTGAATGGGTCAAGCCCGAAGCTACGGAATATGTGGATGTTATCAACCCTGCAACAGGAACAATCATTGCTAAAACACCACTGAGTGGAAACGATGCAGTCGAAGCGGCAGCAAAAGCTGGGACGGAAGCACTCCCAGGTTGGCGTCGAACACCAGCACAGGAGCGCATCCAAAGTCTGTTCAAGTTGCGCGACTTGCTACTATCCAACAAAGATGAAATTGCCCGCACCATTACCAACGAGAGCGGGAAAACTTTCGAGGAAGCCAGAGCCGAGATGGTACGTGCCATCGAGAATGTGGAAATTGCCTGCGGGATCCCGATGATGGGTAAAGGTGAAATCAGCGAAGATATTGCTCCAGGTATTGATGAAATCATGCTACGCCAGCCGGTGGGTGTGAGTGCTACGATTGTCCCGTTCAATTTCCCTGGCATGGTTCCTTTTTGGTTTTTACCCTATGCGTTGGCACTGGGTAACCCGTTCATCGTCAAACCATCTGAAAGAGTTTCAACGACCATGCAATTTATATTCAAACTTATCGAGCAAGCTGGCTTCCCGAAAGGCGTTGTCAACTTGGTGAATGGTGCGAAGGAGGCAGTGGATGGTATCCTTGATCATCCAGCCATTCGTGCGATCACGTTTGTTGGATCGACAAGCGTGGCGCGCTATATTTACCGTCGCGCAGCAGAAAACGGTAAGCGTGTCCAGGCGCAGGGCGGGGCAAAGAATCCAGTTGTGGTTATGCCCGATGCCGATATGGATATGGCAGTAAAAATCATTGCAGATTCAGCATTTGGGTGCGCTGGTCAACGTTGCCTGGCGGTGTCATGGGCTGTGACAGTGGGTGAAGCCCGCAACCAATTCAACGAAGCTATTTGCGACGCAGCTGCTAGCCGAAAGGTGGGCTATGGGCTCAATGATGGTGTACAAATGGGACCTGTCATTAGCCAGCAAAGCCGAACGCGCATCGAGCAGCTGATCGGTCTCGGTGCATCCGAAGGTGCATCCATACCCGTTGATGGGCGTGGAACCGTCATTAAAGGATACGAAGGTGGTTCGTTTGTCCGTCCAACCATCATGGTTGATACGAAGCCTGACAGTGAAACCTGGAAAACTGAAATCTTTGGTCCGGTGCTTGGGTTGATGCATGTCAACACCTTCGATGAAGCGGTTTCACTTGCCAATCGTGGTGTTTATGGCAACCAGGCTAGCTTGTTCACTGCGAGCGGCTCGTTGGCACGCAAGTTTCGCTACGAAGTTGATGCTGGAAATATTGGCATTAATATCGGCGTAGCAGCTCCAATGGCGTTTTTCCCTTTCAGCGGTTGGAAGGAATCATTCTTCGGTGATCTTCATGGCCAGGGTATGGACGCAGTGGATTTCTTTACGCAGAAGAAAGTTGTTGTAGAACGCTGGCCAAAGGAATGGAGTCGCAAGTTTTAAACCCATCCATAAGACAAATGTCTTCCGCCTACAAAAAGGTTTCCGGGTATTCATGCTGGTTTCCGTATAACATTAAAACGGTAACCAGCTTTTCTTTGATTTCGATATAAATATGGAAAAGATGTTTGTCTCAGGAATCAATTTCCTCAATACAGCGTATCTCTCGATAATTATCAATTCAAGATATGGTAAGTTCTGAATATCTACTGAAAATTTCTTGGCAGATTTAGCAAATGACCTTTTTTCACTAGTTGTGGTCGATTTGTACTACGACTTCACCAAGCCTTTTAAACGGACCACAAGATATCTAAATCACCCCATTCTTACAGACAAAATGTGTGAGATTCCGAGAGAAATCTCACACATTTTGAGGGGTGCCTAACGGGATTCGAACCCGTGATAGATGATCCACAGTCATCTGTGTTGCCGCTACACCATAGGCACCATGCAAGAACTTACTATCCTTTGTCAAGCGCTCTGATATTGAGCACAACCCAACATAAGCGGGCTGATTTTATCACAAGGGTCGATGGCTTTCAAGCAATTTATTTATTTCTGAGGCTGCCAACGGTCTGTTAATGGTTTGTTGTGAACCATTAGTGAGGTCCTTGATGGTCACCTGATTTTTGGTCGCTTCATCAGGGCCGATCACGACTACTACACTCACTCCAATCCGATCAGCGTATTTGAATTGTTTGGGCAGTTTCGAAGCATAAGTACTGCATATCACTTTCAAACCAGCTTGTCTTAGTTCTGCAGCTAGAGCAAAGGATGCATTTTGTCTTTCAGTATCAAATACAGTTACAAGGACATCCGCAGGAACTTTTGTGATTTCCTTTGGGATTAAACCCAGCGATTCGAGTAACAGTCCGATCGCTAAATCACCCATGGCAAAGCCAACTGCAGGCAATGGATCACCGCCAACCTGAGCCATCAAGTTATCGTAACGACCACCACCAAGCAAAGCACGCTTGATATCACTATTCAGAGCATAGGCTTCAAATACGGTACTGGTGTAGTACAACAACCCGCGGATAGTATTCGGATCATAGCGAACATATTCTCGCACCCCTAATGCATCCAGTGTAGAAAAGACGCGCTTGAGGATCTCGGATTTTGTCCATAAATCAGGGTTGCTCAGGAAGGATTTCATAGCTTCAAATTGCCGAGGATTCATTCCTAAATCAAGGGCATCGGCTTCCCATTCTGTTGGAGCCATTTTTCCCCGGCGGTCAATCAGGTTCAGATAATCATATAGTTTCTCTTCAGGCACATCCAAGGAAGCCAACTCTGAATTAATCAGCTGGCGGTCATTTACGAGGATGACAGCATTTTGGGAAGAAAGCCCAACCTGGTTCAAAAAGGAAGCTGCAATGGCAATCAACTCGGCATCAGTTTCAGGAGTGTCAACACCAATTAAATCGATATTCCATTGGAAAAATTCACGTGTCCGGCCACGCTGTGGACGTTCGTATCGCCAGAATGGACCCCATGACCACCAACGCAGCGGAAATACTAATTGATTCTGGCGTTGCGCGACCAAGCGTGCCAAACTGGGAGTGAGTTCTGGGCGTAGGGCGAGCATTTCACCACCCCGGTCGGGAAATACAAAGGATTGCTGATTTACCAGCTCTTCGCCTGATTTGGTTGCATATAATTCAATGGTTTCTAGTAAAGGTGCTTCCCATTCCTGGTAACCAAAGGATGCCGAAACTTGCCGGATCGCGTTGTACAACCAATTTCGGACCGCCATTACTTCAGGGTAATAGTCCCGTGTACCTTTAACAGATGGAATAATATTCTTCATGGCGAATCATTGCCTTTCTGGATAGCATTCAAAAAATCCCAGGTGATTTATGTAAAAAAATTATTTTAGCATATATTTCAATGATGCTCTTGTATTCTCGCTATAAACAGTTAAAATTAATACCTAACATAACGTATTTCAATATAATTTTTACCAGAGGATTAAGAAAATGAAAATTGTAACCGACTGCGCAGCAGATCTCACAAAAGAAGAAGCTGAAGAACTGGATATCACAGTTGCACCTCTATTTATTCAGTTTCCTGAGGGTGAGGTCAATTCTAATGAGATTTCTCCAGATGATTTTTACCGACGTCTGAAGAATATTGCACCACTCATCCCTACGACGGCACAACCTTCATCAGGTATCTTTGCAAACATCTACGAGAAGATAATTGATCAAGGAGAAGATGTGATGTCGATTCATATCTCATCTGGTTTGAGTGGGACCATCGAATCTGCCCGGGCAGGAGCGGCCCAGCTTACTGGGAAAGCTGTTAATATCGTCGATAGCCTGACACTCTCTGGTGGAGAACGCTTCCAAGTTCTTGCAGCTGCTTTGGCTACCAAGACGGGAAAACCATTGGATTTTATACTCGAGAGGTTATCAAAAATCCGTCAGGAAACTGAAGTCATCTACACACTCGAAACGCTGGATTATTTACAACGTGGAGGCCGGATTGGAAGAGTACAGGCTTTGGCTAGTACTTTACTTCATATCAAACCCATCATTGATGTGGATAAAAAAGATGGAAAATACTCAACGATTGGCAAGGAACGGACAATACCGAAATCATTAGAAGCGATCACCGAGCATATTGCCAAGCTTTATGGACAAGAAACCCCATTGTGGGTCTCTGTCTTACATGGTCAATTTGCAGAGCAGGCACAAAGTCTGGCAAAATTGGTGCAGGGAAAAGTGAAAGTGAGTAAATTAGAAATAATGCGCATTTCTCCTGTTCTGGGTGTACATACTGGTCCGGGTATTGTCGGATTGGCAGCAGTACCTTTCCATTTGATGGAAGGGCTAGATTGAGAATCACCACCTGGAATGTCAATGGGCTGAGAGCAGCCCTTGATAAAGGTATCTGGGAGTGGATTCAGAATGAAAATCCGGATGTAATATGCTTGCAAGAGATAAAAGCTCGCCCCGACCAAATTTCTAGTGAAAATCATGGTCAATTCAGGACTCCACATATTTATTGGAATCCGGCTGAAAGACCTGGTTACAGTGGAGTAGCTACTTTTTCAAATCATTTACCCCTCACAGTGGATTACGGTTTAGGAAAGAATGAGTTTGACCTTGAAGGTAGGGTGATCCGTACCAAATTTCCTCGATTTACACTGTTCAATGTGTATTTCCCAAGCGGGCAACGCAGCCTTGAACGAGTGGAATTTAAGCTTGAATTTTATTCCCATCTATTAGAAATCTGCGATCACTTACACCAGGCAGGAGAGCTATTAATTATCTGTGGGGATTTCAATACAGCCCACAATGAGATTGATCTTCGATACCCAAAACAGAATCAAAAGACTTCCGGCTTTATGCCAGAAGAACGCGCTTGGATTGATAAATATCTTTCCCATGGATTTGTGGATGTATATCGGGAATTATTCCCAGAGCGCGTGGAATACACGTGGTGGACTTATCGAATGAATGCCCGACAAAATAATATTGGGTGGCGATTGGATTACTTCCTTGTTTCTACGGCACTTACCCCATTCGTTAGAGATGTGATTGTTCATCAAAATATTACAGGTTCTGACCATTGCCCCGTAACGCTTGTAATTGATACGCAATAATTATGTAACCCAGACGTCTCATCAACTTACTCTCCAAATTCGGTTTCAATCTCATCTAGATTATCCCAGCCTTCCGATATTTCTAGGGAGATATCGCCGAAAAGTCCTTTTTGCGAAACACGAACCAAATGCCGTTTAATAAGCTCGAGCATGGCTAAAAAGGTGACCACGATTTCAAGGCGCGAGTGATTTTTGGAGATCAAGGACCGGAAAGGCACACTCGGGTGTTGTCTAAGTGCATCGGTGATTAGATAGATTTTTTCGCGAATGGTCACGCGAGAAATTGGGACAACATTTTTTAAAGTGTCGGCAAGATTAAGATTTGCGAATATATCTTGCGCTGCTAATGTTAAATCTTCAATCGTAACACCTGATAGATCAACATTACCTTCCAGTTTTGGAGGTGGGGCCAGACGTAAATATGTCTTTAATCCATCTTCATCACGTTGCATGAGAATTGCGGCAATTTCCCTGTATCGCTTATACGCGATGAGTTGCTTTGCAAGGGCTTCACCTGGGTCTTCCTCACCCGGTTCTCGTTCTGGTGGGCGTGGCAATAATGCCTCAGATTTTATCTGTAATAATTTGGCTGCTATTACAAGAAAAGCCGAGACTTCATCTGCGGCTAGATCGGATAGCTGATGCATATACGCCAGGTATTGGTCTGTTACCACGGCTAAGGATAATTTGGTTATGTCCAATTCAGATCGTTCAATTAACTGCAACAATAAATCCAAAGGACCTTCATATACCGGTGTGAAAATTGTATAATTTGAGACCTGTTTATTTGCAGTTTTAACGACCATTGACGAGATTATACCTGACAATTCATTTGCCTCATGCTATACTCAATAATATTTCATACAAGGAAGGCTATCGTGGCAAATCAATGGCGAGAAATTGAAGCGGAGTGGCAAGATGGGGGTGCTTTTATCGGACGGAATGTTTCAGGTGGTACAGTGCAAATGGGAAAACTTAACGACCATCCGGGGGTGTCTCCGATGGAACTTCTTTTAATGGGTTTGGCTGGTTGTACCGGGGTTGATATTGTGGATATCATGGCAAAAAAAAGGGAACCGTTGAAGGCGCTTAAAGTGAAGGTACGTGGGAAACGTGCAGAGGATTTTCCCCAAATTTATAAGGAAATTGAGATCACTTATCTGATCTGGGGTGATGGAATCAAATCCAAATCGGTTGAGCAGGCAATTCAGTTATCTGAAGAGAAGTATTGTTCTGTAGGCATCATGTTATCGGCAGTTGCAGATATCCGTTCTTCGTACCAGATATTTAGCTCTGAAGAATTGATAAATCAATAAGAGTGTAACTATTATTGCTTATCTGCATCCAATACATAAATATATTCTGGAGATTATTTAATGATCAATGAACCGATCCATGTTACGGACTCTGCTTTCGAAAAAACGGTTTTGAAATCCACGATTCCTGTTATTGTAGATTTTTGGGCACCCTGGTGCGGTCCATGCAAGATGATTGCACCAATTTTGGAGAAGATTGCTAAAGAAAATGCAGGCAAAGTTATCATTGCAAAAGTAAATACTGATGAAAATCCTGAATGGGCAATGAAATATGGCGTACAGGGGATTCCAACCATGCTATTTATTTCAGGGGGGAAAATCATTCACCGGCAGGTAGGTGCAATCCCTGAACCAGTTTTACGCACAATTGTGACCCAATTCCTGGAAGTCATTGTGCAGGTATCAAAGAATTAACCGGCTCAACAATCACGAATCAGATGTCCTTTCAATCTGCGCACCCAAGCTGCGTAATTTATCATCGATCCGTTCATAACCACGATCGATTTGGCCGACGTTACGGATCACCGATTGACCTTCGGCAGCTAATGAAGCCAATACCAGCGCCATGCCTGCACGAATATCTGGGCTTTCTAATTTCTCTCCATATAACTGAGTAGGACCCTGGACAATACACCGGTGAGGGTCACATAGTACAATCTGAGCGCCCATACTGACTAGTTTATCAGTGAAAAACATCCTACTCGGATACATCCAATCATGAAATAATACACTACCTCGGGATTGCGTGCCAATAACGATGGCAATGCTCATCAAGTCTGTTGGGAAAGAAGGCCAGGGCATAACGTTGATGACAGGAATGGCATCTCCGAGATCCGGTTCGACAACCAACCTTTGTTGGGATGGAATAATTATCCGATCTCCCTCCACCTGCCACTCTACACCCAATCTGCCAAATACCAGGCGGATCATACCCAAATAATTAGACCCAGCGTTATTAATCGTGACCGAGCCATGCGTCAAGGCAGCTGCACCAATGAAACTAACCACCTCAAGGTAATCGGGACCTATGGTAAATTCACCCCCATGAAGTTTCTTCACACCTTGAATATGAAGTGTATTTGAGCTAATATTATTGATTTTTGCTCCAAGCTTGTTAAGAAAATGACATAGTTCCTGAACATGCGGCTCTGATGTGGCATTACGCAGAATAGTTGTACCTTCTGCAGTAACGGCGGCCATAATAGCATTTTCTGTTGCAGTTACACTAGCTTCATCTAGTAATATGTCTGCACCGATGAGCTTAGTTGCTGAAAATACAAAGACACGGTTGGTGCGATCATAATCTGCCTTTGCACCAAGAGCGCGGATGGCCAGGATGTGAGTATCCACCCTTCGACGCCCAATCACATCACCGCCTGGGGGAGGAAGTCTGAGGTCACCAGTTCGGGCAACCATCGGACCTGCCAATAAAATCGAAGCTCGTATCCGTCGGCATAAGTCTGGCTGAAGATCTGCCGGACATAAGTCTTTCGCAACGAACTCCCAGGTGTGGTTATCCATTTTATTAGCGGATACGCCCAGACTTTGGATTAATGAAATCATATCCTGTACATCGCGAATATCAGGGACATTATGCAAAATTACTGGCTCATTTGTAAGAAGACATGCCGCAAGTAAAGGTAACGCAGCATTTTTGTTTCCAGCTGGGGTTACTTCACCATTTAGTGGATATCCACCCTGGATTATAAACTTGTCCATTAAATTCTCCTTACTGTGAGGTTACTTCTCAAAATCCATTGAATCCATTGTGAAAATACATCCATGATTATGAATTATTGCTATAATTACCTGAATGATAACATACATCATTGCGATCATCTTTGGTTGGCTCTCTGGTATCGTGGTTAATTATATAGCGGATGTACTCCCTCTACGCCGGCGCTTGACCAAGCCTTTTTGCATTCAATGTGATACCGACCAAATGTGGTTTAGTTATTTCTTATGGCCTCGTAAATGCCCGGTTTGCAGTCACCCAAGGGGTTTCCGTGTATGGGTGGTGGAAGGATGCTATATTGCTGCAAGTATATTGATCAGTCAATATCCACCAGAAGGATTGGGTTACATACTAGGCATGGTGGTCCTGGTGTTTTTTGGGGTGGTTGTTTTAATTGACCTGGAATACCGTTTAATCATTCACCCGGTCAGCCTGGTTGGAGCGGCCCTTGGTCTGGTGGTGGGCATCCTGCGAGTAGGTTGGATGAAAGCATTGATCGGTGGGGTTGCGGGGTTTGGGATCATGTGGTTGTTATTTATGATCGGGGTATTGATCATTAAATTGATTGATCGCGCACGCGGTCGACCTGTGAATGATGTTGCGTTGGGATTTGGAGACGTTAATTTGAGTGGTGTGCTGGGTTTAATGCTTGGATGGCCTTTGATTCTGGTTAGCCTGATTGTATCCGTATTAATCGCGGGATTGGTGAGTCTGATTTACATTGTAATAAAATTGATCACTGGTAGATATAGTGCGTTTATGGCACTCCCATACGGTCCATTCCTGGTAATAGGGGCGGTTATCTTTATCTATTTTGGGGATCTGGTTTTGAAACTATTGGGTGGATGATGCATTCGGAAAAAAATAAAATGGGGAAAGCACTTTCATAAAATATGTGGATTGATGATTTTTATTTAGTCTTAGTTGAATTCAAAAACAAAGAGGATCAATTATTTCCTGAGAAAATTTTGGAAACTTGCAAAGGATAAATCAATAATAATCATTCTGGAATATAGCAAGATGTTTTAGGGTTTACGGTAGATCATTTTTGCGAAACTATTATAGCACAATAGTTCTATTTCCACAAGGTAATTACTCACCCATCCCCCCTCGTTTAATATAGCCTCTTGTGAAACAGTAAAATCGATTAAAGAGTAGTTACTCCACAAGGGGTTTAATAAATATCCTGCATCGAGAAAAAGACTCGATGCAAGATATTTTAAGATGTCTAGTGGATATAACTTTCAGTCAGCCAATTGCTGTTTGTTGCGATGGAACCATGTACGCCATTCACGATTTTCCCACACAACCAGGATGGGGGAAGCATTAAAAATGGAAGAATACGTCCCGCTGAAAACTCCGACCAGGAGGATCACCACAAAATGACGGATCGTAATTCCACCAAACAATGCGAGAGAAAGTAGGGTGAGCATGACGGTTAATTGAGTATTAATCGAGCGGACAAGCGTCTGGACAATAGAGTGATTAACCACAGTCTCATACGACAGCTTACGGTAGATATTCAGATTTTCCCGGATCCGGTCAAAAACAACAATCGTATCATGGACAGAGAACCCAATCACGGTCAGAAGGGCAGTGAGGAAGAGCGAATCAGCCTCCCAATGGAGAAAGTGCGCCAGTATCGCTTCAACACCAATAACCACTGCTACATCATGTAACATAGCAATAATGGCAGCAACACCATACCGAAAAGCATTGGGCACGCCTCTAAAAGCATACATAATGTATAGCAATATTCCCAAGGATGCCAGCCCGACTGCTTCGGCTGCTCGTTTAGCAACTTCCTGACCAACCGAAGGACCTACCGATTCAAAACGTTGAACCGTGATCGTTGAGTTGAAACGGGTTTCCATTGCTGACACTAACTCGTTTCTTTGGGCATCGGTCATCTCCAACGAACGAATCACAAGACCGTTTTGCCCTGAGGTCTGTACAATTGAATCACTAAATCCATTCTCCGCATATAAAGCGGTTACCAGGGAAGGCTGTGGCACTGTTCCAGTTTCAAATTGGAGATCTAATAAGCTACCACCTCGAAAATCGATCCCCAAAGGCAACCCCCATACCAATAATGCAATCATCCCTGGAATGATGACCAATAATGAGATCCCAAAGTATAAATAACGATGTTTTACGATATCAATCATTGAGAGCTCCTAGAAACCAAACCAACGTGAATGTTGGGTGAAGTTGATATTATCCAAAACCAGGTGCAAGAATGTACGGGTCACAATGATGGCGGTAAACATACTCACCAAGACGCCAATGGCTAATGTGACTGAAAAACCTTTTACAATACTCGCACCAAATGTGTTGCCAAACCAGAAAAGAATGATACAAGTAATCAGGGTTGAAAAGTTCGAGTCCCGAATCGAAGGCCAGGCACGTTTCCAACCGAGATCAATGGCTTGTCTGAGTGATTTACCAGATCGAAGTTCTTCTTTTATACGCTCAAATATCAGGACATTTGCATCCACAGCCACGCCTACACTCAAAATAAAACCTGCGATACCGGGTAAAGTTAATGTGACCGGAATTGCGCGGAATAGGGCAAAGGTGATCAAGGCATAACAAAGCAAGGCGAGATCGGCAATGAGCCCAGGCAAACGATAGTAAAGAGCCATGAATAAAATAACTACGCTCATCCCAATCAATCCCGCGACCAAGCTCTTATCTAAGGAATCCTGCCCAAGTGTCGGTCCCACAGTCTCGTTGGTTAGAACTTTAAGTGAAAAGGGTAATGATCCATATTTTAATTTAAGGGTTAGTGCATTAGCGTCTTCGAGGGTGAAATTTCCCTCGATAACGCCTTTTCCGCCTGTGATTGCAGTATTGATTTTTGGGGCTGAAATTACTACCTTGTCCAATGCGATTCCCAAGACATCCCCGATATGAGTGCTGGTGAAATCTTTGAATATTCCTGCGCCTTCTGGATTTAATTCAAAGGCAATAGTAGGTTTTCCACCTACGTTTGGATTAACATAAACATTTTTTAAAACTGCGCCAGTCATAATGGTGTGGAATATTGGTCCAGTCGGGAGTGGTAATGTAGTGGTGATCGTAGATGATTCTGTGCCAGTAGGGGTTACCGATGTCTCCGGTATCGATGGTGGTGTGGAAGGAGAAGTTGGTGCTGTAGTGGTATTTTGAGAAGATTGACTCCTTCCAGTCACCCAATCAGTATTTATCTTTTTATTTTGAAGAGAATATGCCTGCTCTGGTGAGATCGAAGACATGTCGACAAATTCAAGTAAACCCGCCTGCTTGATAAGAGCTAAAGCTTTATCCGGATCGGTTGCACCAGGTAGCTCAACGACGATACGGCGTGAGCCTGCCTGCTGGACGACCGGTTCTGAGACACCCAATGCGTTAACACGATTTTCAACGATATTCTTGGCAGAACTCATATCATTCGAATCGATTACGGTGCTCGGAGGGACATCTGCCTCTAACAAGGCTTGTAATCCCCCCACGAGATCCAGTCCAAGGTGGGTAGTAAAATCTCGATTGATACTTCCTAAATGGATTCCAGGACTTTTTGGTAAGTCAACATAAGCTGCAAATAACAAGATCAAGACTATGACAATCAGAAGACGATAATTACGGCTCATTTGGTGATTTCAACCTCCACGAAGCACACGAACGCCAGCCGAGTGCTGGCAAAATTACCAGAATCGACTGGCAGGGGGGGATTATACCTCCGTTTACAATGATTGTCTATTTCGGAAGGAAAGTCTTTGGTGGGTTTTGTATATACGTTAGGACTGTTTGAAGTACTTCTTCAAAAGCTAGAAAGTTGGTGTCTACATATAGATCTGCATATTGGCGTGCATGACGAAGCCTGCGAAGTTGTTCCAGGTATTCCTGGTATGTCCAATCCAATTTTCGTCTTATGATCGTGTTTTCATAAGACACATCCAGATAGATCAGGATATCAGGATTTGTAAGTCTTTTCCACATATCAAGGACGTATGAATGCTCTTGTGCGATATGCCTGATCAGATATCCATGAGATTTGAGACCTACCACCAGGGATGATTTACCGGCACCACAAGGACCTACAACGCCAATAATCATATTTAGCTCGAATCAATTGGATTGGTGATTATCGTTGGCGAGCGATCTAATCTCATTCGGACCACCAAAAACTGCGATTACATCGAGAGCTGAAAGCTGGCAATCAGCTGGTGGATGGAAGTCAGACTTGCTATCATGACGGATGAGAACCACGCTAAGATGATATTTTTGTTCGATATCACTGACTGATTGGTTGATCAGCTGTGAGGCAACCTTAACTATTATGTAAGCCAGGCTCATCGACTGACCTTCAATCGTGATTGGACGGGTCATGTCCACGCCGGAAGCTGCTGCAGCAAAAGCAGGGGCAGCCATACCTGTGGCGCTGAAGGCAGTATATCCAAATTGCTCCTGCAACGCATGTGCAAAGTCATCATCGAATATTCGTATAATTACCTGTATATCAGCCTTTAAATTCCGGGCTTTGAGGGCAACTTTAAGATTGAGGCTATCATTCTGGGTGCATAGGATGATTGCGCGAGCACGTCTTACACCAGCTGATTCCAAGGCGGGTTCCCGGGTTGCGTCATCCTGGATGACCGGGATACCCATGGCTTTTACACTGCTAATTAAATCGGCATTTGGATTTGATTCTATAATCACTATATCCTGTTCCATTTTTGCAAGTTCTTCAGCCACTCTGTAACCCAAATGTCCGAGTCCAACCAGGATGATGTGGTTATTATAGGTTGAAGCCACAGCGACCTCCCATTCCTTTGCACGTGCCCGGCGGTTAAATAACATCACGCTAAATTCGGTAACTCCCTGAGCAAGCATAATCAGGCCA
>Ga0315283_10003033_pt1 | contig 14245 bp, 11 predicted proteins | sample YL17G09_0_MG_FD_204541 | JGI IMG/M metagenome (GOLD analysis project Ga0315283, IMG submission 204541) | Sediment microbial communities from Yellowstone Lake, YNP, Wyoming, USA - YL17G09_0 | ecosystem: Environmental > Aquatic > Freshwater > Lake > Sediment | place: USA: Wyoming | collected... | reverse complement strand
CCTCTTCTGAGACTCCAAGCGCCGTTTGCGTCAGGAAGGACAAAACGGAGACCGGAAATTTTGAAAGGCGTTGCATTCTATGTGAACATCGCGAGCAGCCGGCTTCTGGTGATTACCTGTTATGCATCGAAATGGCGGAACAAAATATACCGTAAATGCCGTATAATCAAAAGACGGGTTCATGAAAAATATTTGAAGTCTTGTCCCTAAATAAAACCTCTCTCCAATATTTTCTGATCTCTATGAATAAGACATTGAGGAAAAATGCGGCACACTCTAAATAATTAATCAAATATTTAATAAGGAGAAAGAAAATGAATAAGAACAGACTGAAAATGCTTTCGCTCATAATAGCCCTGCTGTTTGCAAGCATTACCATTTTTGAACATGATGCCTTTGCACGTATGGGCGGAGGGAGGTCCTTTGGCAGCAGGGGATCAAGAAGCTATTCCCCTCCGAGGCAGTATTCAAGCCCCGACCCTTCAAGACAACAGGCCGCTCCGTCTCAGGGACAGGCCCCTGCCCAACCGGCAGGAGGAGGTTTTATGAGAGGTATCGGAGGAGGTCTTCTCGGCGGGCTACTGGGCGGGATGCTCTTCAGCAGCCTGGGCTTTGGTGGAATGGGAGGCGGGTTCGGCGGCAGCGGCGTAGGCTTCGTCGAAATTCTACTGCTTCTCGGGCTCGGCTATTTCATATTTAAAATGGTAAAGAACAGGAAAGCGGCAGGGAACCTTTCATATCAGACTTCATATCAACAGCCGGAAGCCCGGACGGGATCCTTTTCCTCCTATGGGAGCGGGAGCCGGACACAGGAAGATGATATATCTGACGGGATAAGACATATCAGGGAGATGGACTCTCACTTTGACGAAGGACAGTTTAAAGAAAAGGCTATGGATATCTTCTTTAAAGTGCAGGGCGCATGGATGAACAGGGATTTACCCCCGGTGCATAACCTGCTGACGGATGAAATGAAAGGCATTGTTCAAGGGGATATTGATACCCTGTTAAGAGATAAAAAGGTCAACCGACTTGAAAACATCGCCGTCAGAAATGTTGAAATCGTTGAGACATGGCAGGAAACAGGACAGGATTTCCTGACGGTCCTTTTCACTGCAAATCTTTTAGACTACACCGCCGATGATTCAACGGGCGAAGTCGTGGAAGGCAGTAAAACAGACCCCGTGAAATTTGAAGAATTCTGGACCTTTACAAGGCCGGTTGGAAACAATCCATGGAAGCTCTCGGCAATTAATCAGTCGAAGTAGTTCAAATATGAAAGGTCTCATAATAATAACGACATTAGTTTAAAAAAATACCTTCCCCCTCTTTGGCAAAGAGGGGGAAGGGGAGATTTTCTAATAAATGTGCATTCAATTATGATATGTAGATTTCTATATCGCCTGCATCCTGAGTTCGTATAGCAGATCTAAATTCTCCTCGAAGTAAGCTGAGCGTTGTGACTACGTCTTCTCCCGGTCAGGTATAATAGAAAATCCTTTTCAGAGGTGAATATATGTACCGGGAATTAAATGCAGTCGTTATGCCAAACGGCTCCATTCAAATGGAATGGACGGACACCGGTGAAATTATTAACAGAAGCCAACACCTGTTACAACAGGAAATATTCAAGCGGTTTGTCTCGAATTCTGAATCGGCCTTTCTGTTTTTAGGTTTCTGCGACAGAACTATACCCCTTTCTCCGTCTCTTGATTACTTAAAGGACTTCGCGGGACTATTTGCGAATAGGTTGAGACTTACTCCTGACCTGGAAGTCCGGCGGCACAGAGTTGAGATCAAGATTGAAGGGCACGAACTCAGTAAATTTCTGGAAATCGCCCCTTTAATGACAGGTTCGGAATATCTTAGCAGCGATCTACTGGAAGGTCTGTGGCAGAGGACCAACACTGCATTCCAGCGGGAGATCAAGGCTTATCAAGGCACTGTAGAAGATTTCATGAAGTCGTATCGTTCCGATGTGCACCTGGTTGGACGTATATTTTTTCACCTTGTCGAGAGTAAAAAGGAGGACTATCCCTTCGCATTCCTTGCAACCTATTCAACAGGCCTGAGTAAACAAGGGGCTTCAAAACACATTCCGCTTAAATATGCGTTACAGGAATTCGGGAGTGACAGTGAAAAGCTGCTCGACCTCCTTTCGACAGTAAATATTGCTGCAAAGGAAAGCCCTCTAATCCACAGTCTTCTTGAATCCGGGGAGCTGTTTCACCCCATTTCATGGTCGTCAAAAGAGGCATTTACCTTTCTGAAGGAAATCCCCCTCTATGAAAGGTCGGGTATCCTCTGTAGAATACCGAACTGGTGGAAGGGCGCGTCGCCCGGTCTGAAACTTCATATCCGTGTGGGTGATGCACAGCCCTCACATCTCGGCATGGATGCACTTCTGAGCTTTGATGCCGGACTGCTTCTTGGTGATACCTTCATCTCTGAAGAAGAGGCCCGACAGCTCCTCCAGTCTTCGGAGGGACTTGCCTTTATCAAGAACAGATGGGTGGCTGTTGATCCCGAAAAACTAAAGCAGACCCTCGCCGCATATGAAAAAGCACGAAAGATGATAGAAAAAGGAGATTTTAGTCTGAGAGACGCCATGCGGATGCAGCTGAATCCTGAATCTGCGCTGAATCTTCAAAGGGATGTCGGAGGGGTAGAAATCTCCAACGGCAGATGGCTCGAATCGGTCATCCTCAAGCTCCGCAATCCCGAGATGATCGTTTCGGCGGAACCGGGCGGAACGTTCAAAGCAGAACTCAGGCCCTATCAGCAGAAAGGGGTAAACTGGCTCTGTTTCCTGGATTCACTGCAATTCGGCATCTGCTTAGCCGACGATATGGGGCTGGGCAAAACTGTCCAGATTCTCGCCCTGTTGAATATCCTGAAAACAAGGACCCGGAAATGGGCGAGTCTTCTGGTGATACCCGCATCACTCATCTACAACTGGGTACAGGAGATAAAAAGATTCACACCTGATATCAAATTTTTTATAGCGCATCCGGAGGGGAATACCGAAAAGAAGGTTAAACCGCAGAACAAAGAATCGCTTGATAAGATCGACCTCGTTATAACAACCTATTCCCTCGCCCAGAAATATGAATGGCTTCAGGATTACAAATGGAACTATGTCATACTTGATGAAGCCCAGGCTATAAAGAACCCCGGCACAAAACAAACAAGATCTGTAAAGAAATTCGATGCGAGGAACAGGATAGCCATGACAGGGACGCCCATTGAAAACAGGTTGTCCGATCTCTGGTCACTGTTCGACTTTATTAATCCGGGTCTGCTGGGTAACTCACAGGAATTCACGCAATTCACAAAAAGGCTTAAACACAGCCCCGACGGTTATGCGCGCCTGAGAAAAGTGATAAGCCCCTATATACTGAGGCGCCTTAAAACAGACAAATCTGTCATATCAGATCTGCCTGAGAAGGTCGAGATGAAGACATTTGCATCATTAAGCAAGAAGCAGATAGTCCTGTACAGAGAAATGGTGCAGAATTTAAAAGAGACGATCGCGAATACAGAAGGAATACAGCGGAAGGGGATCATTCTCTCGTCCCTGATGAAATTCAAGCAGCTCTGCAACCACCCGGACCAGTACCTCGGCACAGGCGGATTTGAGGAGGAGGAGAGCGGAAAATTTGGAAGGCTCAGGGAGATTTGCGAAACAATACATGAGAAAAGAGAGAAAGCGCTGGTCTTCACACAATTCAGGGAGATAACCGAGCCATTAAAGGCTTTCCTTAACGGCATATTCGGCACAAAAGGTCTCCTGCTGCACGGAGGCACTCCAGTAGGAAAAAGGAGGGAAATTATCGAACAGTTCCAGGGAAGTCAATACATTCCGTTCATCGTGCTTTCTTTAAAAGCCGGAGGAGTCGGTCTGAATCTGACCGAAGCAAACCACGTTATCCATTTTGACAGGTGGTGGAACCCGGCAGTAGAGAATCAGGCCACGGACAGGGCTTTCAGGATCGGCCAGAAAAAGAATGTAGTGGTACATAAATTCATAACTAAAGGCACTATTGAAGAAAAGATAGACATGATGCTCGAAGAAAAATCAAAACTATCTCAGGATATTATTCAAAGCAGCGGCGAGTCACTAATGACCGAATTGGACAACAGAGAATTAATGGAGCTTTTCACTCTCACGATATGATAAGCCAATAAAAAGCAAGGAGACTTATGAGATACTGGGGATATCCGGAATACGTGACGGTGGCCGAAAAAAAGGCAAGGGCCGCCAGGAAACTTAAAGAGCTGTGCAAGAAGAACCCGAATATGAAGCCCGTAGTAATCGAAGGCAGCGCCATAGCCCGCACTTGGTGGGGCAAGGCATGGAACCGAAACCTTGAACAATATGCCGATTACAGCAACCGCATTGGAAGAGGAAGAAATTATATCCGGCATGGCGCAGTGCTGGATCTGCAGATCGAATCGGGTGAAGTAAATGCGCTGGTGCAGGGGTCAAGACCGAAACCGTATTCCGTGTCCATAAAAATTCAGACACTCAAAAAAGATATCTGGCTGAAGATCAAAACCTCATGCGAAGACACACTTGAATCGTTTCAGGAGCTGTTAGCCGGGGCTTTCCCAAAGGCATTAGGAGAGATTTTCACTTCGAGAGATACGGGCATGTTCCCGGCGCCCCGCGAGATCAAATTCAGTTGCTCCTGTCCCGATTGGGCAAGCATGTGCAAACACGTTGCCGCCGTACTTTATGGCGTCGGCGCAAGGCTTGATGAAGACCCGAAACTATTCTTCAGACTGAGGGACGCCGACATAACCAGGTTGATAAAACAAACGGTTACGGACAAGACTAAAAAGCTGCTTGAGAAGGCCGGCAGGAAAAGCAGCCGGATCATGGAAGATGCAGATTTATCCGCAGTCTTCGGTATTGACTTTGAGGAACCGAATCCCTCTGTTGGACTCAATCCTGTTGAATCACCACCACCTGCAAGGAAGAAACGTAAGTCTGCTGCGACTTCTGCAAAACGCAAACCATCTTTGAAAATGGGCGCGAAAAAGGGTGATGCCGGGAAGACAAAAAAGAAAATCTCTGAAAGGTCTCCGTCAAAAAAAGCAAAGACAAGAACAACGGTCGTTAAAAAGACGGCAACAAAGGCCGGCAGAAAAAGCACGGGAAAGAACATAAGAAAGAAGACGGAACAATATTAATAAACAACGGTCAGCTATGTTCTAAGCTGTCTTCTGCTTGGCGGTTTCTTTTTCAAGAACATCGACTATATATTTATTAAGGGTAACCCCTTTTTTCGTTGCCTCTAACGCAATGCGATTGTGTAAGCCTGATCCGACGCGGATATTAAACGATCCCTTAAACGGATGCTCAGGCTCTTTACCCTGTTCCTTACAGGTCTGGAGGTAGTCGTCTACAGCTTCCTCAAATGATTTGCACAGTGATTTAACGTCGGTGCCTTCATAGCTGACAAGGGCACGGATAAACTCGACCTTTCCATAAAACACCTTGTCCTCATCGTTGTAATGGACAGAACCGTAATAATTTTTATATTTCATCATATCTTTCATATCAATCCCTCTCTTCTTAAGGTTTCTTCGATCTGCTCCAACTGGTACTTTTTCAGTACCGGTGTTGGGTGCGGTTTGTGAAGGATTATCGGAGGAAGTGTTTCGTGTATGAATTTAACCCTTGATCCTCCGGTCTTCCCGGACTTTGCCAATGTGTATCCAAATCCAGTCAACAGGCTAACAAGTTCCTCCCAGGTAAAGTCACTGGGCATTGACAGGAAACGATTAATAATCTTCTTGCGCTTACTCAGGGATATCCTCCTTCAAAACGTTCTCATGAGCTTATTTTATCAGCAACTAATAAGAGAGTGCAACTACAGTTAGTCGCATAGATTGAAATGCCCGCTTGACATCACTCTATGATTTTTTAGCGTTCTTTGGTTTCGATAAATACATAGGGGTTATACGGGAGCAAATACTAAAACGCCGGCATTCACTGAAATGATGATCGCGGTTAAGAAAAGAAGGTTCAATATTCTCTTGGTATGGAAACTTGATCGGCTGAGTAGATCACTGAAGTACCTTATAAACACTCTGGATGAACTTGGCGCTTTAGGTTGTTTATCAACTATGTTTTAATGTTGTTTCATAACTATGTGATTGTGTCCGGATATATTTTGCTTTCCTGTTTATAGCAAACAGTTCCATGAATAAATCCTTTCTGCAATCTTAATTACGTCTTTCATTATTTGAAGCTTCAAATCCTGAGAAGTGTCTGACGTAACAAAGTCCCTAAACAGACAGGCGTTGATCAGGCTAAAAGCTTGATAAATCTGGAGCCGGTGGGGAGAGTCGAACTCCCGGCCAGCTGATTACGAATCAGCTGCTCTGCCTCTGAGCTACACCGGCATAAAGAAAGCGGGACAACGTGAAGCGGTAAAAGAAAATTATAATAAAATATATCCGTCTTGATTTTAATGCATTTATCAGACTCCTTGCAACTACTCATCATAAATCCGTCTTACCATTAAAAAAAATGAGGGAAAGCCGCCTTACGGTGACATTCCCTCGCAATCCATCTTGGGGAGTCAGGATTGTCTTGTATTTACATTATGTTCCCTTATCTCAACTAAAAAGAAAGATTGACTTCAAAGTACGGCCAATAGTCGTGCTGATATTTCGAGCTGCCCAAAATCGAGTATTTATCTCCGCTGTCCTTATCATGTTTTGAATACAGAAAATCGATGTAGCCGAGACGGAACCTGACATTCGGTTTAAAATAGTAGTCGTAGTAGATGTCCAACATTTGAGCGTTGAACGGATAAAAACCGACGGTATCCTTGCCATTGGGATTATAGAAATTGTTTCCTGCAGGAGATGACACGGTGCCTTTTCTCCTGAACCCACGGTAGTTAAAGGGATTGATCCATGCATCACTTCCGTCAGTATACTCAACTGTCAACTGATGGTCGCGATTAATCAGATCTCCGGTATTGAACCCTGCAAACCATAAATGACCGGGGTATCCGTTTTTCTCAACATCCTGTGAAGTTCCTGTCCCACCGGGCTTGAAGCTATGGGCCGGGATATCGAAATGGCTATAGTAATATGCTCCATACAGCTGGAAACCCATGAGTTGTGTGTCGACATAGGCGCCTGTCAACAGATAATTCGTGTTGAGGTCCGTAACATAGGTTGCCTTGGAGGTATTGGGCATATGCCAGTTCTGCATAGTCAGTCCGTCCACTATGATTTCCGTATCCTTGCCTATTTTGATCTGTGCCTGTGCAAGAAATGCATCGGCGTCCGCTTTTACCTCTTCAGTAGTTTTGTCGATCAGTTTATACTCATCATATTTGAGGTAGCCAAGGATAATGCCTGTTTTGTCATTAACCTTTGCCTCATATGACTTGAGCGTCGGGGCTTTTCCCTGTTCGCTTTTCTGTCCCCATAATCTGGTTGACGTCCATGGGAGACTGATGTTGTCAAGAGGAGTTTCCGGCGCATTAATTGCAATCAATGTACCGTCAATCTCGGAGTCTATGAACGGTCTCGGGAACAGTGTGCGCGCCTGCCGCTGCGGTGCTCCATCCATACCGGGGAGACGTCCGATATACCATTTGCCGTTGATCCACGGCAGATTCATCGTCATATATGCCTGCTCAAACCTTGCATTCATATCATGTCCGATACTCGACTCAAACGAATTGGGTTTGTTAAAGGGATCAGTCGCGGAAGTATCATATGCGCCCCAGCGTTTGTTTAAAGTAAGGCGGGCATAAAAATCAACCCAGTCCTGTGCGACTTCGACATGTGCATTTAACCTGATTCGCAGCGGGAAAGATGACTTGTCCCTGTATTCAACATCATCGCTCGGCTGGCCGGTACCATAAAACCCCTTGTCTGTCGTAGCATTTTCAATCATCGCTCGAAAACGGGCCTCACCTCCGAATTCAATCCGGTCTTTGAGCGACTTCTTCTCTACCTTTTCCACCTTTTTCTCTGCTTCAGCGACTTTTGTTACAGTCTCTGTTTGTTTCTTCTCCAGCTCATCTATCCTCTTCATCATCTTCTGGACCTCGCCCTTGAGCTGTTCCACCTCTTTTGAGGTATCAGCCGCAAGTGCAGGCAGAACCGTCATACAAAAAAGAAAAACAAAAGCGAACAACAACACCCCTACCTTTTTCATACCCATAACCTCCTTTTAGATTAGATTTTAATTGTTTGCCGGACGCAATATGTATAAGCTATGCTTAAAACGATCCATTATACAATAATTTTTGTCCTTATGTGCTTATTATTTCATGTCTTTATAATCTTTACTTGATAAAGCAAAGTCTATACCACTTCTATAACGCCTTGATATAAATGAAAATTATTTTCAAGCGGAGGAAATTATGCAACTATATAATGCGGCGATACAATGGAGAGCTTGATTTACATGGAGAATCTTATAGCAACTAATTGTTGCTATAATTATTTTTGTTGCTACTCAATACCCGACACGAAGCCCGATATCCCCAGGTTGCTCGGGTAAAACTTTTCCTTCTGCAATTGTTTCATGAGGAGTTGAAACCTTAAGAGACCTGGCCACGCTGATAAAAATGCCTTCGCTATAAACAATGCCGATGTCCGCAATATAATCTTTGCCCGGAGTGACGTTTAGATACCCGTCACCTATCCTGTCGGTCACAGCAATATCAATGCAGTTATTTGCATCCATAGAGTCGAAATCGATGCCTGTTATATCATAGAGTCTTATTTTGAGGTCTCCCTGAAATATCTGAAGGGTATCCTCCCTGACTTCCCAGAAGGCAAAAAGTTTCAACGGATTCACAACCATTAGGGTAATGCCGTTTTCTCCGTATTCCGAAGGTAGAGATTCAAAGGGAATTGGAGGCCATTTTTCCGCCGGCGTCGGGCGACATTCTTTGTTTCCTTTAATATCTTCAGGTCTATCTATTTCTGTTGTTTGCCTTATTTCCTTAACTATTTCTCCGGTCTTGCCTTTTATAAATTCCCCGACGCCTTTGAACTCCTTTATAATATCTTTTTCTTTTTTTGCCTGTTTTCTTTTTATAACCGGTTTTATGGCCGTCTCTTTTTTTGTTTTCTCCATCCTGCCTGTGGTTTTGGGAATTTCTGTCTTTTTCTCTTTTTTTGCTATTTCAGGAGGAGATGTTTTTCTGACTTTTTCAGCAGTTCTTTTTACTAACTTCTTCCCGGTCTTTGTTTCCACCTTTGATGCAGCCTGAAGTTTCCCGGCCTTGCCTGCGGCAGGTTTCTCCTTCTTTTCGGCCCGGAGAGGGAGAGCTTTTTTGTCTTTTACCTTAACGCCTATCTTTGCAGCCTTCTCCTTTTTTACAACCTTTTTCCCCTTAACTGTTTCCGCTACTGCTTTTGAAGGTGTTTTCTTTTTGACCGCCTTTGGAAGGGTCTCCTTCTTCTTTATTACTGCAATCTTTTTTACGGGAGTTCTTTTCTTGGGACTAACTTTCTTGACGGTCTTCCCGACTTTTTCTTTTTCAACCTTTACAGGTTTTTTCACTATCTGAGCTTTGACTTTTTTGGGTGAAATCTTTTTCTCAGGGCCGGCCTTTTTTGTTTCTTTCTTTTTGCCGGCTACTTTTGAAGGTTTACTAAGGCTTGCTTTAACTTTTCTTAACAGTTCCTCTTTTTTTGCTTTATCACTAACTTGTTTGGCAGGTGCTTTCTTTTTCATAACCCCTCCTCATGAGGTATTGGCTATATTGTAGCAGAATTTCAAAATTTTGCATTCATCTGAATACTGTAAAACAATTTCTCAAAAATAAAAGGCAGACATGATAAAAAAGCTTTTAGGCGACTCCTTAATGCACGATTATCACTGTTCGATATGCATTTATCTGAAAGACATATATAAGATTGAAAGTGCCGTCAGGTGAATATGGATTATCTTTTGTCGCGTTCTGAATATTTTTTTATCATGTCTGCCTTTCATTTTTGTGTCCGATGTATTAATTAATGCGCTTCCGCCCAGTTTTTGCCGTGGTGAATGTCCACCTTGAGAGGGACTGAGAGAGTAAGAACTCCTTCCATCTCCTTCCTGACAATTTCCCTCATGACTTCGAGTTCCTCCGGCAGTACCTCAAAGAGAAGTTCGTCATGGACCTGCAGGATCATCCTCGACCTCAAGCCTTTTTCAGTCAATGCCTTCCATATGCGGGCCATCGCTATCTTGATAATATCCGCCGCCGCCCCCTGTATAGGGGAATTCACTGCAAGCCGCTCGCCCTGCTGTCTGACGTTTGTGTTTTTGCTATGTATCTCCGGCACGGCGCGTTTCCTCCCGAAAAGTGTTGTGACATATCCGTTGCATCTTGCGTCGTTTATACATTTATCTATATATGATTTTACACCCGGATGTCTCTCGAAATACTGTTCGATGTACTGTTTTGCATCCTCTCTCGATATGCTGAGAGCTTCAGAAAGTCCGAACGGTGATATGCCGTAAATAACTCCGAAATTGACCGTCTTTGCGATACGCCTCGCATCAATAGAAACCTTATCAAGCGAAATACCGAATATCTCCGACGCAGTCCGGGAATGGATATCAATGTTACTATTGAAAGCGTTGATAAGCCCTTCGTCCCCGCTCAAATGGGCAAGAATTCTTAACTCGACTTGCGAATAGTCTGCTGAAAGAAGGAGGTTGGTTTCCTCCGTTATAAATGCTTCTCTGATACGCCGCCCCCATTCTCCCTTTATCGGAATGTTCTGGAGATTAGGCTCGCTGCTGCTCAGCCTTCCGGTGGCGGTGGCTGCCTGATTGAAAGAAGTGTGAATGCGTCCCGTTTCCGGATTTATAAGCGTCGGGAGCACATCTATATATGTGGTTTTCAGTTTGTTCAGACTGCGGTAGTTCAGTATCTCTCCCGGCAGATCATGGTATTGTGCGAGTTCTTCAAGCACGCTCACATCCGTTGAAAAACCGGTCTTTTTCTTCTTGCCCGGCTGCAGACCGAGATTTTGAAAAAGAATCGTGCCAAGCTGTTTCGGGGAATTGATATTGAATTCCTCTCCTGCAAGAAAATATATCCTTTTTGTGAGCGAATCAAGTTCCCTTTCCAGCTCTTTTGAAATCCCCCCAAGCTTACCGGCATCGATTTTTACGCCCGCAGTTTCCATATCGGCAAGCACATGGATGAGAGGCATCTCTATATTTTTATACAGGTCTTCAAGACCATTCTCCTTCAGTATGCCGAACAGCGCCTCTCTCAGTTCAAGGCTCATCGAAGCGTCCCTGCAGGCATAGGGGGCCGCGTCCTCCAGCGGCACATCCGCAAAAGAGGCTTTTTTGCCGAGGACTTCCATAAAAGTCTTTTTCCTGTACGAAAGGTATTCAAAGGCAACTTCTTCAAGGCCGTGGTTCGGTTTGTTCGGATTAAGGAGGTACGAAGCAATCATTGTGTCAAAAACCCTCCCCCTGACGGATATGCCTTCCTTCTTCAGCATCATGATATCGTATTTGAGATTGTGCCCGATCTTGGCAATATGTTCATCTCCAAATATTCCGTGAAGCTTTTCAAGCGCCTCTCTTTTATCCATTTGTAAAGGCGCGCCGGGATAGGAATGGGCAACCGGGATATAGAAGGCACGTCCTTTTTCAATGCTTATCGAAAGACCTACCATCTTCGCCGTTACGGGATTTCTTCCGGTTGACTCAATATCAAAAGACACTTCGTCTTCTATCTTTGTGATTATCTCCAGCAATCGCGGATTAGAGAGCACGGTTTCACAACTCATTTCGGTCGGCGCAGAGGACGGGATCAGTTTCAGGAAACTCCCGAATTCAAGCTCTTTGCATAAAGAAAGCAGCGACATCCAGTCAGGGTCTTTTATAAGGTATTCTTTAAGATCAAAATCCAGGGGCACCGACGTATCGAGTATTGCAAGCTTCATGCTTAATCTCGCAATGTCCGCGTTTTCCGACACAAGAACCCTCAGTTTTTCTTTTCTGATCCTGCCGGCATTATTCAGCAGTTCGTCCAAACTTGAGAATTCCGTAAGCAGTTCCCGTGCCGTTTTTTCGCCGATCCCCCTGATCCCCGGAATATTGTCCACGGCATCGCCTGTAAGCGCCATGTATTCCGGGATCCTGGCCGGTCCGACTCCGTATTTCTCCCTGACATATGCTTCATCAAATACCTTGTCCTTCATCGGGTCGTACACTTTTATCCGGTCATCGACAGTCTGAAGCATGTCCTTATCGCCGGTCACGATATAGACGTCCGCCCCATTCGCCGCCGCCTGTTTTGCAAGGGTACCGAGGATATCATCCGCTTCATAACCGGGAATTTCAAATACCTTTATATTCAGGGCTGCAACCATTTTTCTGATATAGGGGAGTTGTTGGATAAGGTCTCCAGGAGTTTCAGGCCTTTGGGCTTTATACGCTTCAAATATCCTGTGTCTTTCAGTCGGCACGGGAGAGTCAAAGGATACGATAATGCCGTCGGGCTTCTTTTCCTTAATGATCTTGAGGAGCATATTGGTGAACCCATAGATAGCATTCGTCGGAAAGCCCTTCGAGTTTGTCAGTCCCCTTATGGCATAGTATGCCCGATAGACATAGGAGTTGCCGTCGATAAGGTAAAGGTTCACAGAAGATTATACCTTATAATAAGGATGGGGTATTCAAAAAAACGTTATTTCAGTTAATATAATTACTGCCGGTTTTCACATCTTTGTCTCGGCGGGCGATTAGCTCAGTGGTAGAGCGCTTCCTTCACACGGAAGAGGTCGCTGGTTCGATACCAGCATCGCCTACCAATAAAATCAATAACTTACCAGTCTTTACCATCTGCCCTACCCGTTAAATAGTGCTATAGTGTATACTTTTAGATGAGTGCATCCTGAGATTCAGGAATTAAGACTATAGATCCATAAACATAAGGAGAAGAATGATGGAAGAAAAGAAGAAAAAAGCTGTAAAGGTAGGGACCTCTAACTCGGGATTTATGAAGGCTATGAAACCCAGCGAGGCGCTGGCCAAGATAGTGGGGAAGGAACCTATTCCAAGGTCGGAAATGACCAAGAAGCTCTGGGAATATATAAAGAAGCATAATCTCCAGGATGCAGCGAATAAGAGGAATATCAATGCAGATGAGAACCTCCTGGCGATATTCGACGGGAAGAAGCAAGTCTCAATGTTCGAGATGACTAAATTAGTCAGTAAACATCTCAGCTAATAGTCAGATGTTGAATCTGAAAAGCGTTATGCTTTCAGTACTCGCGGAATAAAGCGGTACTGAAAGCGGTAATTATCTATCAATCAGGCCGGGACATGAGCGACCAACAACCCAATGATCCTCTTCACGGTATTACTTTGGAAATGATCCTTACTCAACTGGCAGAGCATTATGGCTGGGATGAAATGGGAAGAATCATCAATATCAGGTGTTTTAATAATGACCCAAGTATCAAGTCCAGTTTACAGTTTCTGAGAAAAACCCCTTGGGCCAGAAATAAGGTTGAAGCTTTGTATCTAAAATACAAAAGGAAGACCCTGGAACCGTGGCATAATAGCTGAACCTGCTGTTAAAATCGGCCGGGAGATGTTTTATTAAGATAGCCCTTGGGGTGCTATGTAATAAGCTTTTTTATCAGGTGGTTGTTTACCCTATAGTCGACAGACCAGACATATCCTCAGAAATCAATGGGACAAATTTCCTATATTATGCCAACTTTTGTATTTTATGGTAATAAGGAGTAAAAGCCAAATATACTCCCGTCAGACGGATTGATTTTTATTATAATTTTCTCTTACAAGTAGTTCCCTGCTATGCTATATTCTTTCAAGAACTCGGATAATGACAAGTTGGTATAGTCATTGTTGGGCGCAAGATACAAACAGAAAATGTTAAACTGTATCCTATGAGAATCCCATTAAAAACAATACATAAAATAATACACGGCGACAGCAGGCAAATGACCCTTTTGGCGGACAACTCAGTCCATTTGGTCATTACCTCTCCCCCATACTGGCAATTAAAAGACTACGGGACTGAAGATCAAATTGGCTTTCATGAAAGTTATGAAAGTTATATCAATAATCTGAATCTTGTCTGGAACGAATGTCATAGGGTATTACATCCGGGATGCCGACTTTGCATTAATATCGGCGATCAGTTCGCCCGGGCGGTTTATTATGGGCGGTATAAAGTGATACCTATAAGAACAGAAATAATTAAATTCTGTG
>Ga0315283_10003031_pt1 | contig 14250 bp, 15 predicted proteins | sample YL17G09_0_MG_FD_204541 | JGI IMG/M metagenome (GOLD analysis project Ga0315283, IMG submission 204541) | Sediment microbial communities from Yellowstone Lake, YNP, Wyoming, USA - YL17G09_0 | ecosystem: Environmental > Aquatic > Freshwater > Lake > Sediment | place: USA: Wyoming | collected... | reverse complement strand
TCACGGTCGAGGACGACGGACCCGGCCTGCCCGTCGCACCGCACGAGGCCCTGGACCCGTTCTATACGACCAAGAAAGGTAAGAAGACCGGCCTGGGGCTGAGCCTGTTCCGCCAGGCGGCCGAGGCAGCCGGAGGCGGGCTCAGCGTCGGCCGCTCCGCCGACCTTGGAGGGGTCGCCGTGCGCGCCTGGATGGGCCTCGGCAACGTCGACCGCCCGCCCCTCGGCGACGTGGCGACCAGCATCCTCACGATGGTCGCCACCAACCCCGCGGTCGACTTCGCCGTCGACCTCGCGGACGGCGACGAGCGCGCGTCGCTGCGCGGCAGCGAGCTGCCGCAGCGGCTCCCCGCCCTCGTCGCCTATCAAGAAGCTCTCACATGACCGCCATCTGCCGCGCAGCGGATCGCGATCGAAACAAACGGAGGAGAAGCGCATGAGTGAAGCAGTCAAGCCGTGCACGTGCGGTTGTGCCGAAGAACCGACCGAAGAGGAGCTTCTCGAGCGCCTCGACGCGGTGATCGGCGAGTACCGCGGCAAGCCCGGCGCCCTGATCCCGGTGCTGCAGCTTGCCCAGGGCATCTTCGGTTACCTGCCGGAGGTCGCCCTCAAGCACATCGCCCGAGAACTGCGCAAGCCCTACAGTGAGGTCGCCGGCGTCGTCGGCTTCTACTCGTTCTTCACCACCGTGCCCCGCGGCCAGCACCTGGTGCGCATCTGCATGGGCACGGCTTGCTACGTGCGCGGCAGCGTGCAGGTGCTCGACGCGTTCAAGAAGGAGCTCGGCATCGACATCGGCGGCACCACCGAGGATCGCGAGTTCTCGCTGGAGATCGCGCGCTGCTTCGGCGCCTGCGGCCTCGCCCCGGTCATCACCGTCGACGACGACGTGCACCATCGCGTGAAGCCCAAGCGCGTCAACGAGATCCTCGCCCAGTACGCCGCGGAGCCGGTGCTCGCCGAAAGGAGCGCTTGACCATGGCCGACAAGATCACCAGCCCAGAGCAGCTCCTCGCAAGAGCGCAGAAGGCCCGGGCCGACCTCGATCTGCGGCAGGGCCGCAAAGACACGCAGGTCACCGTGCACATGGGTACCTGCGGCATCGCCGCCGGCGCCCGTGACGTGGTCGCCACGTTCATGACCGAGATGAGCGCCGCCGGCGTCACCTCCGCGAGCCTCCACCAGACCGGCTGCGCCGGCCTCTGCGAAGAAGAGCCCATGGCCACCATCACGACAGCGGACGGCACGATGTATCGCTACGGGCTGCTCGACAAGGACAAGGTGCACACCATCGTCAAGGACCACCTTGCGGGCGGCACCCCCGTCGACGCCTACCTGATCAAGACCTGAGAGCGAGTGACACGACTATGGCTGATGTGAGAACCCATTTCCTGATCTGCACCGGTGGCGGATGCATCGCCTCGGGTGCGCTCGAGGTGAGCGAGGCCGTGCGCGCCGAGCTCGTCACGCGTGAGCTCGCGGGCGAGGTCGAGGTCATCGAGACCGGCTGCCTGGGACCGTGCGTCCAGGGCCCGGTCGCCCTCGTGTACCCGGACGGCGTCTTCTACCAGAACGTGCACGTGGAGGACGTCCCCGAGCTCGTCGAGGAGCACCTGCTGAAGGGGCGCATCGTCGAGCGCCTCGTGAGCCACGCGCCCGGCACCGACAAGACCCAGGCCGAGATGAGCGACATCCCGTTCTTCAACCGTCAGGTGAAGATCGTGCTGCGCAACTCGGGCATCATCGACCCGCTGAAGATCGACGAGTACATCGCCCGCGAGGGCTACCAGGCGCTGGCCAAGGTGCTCACCTCCATGACCCCGGAAGAGGTCGTGGAGGAAGTACTGGCCAGCGGTCTGCGCGGCCGCGGCGGCGCCGGCTTCCCCACGGGGATGAAGTGGCGCTTCGCGCGGCAGCAGGACAACGCCACCAAGTACATCCTCTGCAACGCCGACGAGGGCGACCCCGGCGCCTTCATGGACCGCTCGGTGCTCGAAGGCGACCCGCACTCGCTCATCGAGGGCATGGTCATCGGCGCCTACGCGATCGGCGCGCACCAGGGCTACGTGTACGTGCGCGCCGAGTACCCGCTCGCCGTCGAGCGCCTCGAGCACGCTCTCGGCCAGGCGCGTGAAGACGGCCTGCTGGGCGACGACATCATGGGCACCGGCTTCGCCTTCGACCTCGAGATCCGCATGGGCTCCGGCGCCTTCGTGTGCGGCGAGGAGACGGCCTTGATGACCTCTATCGAGGGCCACCGCGGCGAACCGCGGCCGCGGCCACCCTTCCCCGCGGTCTCCGGTCTGTGGGGCAAACCCAGCGTGCTCAACAACGTCGAGACGTTCGCCAACATCGCGCCCATCATCCTCAAGGGCGCCGCGTGGTACGCGAGCACGGGCACCGCGACGAGCAAGGGCACCAAGGTGTTCGCGCTCGGCGGCAACGTGCAGCACACCGGCCTCGTCGAAGTGCCGATCGGCATGCAGCTCGGCGAGCTCATCTACGAGATCGGTGGCGGGATCCCCGGCGGCAAGGAGTTCAAGGCCGCGCAGCTGGGTGGCCCGTCCGGCGGCTGCATCCCCAAGCAGCACCTCAACGTCCCGGTCGACTACGCCACCCTGCAGGAACTGGGCGCCATCATGGGCTCGGGCGGCGTGATCGTCATGGACGAAGACACCTGCATGGTCGACATCGCGCGCTTCTTCCTCGAGTTCACCCAGGATGAGAGCTGCGGCAAGTGCCCGCCGTGTCGCGTGGGCACGAAGCGCATGCTCGAGATCGTCGATCGCATCTGCAAAGGTGAAGGCGAGGAGGGCGACATCGAGCGTCTCATCGCCCTCGGCGAGTCCATCAGCCAGACCGCGCTCTGCGGCCTCGGCCAGACGGCCCCCAACCCGGTACTCTCCACCATCCGCCACTTCCGCCACGAATACGAGGCGCACATCAAGGACCACTTCTGCGAGGCCGGCGTCTGCGCCACGCTCTTCAAGGCGCGCTGCTCCAACGCGTGCCCCGCGAGCGTCAACATCCCCGGCTTCGTCAGCCTCGTCGGCGAGCAGCGGTACGAAGAGGCGCTCAAGCTGCACCGCGAGCGCAACCCGCTGGCCAGCATCTGCGCCCGCGTCTGCTTCCACCCCTGCGAGAGCAAGTGCCTGCGGGCCGGGCTCGACGGCGCGCTCGCCATCCGCCACGTCAAGCGGCACATGGTGGAGCAGGAGAAGGACCCTGTGCTGCCCGAGATCATGGCCAGCGACGAGAACGCCAAGCGCAAGGTGGCGATCGTGGGCTCCGGCCCCGCCGGCCTCTCCGCCGCCTTCTTCCTCGCGCGCCTGGGCTACAAGCCGGTCGTGTTCGAGGCCGAGCCCAAGGCCGGCGGCATGCTCGTCCAGGCCATCCCGGCCTACAGGCTTCCTCGCGCCGAGCTTGAGCGCGAGGTCGACATGATCGCCGCGATGGGCGTCACCTTCGAGTACGACAAGGCGCTCGGTCGCGACTTCACCTTGCAGACCCTGAAGGACGAGGGCTACGAGGCCGTGTTCGTCGGCGTCGGCGCCCCGCAGGGCATGAAGATCGGCGTGCCCGGCGAGGACGGCCCCGGCGTCTACGACGGGCTCTCGTTCCTCAAGCAGTACAACGTGCACGGCACCGGCGCGGTCGGCAAGCACGTCGCCGTCATCGGCGGCGGTAACGCGGCCATCGACGCCGCCCGCTCCGCCCTGCGCCTCGGCGCCGAAGCGGTCAAGATCCTCTACCGCCGCACGCGCGCGCAGATGCCCGCCTGGGGCGACGAGATCGATGCCGCCGACCTCGAGGGCATCGAGATCCTCACGCTCGTCGCCCCCGAAGAGATCGTTCGCGACGCCGGCGGCAAGGTCATCGGCGTGCTCTGCAAGGAGATGGCGCTGGGCGACTACGACAAGAGCGGCCGGCGGCGCCCCGTGGCGGGTCACAACCCCACCTTCGTGGTCGAGGCCGACACCGTGATCGCCGCCATCGGCCAGTCGCTCGACGCGGCCGCGATCGTCGACGGCACGCCGCTCGAGCTCAACCGCTGGGGCTACTTCGCCGCCGATCCCGACAGCGGCAAGACCTCGACCGACTGGGTGTTCAGCGGCGGCGACGCCGCCACCGGCCCGTCGTCGGTCGTCGAGGCCATCGGCGCCGGCGAGCGTGCCGCGGCCGGCATGGACGAGTTCCTGACCGGCGCCAACCACGCCTTCTGGCGCCGCGACATCGAGCCGCCCGTGTTCTTCGATCCCGACCTCGACCCGGTCGAGATGCCGCGGCACCAGGTCGAGGAACTGGGCGTGGCCGCACGCGTCACGAACTTCGACGAGGTCGAGCTGAGCTGGGCCGCAAAGGTAGCCGTCGCCGAGGCGAAGCGCTGCCTGCGTTGCGACTACGGCAAGTACGGCCGTAAGCAAGGAGTCTGAGGGATGCCAACCCTGACTATTGACCACATCAAGGTCGAGGTGCCGGAGGGCACCACGGTCCTTCAGGCGGCCCGCCAGGCCGGCGTGAAGATCCCCACCCTCTGCTACCTCGACGACGTCCAGTCCATCGGCGCGTGTCGCGTGTGCCTCGTCGAAGTCGAAGGTGCGCGTACCCTGGTCGCCTCGTGCAGCCAGCCGGCCACCGACGGCCTGGTCGTGAAGACCAACAGCGGTAAGGTCCGCGACGGCCGCCAGATGGTCGTCGAGCTGCTCCTTTCGGAGCACGACGGCGACTGCCAGGTCTGCGGCCGTTCGGCCGATTGCGAGCTCCGTACTCTGGCCCTCGACCTCGGCATCGGCGAGCTGCGCTACCAGGGCGAGAAGACCTTCAAGATGATCGACGACAGCACGCCGGCGCTCATCCGCGACACCGGCAAGTGCATCTCCTGCCGGCGTTGCGTCACGGTGTGCAACGAGGTCCAGCAAGTGGGCGGCCTGTTCGCCCAGGGCCGCGGCTTCGCCACCCTCATCGGCCCGGCCTTCTCGCAGAACCTCAGCGACGTCGTCTGCGTGCAGTGCGGGCAGTGCGCCGCCGTCTGTCCGGTCGGCGCCATCCAGGAGCGCAACCAGATCGACGAGGTCTGGGACGCGCTCGAAGACCCCACCAAGACGGTGATCGTGCAGACCGCGCCGGCCATCCGTGCCGCCCTCGGCGAGTGCTTCGAGTATCCGGCCGGCACCCTGGTGACCGGCAAGATGGTCGCCGCGCTACGCCGCCTCGGCTTCGATGCGGTGTTCGACACCGACTTCACCGCCGACCTCACCATCATGGAGGAAGGCACGGAGCTGCTCGGACGCCTCAAGAAGGCCCTCGTGGACGGCGAGCAGGTGGCTCTGCCGCAGTTCTCCAGCTGCTCCCCGGGCTGGATCAACTACATGGAGCACTTCAACCCGGACATGCTGGGCAACCTCTCCACCTGCAAGTCGCCGCAGCAGATGTTCGGGGCGATCGCCAAGACGTACTACGCCGAGAAGATCGGCGTGCAGCCCGAGGACATGGTCGTCGTCTCGGTCATGCCCTGCACCGCCAAGAAGTACGAGGCGGCGCGCCCGGAGATGAACGACAGCGGCGTGCAGGACGTCGACATCGTGCTCACCACCCGTGAGCTCGGCGCCCTGATCACGCAGGCCGGCATCGACTTCCGCGGTCTGGATGACGAGGAGATGGACGCGCCCCTGGGCATCAGCACCGGCGCCGCCGACATCTTCGCCAACACCGGCGGCGTCATGGAGGCGGCCCTGCGCACGGCGTGGGAGATCGTCACGCAGACGCCGTTCCCCTTCCCCGACCTGCACGTCGCGCCCATCGAGGGCCTCGAAGGCGTGAAGGTCGCGACCGTCAAGGTCGAGGGCGCCAAGGGCGAGTGGGCGTTCCTCGAGGGCGCCGACCTCAAGGTGGCCGTGGCCCACGGCCTGGGCAACGCGCAGAAGGTCATCGACCAGATCAAGAACGGCGAGGCCGAGTACCACTTCGTCGAGGTCATGACCTGCCCCGGCGGGTGCATCGGCGGCGGCGGCCAGCCACGCTTCACGACCAACGAGGTGCGCAAGGCGCGCATCGCCGCCATCTACCGCGAGGACGAGGGCCGGGAGCTGCGCAAGTCACACGAGAACCCGGCCGTGTGCGCCCTCTACGAGGAGTATCTCGGGGCGCCCTGCGGTGAGATCTCGCACCGGCTCCTGCACACGCACTACTTCGCGCACGATCGCGTCTGAGACGCGGGACCACGACCGACCGGGGCGGGGCGCCCTGCGAGCGCCCCGCCCCGAGAAGCTATACTTGAGGCTGACCATGACCGCCGACCGGGCACTCATACTGATCGTCGACGACGATTACGACTTCCTCGAGATCAACCGCTTCATCCTCGAGGGCGCCGGCTACGGCGTGGTCACGGCCACCAACCCCGCCGAGGCGCAGCAGCGCATCGCCGCACAGATCCCCGATCTGGTGATCACCGACCTCATGATGACCAGCATCGACGCCGGCTTCGCCTTCTCAGCGCTGCTCAAGGGCGACCCGCGCACGGCCGGCGTGCCGATCATCATCTCCACGTCGGTGAGCAGCCAGCTGGGCCTCGACTTCCGTCCCGAGACAGACGCCGACCTCGCCAAGATGCACGTCGACGCCTACTTCGACAAGCCCATCGACGCCCAGGCGCTGCTGGCCAAGGTAAAGGAGCTCCTCGAGCGCGGCGGCTGACGCCGTTCCCGCCGCCTCCGGACCCCCATGAACGACGACCGCGTCGCCCACCAGCAGCTCGTCACGACCATCCGCGAGAAATGCCGCACGTGCTACACGTGCGTGCGCGAGTGCCCCGCCAAGGCCATCCAGATCCTCGACGGCCAGGCGAGCGTCATCCAGACGCGTTGCATCGGCTGCGGCAACTGCGTCACGGTGTGCAGCCAGAACGCCAAGCAGGTCCTCAGCGGCATCGCAGACACCGAGCGCGTGCTCGCCGGCCCCGCACCGGTGGCGGCGATCGTCGCCCCGAGCTACCCGGCGGAGTTCGCCGAGTGCGAGACCTCGACCCTGATCGCGGCCCTTCGTCGGCTCGGCTTCACCTACGTCCACGAGGTCGGCTTCGGCGCCGACCTGGTAGCGGCCGAGTATGCGCGCCTGCTCGAGCAGGACGAGGGCCGCCATGTCGCCACCACCTGCCCGGCCGTAGTCAGCTACGTGCGCAAGTACCATCCCGACCTGCTCGACCGGCTGGCGCCCATCGTGTCGCCCATGCTGGCCATCGCGCGCGTGCTGCACGTCAAGTACGGACCCGACCTGAAGGTCGCCTTCATCGGTCCGTGCATCGCCAAGAAGGGCGAAGCCCTGTACGAACAGTTCGAGGGCGAGGTCGACGCCGCGCTCACCTACGTCGAGCTGCGCGCCTTCTTCGAGACCCGAGGCATCACGCTGGCCGGGCTGCCCGCGACCGACGACGACTTCGATCCGCCGCACAGCAGCCTGGGGGCCCTCTTCCCCATCACGCGCGGCATGCTGCAGGCGGCAGACCTCGACGAGGACCTGCTCCGCGGCGACATCGTGACCGCCGACGGACGCCACAACCTGGCCCACGCGATTACCGATTTCGAGCACGGCGAGACTGAGGCGCGCCTCCTCGACATCCTCTGCTGCGAAGGCTGCATCATGGGCGCAGGCTTCAGCTGCGAGGAGCCGGTGTTCAAACGACGCGCGGACGTCAGCCGCGAGACGCGCTCGCGCCGCGCCTTCTTCGACCAGGCGACCTGGGACGCGGCCGTCGCCGAGTACGCGGCCATCGACCTCTCGCGCAGCTTCGCGCCCTTCGACCAGCGCTTCGACGACATGCCGACTCACGAGGAGCTGCGCGAGATCCTGGCGCGCATGAACAAGTCCTCGCCCGAGGACGAGCTGGACTGCGGCGCCTGCGGCTACGCAAGCTGCCGCGACCACGCGGTGGCTATCTGGCAGGGCCTTGCGGAGGTCGAGATGTGCCTGCCCTACGCCGTCGAGGAGCTGCGCAAGACGGTCGACGAGCTGCAGGAGTCCAACAGCTCGCTCGAGACCACCAAGGAGGCCCTGGTCAAGAGCGAGAAGCTCGCCAGCATGGGCCAGCTCGCCGCCGGCATCGCCCACGAGGTCAACAACCCTCTCGGGATCCTGTTGTTGCACGCCAATCTGCTGCTCGAGGACTGCGATGACGACGCGGCCGTGGCCGACGATGTCAAACTGATCGTCGATCAGGCCAACCGCTGTAAGAAGATCATCTCCGGGCTGCTCAACTTCGCCCGCCAGAGCCGCGTCGTGCGGCAGCCCACCGACCTGGGCGCCCTCGTCCAGGAGGTGCTGCGCACCGTCCCCCTCGACGAGGGCGTCACGATCACCGTCGACGACCGCCTCACCGACCCCATGGCCGAGCTCGACGCCGACCAGATCGTGCAGGTGCTCACCAACCTGCTCACCAACGCCCAGCACGCGCTGCCCGACGGCGGCCGGGTGCTCCTCACGCTCGACGGCACCGAGGAGAGCGTGATCGTCATGGTCTCCGACAACGGCACCGGCATCGCCGAAGAGCACCTCGACAAGCTCTTCAGCCCCTTCTTCACCACCAAGCAGGTGGGCAAAGGCACCGGCCTCGGTCTCGCCGTGACGCACGGGATCGTCAAGATGCACCGCGGCCAGATCACGGTGGAGTCCAACGCCGACCCGTCAAGAGGCCCCACCGAGACGACCTTCACCATCGTCCTGCCGCGCTACGAAAGCGAGCTCAACGCGCCGGCCAGCCTGCAAGAGATCATGGGAAGCTGAGCGATGATCCCCGACGCCGCGCCGCGCGAGACCCTCATGGACCCGCAGCAGGTCACGCTGCAGGTCGTGATGGTGGACGACGAAGAAGCTCTCTGCCAGGGCGTGCGCCGCATCATCGAGCGCTACAAGGTGCACGTCGCCGACGTGCTCGTTGACGCCGCCTACGCGTTCCGCTTCTTCACCAGCGGCGAGGACTTCCTCGTCTACCTGAGCGAAGGCGGCGAGGTCGACCTGCTGCTGCTCGACCTCAAGCTCCCCGGCGTCGGAGGCATGGACGTCCTCGACGCGCTCAAGAGTCAGGGGCGCGAGGTCCTCACGATCATGATCACGGCCTACGCCACCTTCGAGACGGCCGTCAAGGCGACCAAGCTCGGCGCCTACGACTTCCTCGCCAAGCCGTTCACCCCCGACGAGCTGCGCTACGCGCTGCGCAAGGCGACCCAGCAGCTCATCCTCAGCAGGCAGGCGCGCAAGCTGGCCGAAGAGAAGCGCCAGGTACGCTTCAACTTCATCTCGGTGCTGGCCCACGAGCTCAAGGCGCCGCTGAACGCGGTCGAGGGCTACCTCAACATCCTGCGGACCACCGAGGAAGACCAGAACCTGCAGATGATCGAGCGCAGCATCGTGCGCGTCGACGGCATGAAGAAGCTCATCGGCGACCTGCTGGACCTCACGCGCATCGAGTCCGGCCAGCGCGAGCGCATCATCAAGCGCCTCGACCTCCGCGAGCTGGCGCGCGCGTCGATGGAGCTGTTCGCCGTCGACGCCGAGCGCCGCGGCATCAGCATGGAGCTTGACGCCGACGAAGGCATCGAGCTGTGGGCCGACGCCGGCGAGGCCGAGATCGTCTTCAACAACCTCGTCTCCAACGCGGTCAAGTACAACCGCGACGGCGGCAAGGTCAGCGTCGGGATCCGCCGCAAGGGGGGCGCCGTGCGCATCGCCGTCACCGACACCGGCATCGGGCTCAGCCCGGAAGAGGCCGGCAAATTGTTCAACGAGTTCACGCGCATCAAGAACGAGCGCACCGTCAAGATCCTCGGCAGCGGCCTCGGGCTCTCGACCGTGCGCAAGATCGCCAACATGTACGACGGCGAGGCCACGGTGAAGAGCGAGCCCGGCGTGGGCAGCACGTTCACGGTCACGCTGCACGACGCGCCCGCGTCGGGAGCGAGCACAGCCGGCGGCGGCGACGCTGCGCCGGCCGCCGCCACCGCCCCGCTCACGTAGTCGCCGTCGCGCTCTCTGCGACGGCTGGAGTCCGTGGCAAGACGTCCGCTCCGGGGCTAGGATAGGGCTGGAGGTTCGACATGGTCGCCGTACTCGAGGACAAACGCGACGCCGTCGCCGCCCTGTGTCGCAAGTACGGGGTGCTGCGCCTCTACGTCTTCGGCTCAGCGCTGAGCGAGGACTTCCGGCCAGGAGAGAGCGACGTCGACATGCTCGTGGAGTTCGGGCCGATGGACGGACACACGAAGGCGCATGCGTACTTCGACATGCTCGACGAGCTTCGGGGGCTGTTCGACGCCGATGTCGATCTCGTGATGGCCGGCGCCGTCAAGAACCGCTTCATTGCGCGCGACATCGAGCGCACGAAGCAGCTGCTGTATGCCGCGTAGCGCCGCCGCGTACCTCGTAGACATCCTCGAGGCGTGCGTTGCGATCGAGGAAGTCCTCTCTGGCGTCGACCTCTCGACCTACGAGGGCACCCGATCGATCCGGTCGTCCGTGGAGCGAGAGTTCATCACCATCGGCGAGGCCGTCAACGTTCTCGGCCGTGTGGCGCCGGACGAGTTCGCGGCGATATCGCACGCTCGCCTGATCGTCGGCCTTCGCAACCTGCTCACCCACGACTATCCGGCCGTCGATGACGAAACCGTGTTCGCCTTGGCGAGCTCGGACGTGCCGGAGCTCAGGCGAGAGTGCTCGGCGTTGCTGGAGCGCATGGGGGAAGCAGACTAGACGCGCCGGAGCGCTCAGCTGGTCTGGCGCACGGCGCACCGGTGATGCGCTACACGTCATGTGTACGCCACGGACGTTCGGGGTGGTCGGCAACGGGTGACGGTCGTGTGCACAGTTAGATACATGATTGGAGGTGGCCTCCTGAAGTGCGTGAGTGTGCGCGACCTGCGTGCCAAGTCGGCTGAGGTGTGGCGGTACCTGCCAGCCGAGCGCGAGATGTCATCACCAGCAACGGTCGTCCCGTCGCCATCCTGGCCGCCGTCAACGAGTCGAACCTCGAGGATTCCCTCTCGGCGTTCCGTCAGGCACGCGCCATCGAAGCCGTCGTGGCCCTGCAGCGAGCTTCCGTCGCGCGCGGGACCGACAAGCTCACGGCAGAGGAGATCGAGGCCGAGATTCGCACGGTGCGCGAGAAGTGGGAGGGATGAGGATCGTCCTTGATACCAACGTGCTCGTGTCTTCGTTGCTCTCCCCGTTCGGCCCGCCGGCGCAGGTGGTCCGCATGGTCTCGTCGCCGCTTCCCGCTCCACTGCCGGACCCGAAGGACGAAGTGTTCCTGGAAATCGCGCTGGCGGGTGGCGCGGAGTACCCGGTGACGGGCAACGGTTCGCACTTCCCCGAGACGCTGTGTGAGGGTGTTCGCGTGGTGTCCCCAGCTGGTTTCCTGGCGGCGCGGCGTCAGCGGGGCGCCACATAACAACGGGATCCCGCAAGCGTTGGGATGACCGCAGCTACCGTCACGACGTTGGTGACGACGTCCGCGGGAGAGCGCGTCGGAGGGAGGGCAGAAGGGCACGATGCCAGACTGGGTGACTCCCGAAGGGTTCATCGATGTAGGCAAGTTCCCCATTGACGGCTGGTCGCTCCCACTGAGGCTGGAGCGCGAGGCTGTGCACGCTCTGGAATCGGCGCCGTGCTGAGACCCCTCCCGCCGGGTCGCTCGGCAACGACGCCTGCCTGCAGGTTCCGTCAATGACAAATGGCGCCACTGCCTCGGGTTCGAGGACGGCAACCCCTCCGACGTCGAGATCTGCGACCAGGGCCACTGCAGCGTCGGCCTATCCACCCCGGCGAGATCCTGCGCGAGGACTTCGTACCCGACTACGACCTGACCGTGAGCGGGCTCGCCGCTGCACTCGGTGTTTCAAGGCAGTCCGTGAACGAGCTCCTTCGCAAGCGCCGGGCCTTGAGTCCGGAGATGGCGCTACGGCTCGCGCAGCTGTTCGGCAACTGGCGTCAGTCTGGGGGCCACGCCGGCTTTGGCAAGGATGACAATGCGGCGCCGGGTGGTCAGCCGATCAGCTCGGTCTTCAACTTGGCGAACTCCTCGTCGGCGCACGCCGCCACGAGGCCGGAGATCAGGGTCATCTGGCGTCCGTCGGGGCTGAAGGCGATCTGCTGCCGGTTCAGGTTGCAGAACCTGTCCGTGTGCTGCTTGTTCGCGCGATGGATCGCCACCGCATCCAGGTAGGGTTCGACGCCGATGATCTGAGAGAGATCCACGTTGATCGTGCGCTTCTCGCCGAGGAAGACGAGGCGCCTGCTCGTCAAGACGAGGTCGCCGAAGTCGAGGTCACGCAGTTCCTCGTGCGGCGCGGCGCGGAACCCTCCGAGGTTGAAGGACAGGTTCTTGGCCATCCGCAGCCGCGGGCCGCCGTAGACCCCCTGCTGCACGGTGCGCGCTTCCCTCAGGATCACCTCGTAGCACACAACAGCGAGACTCTCTCCCTGCTTGAGCGCGATGGGCGGGTTCGCGACCACGGACGCATCGAACTCCACGGATCCCTCGCGGAGGGCGCTAAGGAACTCGCCAAGCTCACTCAACGCGACGTTCGTGCCCGGCGGCCCCCGATCGGCGGAAGAGCGGCGCTGGCGGCGAGGGCGGGCGTCGATCGGGCTTCTCTGCTCCTGTTGCCGTAGAAGACCACGAGCCCGATCACCACGCTCAGCACGATGACCCACAACACCCACACCGCCGCCTCCTGCGGCCGCTGCATGGCCCGCTTGACCCAGCATGCCCCCTGCCCTTGACCGCCGTGGCGGCGTTCGCGAACGACTGCGGCAACGCGTCGTGTCCGAAGATGTGCGATACTGTCCCCTATGCCTCGTGACGCCTTGCACAAGCGCGAGAAATGCATTAGAAGCAACCGTAAGCTGAGTCGAGATTGGTTCTGTGGAGTTAGTGGCCGGCACCGCTCGTCCATCCCCTCGCGTTTCACCGCCCTGCCCGGTGCTTGCCGGCGGGCCACGGCGGCGCCAAAGGGATGACTGCGGCCCGCCCACTCTGGCGCACCACCCGGTGGCGCCATGGGGAACGGCAAGCGACAGAGGGAGTGCGTGGTGCCCAAGATCCTGATCGTGGACGACGACCCTGACATCGTCGAAGCCTGCCGCCTGGTCCTCGAGCGCGAGGGCTACGAGGTGGAGGGCGCGGCCAGCCGCGCCGACGGCACGAAGAGGCTCGAGGAGGTCAAGCCCGACCTGCTCATCCTCGACGTGATGATGGAGGAACCCGACGACGGCCTGCGCATGGCGCGCGAGATCCGCAAGGCCGGTCACACCCTGCCCATCATCATGCTCACCAGTATCAACGCTGCCATGGGCCTGAACATCGACAAGGACGAAGAGATGGTCCCCGTCGACGAGTTCCAGCCCAAACCGGTCGACCCACAGACGCTGATCGCCAAGGTCAAGAAGCTGCTCTCGTAAGGAAGGACGCCGATGCTCGTCACGCAACAAGAGCAGCTCCGCGCCGACGTCACGGCCCTGGTCGACAAGCTGGGTCCGGGCCGGAGCTCGCTCATACCGATCCTGCAAGATGTCAAGAGCCGCCACCACGGCATCGACACCGATGCCATGCAGATCGTCGCCGACCTGCTGGACATCCACCCGGTGGAGGTCTACAGCGTCGCGACGTTCTACGCCTTCCTCAACCCCGCCGCGCAGGGCGAGTTCGTCGTGCGCCTCTGCCGCACCGTGCCGTGCGAGCTGGCGGGCAAGGACGCCATCGCCCGCCAGCTCGAGACCGAGCTCGGCATCGCCTTCGGTGAGACCAGCGAGGACGGCCGCTTCACCCTCGAGTGGGCCAGCTGCATGGGCATGTGCGACCAGGGCCCCGCGCTGCTGGTCAACGACCGCGTGCATACGCGCGTCACGCCCGAGACGGTACGCGAGATCGCGGCCGACTGCCGTGCCGCGTTCAGCGGCCACGCGGCCGAGCGCCAGGAGGGGTACCTCGTATGACCATCCAGACGCAGGGCAACACCCTCACCTTCGCCTCCATCGACGGCGACGCCGGCCTCAAGGCGGCTCTCGCCATGAAACGCGCCGACATCATCGATACGGTCGCCGACTCCGGCATGAAGGGCCGCGGTGGGGCCGGCTTTTCCACCGGCATGAAGTGGAACTTCGCCGGCGCGGAGAAAGGCGACAAGAAGTACATCATCTGCAACGCCGACGAGGGTGAGCCGGGCACGTTCAAAGACCGCGTCATCCTCACCGAGTTCGCCGACCT
>Ga0315283_10003030_pt1 | contig 14253 bp, 14 predicted proteins | sample YL17G09_0_MG_FD_204541 | JGI IMG/M metagenome (GOLD analysis project Ga0315283, IMG submission 204541) | Sediment microbial communities from Yellowstone Lake, YNP, Wyoming, USA - YL17G09_0 | ecosystem: Environmental > Aquatic > Freshwater > Lake > Sediment | place: USA: Wyoming | collected... | reverse complement strand
GCTCGCTTGCCGGGCCGTGCGAGGCATGGACGCCGAGCCCGGAGCCTCCAGGGACGGATTCACGGCGTCCCGGCAAGCGAGCAAGGGACCGGACGCAGACACGAATCCAAGCGCCAGCACGAGGCGTCAGCAACCCGCGTCAGCAAGGTAGTCGCGCGCCGCGGTCAGCGAGCGTAATGCGCGCGGCACTCCACCTCGCGGCCGCGAACGACGCGGTGCCCGGCGAGCGGACCATGAGTCTCCGTCACGACCGTGCACTGGCCTTCCGCACCCTCGTCATCGTAGAAGTAGATCACCACCCAGTCCGACGTTCGGCCGAGCTGGTGGGCCTGCGCGGTATTGGAGAAGAGCGCGGTGAAATGCCGCTCATCCAGCATCGAGTGCAGCACTGGGAGCCACGCGGCCCCGTTTGGGTTGAAGCGCCGCGGCGCAATGGTCTGCAGTTCGCCCCGCGCGGCCTTGTCGCGGTATTCGCGATCGACTTCAAGCAGCGTCGCCACTTCGGGTTCCACCGCGCCGCCGCCACCGCCGCCCAGCGCGCGTCGCGGTCGTCCCATCGACAGCATCGCATGCAGGTTCGCGCGAATAGCGGCTGCGCGACGCGGGCCGACTCCCGTCACGTCCTCGAGGCGGCCGTCGTGCGCCGCGATCTCGAGCGCCTCGAGCGTGTCGATGTGCAGTTCCTCGTGGATGTGTTCGGCGAGCCGGTGGCCGAGCCCCGGCACGGTGGCAAACAGTTCCACCGGGTCCGAGGTGCCGCGCAGGCGCTCGAGCAGCGTCCAGCGACCGGTCCGTGCCATTTCCATCAGCGCCGCGCTGATGCCACGGCCAACACCGGGAATGCGCTCCAGCCCAGCGCTGCCGTCGCGATCGATGATGGTCGCGACGTCTTCCGTCAGGCCCATGATGGTGTCGGCTGCGTTGCGATAGGCCGCCGCGCGAAACGGGTTGGCGCCCTGTGCCACCAGCAGGGCGGCGGCTTCGCGCAACCGGTCCGCATAGTGCGAGCGATCATCGAGTTCCATGGCGGGTGCGCTGGGTCAGGCGGATTCGTCGGGACCGGGGTCCGGATGCTGGTCCCGCAGTACCCGGGCGAGGGCGCGGCAGGCATCCGTGGTGGTGAAGATGCCCACGAGCTTGCCGCCCCGCGTGATGAGCGCCGAACCGATGTGCCGCTCTGCCATGGCCGCGGCCACATCCTCGAGCAATGCGCCGGCCTCGACGATGTACGAGTCCGGCTGATAGACGTCGCGGACGCTGAGTTCCTGTTCCGGCGGGGAGTCGAGATCCGGTCCCAGCGCCAGGTTGATGTCCCGGTCCGTCAGGATGCCGGCCAATTCCCCATCCTCGGTCACGGGCAGGTGCCGGATGTGCCGGTCGCGCAGGAACGCGTGGGCTTCGGCCAGCGGGGCGTCAATGTCGATCGAATACGGAAACGGCGTCATGAACGCGAGGATCTGCGGCAGGCGATGACTCGACATGTCGGTAGCCCGTGCGGAGTGACAGACGCTGGGGCGATGCTGACGCGATGCGGCGGCCCCGGCCATGCGGGTTTTACGAGAGGGGCCCTGTTCGGAATATGATCGCGGCCATGTTCCTCCGAATCCTGCAATTGGCCGGCCGCCTGGCGGTCTGGACGGCCCTCGGCCTGGTGGTGCTCGGCGTGGGCGCCTGGGGGTATTTCCTGCGCGCGGGTCCCGAGCCCCAACTGTGGCACCAGGCCACCCTGGACCAGGAGTTCACCGAGGCCCGGGCCGCGGCGGTGACCTCGCTCGCGGACTACCGGCACCTCGAGGACCGGCTGTTCGACCAGCTGCGGCGCGATGTGTACGCACACGTCGTCCCCGGCAATCTCGCGCCGTTCAACCGCTTCGCCATCGGCAGCTTGAGCGACCCCGGGGTGTGGCCGGTCAACTGGAATCGGACCTATGAAATCGTCCCGCCGGAGCCGGTCGGCGGTGTGCTGCTGCTGCATGGCCTGACCGACTCGCCCTATAGCCTCAGGAGCATCGGCACGGACCTCGGCGCACGGGGCTGGCAGGTGGTGGGCCTCAGGCTGCCGGGCCACGGGACGGCCCCGTCCGGGATGCTCAATTTCGAGGTCGAGGACCTCGAAGCCGCAGTGCGGATGGCGATGCTCGACCTGCGTGCGCGCCTCGGACGGGGCAAGCCGATCTACATCGTCGGCTACTCGAACGGCGCGGCGCTCGCGGTGAGCTATTCGCTCTCGGTGCTGGAGGGGCAGTCCCTGCCGCGGCCGGCTGGCCTGGTCCTGATCTCACCGGCGATCGCGGTCTCGCCGTTCGCGGTCGTCGGACGCTTGCGCACGGGCATTTCCGCACTGCCCGGCTTCGGCCGGGCAGCGTGGCAGGTCATCGAGACCGAACTCGACCCGTACAAGTACCAGTCGTTCAGCTTTCACGCGGCGGGCGAGACGCATCGCCTGACGAGCCAGTTGGCCCGACGTCTGGACAAGCTGGCTGCGCGCGGCCCGATCACGGGGTTTCCGCCGGTACTCGCCTTCCTGTCCACGGTCGACGCGACGATCCGTGCAGAGGCTGTCGTCGACGTGCTGCTCAGCCGCCTGGCCGGTCCCGGCAACGAGCTGGTGCTGTTCGACGTGAACCGGTACGCGATCGTCCAGTCGCTGCTGGTTGCCGATCCCGGATCGCTGACCAAACGGCTGCTGGTGATGCCGCGCAGGCCATTCGCGCTCGCCGTGATCACGAACGTCAACCCGCGGACGCGTCAGGTGAAGGAAATGCGCGCGGAGCCGGAGAGCGGCCGGCAGACCGAGCAGCTCCTCGATCTCGAATGGCCGACGACAGTGTTCTCGCTGTCGCACGTCGCGCTGCCGTTTCCGCCGGACGACCCGTTGTACGGCTATGCCGCCCCGGAGGACCTGCATCACGTGCAACTCGGGCGTGTCGAGGCGCGTGGCGAGATCGGCGTGCTCGGCGTGCCGGGGTGGATGCTGACACGCCAGCGCAGCAACCCGTTCCATCCTTATGTCCTGACGCGCATCGAGGAGTTCGTCGCGCCCGGCCCGACGACGCCCTGACTCGCTATCATCGCCGCCCTGTGATCACATTCCGCCGTCTCGCGCTGTTCGGACTGCTGCCCCTGCTCGCGCATTGCGCAGCCGCGCCGCGCATGGACGGCGTGCAGCCGAGCTATGCGGTGCCGGCCGCGCAGTCCACGCGGCTCGACCACCTCGTGCTGGACGAGTTCGGCAGCGAGCCGGGAGTGTCGGGCATCCGGCTCATCGAGCAGAACGCGCTGGCTTACGCCTATCGCGCGGCTACCGCCGTGGCGGCCGAGCGGACGCTCGACGTGCAGTACTACATCTGGCGAGACGACCTGACCGGCCGGCTGCTGGCGGCCGAGCTGATGCGGGCTGCCGAGCGCGGCGTGCGGGTGCGCGTCCTGGTGGACGACGCGGACGCGCGCGCCAAGCACGATGTCTTCCGGGTCGCCGACCTGCATCCCAACATCGAAGTGCGTATCTTCAACCCGTTCTACGACCGCCACGGCGAGATCGGCAAGGCGTCCGAGTTCCTGCTGCGCGGCGGTCAGCTCTCGCGGCGCATGCACAACAAGGCCTGGCTCGCCGACAACCGGGTCGCGATCATCGGCGGCCGCAACATCGGCGACGAGTATTTCGGGGTTTCCACTGCCTCGAACTTCAGCGACATCGATGTGATGTTGACCGGGGCGGTGGTGAAGGAGGTGAGCCGCGAGTTCGATGACTACTGGAACAGCGCCGCTGCCGTGCCGGTCGCCAGGTTCGACGGCCGCAAGCCCGGGCCGGAAGAACTCGACGCGCTGGTCGAGAGTGCGCGCCAGTACGGCCATGAAGCGGGCGAGACCCCGTACGTCAGCGCACTGCGCGACCTGCAGCAGCAGGCCGACCTGATCGCCGGAGCTCCGCCCATGCTCCGCGTGACCGGTGTCACCCTGCTCGTGGATGACCCGGCGAAGATCAGCACGAAGTCGGACAGTGCGGGGGCGTCACGTGTCCTGCACGGCGTGGAGACGGTCATCGGCAGCGCGCAGAGCGAGGCGTTGATTTTCTCGCCGTACCTCGTGCCCGGCGAGAGCGTGCGCCGCACACTCGTCGCAGACGCCGGGCGCGGCGTGCGTGTGGCGATCGTTACGAATTCGCTGGCCGCCACGGACGTGGCGGCCGTGCACACCGGGTATTCCCGCTACCGACCGGACCTGCTGCGCGGTGGCGTCGAACTCTACGAGATGAAGCGCATGGTGGCCAGGGAGGACGTGCGGCAGCAACTGAGCCTGACCGGGTCTTCCGGGGCCACGCTGCACACCAAGGCCCTGGTGATCGATGGACACTGGGTGCTGGTCGGCTCGATGAATCTCGACCCGCGCTCGGCGAACCTGAACACCGAGATGGCCGTTCTCGTGGACAGTGCCGAACTCGCGAGCCAGGTGCGCCGCCAGTTCGAGATCAACACGGCGCCCGACCTGAGCTACCGGGTCAAGCTGGAGGGTGACGGCAACCTCGTCTGGTACGATACCGTCCAGGGGCAGCCACGGCGCACCGAGCATGACCCGGATACCAGCGCCCTGTTTCGATTCGGCGTGACGCTGTTGCGAGTCCTTCCGATAGAATCCCTGCTTTGACGCACAAGGCGCCCACCATGGCCAAGCCGATCACCCCGACCCCTTCCGCGACTCCGTCGGCCGCGGCGCGTCCGCCCCGGCCGCCCCGTCGCAGCTTCAAGTCCTATTTCTGGTGGAGCATCGTGGGCGCGCTCGCACTCATCGGGCTCTACACGGCGTTCATGCTCTGGTGGAGCTATTCGGAGGGCGAACGTGCCGGAGTGCTGCAGAAGTTCTCCAGGCGCGGCTGGGTCTGCAAGACCTACGAAGGTGAGCTGGCGCTCTATGTCGTCGGCGGCATCGCGCCGCAGATCTGGGATTTCAGCGTGCGCGACGCAGCGGTGGCCGAGCAGTTGAACCAGGCCGTGGGACAGCAGGTGCGTCTGCATTATTCGGAGCACCCCGGGCTGCCGACCAATTGCTTTGGCGACACCGACTACTTCGTGGATCGGATCGAGGTGATCCCACCGCCGCATGCGATGCAGCCTTCGTCGGGGATGAGCGTCGTGCCGGCTGCCGAACCGCCGGCGCGCTGAGGTCGTCGTGCGACGATGATCCCAGCAGGAACGGCTCGACTGCGGCTGCGTCGATTTCGCGCCGAGGATGTCGACCGCCTCGTGCAGCTCGATTCCGATCCTGAGGTGATGCGCTACATCACTTACGGTGTCGTGACACCCCGCGCGACGTACATGGACGTGATCCTGCCTCGCTGGCTGCGCATCTACGAGGAGCAGCCGCTGCTCGGTTACTGGGCGGCGGAGCGCCGTCGAGACGGCGAATTTCTCGGCTGGTTTCATCTTCGCGGTGACCGCATCGAGCCTGAATACCTCGAGCTCGGGTACCGGTTGCGTCGTGCGGCCTGGGGGCTGGGCTATGCGACGGAGGGCGGCCGGGCGCTCGTCGCGTATGGGTTCGAGCATGCTGGCGCTGATCGGATCTCCGCCCGCACTCTGTTGAGTAACCTGGCCTCGCAACGCGTCATGGAGAAATGCGGTCTACGACTTGCCGGTATGTTCAGCTACGATCAGGATGTCGTCGCTGGCCGCGACGAGGAAGAGCGCGCAGCCGTGAAGTACGCCATCACACGCGACCAGTGGCTCGCTAGCCGCGCCTGAGGAAGCTCTCGCACGCGCGGCGGCCCGCGTCGCTTTCCGGCAGCTTGTCGCAGATCTTCTGCGAGCGGACACGCAGGGATTCGACCACCCGGGCGGGTTCGGTGCCGGTCTTTCCCCAGTCCAGCAGTCTGCTGCTCAATTGCTCGAGGCGCAGTCGGGTGCGCTGGTAGAACGCATCCGGTACCGAGTCGAGTTCACCGAGGACGTCGAGTCCCGCGCTCTCGATGCCCTTTGCGTCCCCGGGAGTCATTTCCAGCAGGCCGACCAGGTAGTCGTAGCCCCACTGGAAACGCGTCGCGGGCCCCCTGGCTGAATGGTAGGCGCGTGCCAGCCATTGCACGGCTTCCTGCTTGTGGCCGGCTTTCTCGGCGAGGTCCGCGAGATCGAGCATGAAGTAGAAAGGAGTCTTCGACTTGCCGAGTTCGGCCGTCAACAGCTCGTTGCCTTCCCGGTCGAGGCCCGCTGCCCAGCACAAGCCTACCGCGGCATTGACGCCTGCCAGATGCGTGTATTCGTCCGTGGGCTTTGCGGCGATGTCAGCGACCACCTTGCGCGCCTGGTCGAGCAACGCCTGCGGCAGCGGTGCGTCCGGCGCGTCGAGGTTTGCGAGCAGTACACGAGCCCTCACCAGGTTGATCTGTTCCTTGGCCGAGAGTGCACCGGCACCCTGCAAGGCGCCCAACTGATCCAGGGCGCTGTTCCACGCCGCGGTGAGTTGCCTGCGTTCGGCGGAGTTCGCGTCCGACAGCACTCCCACGAGGTCCTTCGAGCCGAAAAGCAGGCTGTCGACATTGGCCTGCTGCACGGACGGCAAGCTGATCAGCGCCAGCAGGCGGCGCCGCGCGTCGGCCCGTTCGAGTCCGTCGATTGCCGCCTTGCCGTCCTTGCTGGCCTGCGCGACGGACGCCAGGTACTCGAACGTCAGCCGCGAACAATCCGCCTGCAGTTCCGCCGGGCAACGCGCGGCCAGCCGCCGAAAAGTCTCGACTCGCTGCGCTTCGGGCAGCAGGCGTCCGTTGTCGGTCGGCCACGAGTAATACGCCAGCAGTCGCCAGTCATTGGCGCTGGTCTGCGCTCCCGTGCTCGCAGCCGCCAGGATCTCGGCTATCGGACGTGCGCCGGTCAGCGCGACGTCGAGGATCCTTGCGTAGCGCGCAATATCGACCCCGCCCGGCAGCCGGGTGATCTCGGCGCCGTCCGGCCGAAACAGGATCATCGTGGGGTAGCCGACGATGCCGAATTCTTCCCCGTATTTCTGCGCGCTCGGTGTGTCGCCGTCGAGGTACACCGGAATGAACAGACGGGACCGTTCCTGGAACTCCCGGCGGCTGAAGATCGTCGCCTTGATCTGTCCGCAGGGCGGGCACCACTCCGCTCCCCAGTAGAGGAACAACGGCTTGCCGCTGGTCTTCGCGGCTGCAAACGCCTGGTCCACGCCGCCCTGGAACCACGCAATGCCAGGGGGCAGGTGCTCATCGGCCGCTTCCGGCGCGGTAGCCGGTGCCGGCGGGTTCGCGGGTGCCGGCGACTGGCGGCTGCACGCCATCAGCACGAGGGCGAGACACAGGCAGGAAACGAGCGCGCGTACTTGCATTTCGGTTCGTCGTCAAAGGCGACTCGGGGGAGTGGAGGATACGCGACCGTGCCGATGCGGGCAAAATACGGGCGACCGCATTGCGCTCGCGGTGGGTGGCCCCTATCTTGGGCTGGTCCAACGGAGAATTTCACATGGCTGCCGACCAGGGCTCGTCCTCGAAGGCTATCCTCTATGCGTTTCTCGCCAACCTTGGCATCGCCGTGACGAAATCGGGTGCGGCGTTCTACACGAACTCGGGGAGCATGCTGGCGGAGGCCATTCATTCCTACGCCGACTGCGCAAACCAGGCGCTGCTGTTCCTCGGGCTCAGGCAGGCGGACAACCCGCCCACGCGCGAGCATCCGCTCGGCTTCGGCAAGGTCACCTATTTCTGGAGCTTCGTGGTCGCGTTGCTGCTGTTCACGATGGGCGGGCTCTTTTCGATCTACGAAGGCTGGCACAAGCTGCAGGAGCCCGACGAACTCAATAAGGTCTGGATAGCGCTGAGCGTTCTCGGGGTCGCGGTCCTGCTCGAGTTCGCGAGCCTGATGGGCTGCCTGCAGGAAATCGCCAAGGTGCGCCGCGGCCGGTCGTTCCGCGACTGGCTGAAGCACACCCGCAATGCCGAACTGGTGGTGATCCTGGGCGAGGACATCGCCGCGCTGGCCGGCCTGGTGATCGCGTTCACGTTCCTGTCGCTTGCAGCGACTACCGGAGACACGCGCTTCGACGCGGCCGGCTCGATCGCGATCGGTATCGTGTTGATCGTCGTCGCGATCTTCATCGCCGTGCGGGTCCGCACGCTGCTGATCGGCAAGTCGGCGGAGCCCGCGCTCGAGCGGCAGATCGTGGAACTCATCAACCGCGACCCCGACATCGACGAGTTGCTCAACACCATCACGCTGCAGTTCGGCCCGAAAGTCCTGTTGGCGGCCAAGGTGCGCATGAGCGCCGGGCTCAGCATCGAGCAGGCCGTCGATCACATCAACGCGCTGGAGCGGGCCATCAAGGAGTGCTGTCCAGAAGTGGGCTGGTGCTTCATCGAGCCCGACGTCACGGACTGATCGCAGCCATCTCGTAGACGATGCGCGCGGCAGTGCGTGCGGTGGCCGCAGCAACGCAGCGCCTCGCGCAACAGGGCGATCGCGCGATGCAGCGCAATACCCAGTCCGGACGGAGCGCTCACGCCGGGCACTACCGCAGGCGGCAGCACGTCCAGGCAGAACGTCAGGTAGATCGCGGACGAGTCGGCGATGAATTCACGCAGGCGGGTTTCGACCGCGGGGTGCCCCGCGTCCACGTCGAGCACGATCTCCGCGCCGTGTGCGGCGGCGCGTTGCAGCAGCGCCGGAGTATTTTCGGGCTCGGCGGCGCCGGTGCGCGACGCATGTCCAGGTGCGCATCGAAGTTGATGATGCCCAGGCGCTCGAGCCGAGCGTGGCGGTGCAGCGCCCGCTCGATTCCCTGGTATGCGCCCCACGCGATTTCGTGACCGCCACCGAGGCCGATCGGTGCATGGCCCGTGCGAATCAGTTGTGCGAGGAGCGCGCGCCGCAGCGCCGCCGGGCCTTCCGCTGCGCCGGCGCTCCCTCAGACGGCCCGCTCGACGGCGATCTTGCCTGCCTTGACCACCATGCTGCACGGATTGAATCCCGCCCAGTAGCCGAGTTCGTCGAGCGACTCGATGGACCAGACGGCCAGGTCCGCGGCCAGCCCCGGCTGCATCGAGCCGCGCTGTCGTTGCAGTCCGAGCGCACGGGCCGCCTGGCGCGTGACGCCTGCCAGCACCTCGTCGCTCGTCAGCCCGAACAGGCGTCGCGCCATGTTCATCGCCAGCAGCAGCGATGCGCCCGGTGCCGAGCCCGGGTTGCAGTCGCTGGCTACGGCGATCGGGACGCGATGTCGGCGCAGCGCGTCGATCGGCGGCATGCGCTTTTCCGCGAGGGCGTAGAACGCGACCGGCAACAGCACAGCCACCGTACCGGCGGCGGCCAGCGCTGCGACATCTTCCTCGCTTGCGTATTCCAGGTGGTCGCAGGACAACGCCCCGAATTTCGCCGCCATCGCACTGCCACCGACATTCGACAACTGTTCTGCGTGCAGTCGCACCGGTAGTCCCAGCGCCTTCGCTGCGGCGAACACTCGCTCGCACTGTGCGGCGCTGAAGGCGATGTTCTCGCAGTAAGCGTCCACCGCCTCGACGCTCAACTTCGGGAGCCACTCGCGACAGATCACATCGATGTAGTCGTCGGCGCGACCGGTGTACTCCGGCGGCAGGGCATGCGCAGCGAGAAAGCTCGTCGAGACCGTGACCGGATGTGTTGCTTCGAGCGTTCGCGCGACGCGCAACATCCGCGCTTCCGACTCGAACTCCAGCCCGTACCCCGACTTGATCTCGACGGTCGTGACGCCTTCGGCCAGCAGCAACTCGAGACGTGGCCGGCTCTGGCGGAGTATGTCGTCTTCACTGGCCGCACGCGTCGCGCGCACCGTGCCCAGGATGCCGCCACCCTCGCGCGCGATCTGTGAATAGCTCACGCCGGACGTGCGGCGTGCAAATTCGGCAGCCCGCTGTCCTGCAAACACGAGATGGGTGTGGCAGTCGATCAGTCCCGGCGTGACCCAGCGGTCCGCCAGTTCGATCGTACGATCGGCGTGCAGCCCGGCCGGCAGGGCATCCGCGTCGCCGACCCACGTGATCGAGCCCTCGTCGGTCACCAGCGCGCCGCGCTCGAACACGCGCGAGCGTTCGTCGCAGGTTGCGATGCGGGCATTGCGCCAGAGCGTGCGCATCTCAGTCGAGGAACGGCAGGTTGAGGCCCTGTTCGCGGGCGCAGTCGATGGCGATGTCGTAACCTGCGTCCGCGTGGCGCATTACGCCCGTGGCCGGATCGTTCCACAGCACTCGTTCGATGCGCTTCGCCGCAGCGGGCGTACCGTCGCAGACGATCACGACGCCGGCGTGCTGCGAGTAGCCGATGCCGACGCCACCGCCGTGGTGGATCGACACCCACGTCGCCCCGCTCGCCGTGTTCAGCAGCGCGTTCAGCAGCGGCCAGTCGGCCACGGCGTCGGAGCCGTCCCGCATCGACTCCGTCTCGCGGTTGGGACTCGCGACCGAACCGGAATCGAGGTGGTCGCGGCCGATCACGATCGGAGCCTGCAATTCGCCGCGCGCCACCATCTGGTTGAATGCGAGCCCGAGGCGATGGCGCTGCCCGAGGCCGACCCAGCAGATGCGTGCCGGCAGGCCCTGGAACTGGATGCGCTCACGCGCCATGTCGAGCCAGCGATGCAGGTGTGCGTCGTCGGGGATCAATTCCTTGACCTTCTGGTCGGTGCGGTAGATGTCTTCGGGATCGCCTGACAGTGCGACCCAGCGGAATGGGCCGACACCACGACAGAACAGCGGGCGCACGTAGGCGGGCACGAAACCCGGGAACGCGAACGCGTCCTTCACGCCTTCGTCGAACGCGACCTGGCGGATGTTGTTACCGTAATCGAAGACCGGAATGCCGAGTGTCTTGAACGCGAGCATCGCCTCGACGTGCCTGGCCATCGATTGCCGCGCCGCCTTCTCGACGGCGCGCGGATCGGCTTCGCGCAGCCGGTCCCACTGCTCGAGCGTCCAGCCTTCCGGCAGGTAACCGTTCACCGGATCGTGCGCGGACGTCTGGTCGGTGACCGCATCGGGCCGCACGCCGCGTCGCAGCAGTTCCGGCAACACTTCTGCGGCGTTGCCGAGCAGGCCGACCGAGATCGGGCGATCGCGCCGCTCAGCGCGCTGCATCAGTTCGAGCGCTTCGTCGAGCGAGGTCGTGCTCGCGTCCAGGTATCGCGTGTCGAGCCGCTTCTGGATGCGATCAGGGCGGCACTCCACGGCGAGCATCGAGGCGCCGGCCATCGTCGCGGCCAGCGGCTGCGCGCCGCCCATGCCGCCGAGACCGGCGGTCAGGATCCATCTGCCCGCCAGGTTACCGCCGTAATGCTGGCGACCCATCTCGACGAACGTCTCGTAGGTCCCCTGCACGATGCCCTGGCTGCCGATGTAGATCCACGAGCCAGCCGTCATCTGCCCGTACATCATCAGGCCCTTGCGGTCGAGTTCGTGGAAGTGCTCCCACGTGGACCAGCGCCCGACGAGATTCGAGTTCGCGATCAATACGCGCGGCGCATCGGCATGGGTGCGGAACACGCCGACCGGCTTGCCGGACTGGACGAGCAGCGTCTCGTCGTCGCCCAGCGCGCGCAAAGCCCGCACGATCCGGTCGTAGCAGTCCCAGTTGCGCGCCGCCTTGCCGATGCCGCCATACACGACGAGGTCGTCCGGCCGTTCGGCCACGTCCGGATCGAGGTTGTTCATCAGCATCCGCAGCGGTGCTTCGGTGAGCCAGCTGCGGGCGGAGAGGGTGGTGCCGCGGGGAGCCCTGATCGGCCCCCGGCCGGTGCGATGCAGGTCGTTCATGGCCGGCGTTATATCATCCGTGGGGTCATTCGTATCGGGAGCCTGCCGTGATTCGCGTCGTCATCATTTTGTCCCTGCTGCAAGTCGTCGCCTTCTGGAAGATCTTCGGCCGGATGGGGTTCCCGTCCTGGCTGGCGATCATGGCGTCCATCCCGCTGTTGAACCTGCTGCCGCTGTATTTCGCAGCGTTCAGCTCCTGGCCGTCCGCGGGCAATCCGGTCGTGCCCAGGTCCGGCGGCAGCGGACCCGGCGACGCAAATTTCTGATACCTTTGCGCGCTGCACAAAGGCAGCTCACTCGACGCGAGGCGACACTTCATGGCCGGCCCGACCAACGCTCCCGAACCCCGGATGGATACGCAGGACCTCTACCGTGAGGACACCTACACCGACCGCAAGGTCGGCACGATCCGCGTGATGACACCGGTGAAGTCCGACGGCTCGCCCGACCCGACCCGCGCGCCGACTTACGTCGGCCAGGCGCAGATCATGACGCCGGCCGGCGTGCTGCCGCTGTCGTTCGAGATCGGGGCGAAGACGCTCGCCGAGGCCTGCGCCGGCTTCTCCGACGGCGCCAAGGTCGCGTTCGACGATACGATGAAGGAGCTGCAGGAAATGCGGCGCCAGCAGGCCTCGTCGATCGTGATCCCGGACGCGGGCGCCGCTGCCGCACTCGGCCAGGGCGGCCCGCCGCGCGGCAAGATCCAGTTTCCTTGACGGAAATACCCTCACCCGACCTTCGGTCACCCTCTCCCGCAAATAGCGGGAGAGGGTAGGGGTGAGGGCTCTCAAGTCTTGTCCGACTCTCTTCACAAGCTCCGGGACGCCTTGCGTGCCTTTGCCGCCGAGCGCGACTGGGATCAGTTCCATTCGCCCCGCAACCTCGCCGCCGCGCTTTCCGTCGAAGCCGCCGAACTGCTCGAGCCGTTCCAGTGGCTGACCGACGAGCAGAGCCGCAACCTGTCCCCGGAGGCTCGCACCGCCGTCGCGCAGGAGCTGGCGGATGTGCTGCTCTACCTCATCCGGCTCGCGGACAAGCTCGACGTCGACCTCGCGCAGGCGGCCGTCGACAAAATTGCACGCAATGCCGCAAAGTACCCGGTGAGCCAGTCCAAAGGCTCGAACCGCAAGTACACTGATCTCTAGTCGACGCCCCGCACCCCAGGGAGATTCACCATGGCCGGCCGATTTGCCCGCAGCCTTGAACTTGCCAAGGCCTCCTGGTCCGTCGTCCGCGCGGACAAGGAACTGATGTGGTTGCCCGTGATGTCGGTGCTGTCGCTGCTGCTGATCATCGGCAGCCTCGCGGTGCCGGTCGCGCTGATGGGCGGCTTCAGCCCTGCCGCAGGGGGCGGTTCGGGCTCCTGGCTCGGGGTCCTGGTGTTCTACGTGGCTACGTATTTCGTCGGCCTGTTTTTCAACACTGCTCTGGTCGGAGCCGCGATGATTCGTCTCGATGGCGGCAACCCGACGGTTCGCGACGGCCTGCGTATTGCGTGGCCACGAGTTGGCCGCATCTTCGGTTACGCGTGCATCGCGGCGACCGTCGGCCTGTTGCTGCGGATGCTCGAGGAGCGTGTCGGCTGGATCGGGCAGCTCGTCGTCAAGTTGCTCGGCGTCGCGTGGGCGCTGTCGACGTTCCTGGTCCTGCCGATCCTCGTGACGCGCGATGTCGGGCCCGTCGAGGCCGTCAAGGAAAGCGCCGGCCTGCTGCGCGAGACCTGGGGCGAGAACCTGATCGGCAGCGTGGGCTTGAGCCTGGTGTTCATGGTGGCCTACTTCGCGCTGCTGCTGCTCTGCGGCCTGGGCGTGTTCCTCGGCATGCAGGCGGGCTCAGCGGTGCTGCTGGCCGTGGTGATCCTCGGCGGCATCGTCGCACTGCTGGTGATGGCCGCGCTGCAGGCGACGATGCAGGGCGTCTATTCCGCAGCCCTGTATCGCTACGCGACGAACAACGGCGCGCAGACACCGGGATTCGGGCCGGAGCTGATGCAGCAGGCGTTCAAGGTCAAAGGGTAAAGACCCTCACCCCAACCCTCTCCCACAAGAGTGGGAGAGGGTTGGGGTGAGGGCAGCTACTTCCCCAGCGCGGCCACGCACGCCGCCGCGCTTTCGTTGGAATAGTCGGTAAAGCGCCCATTGAGGCTCTTGCGCTGCCGCCATTCCCAGGGCGCCACGCGCTGCTCACGCGGGAGTTGCCAAAGACCGCGCTGCAGATCGCGAGCTGCCTTTTCATGCGCGCAGTAGGCCGGGTCGTCGGCGTACCGCCGGTAGGTCCACGCATAGCCGCGTTTCACCATCTCGGCGTTGACGTCGGTCCCGCCCATCCACAGACGCGCAACCAGGCGGTCGTAGCGGTCCTGCTCGTACGGCTCGACCTGCACCGCCTTGCCGAATACGAGGTCGGATAAACCTTGCTTCGCTGCCTTGCCGTACGGCTGCCCCATCTCCGGCGTATCGATGGCATGCAGCCGG
>Ga0315283_10003028_pt1 | contig 14257 bp, 10 predicted proteins | sample YL17G09_0_MG_FD_204541 | JGI IMG/M metagenome (GOLD analysis project Ga0315283, IMG submission 204541) | Sediment microbial communities from Yellowstone Lake, YNP, Wyoming, USA - YL17G09_0 | ecosystem: Environmental > Aquatic > Freshwater > Lake > Sediment | place: USA: Wyoming | collected... | reverse complement strand
CGTCTACGCCATCAAGAACGAGCGCATCCACAACATCCAGGCGCTGCTCAAGGCCTATTCGCTCTTCGAGAAGGACGTCGAGTACGTGGTGCAGGACGGCAAGGTGCTCATCGTGGACGAGTTCACGGGGCGCCTCATGCCGGGCCGCCGCTACTCCGAGGGTCTGCACCAGGCGATCGAGGCCAAGGAGGGCGTGCGGATCGAGGGTGAGACCCAGACGCTCGCCACCATCACGCTGCAGAACTTCTTCCGCATGTACGAGAAGCTCGCGGGCATGACCGGCACGGCCGAGACCGAGTCCGCGGAGCTCTGGGAGATCTACAAGCTCGATGTCGCGGTGATCCCGCCCAACAAGCCGATCAACCGCACCGACTTCGAGGACGTCGTCTACCGCACCAAGCGGGAGAAGTACAACGCCGTCATCGACGAACTCGTCAACCTGAACCAGAAGGGCCAGCCGGTGCTGGTCGGCACGATCTCGGTCGAGGTGAGCGAGCTGCTGAGCCGCATGCTCAAGCGCCGCGGCGTGAAGCACCACGTGCTGAACGCCAAGTACCACGAGCAGGAGGCTGGGATCATCTCGCAGGCGGGCCAGCCCGGCGCCGTGACCATCGCCACCAACATGGCGGGCCGCGGCACCGACATCAAGCTGGGTCCGGGCGTGACCGGGGTGGGTGGGCTCCACATCCTCGGCACCGAACGCCACGAATCGCGGCGCATCGACCGGCAGCTGCGCGGCCGCGCCGGCCGCCAGGGCGACCCCGGTTCCTCGCGTTTCTACCTCTCGCTCGAAGACGACCTGATGCGCCTGTTCGGCAGCGACCGCATCGCGGGACTGATGACGCGCATGGGGGTGGAGGAGGGCGAGGTCATCGAGCACGGGCTCGTGACCCGGGCGATCTCGCGCGCGCAGAAGCGGGTCGAGGCCCACAACTTCGACATCCGCAAGCACCTGCTCGAATACGACAACGTGATGAACGAGCAGCGCACCGTGATCTACGAGCTGCGCAACCAGGCGCTCACCTCGCAGGACATCAGCGCAGCGGTGCTCGAGTCGGTCGAGGAGGCCGTGCGCGAACGGGCCGGCAAGACGACCGGCGGCGGTCAGGCTCACCGCGCGGAGTGGAACCTGCGGGCCCTGGTCGACGACCTCTCCTTCCTGCTCATGACGCCGGTGCAAACGGCGGACGTCGAGACCGACCGGGCCGAGCTGCTGGCCGAGCGGGCCGCGGCGGTCGGGGAGCGGGCCTACCGCGCCCGCGAGACCGAGTTCGGATCCGTGATGATGCGCGAGCTCGAGCGTCACCTCTACCTCTACACGGTGGACGAGCACTGGCGCGACCACCTCTACGAGCTCGATCACCTCAAGGGCGGCATCGGCCTGCGGGCGTACGGCCAGCGCGATCCGCTGATCGAATACAAGCGGGAGGCGTACACGCTGTTCGAAGTGCTGGTGCACGACGTGCGCGAGGACTTCGTGCAGCGTTTGTTCCGCGTCCAACTCTCCCCCGAGGCCGGCCCGGCGGTGCCGCAGCCGCGCGCGCCGCGGGTGATGCAGACGCAGCACGCCGAGGCGCAGACCTTCGGATCCGCCGGCGGGGTGGCGGGCGACCCGGATCCGGGCGGGCGTGCGGCAGGCAGGCCCGCGGCGGGTGGGATCGCGCCGGCTCCGCGGGTGCGCACGGCGCCGGTCGTGGGGCGCAACGACCCCTGCCCGTGCGGGAGCGGCAAGAAGTACAAGAAGTGCCACATGCTCAGCGACCAGGGGCTGGAGCCACGGCCATGAACGACGAGCGGCAGACGGTTCGTGTGCGCCAGTTGCTGGCCGTGATGGCCGAGCAACTGGAGCGCACCGTCGAGGGTGACGCGCTGGCGCTCGACGCGCTGGTGGCGGCGCTGCAGAACGCCGACCTCACGGCCGACGACCTGATCGCCACGGCCTGGGTGCTGCGCTCGCTCGATTACGCCTCGTGGAACGGTGTGCCGGCGGCGCCGGACCTGCTCTCGGCGGATGCCCCCGTGCCGGCGGCGCAGGTCCAGCGGGTGCTGAGCGCCGAGGAGCGTGAGTGGCTCGGCCCGGATGCGTGGGGCTACCTGCTCGGCCTGCGGCGCAGCGGCACGCTGGACGCGGGGCAGTTCGAGCGCGTGGTGGACCTGCTCGCGGGCAGCGGCATGCACCCGGTGAGCCTGGCGATGGCCCGCGAGGCGGCCGCGAGCGTCGTGCTGGAACTGGACCCCGAGGCCTGCGGTGAGATCCCCTATGGCGACCTCGACGTCGCGCACTAGGAAGAAGACGGCCGCGGCGGCCGGTGGCACCGACGGTACCGCCGGCGGCGCCGCGGCGCCGGCGAAGAAGCCTCGTGTCGCGGGCGCGGCCGCCCGTGCCGTGGCGAAGACGCGCAGTGCCACGCCGGCCGCCAGGAAGCCGCGGGCGAAGGCCGCCACCGGGGCGACCCGGAAGGCGGCTGCGGCCAGGGCGCCGGACGGCGAGACGGGGCGGGGCGCCGGCAAGGCGCTGGTCATCGTCGAGTCTCCAACCAAGAGCCGCACGCTCACCAAGTTTCTGGGCCGTGGGTTCACCGTGCTGGCTTCGAACGGCCACATCATGGATCTGCCCAAGCGCGACCTCGGCGTGGACGTCGAGAACGACTTCGAGCCCACCTACGTGCCGCTGCCGTCCAAGGCGAAGGTGCTCGCGAAGATCCGCGCCGCGGCGAAGATCGCAGGGCGCATCTACCTCGCGCCCGACCCGGACCGCGAGGGCGAGGCCATCGCCTGGCACCTCGCCAACGCGCTCAAGTCCGTAAAGGGCCCGGTCGAGCGGCTCACGTTCAACGAGATCACCGAGCGCGCGGTGAAGCAGGCCCTGAACGAGTCGCGCGCGATCGACATGAACCTGGTGAACGCTCAGCAGGCGCGGCGCGTGCTCGACCGCCTGGTGGGTTACAAGGTGAGTCCGTTCCTGTGGAAGCGCTTCTACTTCGGCCTGAGCGCCGGGCGCGTCCAGAGCGTGGCGCTGCGGCTGGTCTGCGAGCGCGAGGAGGAGATCCGCGCCTTCCAGCCGGAGGAGTACTGGACGCTGGAGGCCGACTTCCAGACGGTGAAGCCCGCTGCGGGCGGCGTTCCCGCGCGCTTCACCGCGCGCCTGGTGCGCGTGGGGGGGGAGGAGCTCGAGCAGCAGCAGTTGCGCGGGACCGATGCGGGCGTGCGGATGCAGGCGCTGGCCGCGGAGTTGGCCGGTGCGCCGGCGCGGGTGGCCACGGTCGAGACGCAGCCGCGGCAGGTGCACCCGCGGCCGCCATTCATCACGAGCTCGCTGCAGCAGGCCGCCTTCAACCGGCTCGGCTTCACCGCCCAGCGCACCATGAAGATCGCGCAGCAACTCTACGAGGGAGTGGCCGGCGTGGGCCTCATCACCTACATGCGCACCGACTCGCCGCGCCTCGCGGGTGAGGCCATCGCCGAGATGCGCGAGTGGCTGAAGCGTGCGCTGGGGCCGGACTACGTGCCCGGGAGCCCGCGCCAGTTCCGCGGCAAGAAGGGCGCCCAGGACGCGCACGAGGCGATCCGCCCGACCGCGGTCGAGCGCACCCCCGAATCCCTGCGCGGAGAGCTGAGCGAGGAGCAGTTCAAGCTCTACGACCTGATCTGGAAACGCGCAGTGGCCTCGCAGGCTTCGTCAGCCGAGTACCTGGCCACGACCGTCGAGGTGGTCTCGGGCCGGCTGGGGCTGCGCGCCACGGGGCGGGTGCTCAGGTTCGCGGGTTTCCAGAAGCTCTACGGGCTCGACGAGGAGGATGAGGAGAACGGCACGAGCCTGCCGGAACTCACGGCGGGGATCGACCTCGCCGTTGCGCGCGAGGCCATTCGCGCGGATGCGGTACCGGTGCGGCCCGAGCAGCACTTCACCCAGCCGCCGCCGCGCTACAGCGAGGCCTCGCTGGTGAAGGCGCTCGAGGAGCAGGACATCGGCCGTCCCAGCACCTACGCCACCATCGTGGGTACCATCACCTCGCGCGAGTACGTCGCGCGCGAGAAGGGCCGGCTGGTGCCCAGCGACCTGGGGCTGGCGGTGAACCGGGCTCTGGTCGGGAGTTTCCCCGACATCTTCAACGTGGACTTCACCTCGAAGATGGAGGACGAGCTCGACGAGGTCGAGGAGGGCCGCCAGGAGTGGCACCAGGTGGTGCGCGACTTCTGGGAGCCGTTCGCGCGCGACCTGGAGATGTCGGGCAAGGCGCCGTCCACCGGTGGCGAACTCACCGAGAAGGTCTGTCCGGAATGCGGCAAGCCGCTGCGGATGCGCTTCAACCGCCACGGCGCCTATCGTGCCTGCTCGGGCTACCCGAAGTGCAAGTACACGGAGCCGCTCGAGCCGCCCGAGCCACCGGTGCCGGTGGAGGGCGTGTGCCCGAAGTGCGGCGCCGGACTGATGGAGCGCACGGGGCCGTTCGGCCGCTACATCTCCTGCGCGCTGCGGCCCGAGTGCGATTACACGCGCAAGCCCACGCTGGGCATTCCGTGCCCCGAATGCGGCGAGGGCGAGATCGCCGAGCGGCGCAGCAAGCGCGGCAAGGTGTTCTACAGCTGTAACCGCTTCCCGAAGTGCCGATTCGCGTTCTGGGACAAGCCGGTCGTCACGCCCTGCCCGAAGTGCGGCGCCCCCTTCCTGACGGAGAAGCTCTTGCGCAAGGGGCGCGCGTTGCGTTGCGTGAAGCCCGGCTGCCGCTATGCGAGCGCGCCGGAACTCGTCGGTGCGTAACGCACTCGAAGCGTTTCTGAGCGAGCTGGGCGCACAACGCCGCGCCTCCCGCCATACGCTGGCGGCGTACCGGCGCGACATCGTCCGCGTGCTGGACCTGGCCGCGGGCGCGGGCCGCCCGGTGCCGCCCGCCCTGTGGACGCGCGAACTGCTCGAGCGCGCCCTGCACGGGCTCTACCTGACGCACCACTCGGCGGCGAGCGCGGCGCGCGCGCTGGCCGCCTGGCGCAGCCTCTCGCGCTTCTGCGTGCGGCGCGGCCTGATCGCGCGGGATCCGGCGCGGGCGATCCCGTTCCCTCGTCTGCCGAAACGGCTGCCGCGTACGCTCCCGGCGAACGATCTGAAGCAGGCGCTCGACCGGCTGGCGGTGGCGGAGGACCGGTCGGCTCCGCGCGACCGCGCCCTGCTGGAGCTGGCGTATTCCTCGGGGCTGCGGCTCTCGGAGCTGGTGGGACTCAACCGCGGCGACCTGGATCGCGCAGCGGGGCTGGTGCGCGTGCGGGGCAAGGGCCGGCGCGAGCGCATCGTGCCGGTGGGGGACGGGGCACTGCGCTCGCTCGAGGGTTACCTGGCGGCCCGCCCGCGGACGGTGCGCGGAGACGAGCCGGTCTTCACCGGCTCGTCGGGCGCGCGGCTCTCGGGTCGTACGGTGCAGCGCGCGGTGCGGCGCCGGCTGGTGGACGTGGCGCGCGGGCTCGGCGTGACGCCGCACGCGCTGCGTCATTCGTTCGCCAGTCACATGCTGGACCAGGGCGCCGACCTGCGGGCGATCCAGGAGATGCTGGGCCACCGCTCGCTGGCCACGACGCAAGTCTACACGCACATCTCGAAAACCCGGCTCCTGCAGGCCTACGAGCAGGCGCATCCGAGGGCGCGATGAGCCGCGCTCGCCGCGTCGCGGGCGCCGTCGTGCTGCTGCTCGCCCTGGCGGGCTGTGCGCGCAAGGGGTCGCCTTCGGGTGGGCCGCCGGACCTCGTGCCGCCGCGGGTGGAGTCCTGCGCGCCGGATTCCGGGAAGGCGCGGGTGTCGCTGGACGCGCGGCTCTCGGTGACGTTCAGCGAGGGGATGGAGCCTCGCTCCACGGGCGATGCGGTTTCGCTTGCTCCGCGGGTGGACATCCGCCAGCGGCGCTGGAGCGGTCGCGAGCTCACCCTGGTGCTGGAGGAGCCGATGCGCGCGAACCAGACCTACACGCTCTTCGTGGGGCCTTCGGCGCGCGACCGCCACGGGAATTCGATGACCTCGGGTTTCACCGTCGTCTTCAGCACGGCGGATAGCTTCCCGACCGGCTTGCTGGAGGGGATGATCGAGGCGCGTGGTTTCGCCGTCGCGGGCACGTACGTGTGGTGCTACCGCGACGGCCGGACGCCCGATTCCACGGCGCGCGATTTCGACGCTCTGGGCCTCGCCGACGAGCAGGGGCGCTTCCGTATCCCCGGCTTGCCGGTGCCGGGGAGTTACCGTCTGTGGGCTTTCGCTGACCTCAACCGCAACCGTTCGTTCGAGCCCGACAAGGACGTGCTCGCGCCGGCGGATACGACCATCGAGCTGACGGTCGCGCGCCCGGTCGTAGAGGATCTGATGGTGAGCGTCGCGGACCCGCGCGCCCCGGGGCACCTGCGCGGCATCGTGACGGACGCCACCGGGGACACGCTCGGCGTGTTCCGCGTGATCGCCATCGCCGAGCAGGACACCACTCGCCGGGTGCTCGCGGAGCCGGACGACAAGGGGACCTTCGACCTCAGGCTGGAGCCCGGGAAGTGGCAGCTGCGCGCCTGGCGCGACGCGGACGGCAATCGCGCCTGGCGGATGGACGCCGAGCCCGCGAGCGAGGTCATCCACTACCAACTGGGGCCCGCGCAGGAGATCAACGACGTGCGCCTGGTGCTCAAACGCTGGGGGGCTGCGGGCCCATGACCGGGATCCCGTTCGTGAAGATGCACGGCGCGGGCAATGACTTCGTGGTGGTGGATCACCGCGAGCCGTTCCTGCCGGAGCCAGCCGGCACGCTCCTGCGGCGTCTCTGTGACCGGCGGCGGGGCGTGGGCGCGGACGGCGTGCTCCTGCTCGAGCGCGACCCGGAGCTGGATTTCGCCATGCGCTACCACAACGCGGACGGCGGCCGGGCCGAGTTCTGCGGCAACGGCGCCCGCTGCCTGGCGCGTTTCGCGCTCGAGCGCGGGCTGGGCCGGGACGGGGTCGTGCGCTTCCGCAGCGGGGCGGGCGTGCAGGAGGCCCGGCGCACGCCGGAGGACGCGATCGAGCTGCACTTCGGCCGGGTGGCCGGCCCCGGTGCCCCCCATCTGCTCGAGGCGGCCGGACGCACGTTCACGGGCCGCGAGTTCCGCGTCGGCGTTCCCCACTTCGTCATCGAGGTCGCGCAGGTCGCTCCCGTGCCGGTCGCCGAGTGGGGCCTGGCGCTGCGGAGGCACGCGCGCTTCGCGCCCGCCGGTGCCAACGTGGACTTCGTCGCGCGGGTCTCCGCCGCGGGCGGGGCGGAACCAGCGCGCGTGGCCATGCGCACTTACGAGCGGGGAGTCGAGGCCGAAACGCTGGCCTGCGGCAGCGGGGCGATTGCCTCGGCCCTGTGGGCCGCGGGCGAGGGCGCTTGTTCCCCGGTCGAGATCCTGACCGCGGGAGGCGACGTGCTGGTGGTATCGTTCGAGCCCGTCGTGGACGGTTACGACGTGAGGCTCACCGGTCCCGCCGAGGTGTCGTTCGCGGGCACCTGGGAGTGGAAGTAGGGTCGACCGGGGACAGGCCGGCAGGTCAGGCTTCGGAGGTCATCATGTTCGAAGGACTCACGGTGGCGATGGTGACGCCGTTCAAGGACGGCGGCCTCGACCATGAGGCGACCGCGCGGCTGGTGGATTTCCTGATCGAGGGCGGCACCGAGTGCCTGGTGGTCTCGGGCTCGACCGGGGAGGCGGCGACCTGCACGGTGGAGGAGCGTCGCGCGCTGTGGCGTTTCGCGAAGGAGCGCGTGCACGGGCGGATCCCGATCGTGGCGGGCAGCGGCACGAACTCGACCGCCGAGACCATCGCGCTCACCCGGATCGCCGGGGAGTGCGGGCTCGACGGGGCGATGATCGTGACCCCGTACTACAATAAGCCCACGCCCCGGGGCCAGGTGGCGCACTTCACGGCGGTGGCGCAGAGCACACGGCTGCCGCTCATCCTCTACAACGTGCCGGGCAGGACCGGGACGAACACCCTGCCCGAGACGCTCGAGCGGGTGCAAGGCCTGCCCAACGTGGTGGCCGTCAAGGAGGCCTCGGGCTCGCTCGATCAGGCGAGCGCCGTGCGCGCGCGGACCAGCCTGACCCTGTTGTGCGGCGACGACTCGCTCACCCTGCCGATGATCGCGGTCGGGGCCACTGGTGTGGTCTCGGTGGTCGGAAACGCTGCCCCGCGCGAGATGCGCGCGCTTTGCGACCATGCCCGCGCCGGGCGGATGCAGGAGGCCGGGACGATCCACCGCCGGCTGCTGCCGCTCTTCAAGGCGCTCTTCATCGAGTCGAATCCCGGGCCGGTCAAGTTCCTGCTCGCGGCCATGGGACTGATCGAGAACGAACTGCGGTTGCCGCTGGTCCCGGTCGAACCCGCCAGCGAGGCGGCGATCCTGGCGGCCGCGGGTTCCGCCGGGGTCCGGCTTGCGGCGAGTCCGTCCGCCCCGGCGAAGGACCGGCGGCCATGATCCAGCTCGTGCTGGTCGGAGCCGCCGGGCGCATGGGACGCGCGGTCGAGCAGGCCGTGGCGGGCACCTCTGAGTTCGTCATCAAGGCGCGCGTGGACCGCGCGGCAAGCCAGCCCGCGGGTGCCGCCGGCTGGACCGCGGACGCAGCCGGGGTGCTCGGGGCCGGTGACGTGGTGGTCGAGTTCAGCGACCCGGCGGCCTGCGCGGCGCTGGCCACGCTGTGCGCGGAGCGCGGTGCGGGCCTGGTCTCGGGCACGACCGGGCTCGATGCGGCGCAGGACGAGGCGGTGCGCTCCGCCGCGCGCCGCGTGGCCGTGGTGCGCGGCGCCAACTTCAGTCTCGGCGTGGCCGTGCTGCGCCGGGCGTTGCGGACCGCGCTGGTGGCACTGCCGCCCGGATGGGATGTCGAGATCGTCGAGCGGCACCATCGCCTGAAGGCCGACAGTCCATCGGGCACGGCACTCGCGCTCGCCGCGGACGCGGCCGCCTGCCGGGGTGCGGAAGGCGGCGCCCCGTGCTTCGGCCGTGGGCAGGGGCGCACGGGCCCACGTGCCGTGGGAGAGATCGGCGTGCACTCGGTGCGCGGCGGGACCTGGGTCGGTGACCACACGGTCCTGCTCGCCGGCGAGGGGGAGTGGCTGGAACTGAGGCACGTCGCGCAGGACCGGCTGGCTTTCGCGCACGGGGCGCTCGCCGCCGCGCGTTTCGTGGCTGGCGCCGCGCCGGGGCTCTTCAGCCTCGATGACGTGCTGGCGGCCGGGAGCGGGTCTCAATAGCCCGTTCGCCGTCCGGAATCCTTCGGATGTGCTTTCGGCTTCCGCCACCAGCGAGTCACACCCCTGGGCGTGCGGCTCGCAATTGCGAAATCCAGCGGACCTACCGCAGACCGAACCCCGGCAAGTGGTTGCCCGCCAAGGAGGGTGGCAGGACCCGTCAGAGGAGCGGGTCATGACCGCAGTGAAACCCATGCCGACCAAGGCTATCGGGTGCGTCCGCGTCAGCTCCGTGGGGTGGGCCACATGGTTCGCGGCGGAGGCGGGCAGCTTGACGCACCGTCCGGCAGCCTTCATTCCGGAACCGAGCAAGTACGCCCGCAACCACGCCCGGAGCGCGCAAGCGTGGTCGCGGAGTTTGTGTTGCCGCTGCTTGCGCTACCTTAGCACGGTCACTCGCGTCACCCGCACGTTCGCACCCTGCGTCAAGCGCACAAGATAGAGCCCCGGCGCCGGGCACTGGGCCGCGGCCAGGTCCACGACGTGCCGGCCCGCACCCATTGCGCCGACCTCACGCTCCACCACCCGCCGCCCGCTCACATCCATCAGCTGAAGTCGTGCCGGGGCGGACCTCGGCAGCGTGAAGGCCACGCTCATCCGCTCGCCGTACGACGGGTTCGGCCGCACGCCCTCAAGCGCGAAGACGAGCACCACATCGGCCGGCACATCCAGAGTCTCGCCCGGACTGAGCGCAGCGTACCCACTCTCATTGCCGCTCACATCCACCGCCGACAACTTGTAGTAGCTGCCGGCCGGCCCCACGTCCACGTAGCCAGTGTCGCTGCGTGTCGCAATCAGGTTTGAAGGCGACGGCGTGAAGCCGGCCGAGGCGCCGCGGTAGACCCGGAAGTACCAGAGGTCCGGCTCGGTATTGGCGCCCCAGTGCAGGTGCGTGGCCCCGTTCGCATAGGCCGCGGTGAACGGCGCCGGGGGCGCCGGTGGCAGGTTGTCGACCGAGTAGCCGCTGTCCACTGGCGAGTCGAAGAAGAGGCTAGGCGTCGCGGTTCGGGCGCGCACGAAGAACGACGAGAACCTCGTGCCGCCGGACACGCTCGAGTCGGCCAGGGTGGGAACGACGGTGGAATACGTCTCCTCGCAGTTGGCGGGGACCGTCAGCACGAAGTCCCAGCTCCCCGGCGGGTAGGCCAGGGCTTCGGGGAGCCCGCCACCCGATGGACCGGCGGCCGGCCGGAGGCCCTCGGTCCCCGGCGCGCGGTACGACGCGGCCATGCCTGGATCGATCCGTCGGTAGATCCCATATTCGGTTACCGGCGTGGGGCCTCCGGCGACGTCGGCGGTGTTCCTGGTCCACGCAATCCGCACCTGGCGCCCCTGGTCGTTCGGGACGTCCGCGATCCGGTCGATCAGCGGCACCTGGTAGGCCCACTCGACCGTCAGGTCGGTGCACGTCGGATTGACGCCGCCGCCCACGTAGTAGTGCTCGCTCCGCCACTTGAGACTCGTTCCCACCACCTGGAACGTCATCCAGGTGTCGTTCGGGGGCACCTCGAGCCAGTGGGTTCCATCGTCCGCACTCGCGAGCCAGCGGATGGAATCGGTCTGCGCCGCGGCCAGGCGCACCTGGGCAATCGTCGCGTTCCTGTCGTTGAGCGCAAGGGAGCGTGCGTTGTTGGTCCAGGGCTGGACCAACCGCTGGAACACATCAACCACCGCCAACCCAACCGTGGCGATGGCCAGGTAGGCTCGATCCCCGTCAGCTGCCACCCCGTAGGCCGTGCCGCCGGTTGCGAGAGACCCGAGGAGCGTGGGGCTGGCAGGGTTCGAGATGTCGATCACCTGCAACCCGGCGTTGTTGTCCGCCACCAGGGCGTAATCCCCGGCAAGCGCGATGCCGCGTGCGCCTCCGGGTGTGTCACAGGTGCCGGCCAGGACCGGGGCCCCCGGATTGGCGATGTTGACCACCACGATGCCGCTGCCCCAGTCGGCCACGTATGCATAGTTGCCGGCGATGGCAATGTCCATGGCACTGCCCGGAGTGTCGTAGCTACCCGCGCTCACCGGGGATGCCGGGTTGGCGATGTTGACGACCCGGATACCCATGTCGCCATCGGCGACGTAGGCGTAGTCCCCGGCGAGGGCCACCGCATGGGCGCTCCCTGGCGTGTCGTAGGAGCCGGCGAGCGTGGGGCTCGTCGGGTTGGAGATGTTCACCACCGCCAGCCCCGCCGCCGAGATCGCCACGTAGGCGTAGTCTCCGTCCACCGCCACACCGTATGCCGTTCCGCCGGTGACGCACGCGCCCACGACCACTGGCGTCGCGGGATGCGTGATGTCGACGACCTGCAGTCCATTGCCATAGGCGCCCAGGAAGGCGTGGTCACCGCTGATCGCCACCCCGTAGGGGTCGCCGGGCGGGGCGCAGGTACCCACCACCACCGGCGCGGTCGGATCCGTGATGTCCACGACCTGGAGGTCGTTGTATCCGGCGGCGACGTACGCGTAATCCCCATCGATCGTGACGTCGTACGTCTGCGAGGTGGTGCTGCAGCCGCCAGCATACGTCGGGGCCTGTGGCTCGCTGATCTTCACCAGCCGCAGGCCCGACGTGCCATCCGCGACAAAGGCGAGGTTCCCCTGCACCGCGGCGGCGTATGCGTTGCCGGGGGTGTCCAGGCTGCCCTGGAGCGTCGGCGCGGCCGGGTGGGTGATATCGAGTATCTGGAGCCCTGAGGCGCCGTCGCCCACGTAGGCAGCATCGGCCTCGACCGCCACGTTCCACGCCAGGCCCGGGGTGTCGTAGGTGGCCACGAGGGCCGGGCTGTCAGGCGTGGTGATGTCGAAGACCAGCACCCCGGTGGATCCGTCCGCGACGAACGCATGGTCCCCGTAGACGGCGACGGCGTAGGCGTAGTCCGGGGTGTCCACTGTGCCGGCCAGCGTCGGCGACGCCGGATTGCTGATGTTGATCACCTGCAGGCCCGCCGTGCCGTCGGCGACGAAGGCATAGTTGCCAGCCAGCGCGACGCCGATGGCGGTGCCGGGTGTGTTGCACGTCCCTGCAAGCGTGGGGCTCGCCGGGTTGGTGATGTTGAGCACCACGAGGCCGGCGGTGCCGTCGGCGACGTAGGCGCGATCGCCGGCGATCGCGATGCTCCAGGCATTGTTGGGAGTGTCGTAGCTCCCCGCGAGCGTGGGGCTCGCCGGATTGGCGACGTTGAGCACCGCGACACCCGAGAGGCCGTCTGCGACGAACGCGTAGTCGCCGGCCACGGCGACACCCCTGGCGGTGCCAGAGGTGTTGTACGTACCGACGAGAACCGGGCTCCCCGGGGTTGTGACGCTGACGATCTGGAGGCCCGAGGTGCCATCGGCGACGTAGACGTAGTCGCCTCCTACCGCCAGGCCCATGGCTGTCCCCGGCGTGTCATAGAGGCCGACGGCGGCGATCTGGAATGGCGGGAGCTTGAGTTCGCCGGCGACCGAGTCCCAGAGCGCCGTCGTAGCGGCGCGGTCGCAATAGCGCTTGCTGGTGAAGCTCTCGACCACCCTGGTGACGGCGGCGTCCGCCGGCATGGCGAGTGCCACGAGCGCCAGTACTGCGAGCAGACTCCGGATGGCGGATCTCGGAGTATCCATGGTGGACCTCCTCGGGGGACTGGACGGGGCGACGAATCGAATAGGAACTGCCGAGTGCCTATGAATGAGTTTACCCCCACTGCCCCACCGGCGCGAGACTGCTTGCACGGCCCCGGCCAGCCCCGGGGCGCCCCGGCAACCCCGCCAGGTGCCGCTCTACGGGCGCACGACACGCGCTGGCCCGGCTGGCTCACCCAGCCTTGGCCGTGTCAGTTCGGTGCCAGAGCCATGCGCCGAGAAGGGGGACTATCGCTTGGCATCGGGCTCCTCAGGAGACAGCGCAGGCGCGGATTCGGCCTGCTTCTCGTCGGTCGCGTCCTCCGGGTCCACGTTGCGCTGGCGCTTCGAATTCCGTTCGGGACGCAAGCTGGATCGGAGCTGTGTCGTTGCTCGGAGTCCAAGCCGCTGCCGGCAGCGCGTGGAGCACGGCGACCGTGAGCACCAGGACGACGGGCTTGACCGTCATGGGCGGGCCTCCCCAGGGACCAGAACGAGTGGGATCGTGATGCTTCTCACCGGAGGAGCAGCGCGCGCCACGCACCCCTCTCGAGATTGGTGCGGCTCGCGCACCGGTGGCTCGATCGGCACGGACTCGAACAGACCGGCCGCCTGGCGGGTGGCACAGGCGGCCGGAATGAAATGCTCGAAGTGAAGGCTGGCCGCCAACCGCGCGGCCACGATGCGTTTCAGGGCATCGGTGTCAGACCGGCAGCTTGGCCGCGAACAGGGCCAGGCGTGACTTCTGCCGGCTGGCAGTCTCCTTTTTGATGACGCCCTTGGCGGCGGTGCGGTCGAGGATCGGAATGGCCGTCTTCAGCGCGGTCTCGGCCTCGGCCCTCTTCGTCGCGGAGCGCACGGCCTTGACGGCGGACCGCATGCGGCTCTTGACCGCGATGTTGCTCACGCGGGCCTTCTCGTTCGTGATGACACGCTTGGCCGCGGACTTGTGATGCGGCATTCGTTCCTCCTTGGGGACGGCTTGCAACGGAAATGAGGCGTGTACGTTACGGCCCGCGCTCGGCGGGTGTCAAGCGGACCGGGACGGCGGGGGCGGGGGGAGTGAAGAAGCTGCTTTGAGGGTGACGCGGGCAGGTGTAACGTGTTTCCTTCGAGCGACCCTCCGTGGTCGCTGAGGAGGCTCTTCTGAGCGCTCTGGGCGAAAAAGTCCTCAATCTGCCGGCCCTGCCGGGGGTTTACCTCTTCAAGGACCCCCGTGGCGGGGTGCTGTATGTCGGCAAGGCCAAGAGCCTGTCCGCCCGGGTCCGCTCCTACCTCAGTGGTGAGAACTCGCACCCCCGCCTGCGCGAGTTGATGGCCGAGGCGGTGGATCTCGACAGCATCCTCACCGACACCGAGGCCGAGGCCCTGCTGCTCGAGGCGACGCTGGTGCGGCAGCACCGGCCGCACTACAACGTGCTCCTCAAGGAC
>Ga0315283_10003026_pt1 | contig 14268 bp, 13 predicted proteins | sample YL17G09_0_MG_FD_204541 | JGI IMG/M metagenome (GOLD analysis project Ga0315283, IMG submission 204541) | Sediment microbial communities from Yellowstone Lake, YNP, Wyoming, USA - YL17G09_0 | ecosystem: Environmental > Aquatic > Freshwater > Lake > Sediment | place: USA: Wyoming | collected... | reverse complement strand
TATTTTAGCTATCCGGTCCGCTGGTGCCTACGGTGAATCCATGGCCTCAAGATATAACCTGAGGGATTTACCCTATTCTGTCTTTTCAGATGAAATCTAAAATTCCACCCGTATCCCGATAGCATATCGGGACCCCCATATCTGTCAACACTCTAAATCTTCCAAATGAGATTGTGGGGTTGAGAAATTGGGGTTTAAACAGATTCAGGGATACTAAGTATTATTTTGGTTGCGGTTTTGTTCTCTTACCTTACTGTGTTTTATTCCATAGAAGAAATAAATAAAGAACCCTATTGCCATCCAGATTATCAGTCTTAACCAGGTATCGAGAGGCAATGCTGCCATCTGCAGAAAGCAAAAACCCGCTCCTAAAATGGGGATCAGCGGAACCCATGGCGTTTTAAAAGGTCTGTGAAGATCAGGTCTCGCTTTTCTGAGAACAAGGACACTTATGCAGACAATAATGAATGCAAGTAATGTTCCGATCGAGACCAGTTCGCCGAGTATGCTTATCGGCAGGATCCCGGCTATAATCATAGCAACACTTCCGGTTATTATTGTACTGATATAGGGGGTTTTGAACCTTGGATGAACCTTTGAAAATACTGAAGGAAGCAATCCATCCTTCGACATCGAAAAGAATATCCTTGGCTGTCCCAGAAGCATAACCAGGATAACTGAGCTTAATCCGGCAATGGCAGCAATTTTGACAATCGGCCTGAGCCAGAACATACCTTTGCCCATAGCGTCCACTCCCACTGCGACAGGATCAGGAACGTTAAGCGTTTTATAGCTTACAATCCCAGTGAGTACAATTGCAACAAGTATATACAAAACGGTTGAAATTCCAAGCGAACCAAGAATTCCTATCGGCATATCCTTTTGAGGATTTTTGGCTTCCTGGGCAGCAGTCGAAACTGCATCAAATCCAATATAGGCAAAGAAAATCACTCCCGCGCCACGAAGAATACCACTGAAACCAAACTTCCCGAATTCACTGCTATAGGCCTTAAGCCAGGCCCATAATGATCCGTATTCAGAAATCGGAGTGGATTCCACCTTGTTCGAGGGGATAAAAGGATGCCAGTTTGCTGCCTTAACAAACATAAAGCCAATGACAACAAAAAGTATTATGACAGAAACTTTTGTTATCACCATTATATTATTGAAGTTGGCAGACTCTCTGATTCCAATTACAAGCAGAGTTGACAATAATGCAACAATGAACATGGCAGGAAGATTCAGAATGCATGTTACATGCGACAGGGAATCCACGCTGATACCTGATGCTGTAAGAGTCTGTGCAAATGTATCTGTAAGAGGTTTCCATCCCATATCAGGTACATTCACCAGAACAGTGCCCGTGGCTCCGGTGAACTGGGCAGGTATGTTAATATTTAAGTCTTTCAGAAGACTGACAACATATCCCGACCAGCCAACAGAAACTGTTGAGGCCGCAAAAAGGTATTCAAGTATCAGATCCCATCCTATGATCCAGGCAAGAAACTCCCCGAGTGTTGCATATGAATATGTATAAGCGCTCCCTGCAATCGGAATCATCGATGCAAATTCTGCATAACATAATCCTGCAAATCCGCAGGCAAGACCCGATATAATAAAAGATAATACAATTCCGGGACCTGCATATTGAGCTGCAGCCTGGCCCGTCAGGACAAAAATACCAGCTCCGATTATTGCTCCTATCCCGAGGGTGGTGAGATTAAGTGCTGTTAAAGATCTTTTTAAACCGCCTGTATCCTTGGATTCGTTCAGCAACTGACTTAACGGTTTAGTGAGGAACAACTTGTTTTTTGACATTGGATTATTAATGACTTAGATTGGACAGGAAGTTTAGTTATTGCAAACGTAACTTTTTTTTCGTAAAATAAAATATTTTAATTCATGCTTATACAAATCTTTCAACTTCTTTAAGTTTTGTTCCTGATTTTTGACTATTTACTTTTACATTTATAAGTAAAATTACAATACTATGATCCGGCACTTTCGGCTTATACTCTTATCATTATTATTAGTTTCCTGTGTTCCGTTAAGTAAATACAGCAAGCTTCCCGAAGTTAAAGCATGGGAAAGTGATATAGAGAAATTTGAACAGCTCGATATTTCGAAGTCATATCCCTCAGATGCTATTATGGTTGCAGGCAGTTCCAGCGTACGCCTGTGGTCAACAATTGGGAAGGATATGTTGCCCTACAATGTTATCCAGAGAGGTTATGGCGGAGCTAAACTCAGCGATTTCGTTGTTTATGCCGACAGAATATTATATCCTCACTCCTGCCAGGCAATATTATTATTCATAGGAAATGATATAACAGGGGAGGATGATGACAAAAGTCCGCTTGAAGTATCACAGCTATTCAAAAAAACGCTGCACATAATCCGCAGAAAATTCCCGGAAACACCGGTTTTCTGGATCAGCGTCACTCCTACTCCGGCACGATGGCATATATGGCCCGAAATAAAAGAGGCAGGTGAGATGATAAAAGAGATCTGCGACAAACATGGGAATACCTTTTACATCGATACCGAAAAGTATTTCCTAACTCCGAGCGGTCTTCCAAGAAAGGATCTGTTTGTTGAGGATAATCTGCACCTGAATGAAACCGGTTATGCAATCTGGGCCGGTATCATAAAGAAGGAACTGAATAAAGTGCTGGATAACAATCAATAAAACCAGGTTGCCGGGCACTGTTTTCTTGTTTCTTGCACTACGTGTACCATTAACAAGTAACAAGCAACCAGTAACCGGCAACTTAAGTTACCTGCTTACAATTCCCACCCAGGTCTGTATGAAGGCTTTATCAACTTATTAGCCTCTTCATCATTTGTTCTGAGGTTTATGGGATCCCAGGTCAGTTTTTTACCTGTTCTCATTGCAACAACTGCAAGGTTCAGGGCTTCAGTTACCGGACCTGCCGAATCGAATGAACATCTTGCCTGTTTACCTCCTTTGATTGCGGAAATCCAGTCGGCATAATGTCCTTTTGAACGTTCAATGATCGCGGGTGGCTTAAGGTAAACTTTATTTATCGACGCCGGAATAAGTCTGGGATTTCCGCCATCAAAATCACAAAGTATTTTCCCAAAGTCTCCGACAAACATAAGTCCGTCAGGATCAAATTCTATACCGTCTTCTGCAAACTCGGCCGGCCGGAAAGGTTTTAATCCGCCATCGATCCAGTATAATTCAACCTGAGGCATACCAACCCTGGCAGGAAAAGTTAAATGGGCATTCATTGCATGGGGATGGGAGACATAATTAAGTTGTGTAGGATTCCCATTGGCAACACCAACAATTGTATTTGCGGAAGCCTCAACTGTACTCAGGTTACCAAGTTTAAGAGCCCTGTAAATTACTGCAAATGAATAACATCCCATATCCCCGATTGCCCCTGTTCCAAAATCGTACCACGATCTGAATACAGTATGAGTATAATCATAGCTGAAAGGTCGTTGTTCTGCTCTTCCTAACCAGAGATCCCAGTTAAAACCTTTTGGAATCTTTTCCTCGGGAGGAAGTTTTGTAAAACCTGTTACCCAAACCGGACGGTTCGACCAGTTATAGACTTCACGTACAGGGCCGATTGCTCCGCTCCATATCATTTCACAAAGAAGGTCAGTGTCTTCGGCCGATGCGTTACCTGTTGCAACCTGAGTGGCTAATCCTGATTTTTTTGAAGTTTCGGCCATTAATCTTGCCTCATATACAGAATTTGTCATCGGCTTCTGGCAGAACACATGCTTACCTTTCTGCATAGCCTTAATGGAAGCCTGGGCATGCTGGTGATCCGGAGTTCCGACTACAACGGCATCAACACCAGCCTCCCTGGCAAGCAACTCCCTGAAATCCTCATAAGAAGAACAGGCTTTGAATGTTCTGTCTTTCTGCTTGGAATACCATTTATCAATTATCTGTCTGGCAGCTTCCCTTCCTGCCCTGCACCCTTTAACACCTTCGTCCCATTTTGGCTCTTCAATAGCTTCTCTGATCCCGTTGCGAAGTTCAAACTCTCCCCAGTTCTGATATCGGGTGTCCTCAAAAACAGGATCGGCAACCGATATAACCTGAACGTCAGGAAGCTTCAAAAGCTCTAACAGAACTCTTGTACCCTGTGTTCCGGTCCCTATGCAAGCCAGGTTAATTCTGTCGCTGGGGGCTGTAATATCTTTCCCGCCCAGTACGCTTCTTGGAATAATAGACAACCCGGCTGCTGTTGCAGTGGTTGAAATGAATTTACGTCTTTTCATGTCTTTAGATCTCTTTTATGTAAATATTTCTGAATTGAACAAGAGCAGGAGGGCTGTCCCAAACCCCGTCTTTCTTACTGCCATGGTGCTGAAGCCCAATTGCACCCACTTGAGGAAGTCCCGGTAAAGTGGCATTGATAATTACAGGAATACCATTCAGTTCTACATTCAGCACATCCCCTTTCACAGTGATTTTGAAAGTATTCCATTCCCCGATATTCTTGTCAGCATTGGTAACAGGAGTTACTGCTCGACGGACTTCGGGAACCATCTTTTGATCCATTCTATATCCGTAAACTTCGCCACATCCGGTCGGCCAGCACCAGATATTGACCTGCGATTTGGCATTACCGCGCAGCAATATTCCGGAATCAGAATCAGGGACAACCATAGTTATTTCTTTACCGTTTTCATCAAGTTTATGAAGCCCTGAGGGAAGAATAACCGGAACATTCGGATTATTGTAAGGAGTTGACTTGATCCTGAAGTCAACATAAAGGATAAAATCCCTGTACTGTTTTTCAGTCCATAAATTCTTATCCTTAAGGGCTTCGCTTTCTGCATCATAATCAATTACATTTTCGAGAATTTTCCAGTGTCCGTTATCTCCTTCAGGCACTTTCCAGCTGGTAAAATCCTTGCCATTGAAGATAGAAATAAAACCATCAGGAACCTTCTTGTCCTGAGCTTTAACAACATATAGTGCTGCTAATAACAAAACTGGGAAAATTAGGATAGATTTTTTCATAGTAATTAGTATTTATTAACTTTTAATAAGAGCAGAAATCTTACTTCATGATCCTTTTAAAATTACGAAAGTCTGACCAATAATCCGGGATTGACAGAATTATTTTTTTATCACAATCAACTTATCTTTGAAGTTTAGATGAAATCCGGAATAGGATTCTTATATTTATTAACATTCAGTTTATTTTAATTTAAACCTCTATCGACTATGAAAAATCCAATATCCCGCCGCAACTTCTTTTTCAAAACCATCGGAGCAGGGACAGGAATAGTGATGTTCCCATCTCTCTCAGGGAATACATTTCGGAAAGAAGGAAAAGGCATAACACCATTAATTATTACTAGTCATGATAATGAAACAGGCAGAAATGCCATGGAAGAAGGATGGGAAATCCTCAAGGACGGAGGTAGTGCCATAGATGCAGTTGAAAAAGCAGCAAACATTATTGAAGTGGATCCGGAGGATACTAGTGTCGGTTATGGCGGCCTGCCAAATGAGAGGGGTGTTGTACAGCTCGATGCCTCTTTTATGGACGGGAAAACATATTCAGCTGGTGCCGTTGCGAGTCTCGAAAATATAAAAACCCCTTCATCAGTAGCAAAGCTTGTGATGCAGCGTACCGACCATGTTCTTCTTGTAGGAACCGGAGCATTGGAATTCGCAAAAGCATGGGGATTCCAGGAAGAAAATCTGCTTACCGAAAAAGCAAGGAAAATATGGCTTAGGTGGAAGGAAGAGCTCTCACCAACCGATGACTGGGGAGCTCCGGAACACTTGCAGAATATCATGAAAAAAGAGACCTATTGGAGAGATTTTCCTGATATAGAGCACCATTATGGTACAACTAACGTACTTGCAATAGACAGTAACGGAGATATTGCCGGATGTACGACAACAAGCGGACTAAGTTTCAAGCTAAATGGCAGGGTTGGCGACTCACCGATTATTGGTGCCGGTCTTTATGTTGACAATGAAGTTGGTGCAGCCGGTGCCACCGGTAGAGGTGAAGATGTGATTAAATCGTGTGCCTCATATTATATGGTTCTTAAGATGAAGGAAGGCCGTACCCCCCAGCAGGCCTGCGAAGACGCGCTTCACATGATTGCTGACAAATATAGAAAAGTAAATCCCGGATTTTTCCCTGGTGAGAAATTTGTGGCAATCAATAAATATGGAGAACTGGGTTGTGCAACAATGAAAGGAAAATGGAAACCCGCTATGTCCGTCAGAACCGAAACCGGACCAGGCAGTTTTGAGGGTATTGTTGTATACCCTGATAAATCGTGAGGATTTTAAACCATAACTTTCAATGAACAGGTAATTTTTTACTGAATTCCACGTTAGATAGTTGAAATCATCTGATTATATCTGAATTACCATATCAGCATTTAACAACGCGATAAGGGATTCAGTATAAAAACCTTGGGTATGAAAAGACTGGTATATGTTTGTTTGGCACTTCTGGTCTCGTGCGCCACTTCAAAACAACCTTCAGTTAAAGAAGATCATCTGATGGTTACCAGAAAATATGTCGGAAACTTTGTTGATTACCGTCAGCATGTTCCTGAAAAGTTTGGGGAACCTTATCTTTTGTGGATAAAAACAACAATGGACAGTACCTATGGAAAGATTTCCGCTTATGGAGAAAGATGTGATTTTAAAAAAGGTGAGAGGTTATATATAAAAAGAATCCAGCTTTCTCCCGGTCCCCTTTCAACATACTGGGAGTATCAGATTGAATCGGATGATAATAAGACAACTTACAAACTGAGTGAGTTCCAGCACGACAGAAAAAATCTGATAAGCAGCTGGTTCTGATATTTTATGATTTCGGAATTCGGATTTACGATTTCGGATTTTTAATTCCGCAACCAATCCCGATCGTTATCGTAACCTCAATCCGCAATCCGAAATTTACTTCATCCCTGCCCTCTTATTGTATAAAACCTCCCAGCCTGTTGTATTATCTGATGTTCCGGATTGAGGTTTCTCTGTGGCTTTGCGTTCAAGCTTTTTAATGATCATAGTCCGGTCACGTCTCATTTCTCCCTTCCCATGATCTACAAAATCGACATATGCGATGAATCTGTTTATTTTATTTGGTATAATCTCGGAGGTACGTATAAATCCGACATCCTCATCCCTCAGAGCATAATTGTCGTGGGTTGCTTCCCATACATCAACATAATAAACAGTATAATCGAGGTCAGAGAATACCGCTTTACCGTCTGAATCTGTGAAGCCTTCATTTATCATATTGGTCTCTTCATCCCAGTCATTAAGTGTAGGATATAGAATAACACTGGCACCTTCAACGGGATACCCTTCATAGTATTCAAGAACTTCTATTTCAAGGAGCGTTGGTATTTTAACTTCCAGGCTAAGCGAAGCCTCATCGGTTAAACCGTTTTCCGACCATGCTTTCAGAATAATTGTGTAGGTTCCTGTTGCTGTAAACCTGTGAACAGGATTTGGTTCGTTTGAAATAGATCCGTCCCCAAAATTCCATTCAAAGCTTACGGCATCCTCTGATTCATTAGTAAACCAGACATCTTCCCCGACAACAGGATCGCCAGGATCTGCAGAAAAGAATGCTCTGGGTGAAGTTTCACATGAAATAAGTATCAGGGGAAGTACAAGTGAGAAATATATTATCTTTTTCATCGCCTTGAGTATTTAATGATTCAAATGAGTAAATTCAAAATACGTGCCATAAATTTACCTCTCCTTAAACCTCCCTTCAGTCCGGGACAAGCTCTCCCCCGGTATGGAGGGGCTTAAAAAACAAGGAATTAAGTCCCCCTCCCTCCAGCGAGATGGGGATTTACGGGGTAAGGAAAAAATCTTAAAAAATATCATTACCTTTGCCCTCCAATAAAAAAGATTCTCAAAGGATGATCAAGATAACTTTTCCCGATGGTTCTGTCAAGGAATATATCAGCGGAATAAGCAGTATTGAAATTGCTGAACAAATAAGCCCGAAGCTTGCAAAGGAAGTCTATTCTGCAACAATAAACGGTGAAGTTACTGACCTTACAAAGCCAATTAATTCAGATGCCACTCTGAAGCTTCATAAATGGGATGATGAAGCCGCCAGGCATGCATTCTGGCACTCTTCAGCTCATCTTATGGCGGAAGCCCTGGAGACACTATATCCTGGCATAAAATTCGGGATCGGTCCTTCTATTGAAAATGGATTCTATTATGACGTCGACCCGGGTGAAGGGAAAGTAATTACAGATACCGACCTTCCTGCAATTGAAAACAGGATGAAAGAGCTTGCTGCAAAAAACCTTGCCTATACCAGGAAAGAGGTAAGTAAGAAGGAAGCAATGGAAATATTTTCAGCAAAGGGTGATCAATATAAGACTGAACTTATTGCTGAGCTGGAGGATGGTACAATATCTCTTTACACACAGGGTAACTTTACTGATCTTTGCCGTGGCCCGCATCTTCCGACTACAGAACCTATCAGGGCTATTAAGCTTCTGAATGTTGCCGGGGCCTACTGGAGAGGTAACGAAAAAAACAAGATGCTGACAAGAATATATGGCGTCACCTATCCAAAACAGAAAATGCTTGATGATTACCTTCTGTTCCTGGAGGAGGCTAAAAGAAGGGATCACAGAAAAATTGGCAGGGAACTTGAGCTATTCACTTTTTCGCAGCGTGTCGGAATGGGACTCCCGTTATGGATGCCAAAAGGAGCCGAACTCAGACAGAACCTGATTAATTTCATGACGAGAGTCCTGAAAAAGAGAGGTTATATGATCGTTGCAACACCTCATATAGGAAGTGTTAGCCTTTATAAGACCTCAGGTCATTATGAGAAATATGGAAAGGATTCTTTTCAGCCTATCTCCACTCCACAGGAAGGGGAGCAGTTTATGCTAAAGCCTATGAACTGCCCGCATCATTGTGAAATATATAACGCTACCCCTCATTCCTACAAGGACCTCCCGCTCAGGATGGCAGAATTCGGTACTGTATACAGGTATGAACAAAGCGGTGAACTTCATGGCCTTACAAGGGTCAGGAGCTTCACGCAGGACGATGCTCACCATTACTGCAGGCCCGACCAGCTGAAAGAGGAGTTCAAAAGCATAATTGACCTTGTCCAGTTTATCTTTAAAGCTGTGAATCTTAATGAGTTCACTGCCCAGATCTCCCTGAGGGACCCTGAAAACAAGGAGAAATATATCGGATCGGATGCGAACTGGGAAAAAGCAGAAAAAGCTATCATCGAAGCTGCTGAAGAGAAAAAACTCAAAACAACCGTGGAACTGGGAGAAGCCGCTTTTTATGGACCAAAGCTCGATTTTATGGTGAAAGATGCTATCGGAAGAAAATGGCAACTGGGTACTATTCAGGTAGATTATAACCTTCCTGAAAGGTTTGATCTGACCTACAACGGAAGTGATAATCAGAAACACAGACCAGTGATGATTCATCGGGCTATTTTCGGTTCGCTGGAACGGTTCATTGCTGTACTTATTGAAAATACAGCAGGAAAATTCCCACTCTGGCTTGCACCCGAGAAAGCTGCAATTTTGCCAATAAGCGAGAAATTTAATGATTATGCATTAAAAGTTTTGGATTTTCTAAATAATTCCGATATTTGCACACTGATTGACGACAGGAATGAGAAAATAGGTAAGAAGATCAGGGATAATGAATTAAAGAGGATCCCATACCTGTTAATCATCGGCGAAAAAGAGGTTGAGAACAGAACAGTAGCTGTCCGAAAGCAGGGTGAAGGTGATAAAGGGAGTATGAAACTTGAAGAATTTGCTGATTTTATAGCAAAAGAGATTGCAAGGGAAGTTACTTTTTAAATGGATCTTTTGAATTAAATATAGTATTAACAAAAATTAGGAGGAAAGAGCTATTCCCGTACCAATTAGGCGAAGTCCTGCTAGGGTTGTTCAGCAGGCTCACAAGATTAACAACAGGATCACTGCCAGAGTGGTGAGAGTTGTCGGTGATGAAATAGAAACAGCAGTAATGAGTATCCAGGATGCTTTGCGACTGGCAGACCAAATGGAGCTCGATCTTGTAGAAATTTCTCCAAATGCGGATCCCCCTGTTTGTAAAATCGTTGATTATCAGAAATTTCTTTATCAACAGAAAAAGAAACAGAAAGAGATTAAAGCAAAGGCAGCTAAAATTGTTGTCAAGGAAATAAGGTTCGGTCCTAATACTGATGATCACGATTATAATTTCAAGCTCAAACATGCAATGAAGTTCCTTGAGGAAGGAGCAAAAGTAAGAGCTTATGTGTTTTTTAAGGGACGATCGATATTATTCAAGGAACAAGGCGAAGTTCTACTGCTTCGTTTCGCAAATGACCTTGAAGAGTACGGGAAAGTGGAACAGCTTCCTCGTCTGGAAGGAAAGAGAATGATTATCTCTTTCTCTCCAAAAAAGAAGAAATAAATGTTTTAATATATCTTACAGAGAAAATGCCAAAAATGAAAACTAATTCCGGTGCAAAAAAGAGATTCTCTCTTACCGGAACAGGAAAGATCAAACGTAAACATGCATTTAAGAGTCATATCCTGACAAAGAAATCGACGAAACGTAAGAGAAATCTTACTTATTTCGGTCAGGTTGATAAAGCAGATAAAAAGAATATAAAACTTCTTCTTGCAAGCAAATAGATTATTGTTTTACAAATTGATGATTTAAAACCAGTATTAACAGAATGTTCAGCAGAAAAGAGTCCGCAGGTAGGCGGAACGCGGACATTCAAAAAAAATGAGTTATGCCAAGATCAGTAAATGCAGTTGCATCAAGGGCCAGGAGAAAAAAGGTCCTTAAGCAGACAAAGGGGAACTTCGGTTCAAGAAGAAACATAATAACAGTTGCAAAAAACACCCTCGACAAAGGTCTTGGGTATGCATACCGCGACAGGAGAAAGAAGAAAGGTGAATTCAGGGCGCTCTGGATACAAAGGATCAACGCCGGAGTTCGCCAGTATGATATGAGTTATTCACAATTCATCGGAAAACTTGAAAAGAAGGGGATCGCTCTTAATAGAAAAACCCTTGCGGATCTTGCAATGAATCATCCCGAAGCCTTTAAGGCAATAGTCGAGAAGGTAAAATAAGGAATAGCAAAGTCTCCTCGCACCTGGAAAAAGGGGACCAGGGGTATGAGGTTATTTTATCCTCATAAACATTCTTTTGAATCTTATCTTTTTCAGCCCGGACGACTCCTTGTCAAGCGAGAGCCAGATGAACTTGGGCTTACCAACAATATGGTCTTCAGGGACAAAACCCCAGTAACGGGAATCGGCGGAATTGTGCCGGTTATCCCCCATCATGAAGTAATAGTTCATCTTAAAAGTATAAGTATCGGCGGGTTTATTATTTATAAATATGGTTTTACCTTCAACACGGAGGTCGTTATTTTCATAAACATCAATAATCCGGTCGTAAAGGCAAAGATTTGAAGTATCGAGTTTTATAGTACTACCTTCCACCGGTATCCAGAGTGGGCCGAAATAATCTTCATTCCATCTGTTGTTTCCGGTATGAGGGAAAATAAGCGGAGCATACTCACCAGCTACTGAAAATAAAGGTGCAACCTTATTAACATTGGCAAATTTTGAAATAGCAGCTGCGTTCGACTTTGTAAGCGGCATAAAATATGCTGACGATGAAACCATCCCCTGGTCTGATTTGTATATACCAAGGCGCTCAAAAGTCTTTGGATTTATCGTTGTTCCGTTTGTTGCAACAACATAATTTAATTGCTGAGTAGTGTTTTCCGGGACCATCTTATTGTTTATGTATACGGATCCCTCCTTGATAACCAGTGAGTCGCCTGGCAGCCCAATGCATCTCTTAACATAATTATCCCTGCGATCCACAGGCCGGTATATTATAGTAAACCTGTCCCATACCTCTTTCCTTGCTGCTTTCATAAAGTAAGCAGCAGGTTTTGGCTTCGAATTTCCGAGATTTCCCCTCTGCGCCATGTCCCTTGCAGTTTCCCTGACAATTTCATAATAGGCTGTTTCAGTTCTTTCAAGAACAACTGTATCACCGGCAGGGAAGTTAAATACTATTGCATCATTATGTCTGACCTTTCCTAATCCGGCAAGTCTTTTATACGGCCACTGAACAAGATTTGACCATGATCTTCCCTTTGTCAGAGGCATAGTATTCTGTGTGAAGGGGAATGCTATAGGTGTATTAGGCATTCTTGGGCCGTAAGCCAGTTTACTTACAAACAGGTGATCACCAATAAGAAGCGATTTTTCCATCGAACCTGTGGGGATTCTGTAATTCTGGAACAGAAAGATGTTTATAAGAGTAACAGCGATTACAGCAAAAATCAAGGCGTCAAGCCATTCTATAACTGAATTGTTCTTTCCATCCCTTCTCTTCCAGAAAGTCCAGTTAATCTTTTCCGTAACGTAGAGGTCGAAAATGATGGCTAATCCCAGCAGTAACAAATAGTTCCCGATCCATATCACAACCAGGATATAAATAAATGCAACTATTGCAAAACGGATGTATTTTATTTTCTGTAATTTAGTCATATGATATTTTAAATATGAGGCCGTAAAATTAAGAATAATTATCAGAATCCCAGTACATCATTCATAGTGAAAACTCCTTTTCTCGGAAGAATATACTCTGCCGCTATAACAGCTCCGAGAGCCAGACCTCCCCTGCTCTTTGATTCATGCCTCAGGCTTATAGTGTCAGTTTCGGAGTCCCACGAAACTGTGTGAATGCCAGGTAATGCTCCTTCACGTATTGAGCGTATCGGAACTTTCTCAGCTGTTCTGTTATTATCAAACGACCACCCATTGTAGGCCTGATGCCGGTCTGTTATCCCGCCCGCAAGAGTAATTGCAGTACCGCTGGGTGCATCAAGCTTTTTAATATGATGAATCTCCTCAATAAACGGTTTATAACCAGGATAATGTTCCATATATTTTGCCATCTCGGTGTTCAGTTTAAAGAGAATATTTACTCCTATGCTGAAATTTGAAGAGTGTATAAATGAAACTCCGTTTTCATCACAGAAAGTAACAGCACTATTGTAATCTTTAAGCCAGCCTGTAGTACCACAGACCACCGGTATCTTCATTCTCAGACATTTTGATACATTGTCAAAGGCAGTTTCAGGGGTCGTGAATTCAATTGCAATATCAATTCCTTTAAGATTAGCTTCATTCAAATCTGAAAGGTTCTCCTTGTCCACAATAAGATTAATAATATGACCCCGGCCAACAGCTGCCGATTCTATTTCATGACCCATCCGTCCATAACCTACAAGTGCGATATTCATGTTTTGATTTTCTGCGAATTTATCTCTTTTAACAGACGATTCATCATAACAGAATATTAAAATTATTAGTAATGAGTTAAATTGCAGACCTTTTTAATCTCAATCCCTCTGAGGCAGACTAACCAATAATTTGTAGAGACGTTGCATGCAACGTCTCTACTATTGATTGGATTATGTTCACTCTAATCATTTTTTTCATACATTTCATGTCCTTAAATTAATATATATGAAAAACATAATCATCTCATTATCAATCATAATTATGATAATTATATCATCATATAATAAAAAAGAGAAAGCCGACCTTGTTATAATTAACGGCAAGGTACTGACAATTGACAGGGATAATCCTGTTGCCGAAGCTATAGCTGTAAAAGGCGAGAAAATAATTGCAGTCGGAACAACAAAAGAAATATCGTCTTTGGTTTCCAAAAACGCGACAAAAATCATAGATGCAAAGGGCAGGCTAGTAATTCCGGGATTCAACGATGCCCATGTCCATTTCGGACCGCTTGATCCTGACTATATTGAACTTCGCTATACAACTGATCCATCAGTGATTACCGAAAAAGTGAAAGAGCAGGTTGCCAGGTCCAAACCGGGAGAACTTATAAGGGGTGGACACTGGGAACATGAAATGTTCACTGACAGGAAATGGCCATCCAAAGAGCTGATTGACAAGGTTTCACCTGATAATCCTGTTATCCTGAACCGTGCTGATGGACACTCAGTCCTGGTTAACAGCTATGTTCTGAAAAAATCAGGTATAACCAGGAATAGCAAAAATCCTTTCGGAGGTGAGATCCAAAAGGATCCTGTAACCGGAGAGCCTACCGGGATACTTAAAGAGAGCGTGGAATACTTAATAAAGACAGGTGAAGTTAAACCCGGCAGGACACCTGAAGAAGAGGCAGCAAGAACACGGCAGGGATACCTTCTTGCATTAA
>Ga0315283_10003023_pt1 | contig 14275 bp, 10 predicted proteins | sample YL17G09_0_MG_FD_204541 | JGI IMG/M metagenome (GOLD analysis project Ga0315283, IMG submission 204541) | Sediment microbial communities from Yellowstone Lake, YNP, Wyoming, USA - YL17G09_0 | ecosystem: Environmental > Aquatic > Freshwater > Lake > Sediment | place: USA: Wyoming | collected... | reverse complement strand
CGCGCCGGAGGATTACGCGGGGCTCGATGTGCGAGGCAAGGTCGTCCTCACGGGGGCGCCCGTTGCCCGGGTCGCCGAGTTGGCGATCCGGCAGCGCGGCGCGGCCGGCATCCTGTTCGATGGCATGGTGGCGGGCGGGCGAACGGAACTCGACCTGCCCGACGCCCGGCAATACACCTCGTTCTGGTGGGGCGGCGAGACGGTGCCGGATGCGTGGGGCTTTGTCCTCAGCCCGCGGCAGGGACGCTCGCTCCGGGCCAGATTGGCCGACGGCAAACCGGTGCGCGTGCGGGCAAAAATCAGCAGCCGATTTTACGCCGGCACCTTCGAAGTGGTGGATGCCCTCATCCCCGGCGCGGCTGTTGCGATATCGCCGGCAACGCCTCAACAACCGCCGGCCGAAATCCTCCTCGTCAGCCACTTGTGCCATCCGCTGCCCGGCGCGCACGACAACGGTTCTGGCGCGGCCGCGCTGATCGAGACGGCCGTCACCCTGGCGCGGCTGATCGCAGACGGCCGCCTGCCACGACCCCGCCGCGGCATCCGCTTCCTCTGGCCTCCGGAGATGACCGGCACCTTCGCCTGGTTGGCCGAGCACGAGGAGGCCGTACGCGCGGGCCGCTGGCTCGCCGGGCTCAACCTCGACATGGTCGGCGCAGACCAATGCCAGACCGGCAGCATCTGGGAGCTGGTAAGTCTGCCCGCAGCCGGCGCCGGGTTCGCCGATCACCTGCTGAGTTGGCTGCGTGAGCCGTTCCTGGAGGGCGTCCGCCACCGCGAGGCGCCGTTCACCGACGGCTCCGATCATTATATCCTGGCCGATCCCAGTGTGGGCATCCCGACGCCGATGCTGAACCAGTGGCCCGATAAGTTCTATCATACGTCGGCCGACACGCCCGACCGCGTGAGCCCCGACAGCCTGGGGCGCAGCGGCGCGCTGGCCGCGATCTACGCGTATTGGCTGGCGACCGCCGGTCCAGCCGATGCCGCCTGGCTGGGCCACCTGATGGCCTCACGCGGCGCGGCGCAGGTCGGGCGTGAGGCCGCTGCGACGGCCGAGTCGTTGCGTGCTGCCGGAGACGCGGCCGCGCGCAGCGGCATCTGGTCGGGCTATCGCCGCGCCAGCGCCTTCCGTGCCGAGCGCATGGACGCCGCGCTGGAAAGCCTGAACAGGCTGGGCATCGAGCCGACCGTCCTGGCCCAATTGCAAACACGCGCGGCAGACGCCGCCGCGGTCGAGGATGCGTACATCCGCAGCCTCCTATCCGAGGAAGTTTTCCATGCCGCGGGCGGCGCCACGGCGGATGGAAATGTACCGCAATCCGCTGGATTGCAGTTCCCTGCGCCACAGACGCAATCCAGCGGATTGCGGTACAGGGCCATTTTCAGAGCAGAGGCTCATTTAGCGCCCACATCCGAAGTGGCCGGCTGGCGGTCGGAAGCAGTAGCATTGACCCCATGTCGCCTGGCGCCCGGCCCGATCGACGTTGCCCTGGCGCTGCAAGCTGACCGGCCGCAGCTCATACCGGGCTTCTGGAAACTGGGCGACGACGCTGGCGATGCACTCCACGACAGTGCGTCTCTGCTGCAATACTGGGCCGACGGCCGCCACACGATCGCCGACATCGCCGACCGGGTCGAGCTGGAAACAGGGAAAGCGGTCGGCGAGCTGGCCTTACGCTATTTCAGACTGCTCGCCGAGGCGGGACTCATCACGCTGGACGCTGAGCGTTGAACGTAAAACTTTCCAACGAGAGACAATGAACGAAGTAGACCTGCACACCCACACCACCGCTTCCGACGGGACGCACACCCCGCCACAACTGGTGTCGCGCGCGGCCAAGCTGGCGGTCAAAGTCATCGCCATCACCGACCATGACTCCACTGCCGGTGTGCCCTCAGCCCAGACTGCGGGCGAGCGGCTCGGCGTCGAGGTGATCGCGGGTGTCGAGATCAACACCGACGTGCCCGGCGCCGAGGTGCATATCCTCGGTTACTTCGTGGACCCCGACCACGAGGAATTGAACGTCGAACTGGCGCGCATCCGCGAAGGCCGCGTAGGCCGGGCGCGCAAAATGGCTGAGGTGCTGACCGGGATGGGCGCGCCGGTGCGCTTCGAGCGCATCCTCGAAATCGCCGGCGAAGGCTCGGTCGGCCGGCCACACGTCGCGCAGGCGCTGTTGGAGGCCGGCCACGTGGCGACCTTCGGCGAGGCATTCGAGAAATACATCGGCCGGAACAGCCCGGCCTACGTCGAACGCATGAAATTCACGCCGGCGGAAGCCTGCGGGCTGATCCGCCGCGCGGGCGGGGTCCCCGTGCTGGCCCATCCGGTCTTCTTCGACAGGTACGGCGCCATCAAGTCCAGCGTCAACCTGGAGGCGCTGTTGGCGGAGACGATCGCGGCCGGGCTGTTGGGCCTCGAAACCTACTATCCCAACTACGACGCCGTCACCGTAGAATATCTTCTGGGCATCGCCCGGCGCTATGGTTTGGTGGTCACCGGAGGCACCGACTTCCACGGGTCGAAGCCCAACGAGCCGGATCTGGGCGGTGTTTACGTCCCGCGCAAAGTCGTCCGCCGGCTGCGCGAGGCGTGGGAACGGGCGATGGACGATGGACGATAGACGATTGACAGAGGATGGCGCATCGTCCAGTGTCCGTGATCCATCGTCTATCGTCAATGGTCCGTCAGCCGCCGATCGCCAGGCTTTCTTCATCCTGAAGAATCTGGGCGCGGCGGTGCGTGAATTCGCCATGATCCGGGACGACGACCGGATTGCGGTGGCCGTTTCGGGCGGAAAGGACAGCCTGGGCCTGTTGCGCCTGCTGAAGATCTACCAACGGTCGGCGGGCGTGCATTTCGAGTTAGCGGCGATCCACGTGCTGGGCGACGCGACGGGCGTGATCGAGCTGCATCCGCCGCTGGGCGCGTGGCTGGCGGCGCAGGACGCGCCTTACCGTCTCGTTGCGCCCGATCTGGCCGCGGAAGATGCGCCGCCGCTGAATTGCCAGCGTTGCACCTGGCTCCGGCGCAAGGCGCTCTTCCAGGCCGCGGCTGACTTGGGCTGCAATGTCCTCGCCTTTGCCCATCACGCGGATGACGCTGCGCAGACCACGCTGCTCAACCTGCTGTACGGCGGCAACGCGCGCACGCTGGCCCCCTGCGCCGACTATTTCGCCGGACGTTTTCGGCTGATCCGGCCGCTGATCTATGTGCCGGAGAGCGACCTGACGCGTTTCGCCCGCGCGAGCGGCTTTCCGCCACCGCCGCCGGCCTGCCCGCGTGCGGACAACTCGCAGCGCCGGCGCGTGGCCGAGATGCTGAAGCTGTTGGGCCGCGATTACCTGACCCAGGCGCGGACGAACCTGATCAAAGCAGGATTGCGTCACATCCCGGAACGGACGATTGACGATGTTCTAGCCGCCGGTCCAGGATCCACTAGACTTCATCGACAATAGAAATGCCTGTCACGGCTTTGCCGTGAGCGGGTCCATCCCGTGTCGTGCGTCACGGCCAGCCTCTAGCGAAGGATCTCGTTCGGCATGAGGGAGATCCTTCGCTAGTTTCACCCCGCAACGAGTGGTTCGGGGCGATCCGCTCACGCGAAGCGTGACATCTATTCCCGATAATATCCATTGTCTACGGTCTGTGGTCCACGGTCCGTTCCCAGAGGAGTTTTCACCTGAACACACGCGAATTCGCTATCGCCCTGGCCCAACAGGCCGGGGAACTGTTGCTCGACTATCGCCGCCGCGGCCTGCCGGAGGACACGATCCGGACCAAGACCGGCCACTTCGACATCGTCACCGAGGCCGACGTCGCCTCGGAACGTTTGATTTTGCAGGCGCTCCGTGAAGTCTACCCGGATCACGGCATCCATGCCGAGGAAAGTGCGAACAGCCGGCTGCCAGACGAGCCGTGGTATTGGGTCATCGATCCGTTGGACGGCACCACCAATTTCGCGCACGGGGTGCCGATCTTCGGGGTGAACATGGCCCTGATTCACGGGGGCAGCCCTGCACTGGCCGTCACGCACGATCCCTCGTCGGGGCGCACCTACTGGGCCGAGCGCGGCGGTGGCGCCTGGGTGCGCAACGGCGGGCAGGACACGCTGCTCACGGTATCGCCGACAGCCGCCCTGGAGCGCGCTCTGCTGGCGACGGGCTTCGTCTCGGGCCGCAAGCTCAACCCGTCCCACAATCGCGCCGAGTTTACCGCGCTCGATCTGCGTTCGCAGTCGGTGCGGCGGCTCGGCTCCGCGGCGCTGGTGCTGGCCTGGGTCGCCGCCGGCCTGTTGGAGGCCTACTGGGAGGAGCAGCTCAAGCCGTGGGATTGGATCCCTGGCTGGCTGCTGATCGACGAGGCGGGCGGCCGCGTCAGTGAGTACGACGGAGCGGCGGTACGACCGGCCAGCGTCAGCATGGTCGCCAGCAACGGGCAGCCCGGGATCCACGACGAAATCCTGGAAACTATCGCACACGCCAGAACACTGAACGTTCAACTTTGAAACGTCGCACGGAGCACGTATGTACATTGACCGGCGATACCGGGGCCGGCGTCCGCGCTCGCCCTGGCCGATCATCGTCCTGATCGCGATCATCCTGGTGCCAGGCATCTATCTGCTGGCCACCCGCACGCGCTTCTTCGAGAACCCGTTCAATCCCTTGCAGCCCACGGCCACGCCCACGCGCTCGGCCGTGAGCTATCTTGCCGAGGTAGAAGACGACTACAAGGCAGGACGTCTGGCAGCGGCCGCGGCGGGCTACGAGCGCGTCATCGAACTGGAACCGGGAAACGACGAGGCGCTCCGCCAGACCGCCTGGCTCTGGATCCTGCGCGGCAACCCGGAGCGGGCGGTAGAGCCCGCCCGCAAGGCGCTTGAGATCAACGACAGCGCCCAGAACGGGGCCATCCTGGCCATGGCGCTGGACTGGACCGGTCAGTATGATGAAGCCATCAAGGTAGCGCTGGCGGCCATAGACAAGGATCCCCTCTCGGCCGAGGCTCACGCCGCGCTGGCCGAGGTCTACGCCGACCGTAACAATTGGTCACGTGCGCTCGAAGAAGCCGAACAGGCTGTCAAACTCGACCCCAACAGCGCGTTTGTCCAGCGCAACCTGGGTTACGTGCTCTCCATGCAGGGGCGCTACGATGAAGCGCTGGACACCTACGCCAAGGCCGCCGAGTTGGCGCCAAAACTGGGCTACATTTATCTCAGCGCCGGCAACATCTACATGGCGCTCAACCAGTACGAGGATGCCATCGCCGAGTTCGAGAAAGCCGTCCAGGCGAATCCTGACACGCCGACCGGGTATGATATGTTGGGCCACGCCAGCGCGCTCAACGGCGATCCCGACCGAGCGGTCTCGACGCTGCGCAAGGCCATCGAGCTCGACCCGGAATACGCCTCCGCCTATGCGCATTTGGGCCGCGTCTACTACACGTTGTTGAATTGGGAATCGGCCATCGACAACTTCAGCAAGGCCTTTGCCATGGGCCTGAAGAACGAAGAGTATTTCTATGAGCTCGGGCTGGCCTACTCTTATCTCGAAGACTGTGCCAATGCTCGCATCTGGCTGGAGAAGGCGCTGGAGGAGAACCCCGATTCACGTCCGGCCCAGGATGGCCTCAAACGCTGCGCAGGGAAATGAAGCCCCAACGCTCGGCGATTTAGCCGCGCCGAATCGCTCACGCGGGAACGATTCCCGCGCCACCGGCGTCCATCCGTGGCGCTCGGACTTTGGGGAGCTTTTCCTCTGTGCTATAATCGTCCCGCTCGATTCCGATGCGGGACGTCGAGTGCGCGATTTCGGGCTGAATCAAGCCCCTGAAGAGGTGATGACAAATGCGATCCAAGAGCCTTCTGTTGGCTATACTGATCCTCGTAATGGCGGTCGCGGCTGGTTGCACGTCGATCGGCCCGCAGCCCACACCCGTGGCGCCGACAAAGACGCCCAAGCCAACTTTTACGCCAAGACCGAACTGGACGTCGACGCCGGTGGTGTTTGCTACCGTTGCACCGGTGGCGGCCGCACCGACCCAATCCAGCGCGACCGCTGAGTCGGCTGCGACCGCGTCGGCTGCGACCGAGGCGCCCACTGCCGAGCCGCCGGCTGCCGATCAGCCCGCCGCGACGCCCAACACCGTTGCGCGCTTGACCGCGACGCAGACGGTCAACGCCCGGCGCGGCCCGGGCACGAACTACCCCGTGGTCGGCCGCCTGAGCGCCGGGCAAGCCTTCCCCGTCATCGGCAAGAATGCGCGCGGGGATTGGTACCAGTTCGACCTCGACGGCCAGGCTGCCTGGGTGATCGCCGATCTGGTGGATGTCAGCGGCGACCCAGGCGTCGTACAGGTGGCGCAGAATATTCCGCAGCCGCCGGCAGCGCCGACCGCACGGCCGCAGCCGCGTCCGCAGCCGACGACACCTCCGGCAGCGCCGCAGCCAGCGCCCCCGCCAGTTGTGTCGGCGCCACAGTACGGGTGGGCTTTGGTACCCGGATCGCCGCGCGGAGCACCACAGTGTGGGGTAGTCCACTTCGACGGTCAGGTCCAATACAAGAATGGGACCCCGCAGAATGGGGTTTGCGTTTATGTCGATTACTACGGGCCCCGCACGATTAAGTTCTCCGGTGGCGGCGGGAGCGGAGATGGCAACTGGAGCTTCTCACCCTGCGGTGGCGAAGACTGCAAAGGACCATTTATGATCTACGTTGTAGAGTGCCCGGCCAATGTCCCAGACGCTGGCCTAACCCTGGATGGAGGCTCAGCACCGGCGCCGAAGTCAGATATATTCTCCGTGACGATAACCGACAAATGCCAACAAGGAGAGTGGACGAATATTATCTATAAGAACACGAATGAGTAGAGACTGAAAGCATAAGGCACGGTCTCGTCAAGGACTTGCTAAGGCGCACCTTCCGGTCGAGGCAAAACGCGAGCATCCTGAGCAGAACGGAGCCGCCCGGCCACTTGACCGACCGCACGGGGTCCACATCTCAAGGGCGGCGAAATGCAGTCGAAGCCCCGCCCTGAGCGAGGCCGAAGGGGATGCGGGCTTGCTCAGGAGCTCTCGATGCATTACGTCTACATACTCAAATGTGTAGACAACTCCTACTACATTGGTTCGACTTCTGACCTGGAACATCGGCTCGCAGAGCACCAAGCCGGTCTCTACAAGGGATATACCAGCAAACGCTTGCCTGTCCACCTTGTATGGTCGCAAGAATTCCCCACGGAGCATGAGGCGTTCATTACTGAGCGCCACAGATTAAGGGCTGGTCGCAGGCCAAAAAAGAGGCTCTCATCCGGGGCGACTGGGATGACCTGCATGAGATTGTCAGGCAAGAGCGGCGGGCGCGTGAAGCCCGCAAACAAGGATCGTAGAAAGCGTAGCTGATGCCATGACTATCCTTCGACTGGTGATTCGCCGCCACGTAGGTTGCGTCGTCTACCCGCTCAGGATGCGCATTAATCCCAGGACCAACCCAGAGCATCCTGAGTGGAACGGAGCGGCGGGGCGGCTCAACGTTCGAGGTTACGCTGCGGCAGCGGAGTGCAGTCGAAGGGTGCGGCCTCTGCTGCGCAGCGTATGGCTCCAAAGCCAGCGCATCCTTCGACTGGTGATTCGCCGTGACTTAGGTTGCGTCGTCTACCCGCTCAGGATACTTAAGTGGTCATCCTGTCCCTTGACGCAGCATGCTGAGCGGAACGGAGCGGGGGATAGGGCTCAACATGCGGATTGGCAATATCTCAGCGGAGTGCAGTCGAAGCATGCGGACCCGAAGGCCGGAGCGTGACGGCACCGCAGACGCCTCCTTCGACTCCGGGCCGTGAACTACTGCGGCCCTCCGCTCAGGATGCTTGCGTAAATTGGGAATGAAACGTTCCTCCCATCGATCGACCCTGCCAATGCTGGCCGCGGTGTTTCTAGCGGCTGGCCTTATCGCGACGCTTTTCCTGGCCCGGCGGCCGATTGGGGCCGCGCTGTTCAACCTCACCGGCGAAGAACGGTTCTTCTCCCAGCTCAAAGGCCTCACTGATCTCAGCGCCGACCTGCTGCGCGGGCGGCTGCACCTGGTGCCGGACGCGCCGGTGCGCTACACTGACGGCAACCCTTTCGGCGTCAACGTCTTCCTGAACGAAGAAGTCGAACCGGCCAAGCGCGAGCAAACGGTGAAGCTGGCGGCCGAAGCCGGTTTCCACTGGTTGCGGCAGGAATTCCCCTGGCAAGATATCGAGATCCACGCCAAAGGCGACTTCGAAGACCGGCGCAATCCCCCGGCCAAATCCGCCTGGGACAAATACGACCAGATCGTCGACCTGGCCGACAAATACGGGATGGAGCTCAGCGTACGCGTCAGCACGCCGCCCTCCTGGAGTCGCGCCCAAGGCGATGCTGCCGGCAGCTTTGCGCCGCCGGACAATTACGCGGACTTCGGGGACTTCGTCTATGAGTTGGTCAGCCGCTACAAGGGCCGCATCCGCTACTACCAACTCTGGAACGAGCCGAACATCTACCCGGAGTGGGGCAACTACCCGATCAGCCCCGAGGATTACACCCGCCTGCTGAAAATCGGCGCGACGCGCGCGCGTGAGGCTGATCCGAACGCCGTGATCATCGCGGGCGCGCTGGCCAGCACCATCGCGCTCCAGCCCGACGCCGCGCCGCCCACCAACGCGCTCAACGACCTTCTTTTCCTCCAGCGCATGTATGATGCGGGCGCCGCGCCCTACTTCGATATCATGGCGATGCAGGCCTACGGGCTCTGGTCGGGGCCCACCGACCGCCGCATGCAGCCGCGCGTGATGAATTTCGGCCGGCCGCAGTTCGTGCGCGATCTGATGGTTGCCAACGGCGACGCGGCCAAGCCCATCTGGATCAGCGAAATGGCGTGGAATGCGGTGCCGGACGACGTGCCTGACAAGCGTTTCGGCCAGGTCAGCCTCGCACAGCAGGCTGCATACGAACCGGTGGCCTACCAACGCGCGCTGGAAGAGTGGCCGTGGGCGGGCGTGATCAACACCTGGTATTTCAAGCGGGCCACCGACGAGTGGGTCAAGCAGGGCAAACCCGAGGCCTACTTCCGGCTGGCCGATCCCGATTTCACCCTGCAACCGGTCTATCAGAGCCTGAAAGCGTATATCAGATCGGTTGTGCCGGCGCTCTACCCAGGCACGCATGAGCCTAGCGGCTGGGCGGTGAAGGCGGACGGCGAGTGGCAAACGGTCGCTGCGAGCGACGGCGCAGCAGCCGATCAACCATTCGGCAAGATCTGGACCGCGGGGCCCGGTGCAAAGCTGAGCTTCGTCTTCCACGGCGACGCCCTGCGCGTGATACCAGCCTGCGCCGCCGAGCCCTGCATGGGTGCGTTGCGGGTGACGGTGGACGACCAGTTGCCAGTGACTGTCCGTGCCGGCGATCAGAAAGGCACGGCACGCGTCGCGCCTGCCGGACGTGATTTGCGCGATGCCCCACATCAGGCGGTGATCGAGGTGGCCGAGGCGCCCGTTGGCATCGCGGCAATCTCGGTGCAGCGCAACCAGCCCACATGGCCATGGTGGGCCTTGGGTGGAGTGGCGGCGGTCGGCGTCCTGCTCCTCCTGGCGCGCGGGATCGCGCGCGGTCGACAGAAATAGCGCTATGATGCAAAAAACAAACCCGGACAAACGGGGCACGGGATGAGAAACTCACGACGCGACACGGGGTTGATTGTTCTCCTGCTGCTGCTGATCCTGGTGCTGGCGGCCGGTCTACGCTTTTATAACCTCGGCAGCCAGAGCCTCTGGTCGGACGAAGGCAACAGTGCCGCGCTGGCAACACGCACGCTGGCCCAGATCGCCCAGGACGCCGCCCACGATATCCACCCGCCGCTTTACTACTGGCTCCTGCGGTTGTGGACGACGGTGTTCGGCCTGAGTGAAGTCGGACTGAGGTCGCTCAGCGCGGTGCTGGGGACGCTGCTGGTGGCGGTGATCTACGGCCTCGGCGCACGCCTGTTCAACCGCACGACCGGGCTCGCCGCCGCCCTCATCGCTGCGATCGCCCCCTTCCAGGTGTACTACAGCCAGGAAGCCCGCATGTACATCCTGGTCGCGCTGGAGGCCGCGCTCGCGGCGCTGCTCTTCTGGTGGTTCGTGTCGCAGGAAGACACGCATCTGCCTTCCGAAAATGCAGGGGAGCAAACACCGTCACCCCCCACGCGACACGCCGGTCTGCATCTGTTGCCGTTTTCCGGCCAACTGCTGGTGCTGGTCTGGGTGGCTGGACTCTATGCACACTACGCTTTCCCGCTGATGATCGGCCTGCTGAACCTGCTCTACCTGGCCTGGCTGATCGCCTCGCGCCGCCGCGGGCTGATCGGCTGGCGTGTGCTGCGCTGGAGCCTCCTGCTCGTCCTCACGCTCGGATTGTACGCGCCCTGGCTTGCGACCGCGGTACGTCAGCTTCTCACGTGGCCGCACGTCGCGACCGGGGTCAGCTTTTGGGCGCAGATCCGCATGCTGTTGGCGACCCTGACCCTTGGTCCCCTGGCTCAGGAAGTAGCCGGTTACTGGTGGGCATGGCTCATGCCAGCGCTGGCCCTGCTCGGAGCGCTGCCCTGGCCGCTCACCAACCGACGCGGGGCGGGCGGCTCCAACCGGCTCGACTGGCTGCGCTTCACCACACCGGTGGCCTGGGTCGTCGCGCCCGTGGCAATGATCATGGCGCTGGGACTGTTCCGCGAATCCTATCTGAAATTCCTGCTGATCGCGAGTCCGGCCTTCTCCCTGCTGTTGGCGCGCGCCGTGATGGGACCGGCCGAATGGCTGCTGTGGACGCCCCCTTCAGCCGCCTCGGAATCAACGGAAGCCGCAACAACACCATCTCGGGCGTGGTGGCGGGGGATGGCCGGCATTGCCTGGACGATTTCAGCCCTGGCGGTCATCGGTGCGCTGTCCGGGGCAGCGTTGGCGCGCTACTACACCGATCCGGCGATGGCGCGCGATGATTACCGGGGCATCGCCCAGTTCATCGTGGCCACCGCGCACCCGAACGATGCCATCGTGCTCGCTGCGCCCGGTCAGGCCGAGGTCTTCGACTACTATTATGACGGCGACCTACCGGTGTACGCGCTGCCCCGCCAACGGCCCCTGGATCCCCAGGCAACCCTGGCCGAGCTGGAAAAACTCCTGCAGTATGACAAAATATACGTCGTCTACTGGGCAACCGAAGAGGCGGATCCCCAGGGGGTCATCCCCGCCTGGATGGACACCCGCGGCTACAAGACGCTGGATCAATGGCACGGCAACGTGCGTTTGGCTGTGTACGTCATGCCGGAGCATAGCCCGCCCGAGGAAATCGTAGAGGACCTCAACCTGCGCTTCGGCGAGGACATCGAGCTACTGGGCTACCGCGGCTGGAAGCTGGCGTCGACCGCCGGTGAAGTGACGCAGCTCCAGTTGCAGTGGCGCGCGGATCGGAAGCCGGATCGCCGCTACAAAGTGTTTCTGCAACTCCTCGATGCGCGCGATCAGGTGATCGCCCAACGGGATGCCGAACCGGCCGGCGAGGGCCGCCCTACCGACAGTTGGCAGCCGGGAGAAATCGTGCTGGACAATCACGGTCTGCTGCTCCCACCCGGCACGCCGCCCGGCACCTACCGCCGTATCATCGGCCTGTACGACGCGGAGACCATGGAACGGCTGACGCTGCCGGACGGGAGCGACTTTGTGAGCCTGCCGCCGGTTACCGTCGCGCGCGCCAAGACACCCCCACCGCTGGCCGCCTTGGACATGATGTATAGCCAGCGCTTCGACTTCGGTGGCATCACCCTCCTGGGCCACGACCACTACAAGCGCGGGTTCCGCCATGCGCCCGAGACGCAGCTTTCGCCGGGCGACCTGCTGCACCTGACCTTCTACTGGCAGGCCAACGTGGCCCCGCGCGCCGATTGGTGGTTTGATCTGGCGCTGAGCGATGCCAGCGGCAATACGGTGGCGAGCATGCAGGCGCCCCTGGTCAGTGAAGTCTACGGTACCACCCTTTGGCAGGAGGGCGAGGTCGTGCGCGGCGAGCACGATCTGCTGATCCCGGCCGACCTGCCTCCTGGCCAATACAGGCTCAGCCTGATCATGACACCGGACGACAAAACCCCCGCGGGAACCGCGTACCTGGGGACCGTGCGGGTGGTAGAAAAGTAGCAGAAAGCAGGAATCCAGCCTGATGCTCAGCGAAACGATTCCCGTTGGCGTGTTGCAGGTCAACTGTTATGTACTGGGCTGCGAACACACACGTCAAGCGATCGTGATAGACCCCGGCGACGAAGCCGAGGCGATGCTGGCTGCGCTGGATCAGCACGGGCTGACCCTGGCACGCATCCTGGCCACGCACGGCCATTTCGACCATCTGCTGGCTTGCCGCGCGTTGCAGGAGCGCACGGGCGCGCCTTTCTGGCTGCACCCGGCCGATCGGCCCCTGGTTGCCACGCTGCGCCGCACGTGCATGGCGTGGCTGGGATACGATCCCGGCCAACCGCCCGACATCACTGGCGATCTGACGGCCGGCGAAACGATCCAGGTCGGCGATATCGCGCTGGAAGTGCGACACACACCCGGACATTCACCGGGCAGTGTCACGCTTGTCGATCACGCCGGCCGCCGCGCCTTCACCGGCGACGCGCTTTTCGCCGGCTCGATCGGTCGCACCGATCTGCCCGGCGGAGACATGCAGACGCTGCTCGATAGCATCCGGTCCCAGATCATCAGCCTGCCCGATGACTACGCCGTGCTCTCGGGCCACGGCCCGGCCAGCACCGTCGGCGCGGAACGGCGGGGAAATCCGTTCTTGGCAGACAACTGGTAGCAAATGGCAAATGGCAAATCGCAAATCGCAAATCGCAAATAGCACGATGACTGAACGATACACCGGTGGTGATCACGAACAGGATTCAATCGAAGTGCAGGGGTCGGTGATTCTGCCGGCCCAGCTTGCGGCGGCGATCATCGCCCACGCCCGCGCAGGCTACCCGGAGGAGGTGTGCGGGCTGGTTGCCGGGGTGGCGGGCCGGGCAACTGCGATCTATCCCGGCCGCAACATCTCGCCGACACCGATCGATACCTACGAGTTGGACCATGACACGCTGGCCCGGATGATCGACTTCGAGGACGCCGGGCTGGAGCTGACCGCCATCTACCACTCGCACCCCCACGGTCCCGGGACCCCTTCCCCCACCGATATCGCTCATGCCTTCTATCCTGATTCTGTATACCTCATCGTCAGCCTCGCGACGCCCGAGTTCCCGGTGGTCAGGGGATTCAGGATCACCAACGAAGGGGTGCGAGAGATTGCCGTCAAGCGCGAAGACCAGGGCGATGTCAGGGGCCTGCTGCCAGAGTGCGTTTGACAGGCTATGCCGCACGCGGTAGAATCATGCCAAGAAGGTAGTTCGACCGCAAATGCGGTCGAACTACGGAGTTGAGCCGCCGCTTCCCGCCGCCACACCTCCCGGCCAGCAAAGACCGGGGGTAGGCCGGCCCGAATCTACTTCAGTACAATTCTCTGGTTTGCCATACGAAGGAGTCTCAACGTGAAGCTACCGGTCATTATTCAAGGCGGCATGGGGGTCGCGATTTCCAACTGGACTTTGGCCAAGGCGGTGTCGCGGTTTGGGCAAATGGGCGTGGTCTCGGGCACCGGCATCAACCGCGTGCTGGCCGGCCGCCTCGCCGACGGCGACCTCGGCGGACATATGCGCCGCGCCCTCGGAAGCTTCCCGTTGCCCGAAGTGGTGCAGAACATCCTCGAGCGCTACTACACCCCCGGCGGCAAAGCGCCCATCGCCCCCTACAAAACGCCGCCCGCCTACACCGTCAACCCGCCCATCTTCCTCGATCAACTCACCGCCCTCGCCAACTATGTCGAGGTTTTCCTGGCCAAAGAAAACCACGGCGGCGTGGTGGGAATCAACCTGCTTGAAAAAGTGCAGATGCCCAACCTCGCCTCGCTCTACGGCGCGATGTTGGCCGGGGTGGATTATGTGCTGATGGGCGCCGGAATCCCGACGCAGGTGGCGGGCGTTCTCGACAAACTGGCGCACCACGAACCCGTCTCCTATCGGCTCGATGTGCATGGGGCCGGGCCGGATGACGACGTGCGGATTCACTTTGACCCCGAGCGGATTTTCCCCGGCATTGCGCGGCTGTTCGGGCAGCTCAAGCGTCCCAAATTCCTGCCCATCATCTCCTCGGTCACGCTGGCGCAGGCGCTGCTCAAGCGCAGTGAAGGCGCGA